>Ga0315338_1003146_pt1 | contig 14886 bp, 28 predicted proteins | sample ASW8metaG_FD_204518 | JGI IMG/M metagenome (GOLD analysis project Ga0315338, IMG submission 204518) | Ammonia-oxidizing marine archaeal communities from Monterey Bay, California, United States - ASW #8 | ecosystem: Environmental > Aquatic > Marine > Coastal | place: USA: California | collected... | reverse complement strand
ACCGATCGCGATGGAGGCGGAACTTCGGTTCGCCATCCGTGAAGGCGGTCGTACCGTCGGCGCCGGTGTTGTCGGCGAGATCATCGAGTAAGGGAGCGATTTGTGGCAGTTCAGAAGATTCGGATCAAGCTCAAGTCCTACGATCACTCCATGCTCGACAAGTCGGCGGGAGAGATCGTAAAGACTGCAAAGCGCACGGGTGCGATCACCGCTGGACCGATTCCGCTTCCAACAAAGCGTACGGTTCATACGGTCCTTCGTTCCCCGCACGTGGACAAGAAGTCGCGTGAACAATTCGAGATGCGGGTGCACAAGCGCCTCATCGAGATCACGCAGTCGTCCCAGCAAACGATGGACGCACTGATGAAGCTGGAGCTGCCTGCGGGCGTGGATATCGAGATCAAGCTGTAGGAAACGCTTTTCGCGTTCTGACAGTTTCGGATAGGAGTCGATGATGGTAGGTCTGATTGGGCGGAAGCTCGGAATGACCCAAATATTTTCCGAAGCCGGGATCATGATTCCGGTCACGGTTATCGAGGCGGGTCCCTGCCCGGTCCTCCAGGTAAAAACTGGAGATAGCGATGGCTATGAGGCTGTGCAACTCGGTTTTGATGAGACGAAGGAAACTCGTCTAACGCGTCCACGCCTGGGACACTTGAAGAAGCACGAAGCAAAGCCGCTTCGGGTGATTCGCGAGTTCCGGTTGGATGCTGGTCACGACCTCAAGACGGGCGACATGGTTACGGTCGATCGGTTCGAGGTCGGCACGAAAGTCGATGTCGCGGGCACGTCCAAAGGCCGCGGTTTTCAGGGTGTTGTCAAACGACACGGCTTTTCCGGTGGCCCCAAGACACACGGTAGCAAGACAGGAGACCTGCCTGGTTCGATTGGGCAGAGTGCGACTCCTGGCCGCGTCTTCAAGGGTAAAAAGCTTCCCGGACACATGGGTAGCGTGCGCGTAACGACGCAGAATCTCGAAGTCGTCAAAGTCGACACCGAGAAGAACTGGGTTCTGATTCGCGGCGCTGTTCCCGGAGCTCCTAACTCTCTCGTCACGATCGCTCAGGCCGTGAAGAGCAAGAAAGGAAACTAGACGATGGCCACTGCGCAGCTGAAAAGCCCGGCCGGCGCCGACCAGGGCACCGTCGAGTTGCCCGACACGATCTTCGAAGCGAAGATCAATCGGCACATCATGTGGGAATCGGTCGTTAACCATCTCGCCAACCAGCGTCAGGGGACCGTCAAGGTCAAGACCCGGAGCCAGGTCAGCGGTGGTGGGGCCAAGCCCTGGCGCCAGAAGGGTACGGGTCGTGCGCGTTCCGGTTCTTCCCGGACGAATATCTGGGTCGGCGGTGGACGAGTACACGGACCAGAACCTCGCGACCACTACTATAAGCTCCCGCAAAAGATTCGTGCGGCCGCTCTGCGCTCTGCGCTGACGGTTCGTGCTAAGGACGGCAACGTGACCGTTCTGACGGAGTCTGGTGTCAACGACGGCCGGACCAAGGAAGTTGTTGCCATGCTCAAGAGCCTCGGATTGGATCAAGGCAAGTGCCTTCTCGTCGTTGACGGTGCCGATCCGAAGGTTATCTTGGCGGGGCGCAATCTTCGTGCGTTTGACACGAGCAATGCTCATCAGCTCAATACTTACGAAGTGCTCTGGGCGGATCACGTACTCATTACGCAACCGGCACTGGATGCACTGAAGGAGGCTCGGTCATGAGCAAGGATCCGCGCCACATCGTGCGTCGTCCTCTCATTACTGAGAAGGGCAACCAACTTCGGATCGAGAACAATTCGTACCTATTCGAAGTGGACCGGAAGGCAAACAAGATCGAGATCGCTGGTGCGATCGCGGAGATCTTTGACGTGAAGGTTGAAGAGGTGAGGACGATCAACTGCTCGGGCAAGACTCGTCGGTCGCGTGGGCGACCCGGCAAGCGGCCCGACTGGAAGAAAGCCATCATCACCCTGGACAAAGAAGACACGATCGATGTGGTCGATCAGGTCTAGCGACGTGGTTTCGCTAGAGAGACCGGATCAAGACACGGAGAGCGATCAGCTATGGGATTGAAGAAGTTCAAACCGACGTCCCCCGCCATGCGGTACAAGACCGTATCGGATTTTGCGGACATCACCAAATCGGAGCCCGAGAAGTCGTTGCTTCGCCCCCTCAAGAAGACGGGCGGACGGAACAATCAGGGCCGGATCTCTGCGTGGTGCCGTGGCGGTGGTCACAAGCGCCGGTACCGGATCATTGACTTCAAGCGGAACAAGCACGGGATTCCGGCCAAGGTTGCGTCGATCGAGTACGATCCCAACCGTTCTGGCCGAATCGCCTTGTTGCACTACGTCGATGGCGAGAAACGCTACATTGTGGCGCCCCTCGGACTCGAGGTCGGGACGATGATCGTCTCGGGCCCGGATGCCGAGGTCAAGAACGGCAACTCGCTTCCGCTTTCGGCCGTGCCGCTTGGGACGTCGATCCACAACCTCGAGCTCATTCCGCTCAAGGGTGCACAGGTTGCACGTGGTGCGGGAGCCGAGTGCCAGTTGATGGCCAAGGAGGGTAAGTTCGCGACCGTGCGTCTTCCTTCTGGCGAGATGCGCATGTTTGATATGCGGTGCTACTGCACGATTGGCAAAGTCGGAAATCTCGATCATGAGAACGAAGTTGTCGGCAAGGCGGGTAAGAGCCGTTGGCTCGGTCGTCGCCCTTCCGTTCGTGGAGTTGTGATGAATCCTCATGACCACCCGATGGGTGGAGGTGAGGGGCGTACCTCGGGAGGTCGCCATCCTTGTACTCCTTGGGGTAAGCCAACCAAGGGTCTCAAGACGCGCAAGAAGAAGCTGTCGGATAAATTGATCGTCCGGCGTCGGAAGAAGAAGAAGTAAACGGAGACGACGATGACGAGATCAGTCAGAAAAGGTCCCTACGTGGACTTCAAGCTCTTGCGCAAGATCGAGGAAATGAATTCGTCGGGAGATAAGAAGGTAATCCGCACCTGGGCGCGGAATTCGACCATCACTCCGGACTTCGTCGGGCACACCGTTGCCGTTCACAACGGCAACAAGTTTATCCCGATTTACATCTCCGAGAATATGATCGGACACAAGGTCGGTGAGTTCGCTCCAACTCGGACGTACCGCGGCCACGCGAAGTCGGACAAGACCTCGCGTTAAGGCGGGAAGAGGGAGAAGTTAGAGATGGAAGCGTGCGCAAAAGCCAGAATGTTGCGGATCTCTCCGCGGAAGGCCGACCGGGTCCTCAGACTCATTCGCGGTCTCGATGTGAGCAAAGCGCAGGAAGTGTTGGCATTCACTACGCGCCCCGTGGCCGTGGACATCGGCAAGATCTTGAAGTCTGCCGTGGCTAACGCCGTACAGAAAGAGCCGAATCTAGACGTCGAGGCCCTGAAGGTGACGACGGCTGTATCGGGAGCCGGACCCACGTTGAAGCGGATCCGTCCTCGTGCTCAGCGTCGCGCCAATCGGATTCTCAAGCGAACGAGCCATATCACCATCGTGGTGGGAGACAAGTAATGGGACAGAAGACACATCCGATCGGCTTCCGTCTGGGCATCATCAAGACGTGGGACTCGCGCTGGTTCTCGGCGAACAACTACGCCGCGCTGCTCAAGGAAGACCTCTTCATTCGGAAGTACCTGAATAAGCGTCTTCCGAACAGCGGTATCTCGAAGATCATCATCGAGCGTCGTGGGGCGGCCAAGGTCGACGTAACCATCTTTACGGCCAAGCCAGGTATGGTCATCGGCCGAAGCGGTGCCCAGGTCAATCAGATTCGTGACGAGCTTCAGCACCTGACCAAGCGTGAGGTCGTTCTCGACATCAAGTCGATCGATAACCCGGATTCGGACGCCCATCTCGTTGCCGAGAATATCGCTCGCCAGCTCGAGTCTCGGGTTTCTTTCCGTCGCGCCATGAAGAAGGCGGTTTCCTCGACGATGCGTTCGGGCGCTCTGGGAATCCGGGTTCGCGCGGCCGGCCGCCTCGGCGGCGCGGAAATGGCGCGGGTCGAGACGTATCGGGAGGGACGCGTACCTCTGCACACCCTCCGGGCGAACATCGATTACGCACAGGTCACCGCAGTAACGACTTATGGAACGATTGGCGTCAAAGTCTGGATCTTCCTTGGTGAAGTCCTCGATGCCAACGAGGTTGACTTAACGGCCAGCAAGGCCCCGGCAAATCCGCCGCGGCAGCACCGGCGATAAGCCTTAAGGGGAGTAGCTCACCATGTTGATGCCAAAGCGGACAAAGCACCGCAAGACTCAGCGCGGTCGGATGAGAGGCATTGCCTATCGGGGTAGCAGCCTGTCCTTCGGTGACTATGGCTTGAAGGCGTTGGCACCGGCTTGGATTACGGCCCGTCAGATCGAAGCGGCGCGTATTGCGATCAACCGGCACGTCAAGCGTAACGGCAAGATGTGGATTCGCGTCTTTCCGGACAAGCCGTTGACGGCCAAGCCTGCAGAAACGCGGATGGGTAAGGGTAAGGGAAGTCCTGAAAGCTGGGTCGCCGTGGTTAAGCCCGGACGGATCCTCTTTGAACTGGAAGGTGTTCCCGAGGACCTCGCCCGTCAGGCGATGTCACTTGGGGCTCAAAAGCTCCCGATCAAGACGAAGTTCGTGATCCGGGAAGTTCTCTAGGAGACGGCGATGGCGGAAAAGGCAAGCAAACTTCGGGAGCTCACGGAGACCGAGCTGAACGACAAGATCAAAGAGTTGACCGAAGAGCAGTTTAACCTGCGGATTCGCAATTCGATGCAACAGCTCGAGAACCCACTGCGGCTCCGGGCTGTCCGGCGCGACATCGCGCGGTGTAAGACGGTCCTGAATGCAAAAGCTCGTGAGCAGGGAGCGTAGGAGATCACGATGATTGAGGCTAGAAACAACCGGAAGTTCCGCGAAGGCGTCGTGGTCAGTAACAAGATGAACCAAACCGTTGTGATCGCGCAGCGAAAGAAGGTTCTCCACCCGTTTTACAAGCGATACGTCACCGCGACGAAGAAGTTCTATGCGCACGATGAGAAGAACGAGTGCGGCATTGGTGACACGGTTCGGATTATGGAGACCCGCCCGATGAGCAAGCTCAAGCGGTGGCGTCTGATCGAAGTGTTGGAGAAGGCGGAGTAAGGGAAGAGGAGACTTAGTGTCATGATCCAGATGCAGACAATGCTGACGATCTCCGATAATTCGGGCGCTCGTCGGGCCATGTGCATCAAGGTGCTGGGTGGATCTCGGAAACGCTATGGCCGAGTTGGCGACATTATCGTCGTTGCGGTCAAGGACGCCCTGCCTGGAGCCAACGTGAAGAAGGGTGAAGTCGCCCGAGCCGTCATCGTACGGACGAAGAAGGAAGTCCGTCGGAAGGACGGATCCTACATTCGTTTCGACGAGAATGCGGCCGTGCTGATCAACACCGAAAACGAGCCTCGGGGTACGCGTATCTTTGGTCCCGTAGCCCGTGAACTTCGCGAGAAAGAGTTTATGAAGATCGTCTCGCTCGCGCCGGAAGTGATCTAGGAGAAGCCATGAAAATCAAAACCGGTGACAAGGTGATGGTGCTGAGCGGCGCACAAAAGGGTGAGACTGGTAAGGTCATCGCCACGCTGCCTGAGCGCAATATGGTCTACGTTGAGAAGATTCGGATAGTCAAGCGCCACTACAAGGCTGGTCAGTACGGCCTCATGCAGGGTGGGATTATCGAGAAGGAAGCCCCGATCCACGTCTCGAAAGTGGCGTTGGTCGACAAGAAGGGTAATCCAACCCGCGTCCGCATCGAGCGGCAGGGTGACGGTAAGAAGGTCCGGGTCGCTGTTACGACCGGGGACGCAATCTAGTCGGAAGTCGCAGGCGCACCTCAGTGCGGTAACTAAAATCCACGCGAGGTTGTGAGGGAAAATGGCGGACAAGAAGAATAAAAAAGGCGAAGGCCGGCAAAAGAAGAAGAAGCAAGACCTTGGGGTTGTTGAGCCCTCGTCTCCTTCTCCGACTCAGGGCTATTACAAAGACGAAGTCGTTCCGGCTCTGAAAGAGCGTTTCAGCTTCGGATCTGTGATGCAAGTGCCCCGGCTGAAGAAGATTGTGGTCAACATGGGCGTCGGTGATGCGGTTCAGAACATCAAGATGCTCGATTCGGCGGTGGATGAACTCGGTCTGATTACCGGACAGAAGCCTTCCATTCGTCGAGCCAAGAAGTCGATCGCGACCTTCAAGTTGCGCGAAGGACAGCCCATCGGGTGCAAGGTCACTTTGCGCGGACAGCGGATGTGGGAGTTTTACGATCGCCTGACTATGGTTGCGATCCCCCGAATCCGTGACTTTCGTGGACTCCCATCGAAATCTTTCGACGGCCGGGGTAACTACACCTTCGGTATGAAAGAGCAGGTGGTGTTCCCCGAAATCGAGTACGACAAGGTCGAGAAGATTCGCGGTATGGACATCACCCTGGTGACCTCTGCCAAGACCGATGAAGAAGGACTGGAACTCCTCCGGGCGCTCAAGTGGCCGTTCCGGGGGTAGGAGAAGACGTGCAATGAGTTGCTCCGATCCGATTGCTGACATGCTGACCTCGATCCGCAACGCGGGCCAAGCAGGTCACAAGAAAACCGACGTCCCAGCCTCTCGCGTCAAGGAGAGCATCCTCCAGGTATTGGAGCGGGAACGTTTCGTTCGCGCCTACAAGCGTATCGATGACACGAAGCAGGGCGTGCTTCGGATCTACCTCTCGTACGATCCCGAAGCCGGGCCGGTCATCACACATTTGAAGCGGCTCAGCAAGCCGGGGCGGCGTGTCTACGTAAACAGTGATTCCATTCCGCGGGTGCAGAATGGTCTCGGGTCTGCGATTCTTTCGACCTCGCAGGGCATGATGACGGACCGGGAAGCTCGGAAGGCAGGCGTCGGTGGCGAGCTGCTGGCCGAGATCTACTAAGGTCTCGGACCGGAGGAGAAACAAATGTCACGCGTAGGTAAAAAGCCAATTCCGATTCCCAAGGGTGTCACTATCGCCCTGGCGACGGGCAAGGTTACGGCGAAGGGCCCGAAGGGTGAGCTCGAATATGAGTACCCGACCGGGATGAAGGTCGTCCAAGAAGGTGATGACCTCAATGTCGAGAATCACATGGGACCCCGTGCTGGCTCAGCACTGTGGGGAACAACTCGCGCTCGGATCGCAAACATCATCGAAGGCGTCGAGAAGGGTTTTAGCAAAACCCTCGAGGTTCAGGGCACGGGTTGGAAGTTCACCCAGGCCGGTACCGGTGTTGAGGTTCACATTGGATACAATCATCCAGTGCTCGTTCCGATGCCTGACGGTGTAAAAGCGGAGGTCGTTGATCGTCCGCCGAAGGTGACGATCTCGGGTAGTCGCAAAGAGCAGGTTGGACAGATTGCCGCGGATATCCGCAAGATTCGCCCACCTGAGCCTTACCTGGGCAAGGGAATCCGGTACGAAGGTGAACACGTTCGGCGCAAGGCCGGTAAGTCCGCGGGTTGATCCCGAGTTCAGAGCGAGGAAGCAAGAACATGGCAAGCGTTTCAGAACAGAGAAGGAAAGCCGTGGCACGTCGCCACCGGCGGATCCGAAAGAAGGTCTCGGGCACAGCAGATGTGCCACGGTTGGCGGTGCGTCGTACTTCAAAGCACATCTACGCACAGCTGGTCGACGACGAGGGAGGTTGCTCTCTGGCTGCCACTTCGTCCCTGGACCCGACGATCAAGGGAGATCTCGACGGAAAGTCGAAGTCAGAGCGCAGTCAGCGCGTCGGGCTTCGGATCGCTGAGATCGCCAAAGAAAAAGGAATCGCGCGTGTCGCATTCGACCGCGGTGGAAACATCTATCATGGGCGGATCCGTGCATTGGCGGACTCGGCTCGTGAAGGTGGACTCCAGTTCTAAACCGACCACGAGGAGGTTACGGAGTTGAGAGGCGATAGGCCGGACAACAGGCAAGGCGGCGGCGGTGGCCGTGGCGGCGGACGTGACCGAGGCGGTCGCGGCCGAGATCGAGACCGTGGTGGAAACTGGGATGCGGCTCCGGAGTTTGCCGAGCGTGTCATCCACATCAACCGTGTGGCCAAGGTGGTCAAGGGTGGTCGTCGATTCAGCTTTACGGCCATTGTGGCGGTAGGCAATCAAAACGGGAAGGTTGGTGTCGGTCACGGCAAAGCCAACGAAGTTCCTGACGCGATTCGGAAGGCCGGCGAAGCCGCTCGGAAGAATCTGATTGTCATCCCCATGGTCAAGGGCACGCTTCCCCACACCGTTATTGGTCGTTTTGGCGCGGGACGCGTTCTGCTCAAGCCTGCCTCTGCAGGTACCGGTGTAATCGCTGGTGGTGGAGTGCGTGCCGTCCTCGAAGTGGCCGGAGTTCACAACGTGCTGACGAAGAACCTCGGCTCTTCGAATCCACACAATTCGGTCAAGGCCACGATGGAAGGTCTGAAGCAACTTCGGAAGGCAGCTCAGGTTGCCAAGCTCCGTGGGTTGCCCCTCAGCCACTTCCTCGGCACCAAGGTCGAAGTCCCTGCGACGCCGACCGACACGATCGTAGAGACGAAGACGGTTACGACCGAGCCAGTCACGGAGAATGCGAATGAAGACGCTAAAGATTCGACAAGTTCGTAGCGCCATCAACCGGCATGAGTCCCAGAAGCGGACCATCCGGGCGCTCGGTATTCGTCGCATGCAGCATCAGGTGACCCAGCCGGATAATCCGCAGATTCGCGGAATGATCTACAAGGTTCGTCACTTGGTCGAGGTCGAAGAAGTCGAAGCCTAAGTTCGGCGGAGGTGAGCCCTCCACGTTTAGGTGGCTGTAAGAATTGATACGAGGGAGATCGTTTTCGAGATGAAACTGAACGAACTGAGACCAGCGAAAGGCGCCACCAAGAAGCGCAAGCGAGTCGGACGCGGCCAGGGTTCGGGTACCGGTCATACTGCTGGAAAGGGCGAGAAGGGACAGAAGTCTCGCTCCGGAGGAAGCCCTCATACTTGGTTTGAGGGTGGGCAGATGCCGTTGATCCGCCGGGTGCCGAAGGTTGGATTCCACAGTCGGAATCGAGTCGAGCACCAGGTGATCAATGTCAGCGAACTCAACCGTTTCGAAGCGAACACGGAAGTGACTCTCGAAGTGCTTCTCGCGAGCCGTCTGGTCCGGAAGAAGAACCTTCCGGTCAAAATCCTGGGCAACGGTGAAATCGACCGTGCGCTCAAGATCACGGTCGACGCAGCGAGTGCCACGGCAATATCGAAGGTCGAAGCCGCGGGGGGAAGTCTGAACGTCCTCGCGAAAGCAAAGAAGTAGGGAGTCGCGTAGATGTTCGGTGCGATCCAATCGGCCTTCCGAATCCCAGAGCTCAAGCGACGTATCTTCTGGACACTCGGTATCCTTTTCGTCTATCGGCTTGGTGGCCACATTCCCACTCCAGGAGTGGATGGTGGTGCCCTGGCCAGTTTTTTTGAGAGCCAGACCTCGGGGACTATCTTCGAGCTCTACGATCTCTTTGCCGGAGGTAACTTCAGCAAAGCGACGATTTTTGCGCTCGGTATCATGCCTTACATTTCCGCCTCGATTATTCTGCAGCTCTTTGGTGCGGTCATTCCGTACTTTGAGCGGCTACAGAAAGAGGGGGAAGAGGGGCGCAAGCGGATTACTCAGTACACCCGCTACAGCACCGTTGGCCTGGCGGCCGTCCAGGCCATTGGAATCGCCTTCTTTCTCGAGAGCCTGAACAACCAGGTTCCAGGAACCGTCGTCGAACACACGGGACTTGGCTTTCGCGCCCTCACCGTGCTTACGCTGACGACGGGTACCATGTTCGTTATGTGGTTGGGTGAGATGATCACAGAGCGAGGCATCGGGAACGGAATCTCGCTCATCATCATGATCGGTATCGTTTCACAATTCCCCTACGATGTGCTCAATACGATTCGTGGGGCGCAGCAGGGAACGCTCAATCCGCTCTTTCTCGTTCTGCTCGCGGTCGGGATGTTTGCCATTACGATGTTTGTCGTCTGGGTGAACAATGCCCATCGCCGAGTACCGGTTCAGTACGCTCGGAAGATGGTCGGACGCAAGATGGTCGGCGGACAAAGCACCCATCTGCCTCTCCGTGTTATCACCGCTGGAGTCATCCCCATCATCTTTGCGCAGTCGATCATCATCGCGCCGAGTACGCTGGGGTCGTTCTTTCAGAACAGTGATCTGGTCACGAGTATCGTGGGGCTCTTCCGGCCCGGCGGCTTGACCTACCTCGTCACCTACGCTGCCTTGATTATCTTTTTCACCTACTTCTACACGGCCATCACCTTCAATCCGGTGGATTTGGCAGAAAACATGAAGAAGTTTGGTGGATTCGTTCCTGGAATTCAGCCCGGCAAGCACACGGCCGACTATCTCGACAAGATTCTCCTCCGGATCACTCTTCCCGGAGCTCTCTTTCTTGCCGCGATCGCCGTTCTACCGGACATCCTGATCTACCGAGCGGGGGTGCCGTTCTATTTTGGCGGGACGAGCCTGCTCATTATTGTTTCTGTGTGTTTGGACACCTTGAAGCAGATCGAATCTCACCTTCTCATGCGCCATTACGATGGATTCATGAAGCGGGGGAGAATGAAGGCTCAAGGAATGCGAACGCGTTAGCTCGTTAGGAGGCTCAAGCGGCCATGCGAGTGATTTTATTGGGAGCGCCGGGGTCGGGGAAGGGAACGCAAAGCGTCCTCATCCAGGAAGAGTACGGAGTTCCACAGGTTTCGACGGGCGATATACTTCGGCAAGCGATTGCGAAAGAGACCCAGGTAGGATTGAAAGCAAAGGAGTTCGTCAGCTCTGGGGCCTATGTCCCGGACGACGTGATTCTGGAGCTCGTTCGGAATCGACTCGATGAGGCGGATACCGAGAAGGGTTTTATCCTCGACGGTTTTCCCCGGACCCGGGCCCAGGCCGAGGGACTTGATGTCATCTTCGAAGAGAAGGACATCAGTCTTACCCAGGCCATCCGAATCGTGGTCTCGCTGGAGTCGATTGTCGAGAGGGTAACCAGCCGCCGAGTCTGCGGCGAGTGTGGAGCGGTTTACAATCTGCTCAGCCTTCCTCCAAAAGAGGAAGGAATCTGCGATCGCTGTGGGGCTAAAGACCTCCGGCAGCGTCCAGATGACACGGAGGAGACGGTTCGAGGCCGCCTCACCACATATGAGAAGCTGACTGCGCCTCTGGTCGATCTATACGATGCCAGGGGCCAACTGGCTGTCGTGCAGGGCGATAAGCCCGTAGAGGAAGTGTTCGCCGAGATCCGAAAGATCTTGGGAGAATCAAACGGCTAGACCCTTCCGTGCAAAAGTGGCACAATCGCCGCTTGCGCCGGAGAGCAGCTTGATCTGGCCAACGTTTTGATCCGAGCAGGTTTGGGTCCACGTCCGAGTGGATGTTTCATCATAGAAAGGGCTTGAGCATGAAGGTTCGAGCATCCGTAAAGAAGATCTGCGAGCACTGCAAGGTGATCCGTCGCAATAATGTGATTCGCGTGATCTGCAAGAACCCCCGGCACAAGCAGCGCCAGGGTTGATCGGCCAAGCAGGAGGTACTCTTTGGCACGCATAGCTGGTGTCGACTTGCCCAATAACAAGCGCATGCATACGGCGCTTACATACATTTTTGGAATTGGCAAGACGACGGCCTTGGCGATTCTCGATAGCTCGGGTGTCGATCCTGAAACGAAAGCGTCAGATCTGACAGACGACGAGACCGCACGACTTCGTAGCGAGATCGAAAACAACTATCGAGTCGAGGGTACGCTCCATACCGAAGTGGGTATGGCGATCAAGCGGCTGATGGACATCGGCTGTTATCGCGGTCTTCGTCACCGGCGTGGTCTTCCCGTTCGCGGTCAAAGGACCAAGACGAACGCCCGGACCCGTAAGGGACCGAAGAAGATGGCGATCAAGGGCAAGAAGAAGTAGCTGGAACTGAAGAGGAACTGACGTGGTCAAGGCGAAGAAGACGAAGAAGAAGGACCGGAAGGTCGGCACCCATGGGTTCGCCCATGTGCACGCCAGCTTCAACAATACGATCGTGTCCATTACGGACATGGACGGTGGCGTGATCGCCTGGGCCTCTTCGGGCAAGGTTGGATTCAAGGGTTCGCGTAAGAGCACCCCCTTTGCAGCGCAGGTGGCCGCCGAAGGCGCCGCCAAGGACGCAATGGGAATGGGAATGCGCCGCGTCGAGGTGCATGTCAAGGGACCTGGCCCGGGGCGCGAGTCGGCGGTTCGGGCTATGGCCGCGGCCGGACTCGAGATCAGCTCGATCAAGGACGTGACCCCCATTCCACACAACGGTTGTCGCCCGCCCAAGCGCCGGCGAGTCTAAGTATTTTGAGTTACGGAACGAAGGAGTTCGAGATGTTCGACTGGAGGATGGCGTAGATGGGTCGTTATACGGGTAGTGTCTGCAGACTTTGCCGACGCGAGGGGATTCGTCTCTACCTCAAGGGCGACCGGTGCTATTCGGACAAGTGCGCCATTGAGCGCCGTTCCTATCCGCCGGGTGAGCATGGCCAGGGACGTCGTCCCAAGGTGACTCCCTACGGTCAGCAGCTTCGCGAGAAGCAGAAGGCACGCCGGATCTACGGTGTCCTCGAGCGTCAGTTCCGCAACTACTTCAAGCGTGCTGCTGCCAGACAGGGTGTGACGGGTGAAGTGCTGCTCCAGCTTCTGGAGACGCGCCTCGATAACATCGTCTACCGACTTGGCATTGCTCCGTCGCGGAATGCAAGCCGTCAGCTCGTCCTCCACGGCCACATCTTTGTGAACGGCCGACGCGTGGACATCCCGAGCTACTCCGTCAAGGTCGGTGAGACCGTCACGGTCAAGGCGAAGAGTTCGAAACTGGATCTGGTCAAGGAAGCCGTGGCGAATCGCCGCCGTACCGAGATGCAGAGCTGGCTCGATTTCGATGAAGGTACGATGACTGGCGCGCTCCTGCAGATTCCTGCACGGGACGAGATTCCGGTGCCCGTCCAAGAGCAGCTCATCGTCGAACTCTACTCGAAGTAGTAGCAGTCCCGGGACCAAGGAGGATCTAAAAGCCATATGAAGTGGAAAGCACTCCAGATGCCGGAGCGGATCGTCACTGACGAAGCCGCCTCCAGTGAGAACGTCGGACGATTCATTATCGAGCCGCTCGAGCGTGGTTTCGGAACCACCTTGGGTAATGCTCTGCGTCGCGTTTTACTCTCTTCGCTCCAGGGTGTCGCGGTCAGCGCGATCCGGATCGATGATGAGAGGGTTCAGCACGAGTTCACGTCGGTCTCCGGTGTCCAGGAAGATGTCACTGACGTCGTCCTCAATCTCAAGCAGGTGCGTTTCAAGCACCACGGAGATGGCGCACGTCGGGGAGCTTTCACGGCAACCGGTCCGATGAAGATCACCGCGGGAATGCTCGAGATCTCTTCGGATATCGAGGTTTTGAATCCGGATCAGCACATCGCCACGGTTAACACTGACGGTGAGCTTCGCCTCGAGGTGGAAGTTGCATCGGGCAAGGGTTATGTCGGCGCTGAGTCCCAGGCCGGGAGCGATCGACCGATCGGCTGGATCACCATCGACTCGCTTTTCTCTCCCGTCGTATCAGTCAACTTTACGGTTGAGAACACGCGGATCGGTCAGCGGATTGACTACGACAAGCTGACCATCGACTTTGAAACGGACGGCTCTATGTTGCCGTCCGATGCTCTGGCCATGGCCGCAAAGATCCTCCGTGATCACTTCAGCCTCTTTATCAGCTTCGAGGAGACGTTCGAAGAGGAGAAGGAAGAAGTGGTGGACGAGGAGTTCTTGCGCATCAAGGAGCTCCTGGAAAAAGGTGTCGACGAACTCGAACTCTCGGTTCGCTCGGGCAACTGCCTTCGCGCCGCCAAGATCAAGAGTCTCGGCGAACTCGTTACGAAGAGCGAACCGGAGATGCTCCAGTATCGGAACTTCGGAAAGAAGTCGCTCAAGGAAATCGCCGATCTGCTCAACGGGATGGGTCTCGGATTCGGGATGGACGTCTCACGTTACCTGGGCCCGCAAGGTCCTGGGGATGGCGACAGCGATGCAGACTCAGAGGATATGGACGACGAATTGGTAGGAGACCTCGACTAAGAGGTCTTCTGAAGCGGGCCGTCCACCAGAGTGACGCGTCTGAAGGAAATGAAATGAGACACCGCAAAGATCATCGAAAGCTGAGTCGGACTGCTTCCCATCGCAACGCGATGCTACGCAATCAGGTGACTTCGCTCTTCACCTACGGTCGGATCGAGACGACAGTCGCGAAAGCGAAAGAAAGTCGTCGTTTGGCCGAGCGCCTCATCACCTACGCGAAGCGTGGCGACGTCCGGTCAGCAGCGGCAACGGATGAGAAGGCCAAGCAGGCTTCTCAGGTTCACGCCCGCCGGATGGTGGCGCGTTACGTCCGTAGTCAGGATATCGTGAAGAAGCTCTTCGATGATATCGTGCCGCACTTCGAAGGACGTCAGGGTGGTTACACTCGGATCCTCCGGACTCGCATTCGTCCCGGCGACGCTGGGTCGATGGCAATTCTCGAGCTGGTCAAGTCCGACGAGCAGAAGAAGGCCGAACGCACTGCGCGGATGGCGGCCGAAGAAACCAGCACGAAGAAGAGCCGCGGGCTTTTTGGTCGCAAGAAGAAGGACGCGGATGCACCGGAGGCGGAAGCCGAGTAGCTTTCTCTTCAACGCACGTCTCGCGGCCGCTCGTTTCGGCAACGATTGTGAAACCCGGATCTCCTCGAGAGATTCGGGTTTTTCGTGTCGGGTCGATGATTCCAACTGGTGTCCGCTCACCCCTCGGGACTCCTCT
>Ga0315338_1003145_pt1 | contig 14891 bp, 12 predicted proteins | sample ASW8metaG_FD_204518 | JGI IMG/M metagenome (GOLD analysis project Ga0315338, IMG submission 204518) | Ammonia-oxidizing marine archaeal communities from Monterey Bay, California, United States - ASW #8 | ecosystem: Environmental > Aquatic > Marine > Coastal | place: USA: California | collected... | reverse complement strand
GCTGCCGCGCTCGGAAAAGGGACAAGTCGCGCTACTGATAAACCTCGGCGACGAACTGCCCCGCTTTCGTGCCGACGAGCGCAAGGTGAAGCAGGTTTTACTGAACCTCATCGTCAACGCCATCAAATTCACTAACCCGGGTGGAAGAGTCACGATCAATGTCTGGAGCGATCTAAATGGCAGTATTGTCTTCCAGATCGTCGACAATGGGATCGGTATTGCGCCCGAGGAAGTAAAAACCGCATTATCCGAATTCGGCCAGGTCGACAGCAGCCTTGCGCGCAAATACGAAGGCACCGGATTGGGTCTGCCACTTGCCAAGGCGCTGGTCGAACTGCATGACGGTACACTGAAGCTTAAAAGCAAAGTCGGCCTCGGCACGACCGTCACCGTTCATTTCCCGCGTGCTCGTTCGGTTGAAACGGACACCGTAGCCGAAACGCCACGCCAAGCCGCAATATAGGCGTCCCAAGATATCTATTCGGACGCCGTGGCCGCCAAGATCAAATCGGATCCTTTCTCGCCGATCATGATCGACGGGGCATTCGTGTTGGACGTCGGCATGTTCGGCATAATCGAAGAATCGACGACGCGCAGGTGTTCCATGCCGTGGACCCGCAGCTCGTAATCGACGACGTCGTTCTCGCCACGACCCATGCGGCAGCTGCTGATCGGATGCCATGACGTTTGCCCACTATCGCGGACATAGGCCAGGAGTTCCTCATCGCTCTGCGCGTCCGGACCGGGCCGCACTTCGCGCACGATATGACGCGCTAATGCCGGTTGCGCCGCGATATGCCGGACCAATCGCATGCTCCGTAGAACCAGCGCCTTGTCGGTTGGATGCGTCATGTAATTCGCCTTGATCTCGGGCGCGTCCTGCGCATCAGCAGAGCGGATATGCACCGAACCGCGCGACTCCGGATAAAGCTGGAAGACGCCAAGGCTGAAGCCGGGAAACGGATCGACGCCGATCTTCTTGTCGCGCGAATAGCGGTCCTTGCCGGAGAACAGCGAGAGTTGAAATTTCAGATCGGGATGCGGCACCGACTCCTCGCTGCGCATGATCGCGTGCGCCGCGGCCGAAGGAATCGCCAGGATCCCATCCCGTTTCGCGAGATACCGCAACCCGGCCAGTGCGCCCCGCACCGGATTGTTGAGAATGTCGTTGATCGTAACCTTCTTGTCGGTCTCGTAGGTGATGCGGTTCTGCAGATGGTCCTGCAAGTTCTCGCCCACGCCGGGCAGATGGTGCGTCGTCTCAATTCCATGTGCGCCCAGCACCTCGCTATTGCCGATGCCGGACAGCTCCAGCAGCTTGGGCGACACGATCGGCCCCGCTGCGAGGATCACTTCTCGCCCCGCCAGAACTTCATGCGAACCGTCGCCCTTGCGGTATGCCACGCCAACGGCCCGCTTGCCTTCCAGCAGGACACGGGTCGCATGCGCCTCCGTCCGCACTTCGAGATTCGCGCGCGATTGCGCCGGGCGCAGATAGGCGCTGGCGGCGGACCAGCGGCGGCCGTTCTGGATCGAGTATTGCAGCCAGCCCGCGCCTTCGAACCGCACACCGTTATAGTCGGAATTCTCGAACGTGCCCGCCTCGACACAGGCATCCATGAAGGCGCGCGACAGCGGGTCGCGATAACCACCATCGCTGACCGTCAGCCGACCACCCGTCCCGCGCCATTCCGAGTCGCCGCCTTGCCGGTCCTCGATCTTCTTGAAATAAGGCAACAGGTCGGCAAAACCCCAACCCGGATTATTGCCGTCGCGCCATTCGTCATAGCGATGCGCGCCACCGCGTACGAAGATCATCCCGTTGATCGAACTTGACCCGCCGACCATCCGGCCCCTCGGCCAATAGATACTTTGACCGTTAAGCTCCGCCTCCGGCTCGGTGCGGTATGGCCAGACGAAGCGGCTGTCGGTCAGCATCTTACCGATCCCCGTAGGAATCCTGACCCAAGGGTGCGAGTCCGCGCCGCCCCCTTCGAGCACCAGCACGCTGTGTTTGCCGTCCGCGCTGAGTCGGTTGGCAAGCACGCAGCCCGCCGAACCGGCGCCGACGACAATGTAGTCGAATTGCTCTGTCATTTACGTCACGCCTGTACGATCCCTAGCGGCGACTTTAATATCGCAGCACACACTTCGCCATTTCGGCATCCCCTATACACGGACAGTACCCATGCAAACCAGACAGCTTGGCAACCTCTGGCCGGTCAGCGCCCTTGCCCTGGGCGGCGGCGGGATTGGTCAGTTGTGGGGCGAAACGACGCGCGACGAATGCATCGCTACCGCACATGCCGCGATCGACAAAGGCGTCACGCTCCTCGACCTCGCGCCAACCTATGGGATGGGCGAGGCGGAAAACGTCATCGGCGCAGCCTTTGACGGCAAATTGCCGGACGGTATTCGGGTCACGACGAAATGCCGCCTCGGCACGACCGACCCGGCCGAGGTCGAGACAGCCCTCACCGATAGCCTGAACGCCAGCCTGGAACGCGCGCGGCTCGAACGCGTCGACGTCTTCTTCCTGCATTCCAACATCGTGCCCGACGATTACGACATCAGTGCCTACGGCGCCCGCCCGGCGACCCGCCAATCGATCTTCAGGGACCATGTCCGGCCGGCCTTCGAGAAGCTGGTCGCACAGGGCCGCGTCGGCGCCTGGGGCATCACCGGGATCGGTATCCCACCGCAAATCATCGCTGCCTTGGAGTCCGACCCGAAACCAGCCGTAGTGCAATGCCTCGCCAATCCGGTCGATTCCGCCGGCGAGATCAATTTCTACGGCGCCCCGACCCACGCGCGCGAGCTGATCGCCATGGCCAAAGCAAAGGGCATCGGCGTCATGGGCATACGCGCCGTTCAAGGCGGCGCCTTCACCGACGCGCTGGACCGCGAATTGCCGGCAGATCATGGTGTCGTGGTCGATTACAATCGTGCAGGCGCTTTCCGCGCCCTCGCGGCCGAACGAGCCGAGTCCGCGGCCGCGAGGGCGCACCGTTATGCGTTGTCCATGGAGGGCATCGACACGGTGGTGCTCGGCGTCAAGAACCGGGCGGAGTTGGACGACTGCGTGCAGGCGGAAGCGCGTGGGCCGTTGACAGCCGAGGAGATGGCGCAGGTGGACGCGTCTTTCAGGTAGAGCGGGAATACCACAGCATCTGCCTCACCGGGAGACCTATGCGGAATTGCTTCACCGACACCGGTTTCACCCCCACCTCAGGGAATGATCCCGTTGCGTCTAAGCGCGGCAAAGGCGTGCAGAAACGACGCTTGCGTATCGGGCGACTCCGCGAAGCCGTTACGGCGCAGTTTGTCGATCGAAGACACCATGTCCCAATGCGGCGTGAACAAGTGGTCGCCGTAAGGCCAGACCGCGACATCCTCGAAGCGTTGTGGTTTGAGCCCGTGCTTTGTGACGATCCGGTCCCAGATCGCGGCCTGTGATGGCATCGTCTCACCAAGGCAAACCGTACGGACGGGACCGGGCGCCATGCCGAAGAAGTCGGCGAAGACCGGCCATAGATCGCGCCATCGCACGTAGTCGCCGTTGATCACGTTGAACGCCTGATTGGCGCACTCGGGCTGCAAGGCGATCCACGCGATCGCTTCGGCCAAATGGCCCGTGTTCGTGCACTGGTATTGCGCCTCGAAATTCCCCGCCGTGCCGGGAAAATACAGCGGCAGCCCCTCCTCCTTCAGAAGGGCGGCGTAAACCGCGATGACCATCGTCATGCTGCGCGCAATTCCGAAACCGTCATCCAGAATGCCGTGCGGCCGGGTGGTGGACCACGACCAAACAGCATCGCCTTGCCGTTCGATCAGATAGTCCTCTTGCGCGTAATAGAAATTTTCCCCCGGAATGCGCGGGTCGTCTTCCAGGGCCGGTGTTTTGAAGGCCCCCAGGTTGGATCCATAATATTTCGTGCCCTGGACGACATGGACATGCTGCAAGGCCTGACCGCCCGCCTCGACCGCCTCGACCAGATTGCGCAGCATCGCGGTGTTCTCTTCTACCCGCTCCCCGCCCCGCGAATCATGATCATGCCGCGCGGCGTAGAGGATATGGGTCACGTCTGCGAATGCCGACAAATTTGCCCGGCACGCGGCCGTGTCGGTCAGATCGACGGCATAGTATTGCACGCCATCGGGCACCGCCTCTGGCGGCCGCCGGGCCAGCCCGACCACCGGCCCCCCGCGCGCCATGCGTTCGACCAGCCGCCGCCCAATAATCCCGGTTGCCCCGGCAATGAGAACCTTGTGTTGCACCATCGCCCAAACGTCATAGTCTGCGCGCGGCGAAACACCAAATCCGCGTCAAGCGGTCGTTGTTGAAGGGGCGGAAGAAAATGGAGACGTACGACTACGTTATTGTCGGCGCGGGTTCGGCGGGCTGCGTGCTGGCCAATCGGCTGAGCGAGGATTCGGGTGTCTCGGTGCTGCTGCTCGAAGCCGGACCGAAGGACACAAATCCGTTCATCCATATCCCGGCCGGCTTCTTCAAGACCCTGTACAACGAGAAGGTCAACTGGTGCTTCAGCACCGAGAAAGAGGAGGGCTGGGGCAACCGCGCGATTCACTGGCCACGCGGCAAGGTGCTCGGCGGCTCCTCCTCGATAAACGGCCATCTGATCGTGCGCGGCCACCGTGAGGATTACGACGGCTGGGCGCAGCTCGGCAACCGCGGCTGGAGCTTCGACGACATACTCGGTTACTTCAAGAAGTTCGAAAATGCCGAGGTCGGCGATCCGGAAATCCGCGGCCGCGGCGGTCCCATCAATGTCCGCGAGCCGATCGAACAACATCCGCTGACCGAGCGCTTCATAGAGGCCTGTGTCGAGGCCGGCATCCCGCGCAACAATGACTATAACGGCGCGACGCAGGAAGGCGTCGGCTACTTCCAGCAGGCGCTGAAAAACGGACGGCGGCAAAGCACGGCGCAGACCTATCTGAAGCTGGCCAAGTCGCGGCCCAATCTGCGGATCGAGACCGAGGCGCACACGCGGCGGATTCTCGTCGAAGGCGGTCGCGCCGTCGGTGTTGGCTATACCCAAAACGGCGCCGAGAAAGAGGTCCGCGCCGGCCGCGAGGTGCTGCTGAGTGCCGGATCGATCGGCTCGCCGCAAATCCTGGAGCTGTCCGGCATCGGCGACGCCGAACGGATCAAACCGCTCGGCATCGAGAGTACGCATCACCTGCCCGGCGTCGGCGAAAATCTGCACGACCATTATCTGGCCCGGCTGTGCTTCAAGGTGAAGGGCGTCGGCACCTTCAACGAACGCGCGCGCGGCTGGCGTCTGGGGCTCGAGGTGCTGCGCTACGCGACGAGCCGGACCGGCCTGCTAACCGCCGCACCCGGCAATGTCAGCGCGTCGATCAAGGTGACGCCGGGGGTCGTCTCGCCGGACATTCAGATCTCCTTCGCGCCGGCGAGTTATGTCGATGGCCAGATCGGCGTTCTGGACGACTTCCCCGGCATGACGTTGGGCTTCTGGCAGCACCGGCCGGAGAGCCGCGGGTCGCTGCATTGCGTCTCCGCCGACCCGGCGGCGCATCCGAGCATCCGGCCGAACTATCTCGGCGACCGGATGGACCAGGACACGATGATTGCCGGCGCCCGCGCCGCGCGGCGCATCTTCGAGCAGCCGGCGCTCGCCCGATACGCCGAAATAGAAACCATCCCCGGGCCGGACGTGCAAAGCGACGACGAAATCCTCGCCTATCTCCGCGCCAAGGGCGGCACGGTCTATCATCCGGTCGGCACCTGCAAGATGGGCACCGATCCGATGGCCGTCGTCGACTCGCAGCTCAAGATGCACGGCCTCGAAGGCCTGCGCGTGGTCGACGCGTCGATCATGCCCCGCATGGTCTCCGCCAACACCAATGCCGCCGTCCTGATGATCGCGGAGAAGGCGGCGGACATGATCAAGGCGGACCGGCAAGCGGCGTAGCCGGCCGTTTCGATGCATTGACAGGCGACCAAATGTTCTCGTAATGTTCTTTTAACGGTGTGTCCAACCCGAAAAGAACATCCGATGGCGACCGACCGTCTTTCAAAGCGCCCTTACCATGCCTGACCCCGTCCGCGAGGTACGCGGCATCCGGCGCGGCTCATCCCCGCCCGAGGAAGTCCGCGCCGTCATCTACGAGGTCGAACACGGCGTCCGCGATGCCGAACATTCCTGCCTGATCCACTGTCCCGAGATATTCGATACCGACAAGCGCATCGTCGGCGTCGACGACGACCAGGCGCTAGAACTATCCGAGTTGTTAGTGGGAATGATGTTCGATCATCACGAAATTGATGTGGTCGAAGTTAAGGCGCTGTGACGACGCGGATACAAGCGTCGGAGCGGGATAGATTTATCGCCTTTAGTTGCAGCACTAAAATTTATCACCTGGTTGTTGACGCTTAAATTCGTTCGCGTTATGTTCTTTTTATGCAAGGTCTTATTATCCAAACGCTCTGAAAAAGACAATATATTCAGCGCCTTCCTAAGCATCAGGCACCATAGCCGTCCTGCGTATTTGGAATAGTTAAACGCCTGAAATTGAGCGGCGCCCAGTCAGAATCTCTGATTTCGCGCACCGGATAACGCGTCCTTCAAACGAACCGAAACCTCGCGGCCGTGAGCGCGAAATCGCGCAATCGAATGCACTCCCCAGAATTGCTGAGCTCGGTCAAGGGGGCTCAGCCAACCTCGGAGTACGCCTATGCCTTCTCGCACGCCAATGTCTCTCAAAAAGACCATTGGAATAAATTCTGACATGGATTCGGACGACGTCATGGTCACCAAGCGATCTCTTTCCCGGTTAGGAAATTACAAAGTTCCGGAGTGGGGATTGTCCCCTGAGCCTGACACGGAGTTGTTCTTAGGGATCCGGCAGTTCCAGCGGCGGCGTGGCCTGAAAGTTGACGGTCTGATTAAGCCCGAAGGCCCAACGGCGTCAGAGATCGGCGGATTGCTCTCCAACAATACACCCCAGGTTCCGTTCAGAAAGACTAGCTCTGAATCAAAAGCGCCCACTCAAGAGGAATGTGATCACCTATATTGGAATATAGACACGCCGACATGCCGGAAAATCGCGGCGCGCCGCGGAAAACGCAAAGCTGCGAATTGCTTTCACTCCTCGATATTGCGCTATGCAGTTTGCATGCGAGGCAGGCCCTTAAACGAGCTTCCGCCACTAGATACTTGGAACAATTAAGATAATCCGTTCGAGATTTGCGTGATACCAAGTGGCGGTCATAATGTCAGTCGGCTGACTAATGTTTAGTATCCGTCTAGTTCCTCACCTCACCCCCAACGCCGCCAACAATCGCGACTTCGGGGCCGCTATATCCGCCAGCGTATACTGATCGAACACCGCCAGGAATGCGTCGAGGGCCTCCTGGGCGATGCCGGTCAAGAGGCAGGCGGGGGCGATCCGGCACTGGTTCGTCGCCGGATCGAAACATTCCACCAAGGCAAGGTCGTCCTCGCAGCAGCGCACCACGTCGCCGAGATTGATCGTGTCCGGGTCGCGCGCCAGCTCCAGGCCGCCCTGCCGGCCGCGAATCGTCCGTACGAAACCCTGTTGGCCGAGCCGGTGGATGATTTTCATCAGATGATTCTCGGAAATTGCATAGGCTTCCGCAATTTCCTTGATCGTTGCTCGCCCGCCGTCCGGTTTTATCGCCAGATAGGTCAGCACGCGGAAGGCGTAGTCGGTATAACGGGTGAGGCGCATTGCGGTTTCCTCGACGCGGATTAATAAGATGTATTTTATATATTGCTTTAATAAAACGCCAGCCTATATAAGATGCATTGAAATTACACCTTAAAGAAAACACCATGCCGAACGACGAACTCAGTGTCCGCCCCAACCCGCGCCGCAAGCCGCTGCACCCCGCCATCGACGGAGCGCTGATCGAACGGGTGATCCGCGCCTTCTACGTCAGGGTCCGGCAGGACCCGATGCTGGGGCCGGTCTTCGCCAAGGCGATCCCGGGCGATTGGGAGCCGCATCTACAGAACATGTTCAACTTCTGGTCGTCGGTCATGATGATGAGCGGTCGCTATCACGGGGAGCCGGTGCCGAAGCATCAGGCGCTGGCCGGGGTTACGCCGGCGCATTTCGCGCGCTGGCTCGCGTTGTTTGGCGAGACCGCGCGCGAGCTTTGCCAGGAGGAGGTCGCGGCGCTGTTCCTCGACCGCGCCCAGATGATCGCCGGCAGCCTCAAGCGCGCGATGTTCGCGGAGGACATGCTGTGAAAACCCTCCCCGATCATGTCCGCTCCTATTTCCGCACCGCGACGTTCGACGAAAACACCGTTCCGGCCGGACTACGCAAGGACCACCAGATCAAGCCCGGCGTCTGGGGCATGATCAACGTGGTCTCAGGCTCCCTGCGCTACAAGATCGCGGCGAGCGGTGCCGAACACACCCTGACGCCCGACAGTCCCGGCATCGTCGAACCGGGCGCCTTGCACAATGTAGAGCCGCTCGGGCCGGTGACTTTCTACGTTGAGTTCTACCGGTAGGGCGCGGCGCTCATCGTCACCGATCCTGGAGCAGCCCAGCGCGCGTTGCGATTTGCCAGTACGTTTCGCCGATTGCATCCCCATCCGCAATTCGAGCGTCGACACCGCAACGGACCAAGGCGCCGCGGTATAGCGCCGCAAGCGTATCATTGCCGACCACCAGGACCGGCCCGTTTGTCGCCACTCCGGTTTCCAGAGCACTGCCGATTTCCGCGCCGATCAGCAAGCCCGACAGATAATCCGAAACGTCCTCCGGCGCCAGTTCATCGAACAGCACCCGGCTTCTCGCCCCAAAGAGGATATGAAGGAGATCGCCATGCCCTGCGCGCCCGGTCTCCGCACCCTCGTCGAAGGCACCGGACTCCCCCTTCCCACCACCCACGGCGAGGGCGGAAACGACCGTGTGATTGAGGATGGCCGCATGCAGATCACCTGTCATGAATGTCTTGAACCCGACGATACGCGCACTCTCCATCCGCAGCCATTTGCTGTGCGTGCCGGGGAGGATGATCAACCCGTCGCTGGCGGCCGCTATCGACTGGATTTCTTCGCCCCGCATGACATCTGGCATATTCGCCACGCTGCGGATCGATACGCCAGGAACGATCCAAATTGGCCGGTCGCCGGGCACCGGTTCGAGGTTCTTCGCCAATTCGTCCAGGCCCGCGGGCAGCCTGCAATAGGGCGCCTCGCGCCACCCGGTGGACGCGCCCACCATGCCCGACAGCAGCGCGGGCAATTTGCCGAAAGATGCGGTCCAGGGAGCAACCATCGCATCGAAGGCGGCGCGGAAACCGTCCGCCTCGATATTGGCCAGGCCGAGACCGTCCTCGCGTCGATCGAGAACCGCCCCCGCCGCATCGATCAGGTAACCGCGCCGGTTCGTCGTGCCCCAATCCATCGCGATGAGAACGGGCATTATTTTGTCCGGGCCGCTCAAATGGCGACCGGCGCCAACGGCTGGTTGCCGCGGATGAGGTCCGCAGCGCGCTCCGCCACGGCGATGACCGGCGCGTTGATGTTGCCGCCGGGCATATCCGGCAGGATCGAAGCATCGACGACCCGCAAATTCTCGACGCCCCTGACTCGCAAGGTCGGATCGACGACAGCGTCTGGATCGTCGCCCCCCCCCATCTTGCAAGTGCCCAGCGGGTGATGAACCGTCCAGGACGTCCGGCGGATATAGGCGTCGATTTCGTCTCGCGACGTGCAATCCGGCCCCGGATTGATCTCCGGCCCCCGGAAAGCGTCGAGCGGTTTCTGGCTCGCTACGTCGCGCACCATCTCGATGCTCGTCCGGAAAGTCCGCCAGTCCTGTTCGGTGCTAAGGAAGTTCTGGCGAATGGCGACAAGCTCGCGCGGATCGGCCGAGCGCAGTTTGACGTGGCCGCGGCTTTCGGGATGCAGCAGCACCGGCCGGAACATGAAGGCATCCTTCGGGCGCGGCCGATACCCCGGGAACCAGGGCTGCGTTTCCGGCGGCACGAAACGCGTTAGCATTTGAAGATCGGGCTGCGCCAAGGACGGATCGCTCTTGAGGAACGCCATCACCGGTCCGGGCATCGCGGTCGCAAAACCCGTCCCGAACACGAAGGCCCGCGCCATTTCCAGAACCAGGCGATCGTAGCGAAGCGTGTTCACAAACGGGCCATCGCCCTTGCGTTCGTATTCGATACCGACCGACATATGATCCTGCAAATTCTTGCCGACGCCGGGCAGCGCGACCCGGCACTCGATACCGTGTGCGGCGAGTTCGTCCGGATCGCCGACTCCGGACAGCATGAGGGTGTGCGGCGAATTGATGACACCGCCGCAAAGCACGACTTCGCTTTCCGCGCGCGCGGTGAAAACCCTGCCGCCCCGTTCGTAGCGAACACCAACGGCCCGTGTGCCTTCGAAAAGAATTTCCAAAACCATCGATTTCGACGAGAGCGTCAAATTCGGCCGCGACAGCGCCGGGCGAAGATAGGCGACCGCAGCGCTGCACCGTAACCCCCGGCGAATGGTCGACTGCATGATGCAGAAGCCTTCCGACTCCGCGCCATTGTAGTCGGGCGTCGAGGGGTAACCTGCCACTTCGCCGGCCGCGAACAGGGCCTCTACCAGCGGATCGGGATAGCGGTTTTGCTTGATGGTCAGCGGTCCGCCCTCGCCGCGATAATCGTCTGCGCCGCCCTCCCAATCCTCCTGGCGTTGGAAATAGGGCAGCAGGTCGGCGAAGGACCAGCCGGTGCAACCCTGGCTTGCCCAGCGGTCGTAGTCCAGGGGATGGCAGCGGACATAGGCCATCGCGTTGACCGACGAACAGCCGCCGATCACCTTGCCGCGGGCGCACTCCACCACGCGATCATCGAGCGCCGGCTCGGGTTCGGTGAAATAGCCCCAATCGTGAAGGCGTTTTTGCAGGATACGGCCCCAACCAATCGGGACCCGGATAATGGGATCACGGTCGGAACCGCCGGCCTCCAGCAGCAAGACCTTTGCGGCGGCGTCCTCACTCAGGCGGTTGGCCATCGTGCAACCGGCCGAGCCGGCGCCGATGACGATGAAATCGTAAGTCTGTTCCGACACGCTATAGCTTACCGATCGATCAGTTTGGTGCGGCGAATTCGTGCACGGGGTCGCCGGCGAGCCGCGAATGGAACATCACGCGCTTCTCGGTCATATCCCAGGGCCGCGCCTGATGCATCAGGCAGCGATTGTCCCACACCACCACGTCGCCCGGCGTCCAATTGTGGTGATAGATGCGCGGTGGGCGGCACGCAAAATCAACCAGTTCATCAAGGAGTTCCTCGGATTCCATTTCCGACAAGCTTGGAATGGCATGAGCATGGCGACCGATGGTCAGGGTTTTGCGCCCTGTTTCGGGATGGGTCTTGACCAGTGGTCGCAGCGGTGCGCCTTCCTGGTCGAGCCCGTAGCCGGAATACTCGCTCTTATCGTCCTTGTGAGTGAAGCCCGCCTTGTGTTGGCTGTAGATCAACGAATGGTGCGCAGAAATACCTTCGATCCGATTGCGCATCGTGTCGTTGAGAGCTTCGTATGCAGATGTCATGTCGGCCCAGCCGGTCTCACCGCCCGTCTGCGGCACAACGTCCGCGCGGAACACCGCGCCCTTGGCCTGAACCGGCATGTAAGTGCTGTCGTGGTGCCACCCCATATTCCCCTTGAGGATCTTGATCCGGTCGTCGTCGGGGGCGGTGCGCAAGCTGCCGTCGTCCTTGACGTTGCTGAGCTCGACGATGTCGATCTCGAGATTGCCAAAACGTTTGGCGAAGGCAACTTGTTGCGCATTGTCGAGATGCTGGCCCGGAATGACCAGCAGCGAATAGCGCAGCCAAGTGTCGTACAGCGCACCAAATCCACTATCGTCCAAATCACCCAGCCTCACGCCAGTCAGCGTGGCGCCAAAACTTGCATCGAGTGGCGTTACGTTCATCGTCATAGGGCTGCCTTCCCTTGCGGTCTGATCATGAACAGTCTCCTGCACTTCAATCCGGGGCAGCGAACTCGTGCACCGGGTCGCCGGCGAGCCGGGTGTGGTAAGTCACGCGCGGTTCGCTCATGTCCCATGGGCAGGCCCGGTGCATCAGGCAGCGGTTGTCCCAGACCACCACATCGCCCGGCGTCCATTTGTGGTGATGGATGCGCGGCGCCCGGCAGGCGAAGTCGACCAGTTCATCGAGCAGCTCTTTAGAGTCCGCATCCGACAGGCCCGGTATGCCATAGGCATGGCGGCCAATCGTCAGAGTTCTGCGGCCGGTTTCGGGATGGGTCTTCACCAGCGGCCGTAGCGGCGCGCCCGCCTGATCCATCCCGTATCCCATATACTCGCTGTCCTTCTCCTTGTGCGTGAAGCCGACCTTGCGCTGACTGTGAACCAAAGAGTGGTGCGCCGAATGGCCCTCTACCCGTCGGCGCATCGCGTCGTCGAGCGCGTCGTAAGCCGCCGCCATATCGGCCCAACCTGTCTCGCCGCCGGACGACGGCGCAACGTCGGCGCGGAACACCGCGCCCATGGCTTGCACCGGCATATATGTGCTGTCCTGATGCCAGCTCATATTGCCCTTGAGGACCTTGATCATGTCGTCCTCGTCGCCGGTGCGCAGACTGCCATCCGCCTTGATATTGCTGAACTCGTAAAGCTCGAGCTTCGGTTCCAACGCGCCGAAACGCTTGGCGAAGGCGATTTGATTCTCGTTGTCCAGATGCTGCCCTGGCAGGACCAGCAACGAATAGCGCAGCCACGTGTTGTAGAGATCCTGGAACTGATCATCGTCCAGATCCGTCACCGTCAAACCTGTCACGGTGGCGCCGAAACTAGCATCCAGCGGCGTTACGTCCATCGTCGGTCTCCTCCGGAAGGCCTAAGATAGGGACAATATCGCCGATATCCTGGCTTCGGGCAAAGGCACCGCGGAAATTAACCTTACGAGCCGGCTGACGCCGACTCGTTTTCCGCATGCTTGCGCCGCCGCGCCCTCAGAACAACGTAGAACACCGGCGTCAGAAAAAGGCCGAACAGCGTCACGCCCAGCATGCCGGAGAACACCGCGGTGCCGAGCGCCTGGCGCATTTCCGCGCCCGCCCCGGTCGCGATGACAAGCGGCACGACACCAAGGATGAACGAGAAGGCGGTCATCATGATCGGCCGCAAGCGCAAGCGGCAGGCCTCGACCACCGCATCGATCAAACCTTTGCCTTCGTCTTCCTGCTGCTTCGCGAACTCGACAATCAGGATCGCGTTCTTCGCCGCCAGCGCGACCAGAACGACGAGGCCAATTTGGGTCAGAATGTTGTTGTCCATGCCGCGCGCCATCACGCCGAGGAGCGCCGACAACATGCTCAGTGGCACGATCAGAATGATCGCGAGCGGCAGGGTCCAACTTTCATATTGAGCGGCCAGGACGAGGAACACAAAGACGATCGCAAGTGCGAAGATCGCGACGGCGGTGTTACCGGTTTGACGTTCCTGGAACGCCAGCTCGGTCCACTCGAAACTGATGCCCTGCGGCAACAGCGTCGTCGCCATTCCTTCCATGATGTCCAGCGCATCGCCCGTCGACACGCCCGGCGCCGCGTTACCCTGGATCGGGACCGACGTGTACATGTTGTAGCGTTGCACCAGATCGGGGCCGGCGACATCGCGAATTTCGACCAAGGTCCCAAGCGGCACCAGCGCCCCCGTTGCGGACCGAACCTTGAGACGCGAGATATCCTCCCGCTCGAGTCTAAATTTCTGATCGGCCTGCGCGCGGACCTGGTAGACCCGGCCGAACGCGTTGAAGTCGTTTACATAGGCCGTACCCAGATTGATCTGGAGGGCCTCGAAGATGGCGGGAATCGGTACGTTCAGCATACGCGCCTTGGTCCGGTCGATCTCCAGGTAAAGCTGCGGGCTCGAACCGCTGAAGGTCGTGAAGACGCCGATGACGCCCGGCGTCCGCCGCGCCTTCCCCATCATCCCGTACGCCGCCGCGAGCACCCGGCTGCTGTCGTCGCTCCAGCGCTCCTGCAGTTGCATCTTGAAGCCGCCGGAATTGCCGATGCCTCGGACCGGCGGCGGCGGGATGGCGATGATGAAGGCTTCCTGAATTGCCTGCAGGCGTCCGAACATCTGGCCGATAACGCGCTCGGCGCTCAATCCGGCAGCGCGGCGTTTGTCGCTCGATTCGAAAGTCGTGAAGATAGCCGCCGCATTCGAGGCGTTGGTGAACGTCGCCCCGGAAAAACCTGCGAATGCCACGGCGTTCTTGATGCCCGGCATGCCACGGATAATTTTCGTCGCCCGTTTGACCACCGAATCCGTCCGCGCCAGCGACGCACCGTCCGGGAGCTGTACCACGACGATGGCGTAGCCTTGATCCAGCGTCGGGATAAACCCGCGCGGCACTATGTTGAATATGTGGAGCGTACCGCCGATCAAGCCGGCATACAGAAGCAGCATCACGAATTTACGCCGCGTCACCATGCCGACGGTTGCCGCGTAGCTGCCGCTTAACCGGTCGAAACCGGCATTGAAACCGTTCGATAATCCGCGCAACCAGCGCGTCAGGAAAATCCGAGGTTGTTCAGTATCCCGTGATTTAAGCAGCAGCGCCGCCAGCGCCGGCGATAGTGTAAGGGAGTTTACCGTCGAAATGACGGTCGAAACCGCGATCGTCAGCGCGAATTGTTGATAGAACTGGCCGCTGATGCCGGGAAGGAACGCAGTCGGGACGAACACCGCGACCAGGACAAGAGAGGTCGCGATTAGGGCGCCGGCAACCTCGTCGATCGTCCGGTGAGTGGCCTCTCGAGGGCTCAGGCCGGCGGCGATATTGCGCTCAACGTTCTCGACGACAACGATCGCGTCATC
>Ga0315338_1003144_pt1 | contig 14891 bp, 8 predicted proteins | sample ASW8metaG_FD_204518 | JGI IMG/M metagenome (GOLD analysis project Ga0315338, IMG submission 204518) | Ammonia-oxidizing marine archaeal communities from Monterey Bay, California, United States - ASW #8 | ecosystem: Environmental > Aquatic > Marine > Coastal | place: USA: California | collected... | reverse complement strand
TCGAGCAGCGCGCTGTCGTGCCACCGGATCGGACTGTGCGGCAGAGGAACATCGCCGAGCTCTGGGTGATCAATCCACTGGATCGAGCCTCTCGCGATCGACTCCTCGTCGCGGACGACCTCATTCACATCTCTAACTGCCGCCACTGGCACGTGAGCCGAGCGAAGCAGCGCTGTCACTTCGTCGCGAGCCATCGTCGATGACCACTCGGTGATGACGTCGTTGAGCGCCGCCGTGTTGGCGGCCCTCTCGGCGTTTGTCTCAAACCGCGGATCGGTGGCCATCTCCGGCCGGCCCATCGCGTCGACCAGCGCGAGCCACTGCTTGTTCGAGATGACGATGATGGCGAACCAGCCGTCGGCACACGCATAGACGTCGTACGGCGCGATGGTTCCTGCCGGATGAGCGTTGCCGGTGCGAGGCGACTCTCCAGTCTGATACCAGGCCGAGAGACAGGTCGTCAGCGTCATGTACGAGGCATCCGCCATCGTCACCTCGACCGAGCGGCCACGGCCGGTGCGTTCTCGTTCGAACAACGCTGTCGTGATCGCCCCATAGAGATGTGTGCCGCCGATGAAGTCGACGTAAGCCACGCCGGCTTTGACGGGAGGGCTGCCGGGGTGGCCCGTGACCGCCATGGCACCGGTGTGGGCCTGAACGGTGATGTCCATGCCGGGAACCGAACCCTCGGCATCGAGTCCGAACGCCGTCGCGTGGGCGTAGACGATCGAAGGATTCACGGCAGACACCGACGCGTAGTCGATGCCAAGTCTTGCAGGCACCTCTGGCGAGAAGTTCACCAACATCACCTCGGCGTGCTCAGCGAGCCCGAGCAGCATCTCGACGCCCTGACGCTCCTTCAAGTTCAGAGTCACGCACTCCTTGCACGAGTTCAACATCGCGAACGGAAGACTCGGGCCCCGTGTCCGGAGGATCTCGCCCTTGGGCGGCTCGATCTTGATCACCCTGGCACCGGCCATCGCCAGGAGGAAGCCCGCATATGGGCCCTGGTAGACCTGCCCGAGGTCGAGCACGGTGACGCCTTCGAGTGGCAGCGGCCGATCGTCGCTCATGACGACACCCACATGCCGCCATCGACCGGCAACGAGATGCCCGTGATGAACCTGGCCTGGTCAGAGTGGAGGAACAACGATGCGTTGGCAACGTCCCACGCCGAGCCCATCTTCCTGCCCAGCGGCACGGCGCCGTCCCGTTGGGCGACGACCTCGTCTCGCGGTGTCCCGAGAGCAACTCGCCCCTCGACGGCCATCGGCGTGTTCATCAGGCCAGGAAGAATCGCGTTGACCCTGATGCCGTGACGAGTGTTGGCGGCCGCGAGGTTCTCTGTGAGGCCGAGGATCGCCACCTTCGTGGTCTTGTAGCCGACCCCAGCGAAGGCGTGTTTCGCGGCCATCGACGAGATGTTCACGATCGAGCCAGTGCCCGCTTCCCGCATGACAGGTACGACGTGACGGGCTGCGAGATACATGCCCTTCACGTTGATCTGCCAAAGGCGGTCGAAGCCATCTGGCTCGAGGCGGAGCGCTGTCGAGTCGCCAGCGCCGACCCCGACGTTGTTGTGCAGGATGTCGATGCGGCCGTGGGTCTCGACCGTCGCGGCGACGAGCGCTGCGTGCTGCTGGTCGGACGTCACTTCGAGTTCGGCAGCGCTCGCGGCGCCACCTTCCCCAGCAATCATCTCCGCTGTCTCGTTGGCCGAAGCACGATCGCGGTCAGCGCACACGACGGCCGCGCCAGCTCTCGCGAGGAGAATTGCGGTTGCCCTGCCGTTGCCGATGGTCTCGCCTGGCGTTTGCCCTGCCCCGACGACGATGGCAACCCGACCGTCGAGTCGATGCTCGGTCGAGCCAGCGGCCTCTGCAAGCTCGGCACTCATTTGAACGAACCTCCGAGAATCTCTCGCGCCATGATCAACCGCTGTACCTCGCTCGGACCCTCGCCGACGCGCCTGATTCGCAGCTCGCGATACCAACGCTCGAGCGGCAGGTCTTTCGTCATGCCGACACCGCCATGAACCTGCATCGCCCTGTCGACCACCCGGCCCGCTCCCTCCGAAGCGATGAGCTTCGCCATGGCAGCCTCAGTTCTGAACCGCTCACCTCTGTCGGCACGCTGGGCCGCGTCGAGGACGAGGAACGTGGCGTGACGGATGTCGATCTCGTTGTCGACGATCATCCATTGAATGGCCTGCTTCTCGGCCAAGAGCCCGCCGAAGGCCTCACGTGACTTGGCCCACTCGATCGCCATCTTCTGGGCGACGACCGCGACGCCTATGCATCCAGCTGCATACGGAATACGTTGCCGGCTGAGGCGATCGTTGGCGATGGCAAAACCACGGTTGACCTCGCCGAGAATGTTCGCCGTCGGAACGCGGAGCTCCTCGAATTGCAGCTCGGTCGCATAATGCGTCGAGCGAAGAGTGTGGACGACTCTGCGGACGTGGAACCCTGGCGAGTCAGTGTCGACGATGAATGCCGTGACGCCGTTGCGACCGGGGTCGTCTGACGTGCGAGCGAACACGAGTGCAAAGTCGGCCTTGTCGGCCCCGGAGATGTACAGCTTGGATCCGTTCAGCACCCACTCGTCGCCGTCCTGCACGCCCTTGGTTTGGATCGCCCTCGCCGGATCGCTTCCGCCCGATGGCTCTGTCAATGCGAAGCAACCCGTCTTCTCGCCTATCAGCGTCGGGTAGAGATACTTCTCCTTCTGTTCCTCGGTGGCCTCGTACAGCTGCGCCAGGCCAGCTCCGCCGAAGGTCCCGTAGCACGGGTTGTAGAGGCCGCCACGGTGCTGACTCATCTCGATGGCCATCAGCGCCCGAGTGGTGACATCGATTCCAGGACCGCCGAACTCCTTGGGAATGTCGAGGCCGTAGAACCCCATCGCCTTGGTCATGTCGACGAGGCGGGCATGATCGTCTGGGTGCAGCGCACCCGCGTCGGGATCGAGGTCGGCCTCGAGCGGGACGATCTCGTCTGTGACGAATCGCCTCACCGTCTCGACGATGAGCTCCTGCTCCTCCGACATGCGGTAATCCATCAGCGCACCTCGCCCATGCTGTCTCCGAAAACACACGTGCGAGGGGGCGATGATGGAGACAGTTCGGCTCGACGCCCGTTCCATCTCCGAAACAGCCCTCCCCTGGGGGTGTTTTTGGAGACAATTCCGAGGATGGGTGTGGGTCGTGACGTCATGGGCTGAGGGTTCCGATCCTGTTGGCATCGCCAGCGTTGGCCGCCGGTAACACACCGGTGCGGGCCATGTGGGCCATCAGCAGCTCGTGCCAACGCGTCATGTAGCCGTGAGTGATTTCGTGGCGAAACTGTGTTGCGCCGGCGGCGAGCTCTCGTTCGAGCGCCGTCCTGATGCCGAACTGCTCGCGACCCCCGGCGTATCCGATGTGGGTGACGTCACCCGACTGATCGGCAACCTCGTACACGCCAAGCTGTGCTGGCAACGCGGCGATCGTCTCGGAGGTGAGCTCGACGAATGGCTTGTCGAGATCGACGGCGGCCACTACTCGCCCCTGAACTCTGCGGTCCGCCGGTCGAGTCTGGCCGCGATGCCCTCCTTGGCATCTGAGCTGAACCTCGCGGCGTCGACCAGTTCGTCGACGTCGTCGTGAGCGATGCCGTCGCGGAACGTCATCTGACGGGTCAACACGCTCTTCATGGCGCGCAAGCTGAGCGGGGCGTTCGCCGCCACTCGGGTGACGACCGCTGAGACAGCATCGTCGAACTCGGCGGGCTCAGCGACCCGGTGAATGAGCCCGAGGTGGGCCATGCGGGCCGACGGCAGAGGATCACCGAGGAGCAGCATCTCTCGTGCAACCACGGGTCCGCAGACCTCGAGAATCTTCTTGGCGAGGAACCACGAAGGCGCCAATCCGATCTGAGCCAACGACATCCCGAACCGAGCCGTGGACACAGCGACGACGAGGTCGCAGTGCAGAGCGAGCTCGTTGCCTCCTGCGATGGCATCGCCCTGTACTGCGGCGACTACTGGCAGCGGATAGTTCTGGACGGCGTCGAGCATCGTCTCGATGCCACCCGAACTGCCGGCCATGCCATTCGAGTCGCGCTCCTTCAAGTCGACACCAGCGCAGAACACAGGACCCTCGGCGCGGATCACCGTGACCCGTTCGACCGCGGGCGGGTCAACCGAAAACAGCCCGGTCAACTCTTCGAGCATGGGTGCATTCAACGCATTGCGGCGCTCGGGTCGCGTCAGGGTGACAGTCCGTGCATTCCCGCCGTCGTCGACTCGAACCAGTTCCCCCACTGCGCCTCCCGACACCGAGACAGAACCTAGTGCGACGGGTCGGCGCGGCCCATTCTGTGTCCCGTTGACGACATCAGATGTCGTCAAGTCGGCAAATCATGGGAGCGGGTGGTACTGGCCGTCGAGGCCGAGGTGCTCCGCGCCGTCAGCACGGTAGAACGATGAAACCCCGGCGTTCTTCAACACGGCGAGCATGGTGGGGAGCTCGGCCCCCTCGGCTTCGATCTTGGCGATGACACGATCGCACCCAATGGCATCGAGCAGCTCGAAAGGACCCTTCGCCCAGTTGAATCCCCACCGGATTGCATTGTCGATGTTGACGACGTCATCGGCGATCTCTGGCACGAGGCCGGCCGCATAGCGAAGCGTTCCACCGAAGATGTCCCAGGCGAGCTCCCCTTGAGGAGAATCGGTGAACATGACCTCTCCGAGATCGGCGGGCACGCCCTCGAGGTCCGGCTCGGAGGCATCGCGCCAACCTTCGGTGACGAGATCGAACGTCTCCTTGTGACGAGACCCATCGTCGAGCTTCGTCATCTTCGCGAAACCGGCTCCCGCCTTTCGACCAAGCTGGCCCCGGTCGAGCATGCGTTGCTCGGCGCCAGGGAACTCCGTGTAGTCCAGACCCGCATCGCCATCAGCGAGATTCACCGCCAAGTTCTTGCCGACAAGATCCATGACATCGAGACCGATGAGGTCAATGAGGCCATACAGCCCAGTGGGTGGGAGGCCAACCGGCTTGCCAAGCACCGTGTCGACGGTCTCCTGGCTCATGCCATCGTTCAAGAACTGCTTCGCCTTGTGCAGACCCGAGAGCATGAAGAAACAGCCGATGCGGTTCCCGATGAAATTGACCGTGTCCTTTGCGTGGACGACACCCTTGTCGAGCTGATTCGCCCCAAACGAAGCGAACGCCTCAATCACCTCAGCCGACGTGTCCTCACCAGGAACCAGCTCAAACAACTTCATCACGCGGACCGGATTGAAGAAGTGCGTGATCGCCACGTCGCTGCGAAACCGGTCGCCGAACCCTTCGGAAATATCGCGAAGCGGGATGCCCGACGTGTTCGAGCTGATCACCGAACCGTCCTTGCGGAGCGGCTCGACCTTCTCGAACAGCTCACGCTTCGTATCGACGTCCTCGACAATCGCCTCGCAGATCCAGTCGTAGCCGCCGATCTTGTCGAGATCGTCAGCGAAGTTGCCGGTCGTGACGAGATGGCGATGCTCCTCGTCGACGGCCGCAGCACCCTTCTCCGCAGCCTCACTCGACACATCGAGCATCAACACCCGACACCCGGCAGCAGCACTCGCTGCACCAATACCAGACCCCATCGTCCCGCACCCCAACACCGCAACCGACTCGATCTCTCTCGACACGCCACAACCTCCCATTGACCGCCAAGCAGTCTGCCACGACTCGCCGTGCTGTCCCTCTGGGGGCCGTTCAACCGCCACGGAGGGTTGGGCCAACGAAGCTGGACGTGGCTCGGGGTAGCGAAGCCTGGGTGGCTTGGCGCAGCGCGGCTGCCTTGGCTTGGGCTCACGACGCTGCCTTGACGCGGCATGCCCTCCCTCTGGGGGCCGTTCAGACGCCACGGAGGCTCTGCCCCGCGCTGCCGGGTCGAGTGATTCGGGAGGGTTGAGCAGGACTCGGGGTCAGGCCCCGGGTCACACCGAACACGCGTGCGAACGCGGGGGTCTGACCCCCCGTTGCACTTTGTTGAGTCATGGCAACCCGACTGCACTGGCTCACGGCAACGAAACCGGATGTGACTTGGGGTAGCCCTGCTGCCTTGGCGCGGCATGTCCTCCCTCTGGGGGCCGTTCAAGCGCCACGGAGGCTTTGCCCCGCTGCAATCGCGCCAGTGCCTCGGGAGGGTGCGAGTGCGGCGGCGAGGACGCGCGTGTGACAACAAGATCTGCGCATGAGCGATACGAGCGCCTGTTTACTCACGGTGGATGGAACAGAACCAGTGCCGCGCTCGTGTCGCGAACTCGCAGCGACAGAAATCTTGCGCCAACGCGGCAGGGCTGCCGTGAGCCGGGAGCACTGAGTGTGCCGTCACCCCGAGATCGTGGGGCTGCCGTGAGTCAGGAGCACCGGGTGTGCCCTCACCCAGGAGCGCTGGGTAGGGCGAAATTGCCGTCACAGGGCTCGCGTAGGGTCTGGCTGTGGACATCGAGGTGTTGGGGACGGAGCACGGCCGGCCGGCGTTGAACCGGCTGCACGGGCTGATCTCGACCATCAAGGCCGACGATCCGCTCGCCCCCGTCAGCGTTCTGGTTCCTTCGAATTACGTTGGCGTGTCGACCCGGCGACTCATCGCATCCGGCGAACTCGGTCCGGTCGGAGCCCACGCCGGACTCGCCGGCATCGACCTGCTCACGACGTACCGTTTGGCCGAACTCATCGGAGCGCCTCGCCTCGCCGGCCGCGGTCGGCGGCCGCTGTCGACGCCGGTGATCGCAGCTGTCGTCAGAGGTGTGCTTCAGGACACATCCACCATGTTCGGCGCTGTCAGCGAACACCCTTCGACCGAACGTGCGCTTGTTCGCGTGTACCGGGAGATGCGCGACCTCAACAGCCAGCAACTGAGCGTGCTGTCGCAGCAGTCGGAACGGGCACGTGAGGTCGTCACGATTCACGCGATGGTGGCCGAGCGGCTCGCCGAGCAGTGGTACGACGAGTTCGACCTCTTCGACGCGGCAACGGAGATCGTCGGCGAACGTCCGGCGCTGGTGGCCGAACGTGGTCACATCATCGTGTATCTCCCGCAGGTCGTCACAGCAGCCGGCATCCGACTCCTCAGCGCGGCAGCGCTGCACACACCAGTCACCGTGCTGGCCGGCTATGCGGGGGCGCCAGGTCCCGACGCACTGACGAACGAGATCGTCACGAAGCTCGGCGCTCACCCACCCAACATCGCTGTCACTCCGGTCAGCGGCTCCCGCGTCATCACTGCCTCTGATGCCGACGACGAGGTACGCACTGTTCTCCGCGACGTGATGGATGCACTGCTTGACGGTGTCCCGCTGGAGGCCATGGCCATTCTCCACGGCGCCGATCAGCCGTATGCGCGACTGCTCGAGGAACACCTGTCGGCGGCGCAGATTCCGCACAACGGTGCCGCGGTGAGAACGGTCGACGAAAGCGTTGTCGGTCGGACCGTCTTGAACCTGCTCGAGCTTCCTGACAGGAACTATCGCCGCACCGATGTTCTCGGGCTCATCGCATCAGCTCCGGTCAGACAGCACGGCGACGAGGCCGGCCTCGCTCCTGTCAACGAGTGGGAGCGCATCAGTCGTGACGCTGGAATCATCGAAGGCGCCGCGCAGTGGACGTCACGCCTCGCTCATTACGTCAGCGAACAGAACCGCGACATCGACCGGCTGGGCAACGACCCGGACGACTACCGGGTTCGCATGTCCCAGCGCTCGATTGGCTACGCGAACCGGCTCGCAGCGTTCGTCAACGAGCTCACGGCGGCCACCGACCCGGCGACCGTGCCGACCTCATGGAGCGATAAGGCAACGTGGCTCCGCGGTCTTCTCGCCAGATACCTGGGCTCCGAAGAGCACCGCGGCGACTGGCCAGAGGTCGAGGGTCTCGCTGCCGAGAAGCTCGACGACGCCCTCGATCGTCTTTCCGGGCTCGACGAAGTGGAAGAACGGCCGTCGCTCGCCACGTTCAGACGGTCGCTCGAACTCGAGCTCGAGAGTGGTCTGGGCAGGGCTGGCTCACTCGGCGAAGGCATCTTTGTTGGTCGAGTCGGTCAGGCGCTCGGTATCGATCTTCGACGCGTGTTCGTGCTCGGCATGGCCGAAGGACTGATGCCGGCTCGTCAGCACGACGACTCGCTGCTGCCCGACCATGAGCGCACCACGGTCGGAGGCGCGCTGCGGCTGGCCACCTCGCGGGTTGACGAGGATCACCGTGCGTTTCTCGCAGCGCTCGCCTCAGCCAGCGAGGCGCGGACGCTGTACTTCCCAAGAGGCGATCTGCGACGAAGCAGCGAACGTATGCCTTCGCGCTGGCTTCTCGACACCATCGAACGGCTCAACGGCGAACGTGTATGGAGCGACGGCATCGGCGAACTCGCCCACGCCGGCCACGACTGGATTCGCGAGATCCCGAGCTTTGTCGCTGGCCTCCGTCACGCCGCGTTCCCCGCGAGCGACCAGGAGTACGAGCTGAGGAGCCTGCTCGACCACCACGAGACGGGAGGCGATGTCGTCGATCACCATCTGGTCGGCGTCGATTCGCGGTTCGGGCGTGGAGTCGAACTGCTGGTGGCTCGCGCTGGAGGCGAGTTCAGCCGGTTCGACGGCAACCTCGCCGATGTCGTCACTGCCGACGGAGTCAGGATCGACATCGTCTCGCCGACTCGTCTCGAGGATTGGGCCAAGTGTCCGCACCGGTATCTGATGCAGAACGTGCTCCGGATCGACGTGCTCGAGCAGCCGGAGGCGCTGCTGCAGATCTCGGCGCTTGACAGGGGCAGTCTGATTCACGACGCGCTCGACATGTTTCTGTCCGAGTTGCTCGAAGCGGGAACGCCAATCCCGGGGCCAGGCCATCCGTGGCCGGCCGAGTTGCAACAGCGGCTGGAATCGATCGGCAACGAGCTGTGCGACCAATACGCCAATCGTGGCCTCGTCGGCAAGCAGCTGTTCTGGCGCCAGGACCGCAAGGCGATCATCGCCGATCTGCTCGACACGCTGCGAAACGACGTCAGCCGCGATCACCGAGGAAACGTCATCGCCACCGAACTCGGGTTCGGATTTGCCGGCGGCGATCCAGCTGTCTCTTACGAGTTCGATCACGGACGAACGATCGACTTCAGAGGAAGCGCCGACAGGGTCGAGCGCACTGCGAGCGGCCAGCTCATCGTGATCGACTACAAGACGGGAAGCACCCGCAGCTTCCTCGGGCTCGACAAGGACACCAACGATCCCGTGATGAACGGCACGAAGTTGCAATTGCCCGTGTACGCCCTCGCGGCAAGGCAGGCTCACGGGACAGTCGACGATCCGGTTCATGCCGCCTACTGGTTCACCAGTGCCAAAGGCGAGTACCGCTGGATCGGGTACGACATCGACGACCGTGTGATGGATCGTTTCGACGAGGTGCTGTCGACCATCGTCAGCGGCATCAACCGCGGCCTGTTCCCCGCTCACCCGTCGAAGGATCATTACCAGTTCTTCGTCGAGTGTCCGTACTGCGACCCTGATGGGCTCGGAACACTCGGTCGCCGGCGCGAGTGGGAGCGTAAACGCCACACCGAGGCCCTCCTCGACTACCGAATGTTGGCCGAACCGGAGGACTTGCTCGATGCCTGATCAGCTCGACCTCTTCTCCGGTTTCGACGACGACCCGCCCGACCTTCCGACCGACTCGCCTGTCGAATCGGGCGAACCGAACGACCCACTCGACCAAACTGCCAGGGACACCATCGCGCACAGTCTCGGCGAGACCCTGTTCGTCGAAGCGGGAGCCGGATCAGGGAAGACCAGCTCGTTGGTCAAGCGAATCCTCGATCTCGTCATCGTCGCCGGTGTCGCGCTGAAGAACGTGGCCGCGATCACCTTCACCGAGAAGGCGGCGGCTGAACTGCGAGACAGAATTCGCAAGGAACTCGAGCGCACGATCGCCGATCAGGAAGCTCCCGATCTCACGCGTGCGAGATGCTCGATCGCGATGGGCGAAGTGGATGCAGCTGCGATCTCGACGCTGCACGCTTTCGCGCAACGCATCTTGAGTGAGCACCCGGTGGAGGCAGGACTCCCCCCGGCGATCGAGATCATGGACGAGATCTCGTCGCAGGTTGCGTTCGAAGATCGTTGGCGCCAGTTCTTCGATCAACTCCTCGACGACCCGACGATGGAAGAGACCTTGCTGCTCGGGTTCGCGTCTGGCATCAAAGCGCCGCACTTGCGCGACCTTGCCAAGGCGCTCGGCGACAACTGGGACCTCGCACGATCGCAGATTCCCGATTGGCCCGACCCAGGAGGTGTCGACGTCGCGCCGTTCACGTCGGGCGTCGACGCGGTGCTCGCGATGTCAGAGGAAGGCATCGGGGAAGATCTCCTCGTAGTTCGGTCTCGCGAAATCGCCGAGTACGCGGCACTTCTCGATCAGACGCCAGATGGCCCGACTCGACTCGCACTGCTCGGAGCGAAGAAGCCGAGTTTGAAAGTTGGCAACAAGGGCTCGAAGAAGAACTGGATGGGTGACGTCGCCGTCGAAGACATGCGGGCCGCCATCGGCGAGCTCGAAACGAGGCGAGAGGCCGTCCGGCGGGCGACCATCGACGGCGTCATCAAACGCATTGCGATGTCGCTTCGAGACTTCACTGTCGATGCGGCGCTCGAACGCAAGAGAAACGGCCAGCTCGAGTTCCACGATCTCCTCGTGTTCGCGAGGCAACTTCTGCGCGACGAGCGTCACGGCGTCGCGGTGAGGGCTGCGCTTCGACAGCGCTATCACTACCTGCTGCTCGACGAATTCCAGGACACCGACCCGATCCAGATCGAGCTGGCGGTGTTGCTCGCGAGTACCGAAGACGATGCCGCATCGAAGGCATGGCACGAGACAGCCGTGCCACCTGGGCGTCTGTTCTTCGTCGGAGACCCGAAACAGTCGATCTACCGGTTCCGGCGGGCCGACATCGCATTGTTCCTCGAAGCTCGAGCTGCGTTCACTTCTGCGCCGACATTGCTCACCACCAACTTCCGGACGACCGCCCCAGTCATCGACTGGGTCAACGGGGTGTTCGGCGAACTGATCCAACATGTCGAGGAGAGTCAGCCAGAATACGAACCGCTCGTCGCCCACCGCGGATCACCACTGACCGGACCAGGCGTGCTCGTGCTCGGAGCGGCGCCGCATCCTGGCAAACCAGGCGCCGACGAGCTCCGTGACCACGAGGCGACCGATGTCGCCGCCACGATCGCAACGGCGATGCGCGAGCGGTGGCAAGTCGCCGACGCGTCAACCGGGTTGTGGCGCGACCCGAAGCTCGGCGACATCACGGTCCTGCTCCCCGCGAGAACGTCGCTGCCAGCGCTCGAGCGAGCCCTCGATGACGCTGGGCTCCCGTATCGGGCAGAAACGTCGTCTCTGGTGTGGAGCACGCGGGAGGTCCGCGATCTCATGGCGGCGCTACGAGCGATTGACGACCCCACGGACGAACTCTCGCTCGTGACCGCGCTCCGGTCGTCAGCGTACGGCTGCGGCGACGACGACCTCTATCGCTACAAAGTCGAGCACCGCGGCACGTGGAATCACCAGGCTCCGGTTCCGGAGACGATCGATCCTGAGCACCCTGTCGCCGAGGCGATGACGCACCTCGGCGATCTGCACCGGAGCCGTTTGTGGCACGCACCAAGCGAGCTGATCGAGCGCCTGGTTCGCGAACGGCGACTTCTCGAACTCGGGGTTGCGCGAGGCAGACCACGCGATGTCTGGCGTCGCCTCCGCTTCGTCGTCGACCAGGCGAGGGCGTACGGCGACAGCGAGGGCGGCAACTTGCGTCAGTTCCTCGCGTGGGCCCGACTGCAGAGTGCAGAGGGTGCCCGTGTCGCCGAGACGGTCCTGCCGGAAACCGACGACGACTCGATCCGGATCATGACCATTCACGCGTCGAAGGGACTCGAGTTTCCGATCACGATCGTGTCGGGTCTCACAACCAAACCGGGCGGCAGGCGCCGCGGCGTGCAAGTGCACTTTCCCAGGAATCAGGACGCCATCGTCGCCATGAGTTCCGCCCTCAGCACCGCCGAATACGAGGACTACAAACCCATCGACGAGATGATGGACCACCACGAACGGGTACGCCTTCTCTACGTCGCGACAACCAGGGCCAGAGATCATCTCGTCGTTTCGCTGCATCGACCCGCACCACCCGAACAGACGAAGCCAAGCGACAAACCGCGCAGCGCCGATCGATTGACGTCGGCCGAATTGTTGGCAGCAGCGGCAGCGACCTCGGACGTCGAAGCGACCATGTTCACCGCTGCGGTCCAGCGCGATCCAACGGTTCATTCGGTCGTCACGCAAAACCCGGATCCGCTGCCTGACAGGGACGAGTGGCTTACGGTTCGCACCGAAGCACTCAACGTGGGAGCCAGATCGCGAACTCTGGCCGCGACGACCATCGCAAAGCGAGCGAGTCAACAGTTCCGCGACCCAGGTCTCGACAAAGACCAGCGCGATCTCGACCTGCCACCATGGAACAAGGGCCGGTACGGCACGGCCGTCGGCAGGGCGGTCCATGCTGTACTCCAAACCGTCGACCTCGCCACGGGCGACGGTCTGATCGAGACAGCAGCTGCGCAGGCTGCTGCTGAGGGGATCATCGGCCGGGAAGACGTCATTGCCGATCTGGCAACTTCGGCAATCAAGAGCAGGATTGTGGCTGAGGCGGTGAAGCACACGTTCTGGCGCGAAACCTACGTTGCCGCGCCCGTCGATGGCATCACCATCGAGGGGTACGTCGACCTCCTCTACCGGCGCGACGATGGCCTCGTCGTTGTCGACTACAAGACAGATGCTGTGACAGGCGAGGCCGACTTGAACGCCAAGATCGAGCGCTATGCACTCCAAGGCGCAACGTACGCCCTCGCGGTCGAAGCAGCGGTGGGTCAGCCGGTTGCCGAGATGGTGTTTCTTTTCCTGACTCGCGGTGACGCACATGTGAGATCTGTGCCCGATCTCGAAGCACGTATTGCCGATGTGCGCCGGGTCGTCAACGAGCCCGCCTGAGCTCGCTCCTGAGAATCGGCATCTCTGCGATGTGCTGACTACGGTCAAATCATGACGAGCATTCTTCACAACGCGATGTGCGACGAACTGGGAGCCGAGGTGCCGATCTTCGGCTTCACGCACTCGATCGAGGCCGCGATCGAAGTCAGCCGAAACGGCGGCATCGGCATATGGGGAGCGACGCGCTCGACGCCGGCCGAGATCGAGGACGCCCTGACCCGCATGCACGCTGAGCTCGGCGACCTTCCCTATGGGGTGGATCTCGTGATTCCGTCAGGCATGCCGGAGAAGGACAATCGTGAGGAGATCGAGGCCGCGATTCCCCAAGAGCACCGTGACTTCGTGGCTGGGCTGCGCACGAAGTACGGCGTTCCTGATGACGGGCTCCCTGGCATGCGGTCACGGTTCGTTCGAAGCGAAGACAGCGCACGCGAGCAGGTCGATGTCGTGATGGACTCGGACCTCAAGGTCCTCGCGCTCGGCATCGGGAGTCCCGAGTGGGTGATTGGCCCCGCGAAGAAACGGGGCAAGAAACTCGTGAGCCTCGTCGGACAACCACGGCACGCCGAGCGCGCGCTGCGCGCCGGCGCCGAGATCCTCGTCGCCCAAGGCCACGACGCAGGTGCCCACACCGGACCTGTCGGAACGTTCTCTCTCATTCCCCAGATCGTGGACATGGCCGGCGATGTCCCGGTGATCGCGGCTGGAGGAGTCGCGACTGGACGCCACATCGCCGCTGCGCTCGCGATGGGTGCTTCCGGAGTGTGGATGGGTTCGGCTTGGCTCGTGTGCGAAGAGCAGCATGTCGAGCCGGAGGTACTCGAGAAGCTCCTTGCTGCCGGGTCCGCCGACACCCTCACCTGTCGGGCCGACAGCGGAAAGACGCTGCGTCAGATCAGGACGTCGTGGACCGACGAGTGGGAGGCAGAAGACGCGCCGACCCCGCTGAAGATGCCGTATCAGGACATTCTGATCGGCGACATGCTCGGACAGATCGAGCGTCACAAGGTCGTGCCGTTGATGCACGCTCCAGCAGGTCAGAGCATCGGCTATTTCAACGAGACCACGACGGTCAGCGACGTCATGGCCGGACTCGTCGAAGAGGCGACGACCTGTCTCGACGCGCTACCGCGGAGCAGGTGATGGCTGGCCCGTTCGATGACATCACCGTGTTGGAGATCGGTCAGTACGTCGCAGCTCCCTACGCCGCGGAATTGCTGGCGCACGGCGGAGCCGACGTGATCAAGGTGGAGCCTGTCACCGGAGACGAAACCCGGTACAACTCTCCGATTGGCAAGGACGAAGGTCGCCAATACGTCATCAAAGCGAGGGGGAAGCGCGGCATCCCAGTCGACCTTCGCTCCGAGCAAGGCCAGCAGATCGTCGCCGAGATCGCGATGAAATCCGATGTCGTGATCTCGAACATGCGGCCAGGTGGAGCGGCGAAGCTCGGTCTCGACGCCGAGACGCTCCTGGCAGCAAAACGATCGCTGATCTACGGCGAGATCACTGGCTTCGGCGACACAGGACCTCACGCAGACAAAGCGAGCCTCGACATGGTCGCGCAAGCATCGATGGGCCTGCTGATGAGCCTCGGTGCCAAGGTCGACGGCCGAGTGGGGCATCACGAGGTGTTCCTTTGCGACTACATGGCAGGGACGCTTCTGGCGCTCGGAATCTCGATCGCCATCAGACACCGCGACAAGACAGGTGTTGGTCAACGCGTTGGCACATCTCTCGCCCACGCCGCCATCGTCCAGGGTCACCGGTACGCCAACATCTTCGACAACGTCGACGGATGGAAACGCGACGTCGCCGGCTG
>Ga0315338_1003143_pt1 | contig 14908 bp, 22 predicted proteins | sample ASW8metaG_FD_204518 | JGI IMG/M metagenome (GOLD analysis project Ga0315338, IMG submission 204518) | Ammonia-oxidizing marine archaeal communities from Monterey Bay, California, United States - ASW #8 | ecosystem: Environmental > Aquatic > Marine > Coastal | place: USA: California | collected... | reverse complement strand
CGGCGGCTCAACATGATGAAGAGGAGTATCTAGGCCTCTTTTCTGAGCGCCTCATGACCCCTTAAACGTTACATTAAACACCCAGTCAGCTTGCAAAAGCCTAAATACAGCTTATAATATATAAAATGAGAACATATTGAGAACTTTATGTGAAATTAAGTAAAACACAGTACAGAGTGTTGAAAGCTTTTCAGAAGTATGTAGCAAAGCATGAATATGCTCCAACCCTTCAAGAACTTGGGGAAGAGGTCGGAATTTCCTCCAAAGGGACAATACACAGACATATCCAGGTTTTAATTGAGGCGGGGTATTTAGCATATAGCTCTTCTGGGTGGCGTAATTTACAGCTTGCTAACACTGTTGGTTGGTTTGCTCCTACTCCACAGAAAAAAGCATGCTTTCCTATCTTAGGGAGAATTGCAGCAGGTTTACCGATAGAGGCAATTGAGAATAAAGCAGAGTTGAATCTTACCGATGTTTTTGACGGCGAAGGGCGTTACATTTTAGAAGTAAGAGGTAATTCAATGATAGATGCCGGAATTTTAGAAGGGGATATGGTTGTCATTGAGCGTCGCGATAGCGCAGATGACGGCAGCATTGTTGTAGCAATTATTGATGGGTATGAAGCAACACTGAAGCGTTTGCGATACCAAGCAGACCGATCAATTGCCCTGGTTCCTGAGAACCGGGATATGCAGCCCATGATATATGAGCCTTCAAGAATTAATGTGCAAGGAGTATTAGTGGGGCAGTTTCGCAAATATGGATAATCAAAAAAACTGGGAAAGAGCCATTGTATTTATTGATATGGATGCATTCTTTGCATCGATTGAGCAGATGGATTTCCCAGAATTAAAAGGTAAGCCCATTTGTGTTACTAATGGAGAGCAAGGGACCTGCATGATTACCTGTTCTTATGAAGCAAGAGCATACGGATTGTATACAGGTATGCGACTTAAAGAAGGGCGGCGTCTATGCCCTCAATTAATACAATGCCCATCCAGGCCATCACGTTATGCAGAGATTTCAGCATGTATCATGCATGCGTTGCAGGATATAACCCCCGACGTAGAAGTGTTTTCTGTAGATGAAGCTTTTTTGGATGTCACTAATTGTCAAAATTTACATGGATTGCCAGAACATATTGCTCAACTAACCAAAGACGCGGTACACCAGGTTTCTGGTCTAACATGTTCAGTCGGAGTAAGTAGTGATAAAACTACTGCCAAATATGCAGCAAAACGCGACAAGCCTGATGGTTTAACTGTCATTTATCCATGGGATGCAGAAGAAGAGCTTTCTAATGTGCCAGTGACTAAATTGAGCGGCATATCGGATGGCATAGGAGGGTTTTTGGCTAACCGTGAGGTATATAAATGTGGCGATATGAAGAAACTCCCTATTGGTGTATTGGCTAAACGTTTTGGTAATTTGGGTCGGCGTATTTGGTATATGTGCCAGGCGCAAGACCCAGACAAAGTTATTACTACTGTGCCAGACCCAAAATCTATTGGACACGGAAAAGTGATGCCGCCCAACACCAAAGATTCTGCTGTAGTCCGTATTTATTTGTTTCATATGGCTGAAAAGGTTTGTGCACGATTACGTAGGCACAGTATGCAAGCGAGTCAGTTTTTTATTGGCCTTAAGACTGAGTTTGGATGGCTTGGAGGAAATTTTGAAGTTGCCCAACCTACTGATGATAGCCGTACATTAAGAAAAATGTGTCGTGAGGTTATGAAAGAGTGTTGGCAATCAGAAGGCATCTATCAGGTGCAAATCACAGCACTTCGCCCATCACCAAAAAATGGGCAATTTGAGCTTTTCAGCGAAGATACTACGCAACAAGATTTATTAAATGATGCGATTGATCGTATTAACTGCCGTTATGGTGATTTTACTATTGCTCCAGCTATTCTTCTTAATCGTTCAACTGCCCCAAATGTCATTGCCCCAGCATGGAAGCCACGCGGACATAGAAAATCAGTTTAAATGATGGCGCCCTGAGCAGGACTCGAACCTGCAACCTTCCCCTTAGGAGGGGGACGCGCTATCCAAATTGTGCCATCAGGGCATGCCTTATGTATGATTGTAAAAAAATTAATCAACTTTTATAAGGTGTTTTTATGTTTAAGAACCATTTTCCTTTAGTTCTAGGGGGCTTAACTCCTGCTGTATTGTTTGCAATCTCCGCAGTTTTACAAAAACAAACCGTCCAATCAGGTATTGGGTTGGGTTTTTATATTATTGTTATAGGGACGGGTATGCTGATTACAGGCATTGCAATTTTTTTATTATTTCCAGATAAGCTGATTAGTTTAAAATCTGCCGGTTTTGGTTTTTCTTCTGGAGTCTTTGCTGCTATCGGTATTGCATTAGTGGGTTTAACTATCATTAAGTATGGCACTCCTCTTTCTCAGCTTGTACCTATTTATAACATTAATACATTATTTGCCGTGTTACTTGCGTTAGTGATTTTTTCTGAGTGGCAGAATGTCAATGTAAGCACATTAATGATTGGTACATTAATGGTGACTATCGGAGCAATTTTTGTGGCCAACGCATGACGACTATTATTTGTGCGAAATACGCTTACGGTAAACCCATAAAAACAAGGCAAATGCATCGTAAGGAGCAACACGCAACTCATTAAAGATTTGCTCTGCTTTAAATGCACCATATTCCTGCCCTTCGTGCAGCTCTAACATGTTTAACTGTTCCATACTCATGCTGACTACATAAAATTTTCTATAAATACTGCCTGCATCAATCTTTGTTAGATCATTATTTTGTTCTAATACTGGTTTTGCATTTGCAGCCTCAAAATTTAGTTCCTCTTTTAGCTCTCTGTATAAGGCATCAAGCGGTGTTTCATTATCTTCAACTGCACCCCCAAACAATCCCCAGTGATCCGGATACCAGACACCTTCTTTATTATCTCTTTTTTGTAGCAGGTAGGTATGATCTGCAAGCTCAATGAAAGCAGCGACTGCATCAGCAGCATAAAGTATCGATTTATCTGATGTGATTGTCATAATTCATCTAGCTCATTGGTGCCGGGAGAGAGACTTGAACTCTCACTCTGTTGCCAGAACCGGATTTTGAATCCGGCGCGTCTACCAGTTCCGCCACCCCGGCGTTCTTGTTGTAAAATACCCAAGTATATAGTAAAACATTTATATGATTTGGCTTAGCGAAATATTACTCGAGAATCACGAAATAAGTTCTTTTGGAGAATTAAAAAAAGCTGTAATTAGAAAAGCAGAAGATGGTGAAGTTTTTTTAGGCATGGATGTGAAACCTCCTTATGGAGATACACCCGATGATTGGGAAGACTTATTGGAGCGAATATTTACCTCAAAGAGATAATTAGCCTGCAACTTCACATAAATTCTTGGTAAAGTATAAAGATTAATTAATAAATCTTAAAAACATGGCTGGTATTATTTTAATTGTATTAGGTGTCATCAACTTAGCACTGCTGTTCTATTATTTTTTCACTCTCTAGCGTACACAAAAATGTTGCTCAGAGTATTTCTCTTATGCGGCTTGTTATCAGCATGCGACCACTCTGCGCATGAGAATACTTTAATTTCAGGTACGACCATGGGTACAACGTATTCTGTAGAAATGACTCAACGCATACACGAGTTTGAGCTTAATACGCTAGCAAGAGAAGTGGGCAGCCGCCTAAAAGAGATCAATGATAAGTTTTCAACATATCAGAAAGATTCAGAGGTCAATCAATTAGGAGATGCACCATGCTGTGAATGGGTTGATGTGTCAGATGAATTTTTTCAATTACTCATAGAAAGCGTGCGATTGAGCAAAACAACAAATGGTTATTTTGATTTCACGCTAGGTCGCCTAGTTCACGCATGGGGGTTCGGTCCTGCTAATAAACTTAAAGATGCCCTGCCTCTGGCAGGCATGGAAAAACTTGATGAAAATTATAGTTTTATAAAGACTGACAAAGCGCACTCTCGTGTTAAAAAACTTAAAGATGATTTTTTGTTGGACTTTTCTGCAATAGCAAAAGGGTATGCTGTTGATCAGATTGCACAAATGTTAATTAACAACCATATATATAACTTTCTTATCGAGATAGGAGGAGAGATTAGGGCTTATGGAAAAAACCGCAATGACTTTTGGTTAGTTGCTATAGAGCAGCCTATACGAGATGCAGTCGGAGGCACTGCAGGGCAAATCGTTAAGTTGCATGACCGAGCAATTGCAACTTCTGGTGATTACAAAAACTTTATTAGAAAAGGCGATCATGTTTATGGGCATATAATAAATCCAAAAACACAAGCACCGACTAGTCACAAATTAGCATCTGTCAGTGTTGTTTCAGCAACTGCAATGGAGGCAGATTCTTTAGCGACAGCTTTGTTTGCCATGGGGCCGAAAAGAGGTTTCAAGTTTGCCCAAGAACATTCAATCGCAGCATATTTCATTAATCGATCAACAACAGGTTTTGTTGATCAATATACGAGAGATTTTGAAAAATACTTGAACTAACTTAACTGCTGCTCCTTGACCAAAGCACAATGCCTGTGATGGCAAGTATCAAGAGCAGCAAAGATATAATATCTATAAAGTAAACTCCAGCTTGCCCAAAGAATCTGCCGCTGTGTAAATCTTGCATGAATCTTTCCCAGGTAATAATTCTTTTGACGGAGTCTTTTTGTATATAACTCCCTAGATCATCGTCTATATTTTTTGCAGACACTACTTCAGCTGGTGAATCTTTATATTTAGAAATTTTGAGGAAATCTTTGTTGAGCAACCAATTTTCATTAAACCCAAAAATTATAACTTCTCCTTTATTATTCATCGACAAACCTTGTATTGCATCAGTAACATAGTCTGTTATATACAGTTCATCTATAAGTCTCCCGTTACTTTCAGTTATATATATTTCACTAGCTGACGCTAAGATTATTTTCCCTTTTGTCTCAACAGCGCCTGTCAATTCAATAGCATCAACGTAATCTAAGAATTGTTTGTCCAAATATGTTGAGCCATTGGCAAAGGAGACCCAATGGTTTTTTGTTTTAAAAGCTGTGACAGATTGGGATTCTATTCCATAAATTTTTAACAACTGCTGGCTTGTCAGATAACTTTTATCTAGGCTTAAATCATTGGAATGTTGTAGAAAAATTCCTGTGAACACAAGAAAAATTAATACTAGGCTCACGGTGATACCAGTTCTTTTATGCCATTTTAGAAGATTTGCCATCGATAACATGTTGCACTATTGGTGCAAATTAGTTGTCTGGATTTTCCCTTATATAGGAATCTAAATATAAAGCAAGGCTTGCAATTTTTTTTATCGCATTAACAGATAAAGTGGCTCCAGAAATATTAGTGATGTTCTTATTCAGCTGAAAATTATTAGTAAGCGCAATGCCCTTAAATTGATCAGAAAAGAAGTCATATTTTACCTCCCAGCCTCGGGTCTCTCTGAATATCAGCACTTTCATTTTTGAAATTTTTGATTTTTCAACAGTAAATCCGGTTGTTATGAGCTCATATTTTCCTATCTCCTCAAGTATCCACACACTTTTTTGCTCATTTACCCAATATCTTATTCTAATCTTGTGTAGCTCATGTCCAAGAATGTTGTTTATATTATTATTTATTTCATCATTGAGAAATAGGCTGGATGTTTCTGGGGCAATGCCATTAAATGCTTGAGCAATAAATTCTTCAGGTAACTGATAAACTTTTTTACCATGGACTGCCGAAATTCCGAATGTATTAAGGCAAAAGATAATAAAAATTATAGATAGTTTTTTCATTTTATCCTGATAAAAAAACAGCAGGCTAAATTATGCCCGCTGTCTCTTATTTTTGTTGGCTTTTTGAATTATTAGAACATGTAGCCTATACCAATATTATAACCGTCGGCATCTTTTGTAGCACTTTCCGCAACATTATCAAATTCAATGTCATAGTAATCTACTTTGACTACAACCTTAGGATCAATCCACCAGTTGAAACCAATAGACTGTGTGTCAAATTCTTTATCAGATCTTCCACCCTCAACGCTTTCTGTGCGCACAAACACGCCAAACGATGGTGAAATTTGCCAGCTAGGCTCAATGTAATAACCGTCTTGATCATCATAAGACAAACCATTTATTGTTCCCGCCCAAGTGCTATCAGTATCGATATCCCATTCTGCATACAAGGCTCTCAAACCAAAACCACTGGCATGTTCATATACAACATGCGCTTCAAATAGGTCGCCATCATCTACTGCATCATTGCCTATTTGGCTCAGGTCATCTTGGTGTTGGAATGATGCGGCAATCTCTAGACCTAGTATTCCAGTATATTTCAATCTAGCGGTTGTTGCCCAATGACTTGCATCGGCATTACCTGTTTTTTGTCTACCATCTCTGATATATGCTGTACCTGCTGCGACGTTAGCTGCAGAAATCTTTAAACCTTCGTGATACATTAGATCAGCTGAAAAACCGCCACCAAAGTTGTGAGTTAAGCCAACACCACCTGCCCACCATGTTCCAGGAATGATGACAGCTTCAACATTATTTCTTTCAACCCCGTAGAATGTTGGAGGGTCATGTGTCTCATTCATAATACCAATAGGTATTAAAGACAGACCGCCACGCAATGTGGTGTTATCAGTAATGTCGTACTCAATGTATGCTTGCTCAAGTTCGATTTCACCTGGTTGGCCGTCACCAGCGATACTATGCTCTAACTCAAATTCCGAAAATAAACGCAATTTGTCTGAGTATTCATAGTTTACAAAAGATACAAAACGATGGAAGTCTAATTTGTCAGTATCAGATGCTGTAACTTTTGCATCATAGTTGTTGTAATGTATTTCCCCGTAACCCCCAAGCGAAATCTTGTCTTGGGCTCGAGGTCTTGACGAGAAAGACTCCACAGCTGTGATAGTTTTCTCGGTTCTTTTTTCCGCCGCATCTAGTCTTTTTAAGACCATGGAAAGTTGCTTTTCCAATTGTGCTATTCGTTCTTTGTCCGTTTGGGCTAATACTTGCCCACTTGAGACAAAAAACATAAAAGCAAAAACTGTTGCCATTGTAACCTTTAGTCTCATTGCTTACTCCTTGTTTGCAATTCATATTGACATTAATATTGATAGTCATTATCATTTGTATTAGTATTAATGTCAAGGCTTAGAAGGGGGTAATCTCAGTGAGTGCATATATAAATTATGTGAAACCTAGAAAAGGATGTGAAAGCGCCTGCGGTAATTGCAACAGAAGAAAGGTTAATTTTAACCCCTCAAATAAAGCAGAAATTATTGATGCGCTGAAAGCAGACCTCACACAAATGTCTCTGGCTTTGTGTGAGCCAGAGGAGGCAGTCTTGCAAGCTATCAACAACCATGAGCTTTTAATAGGCACCTATGAAGACAAGTTTGGCAACAAGCATCTTTATTTAGAGTATCAGGATGTTGGTATTATGGCACCTATAGCTGGACACTGAGTTCGCGGAGTCTTTACACTAGGAAGATTCTGCGCTGATGTAAAGTAGCAGGCCAAATAGCTTCCTCTCATCATACGCTTGCTACACTCAGGATTCTTAAAACTGATTTAGTGTCGAAATTCGCGTAGAATCCGCGTTTGAATTTATAAAGAGAGTGGAGTTTTTTTGAAACAACGTAATTTGACATATTTTTTTACTTTATGTGCTTTTATCATGCCATTTAATTTGCACGCAGATACCGGTGAGGACGTTTACAATGCCGTTTGTTTTGCATGCCATAATTCAGGCGTAATGGGATCGCCGAAAATTGACAATAAAGAATATTGGGCAAAAGAGGTCAAAGAAGAGGGTTTAGATCATCTTTACCAAGCTGCTATCAACGGTAAGGGCGGCATGCCTGCAAAAGGTGGGCGCGCAGATTTATCTGATGATCAGGTTAAAGCAGCAGTTGATTTTATGGTTAAGCAATAATGGTTACTATTCGTTTAGCGAGAGGCGGCGTAAAAAAAAGGCCTTTCTATCATATAGTGGTAACCGATTCTCGCAAAAGACGTGATAGCTCATACATAGAGCGACTAGGATTCTTTAATCCCATTGCTACAGGAGAAGAAGTGCGTCTTAAGGTCGATCATGACAGGATCCAACATTGGGTGGGTAATGGGGCTCAGGTTAGCGATCGAGTAAACAGCCTTATCAAAGAAGACCAGAAAACGAAAACAGTCTAAAAGCTCGCACCGTGAGCATACCGCAAGATACAAAAATTGAATTGGGGCGCATCTCTGGTTTGCATGGAGCCCAAGGATGGTTGAAAGTTTTTTCCTACACGAAACCAAGAGCAGAAATTCTGAATTATTCTGCCTGGATAGTTAGCCAAAGGGATATTGCAAGAACATTCCATTTGCTTTCAGGCAAAGAGCAAGGAAAGAATATACTAGCGCAACTCAAGGGTATCCATACCAGAGAAGATGCTACTCTGCTTGTTGAATCGACGATTGAGGTGGAACTTTCTCAACTTCGACCACTTAAAAAAGGGCAGTATTATTTTGCGCAGTTGGTAGGGTTAGAGGTAGTAAACATACAAGGGTGCAACTTTGGAGTAATCGAAGATTTGATACAAACTGGATCAAACGATGTTTTGGTTGTAAAAGGGGGTAGTGAAATATTAATCCCATATATTGCAAGCCAGGTTATAAAAGATGTGGATCTTAAGAATAGAAAGATGCTAGTAGATTGGGACTTAGAAGATGAGTGATGTAGCTCAAAAAGTCGATGTAATATGTTTGTTCCCGCAAATCATAGAATCAGTGATAAGTTGTGGCGTGACTGGAGGAGCGGTTGAAAAAAAGTTATTAGAGGTTAAATGTTGGAACCCTCGTGATTATACGGAAGATAGACATCGCACAGTTGATGATAAACCTTATGGCGGAGGTCCCGGGATGGTTCTTATGGCAAAACCGTTATCTGCAACTCTTGAGCAAATAAAAAAACAAACGGGTGCCACAAGTACAGTTATATATATGAGCCCACAGGGGCAAGCAGTAACCCAACCCATGCTGCAAGGAATCATAAATACGCGAAAGGTGATTATAATAGCGGGAAGATATGAGGGCATTGATGAGCGTTTTATTGATGCAGAGGTTGACGAAGAGTGGTCACTAGGTGATTATGTGCTTAGTGGCGGAGAGTTGGCAGCCGCCGTTGTAATTGATGCTATTGCGAGACTTTTACCGGGTGCTGTTGGAGATAGCGAATCTATACAACAGGATTCATTTATGCAGGGTTTGCTTGATTATCCCCAATATTCAAGGCCAAAAGAATTTCAAGGGCGTGAAATTCCTAAGGTGTTGTTAAGCGGAGATCATGAGGCGATAAGAAGGTGGCGGTTGCAACAGTCTTTAATACGCACTTTTAAAAGACGCCCGGATTTGTTACAAATGTACAACATGAATGCTGAAGAACAAGGGTTGCTCGATGAATTTTTAGCTAATGAAGGGAAATGACCTAATGACAAATATTATTAAACAACTCGAAGATGAGCAAATTAAAAAAGATTTACCTGATTTTGCTTCGGGCGATACTGTAGTGGTAAATGTTAAAGTTCGTGAGGGAGAACGCGTGAGACTGCAAGCTTTCGAAGGTGTCGTGATAGCTATACGTAACCGAGGATTGAATAGCTCGTTTACCGTTCGAAAAATTTCGCATGGTGAGGGTGTAGAGCGAGTATTTCAAACTCACAGTACGTTAATTGATAATATTGAAATTAAAAGACGCGGAGACGTATCGCGTGCAAAGCTTTACTACATGCGCGAAAGATCAGGCAAGTCTGCCAGGATCAAAGAAAAATTAAGCTCTGGTTCAAAAAAAGGTTTTTTTTCCAAAGTTAAAGAAAAGTTTTCTTAATTATTATTCTTGAATTATAGCGCTATTATCAATTCCCCAATTGGCTATATTGGGATTCTTACGGAAAATGAAAGCGTTCTCAATGTTCATTATCTTTTAAATAGTGTTCGCGCAAAACAACCAAAAGATATTTTTACAAAAGAGATAGCACATCAGTGTGAGGCATATTTTTCGGAAGCACAGTGGAAATTCAACATAAGACCGCAATTTTTTGGTACTCCCCATCAACTACGTGTATGGAAAGTATTAACTCGTATTAGATATGGTGAAACAAAAACATATGGTGAAATTGCTCGAGAAATTGCAAGCGGTGCTCGCGCCGTAGGTAACGCATGCCGAGTTAATCCAGTACATCTGATTGTCCCCTGTCATCGAGTTGTCGGAGTAAATAGTTTTGGTGGTTTTTTGGGCGACCACTCTGGAGCTAGAGTTTTAATAAAACAGTGGCTTCTCCAGCATGAGCAAGGCAAGAAACAAGAACCAATTAAGAAGAAATTCTTAACATAAATGCTTTGCGTTATTGAAAACTAGATAAAGAAGATTGTTTGTGTAAGGCAATCAGCATATGCTTATTAGTGGCATTGTTTTTATTTGTATTTTTTATCATGCGGAGGTTGAGATGAATGAGGAAACCCAAAAAGATATACGTTCTTTGCTAAAGAGCTTTGGTGTCAAAGCTCATGAGGCGATTGATCAACATATTGCAAGTCAAGCTTCTCAAAGTTTGATTGAGCTTAGAATTGTTTTGGAAGATAAAAGCTCTTCAGAGAAGCTTTTGGCAGTTGAAGGAGAGATTCACACTTAGATTGATGTATCTTAATGTATGGCTAGTAAAAAAGAATTTTGGAAGTATAAGCAGCTTGACGACATGACCCATTCCGAATGGGAGTCTTTGTGTGATGGTTGCGGGCAATGCTGTCAAATCAAACTTGAAGACAGCGACACAGGGAAACTTATACATACAAATGTGGCATGCCACCTGCTGGACTTAGAAACGTGTCAATGCTCAGACTATACTAACAGGAAGCAAAAAGTTCCTGATTGTGTAGTTTTAAAAACCGAAGAACTAAAAAATAATGATTGGCTTCCCCCAACCTGCGCATACCTTCGTTTGTCTAAGGGGCAGACTTTACCCAAATGGCACTATTTGCGTTCTGGTAAATCTGATAGTGTGCATCGAGCTAATATATCTATTAAATCAAAAGCAGTTCATGAAACTGATGTCGTTGATATCGCTGAACACTTTATAACTACATAAACACTGTTATTGTGAGCATTTTAAAATTCAAGCAGAAGACGAAGCTTAGACCAGATGTCTTATCTTTTTCTGATTACAATATTTCTGCAGAGAATATAAGCGAAAACGCAAAAGAAGTTATCTATAAATTATATGACAACGGTTTCGAAGCTTACCTCGTGGGTGGCTGTATTAGGGATATGATGGTAGGCGTTCAGCCCAAGGATTTTGATGTTGTGACAAGCGCACGACCCGAACAGATTCGTAACCTTTTCAGCAACTCTCGTCTTATTGGAAGACGTTTCCGCCTCGCGCACGTTTTATTTGGTGCTGAGTTTGTCGAAGTTGCAACCTTCCGTGCTTTACATGGTTTCACGGGCGCTTCAGGAGCAGCATCAAACAAAGAGGGTCGCATTATAAAAGATAATATTTATGGAAAAATTGAAGAAGATGTTTTAAGGCGTGATTTTACAGTTAATTCTTTATATATGGATATTCAAAATCACACAATTATTGATTACTTGGGAGGGGCAAAAGATCTGGCGAACCAATGTCTTCGTTTGATTGGTGACCCAGAAATAAGTTACAGAGAAGACCCTGTCCGGATACTTCGCGCCATACGTATTTCAAGCAAACTCAATTTTAAAATAGAAGGTACAGCTGCAAAGTTGATACCACAATTTTCAGATTCACTAGATACAATTTCACCATCACGTTTATTTGATGAGACTATAAAAATCTTTCATTGCGGATCCTCCCAGAAAGCCTTGGATTTGCTCATAGAGTTTAATCTACTAGAAAAGCTTTTCCCGCACACTGTAACATTGCTCAACGATATGCCAGAGAAATATGAACCATTTTTTCAGGAAGCACTAAGAAGCACTGATGATAGAGTCCAACAAGATTTACCACTGAATCCTGCTTTTTTGTTCTGTGTTTTTTTGTGGCCAGTCATTAGTAAACTCAAGTCTGAACTCAACCCTGGTGAATTTAACGAATGGGATGCACTTAGGCTTTGCGGGACACGCGCCTTGGAAATCCAAGCCCGCAATACAACAATCCCAAAATATTATATTAAGACAGCAAAAGATATTTGGGCTTTACAGTCTAAGTTTCCTCAAACCAAGAAAGCAAACGCACGAAAATTGTTGAAACATCCCAAATTTCGCGCAGCCTATGATTTTTTATGTTTGAGGCTTTTTGAAGATAAAACATTATCACACATATGCAAGTGGTGGACAGATGTTCAGGAGTTGCCTGAATTTCAACGTATACTTAGCAAGACTCAAAAGGCAAGATACCAACGATATAAAGATAAAAAAAACAAACGTGATTACTGATAAAACAAGAAATAACAACCTTCCTAAAGATACTTTATCTGATGTTTTTGTTGGCATTGGCAGTAACCTTGAAAACCCCAGCCTACAAGTGAAAGAAACTTTCAAGGAATTACACTTACTTAGAAATACGGAATGTCATGCTGTTTCCAGCTTATATAAAAGTAAGCCTATGGGTCCCCAAAATCAACCCGACTACATGAATGCAGCAGCTTGGCTTAAAACTAGCCTTGACCCCGAACGTTTTTTGAATGAATTGCAAAGCATTGAAGATCAACATTATCGCAATCATGGCAATGAGCACTGGGGGCCACGCACTCTGGATTTAGATATTATTGTTTTTTCTGATATAACGATGAGCAATAATAGGCTAACTATTCCACACCCTTTGGCGCATGAAAGAGGTTTTGTGTTACGACCTTTGCATGAAATAAAGCCTGATTTGTATATTCCAAACCAAGGGTATGTGCGTGAATTATTGCAAAACTGTAAATATAATAGTGTAGAGAAAATTACTTAACATAAGATATGGACACGCAGTTACCACAATATATTGTCATTGAAGGACCAATTGGTGTCGGTAAAACAAGTTTAGCGAGCAAGCTAGCCGAGCAATTTAATGCAGATTTGCTTTTGGAGGATGTTCTGGATAATCCTTTTTTAAAGAAATTTTATGAGAACCCTAAAGAAGCGGCTTTATCTGCTCAATTACACTTCTTGTTGCAACGGTCACGACAAATACAAAACTTAAGGCAGCAAGATATATTTTCATCTACGCGTATTGCTGATTTTATGCTTGAGAAAGACAAACTGTTCGCGAAAGTAAATCTTAGCCCCGATGAATATAGTTTATATAAAAGAGTATATGAGCACTTATCGGTTGATGCGCCAACCCCAGACTTAGTTATTTATTTGCAGGCACCGCCTAAAGTTTTAATGGAACGGATAGAAACGCGTGCGCGTGATTATGAAAAACGTATTAAGCTGAGATATCTTGAAGATCTAAGTAGCGCTTATGCAGAATTTTTTCATAAGTATGATGAATCGCCACTTTTAGCTGTAAATGCGAGCGCTGCTGATTTTGTGACCGACGAGAAAAGTTATCAAAATTTATTAGACGAAATACTAACCACAAAAGCAGGCAGAAATTATTACAATCCATCTCCATATGTAATAAATTTATGAAAAAAGACTCTACAAGCAAAAATGTAACTTTATCTGTTTTAAGAAAAATGAAAGGTAAGAAAAAGATAGCTTGCCTGACGTCTTACGACGCAACATTTTCTAGAATTATGGATGATGCTGGCATCGACATAATCTTGGTGGGTGATTCATTGGGCATGGTTATCAAAGGTAAAGACAACACTGTTTGCGTGACTATGAATGATGTTGTTTACCACACAGCTTGTGTAGTAGAAGGGTCTAATCGTTCACTAATAATAGCTGATATGCCATTTATGAGTTATAACGATGCTGAGAGTGCCGTTAATAATGCAAAGCAGTTAATGCAAGAAGGTGGTGCCCATATGATCAAACTAGAAGCTAATGAACGGCAAATTGAAATCATTAGAGAAATGAATTTTTGCTCTATCCCGGTGTGCGCGCATTTAGGTGTGCGCCCACAAAGCGTTCACAAACAAGGAGGCTATACACTGCATGGCAAAGACAGTGAATCAATGTCTCGTTTGGTAGAACATGCTCTTGCTGTTGAGGAGGCAGGAGCAGATATCTTGCTATTGGAATGCGTTGCTGATGATCTAGCAAAAGAAATAACAAACACTATATCGATTCCTGTTATAGGTATTGGGTCTGGAAAATATTGTGATGGGCAGATACAAGTATTATATGATCTTTTGGGAATTTCTGATCCAATGCCAAAGTTTGCCCAAAGCTTTATGCATGCAAACAGATCTATTAAAGACGTAATTATTGCTTACATCGAAGCTGTGCGCTCAGAGCAATTCCCAGCTTAGGTGTAACAATTATATGCATGTAATTACTTCTGCAGAAGACCTAAGTCAGATTCTTGATAAAAAAAGATTGCAATCACAAATTGCTTTGGTCCCAACTATGGGGAATATACATGAAGGCCACTTGATGTTAATAAGAGCCGCAAGAAAAGCTTGTAACACTGTGGTTGTAAGCCTTTTCGTCAATCCGCTGCAGTTTAATGAAACTGAAGACTATGATGCTTACCCAAGAACCATGGATGCAGATATTAGGTTGCTTGAATTGTCTGATACAGACATATTATTTGCTCCTACAGATAAAGAAATTTTACCCAAAGACAAGTTTCAAGTAGAAAAGGAAGATTTTGGAGAGCTGATGAGTATTTTGTGCGGGAAGTGCAGGCCTGGTCATTTTCCTGGGGTTGCCAGTATCGTACAGCAACTATTTTTATCGGTACGCCCAGATGTTGTAATTTTTGGAAAAAAGGATTATCAAC
>Ga0315338_1003142_pt1 | contig 14914 bp, 9 predicted proteins | sample ASW8metaG_FD_204518 | JGI IMG/M metagenome (GOLD analysis project Ga0315338, IMG submission 204518) | Ammonia-oxidizing marine archaeal communities from Monterey Bay, California, United States - ASW #8 | ecosystem: Environmental > Aquatic > Marine > Coastal | place: USA: California | collected... | reverse complement strand
GCAAGCTGAACCTTTTTCGTCTGGATCGTAACAAGTCCGTGTCAGTGAGTAGTCCACGCTCAATTCAATTCCACGCCTAATAATCTCTGCTTTGGTGAGATTAACAAGGGGAGCGTGAATTCGGATCGCAGACTTGCCATCTACCCCCATTTTGGTGCCAAGGTTCGCTGTTGTCTCAAATGACTGGATGAACTCTGGCCGACAATCTGGGTACCCACTGTAATCAACAGCGTTAACACCGATAAAAATGGCTCGGGATTCAATTACCTCAGCATATCCAAGGGCGTAGGACAAAAAAATTGTGTTCCGCGCGGGCACATACGTAACAGGGATCCCCGTGGTCATCTCGATATCGTCTCGATCCTTAGGAACATCAATGTCGTCTGTCAGCGCTGAACCACCGATTGCGCGCATGTCTAAGTCAACCATCCGATGGTCAGCCGCGCCGAGTTGCTTGGCGACCCGCTTGGCGGCTTCGAGTTCCTCAAGGTGACGCTGCCCATATCGAAAACTGAGAGCGTGGCATTGAAATCCTTCGGCCAGAGCAATTGCCAATACGGTCGCAGAGTCTAGCCCCCCGCTCAGTAACACGACAGCAGATCGATCCTGCACGCTAGTCATCTTTGTCAGCCTGTAGTGACAACGAATGGTCACTCTCTACGATTGTTCCCGAGGCGAATCGAGTGCAAGCACTGCAGCGAATATTAAACCGGTAAGCCAAACGAGGATGCCGACGGTGAGTGAAGCGGCCACACAACCCTTCCGGCGACCTGTGGATTTCCATGTCAGTGCTCCACTTCTGTTCCTGGTTCCGGCATAGGCATTAGGGTCCGCATGCTAGACAAGGGCAAGGGCTTCTTTAGTTTATTACCGAGAGGGTAGACGTAAACCTCCAGGAGCAGCCTGTCATCGTCCGTTAACTCATGGACATCAACCTCCACCATCCCAAGACCAAAGACTTCAACCATGAGTGACTGGGCTTCCATCTTCTCCCATTCCAGTACCTGCGTCTCCAGGTCCTTCGGTTCCTCCATTACGATTCACCTCTCCTCGCTGAATGTTTATGAACAGCATGTCTAATGCAACTCAAGTATCCTTCCGGTTTGCCTCTCCTTCAGTCGTCGTCCGGAGCGAGAGTAGTAATCTTGTACTTTCGCTGCTTGATGGCTTCGATGTTTGCCAGTTCTTCCGGCGTAGGGTCGACGGGCTTATTGGAGAGATATTCCTCCAGGGGATGCTCGCAATCGTCGTTTTCAGACTGACAAACAGCGCAATAATGGAACACAAAGTCGTCATCAACTCGCCACCACGCAAGGCCAGGAGTGTGGTAGCCCCCGGCGGCCTCTGGCGGGTCTCCTGGCAAGCAGGGGTGATGAATACGGTCTCGAACTATTCCATGTGTTCTTATCGCTGCCTCGAACCCCCACCGGAATGCATGATAGTCGGCAGTAGCTTCTGAGGCCCACTCATCGCTTGGCGCATGCCTCTCGTACATATCGTCATCCGTTGCCATCACATGGCCTAGTTCGTGGGCGACGGTTGCAATTAGATCGACTGTCGCCGGATTGACCAGTACCACTCCCCGCCGTTGATCTTGGTCTTCGGGCTCTTCTCCGCCCCACGGAGTTGTCACCATGCGCGGCATCCCAGTCACGCGCCACTCTCCCATGGTTCCCTCTTCGCACTCTGCTGTGGTCAGAAGTTCAAAGTGGCGGACTCGATCACGAAGCCGGACGAAGTCTTCGGAGTGCTTGTCGCGGATGGCGGTGACGACAGTGTCAATCGCAGCGCAGATATCCGCCCCGTCATCAATTGAACAAGCGATACCAGCGTGATCGTGATCCATGCTTCTAAATACTAGCCCCACTTAGCTGTTACTACTCGTAACGGTTGCGACCCCACCACGATGAGCGTGAAAAAGCCTGCGACGGCACTTGTGAAATTTCTTTTCGTTAGCTTTTAGCGCCCGCCTTTTTTTCGAGAACGAGACGATTCCACCAATTCGTGAACGTTTGGTAGTTTTTTAGCCCGATCAGGTCTGCTGCTCTACTTTTGTTTCCGCCGCTTTCCGTCTCCGCACGCAAAACGTAGTGCCGCTTAACCTCGTCTAGAAGATCCTGAATCTGCAAACCGCTTCCTAAGGGGCGTCCAAGGATCGCTTCCGGTACTCCCGACAACGATTGCGAAAGCACTACCTCTGCCTCGGACTTACTTATAGTTTCTTCATCGGCCCAAAGAACTAACTTAAAAACTGTATTGCTGAGTTCTCTCACATTCCCAGGCCATTGGTGTTGAATTAACAAAGTTCTCGCACCGGCTGACAGGCTCCTCTCAATATAATCAGGCTGGTCCGCAGTCTCTTCATTAAAGCGCTTAAGGAAGTAATCGATCAGTTTGGCTTTGTCACCGGAAATCCGATCCCGTAACGCAGGAAGATATAGATCCGCGGTTGAAAGTCTGTGGTACAAGTCTGCTCGGAACCTACCCGAATTAACTTCATCTCTAAGGACACGATTCGTCGCAGCTATAACCCGGAAGTCCGAATGCTTGTCTTCCACTCCACCGACGGGACGAAAGCTTCTATCCTCCAGGGCGCGCAATAGTTTGACCTGCGCCTGTTTTGAAAGCTCCCCGATTTCGTCCAAAAATAATGTGCCACCATTCGCGAGCTCAAGCTTGCCTCGCTTGTCGGAAACGGCCCCTGTGAAGGCCCCCTCGACGTATCCGAACAACTCACTCTCAATGAGTTCATCTGGGATGGCACCACAGTTAACGATCTCAAGATGTTTATTCGCTCTCTTGCTTACCCGATGAATTGCATGGGCGAAGAGTTCTTTCCCTGTACCCGACTCGCCTTGAATCAGAATCGCCGCATTACGGACGGCAGCCCTGCTTGCTAGTGCCTTCAACCGCATGATCTGTGGGTCATCGCCCAGAATCTGGTCAAACTCGGGCGTTTCAACCGGAATGCCAGCCCCAAGGTTCCACACCCGTTCATCGGACTTGGGAAGATACGTGGCGCTAATCTCGAAAGGGATGGAAACGGTTTCAACGCCTGCTTCCACAGAGGATTGAATCAATTCTGCCGGATACTGTGTCTTCGCTAGGACAACCCATACCGTCTGCATTTGCGGAGTACCCGGACTTATGTGCATCGATAGCTTCACATCGGGGTCAAAGGTTGTCTCCACATACTTCAAGGACTCCAGAGAAGCTGCGTAGATCCGACGATAGTCGGTTGGGTTGTCTAGTTTGATATTCCTTACGTGCACCTCGTGTTGGCCAAGTTTGCGCAAGTACTCGCAATAATCACGTGTTCTTTCTTCTCTGGCGTCCGACAGAAGCACCACGGCGTGGAACTCCCTCTTAGTGACGACACTCGCCGTCGGGCCTAGTTCTGCGTCGTCTGGCAGCGCCGCTAACTCAAGATCTCTGACCCCAAGCCATGTCAACAGGATTCGTTTCACGCTTGCCTCATCATTTATGAATAAGTTTATTTATTTTACCATAAACTTCGTTGTATCTAAGAAATCTATCGCGGCCACAAATCTGAGGATGGAAACTATATAGAACGATATATCGTCTTTATATTCAGTTATTTAACACGATTCTTAAATCTATTGTTCTTGAACGTTCAAAGTTGGCATGGGGGTTGCAAAATAGATGGCCAGACAACAAAGGAGTTATGGGGGTGCCTGCCTAAACTGCTGTACATTGGCCTGCATATACCAATCCACACTCAAACTCACATTGCGGTCAATGGACGCAGTTAGGGTTTAGGCACTCCCACCCATCCAACACCCACTTGAGTACCGCATGTCCGAAGCACTAAAGATCGAAACTGTTCCCACGTCCGAAGAAGCCATGGAACTGTTCCTCCGCATCACTGACCGTGAAACGTGCGAAATACTAGGTACATACGCTGAAGGCGGCGATCGGAAAAGTTTTGCAGAGTCCGCGATAAAGATTGGCGTCCTGTCCTTACGCCATGCCACAAAGCAATTCGACGTCGACCGCATACGGACCGAGTGCGACCGATTCATCGAGCGCTTGGAATCCACCTTCAAGCAACGACAAGAAAAGCTCATTGGTGGTGTAAGTGAACGGCTAGACGACTACTTCAACCCGAACAGTGGGCACTTTAGGAACCGCGTCAGGGAATTGTTCGGCAGCCAAGGCGCAGTTACGCAGATTTTTTCTCAGTTAGTTGGAACCGACGATTCTCAACTGTCTCGGATGTTGGATGACCATATCGGCGAGTCTAGTAGGCTGATGCAACTATTGGACCCTGATTCCGCAGATAGCCTGGCCCAATCTCTATCCACACGAATAGATGCCCTATTGGCTGACCAGAATGACCGGGTTCTTAACGAGTTCTCGCTCGACAACAAGGAAGGCGCTCTAAGCCGCTTTCTTAGCGAAGTAGCAAACCGACACGGTGATATCCACACAGCTCTACGGGGGGATCTACATAAGTTCATGGCTGAGTTCTCACTCGATCACGAAGAGTCGGCACTCTCACGGCTGGTTCGAAGCGTGGATACCGCACAAAGGAAAATGCGCGCTGAGCTCTCCCTTGATAGCAACGAGTCGGCGCTAGCCAGAATGAAACGGGAAATCCTCGACTGGCTCGATTCGCAACAGAAAAAAAACGATGAATTCCAACGGGACGTTCTTGAACGCATAACCGAGACTGCCGCGCGTAAAACTGAAGCCCTCCGATCAACCCAGCACGGTAACGATTTTGAGGAGTCTGCCTGTGCCCTCCTAGAGTCGATAGCCCAAGAGCATGGTGACGTCGCCACCCGTTCAGGACAGTTCACCGGGGCCATCAAAGGGTGCAAGGTTGGGGATTGTGTGATTGAACTGGGCCCGGACAATGTCGCAGCAGGTAGCAAGATCGTCGTGGAAGCAAAACAACGAACCCGTTTCACTCTGAAGGAAGCTCTTAGTGAGATCGAGCGGGCCCGCAAGAACCGCGCCGCATCTATGGGGCTATTTATCTTCTCTAGCAAGTCAGTTCCTAACGGTATCGAAGCATTCAAACGCTACGGAACCGATGTAGTGATCGTCTGGGACGAGGATGACCCAGCAACAGACGCATATCTGCGGGCCGGCCTGGAGTGTTGCCGGGCACTTTGCATAAAAGAAAGGCTCAACCGGGACACGACAACTATCAATTTTGCGGCTGTTGAAGAGGCGATCACGGAAATCGAACGGAGCGCCAAAGAGCTAGGCGAGTTCGAAAAATGGACTGAAACTATCTATAGCCACAGCAAAAAGATGCGAACCAAGCTAGCCGCTATGCGCACCCGCTTACGCATTCAGGCCGAAACACTTTCCGTGCAAGTCACAGAAATCAAACACTTCGTCACAGAACCCGACGATGATGATTTCAGCCCAGGACCCCTTGGAGTCCAATAATTGCCAAGCATGATCATGCTCGTGGCTACGTGCACGCAGGACCGGCGAGAACACCACACGAAATGACCAACCCAACGCGCAAATCGGAGGTTGTGTTCAATTCGCTGGACGAGGCAAAGGTTGACCCTTAAGGGGGGCATAGGTATGGAATCCTGGAAAGGGAATTTAGGTAACGGCATAATCCCTTTAGCTACAGTGCACGGTCGGGCTGGCCGACTTAGTCTAGCCATGGACTTACGACAGTTTGTGTATTCGCTGACAGAGTTATCGAGTTTGCTATGAAAAAAGAAACGTTAGAAGAGTTCCTGTCTCGACCAAAGAGTAATTTACTCGGTCTTACCCCAGGTCTGCATGGCCAATTGGAAGACCAGGGCATCACCACCATAGGTTGTCTAGTTGAACTTGACATTGAATCGACGCTATTCCCTGGGTCTTCTAAACGTGCTTTAGCCAAAATACAGCAGGAACTACTGAAACAAGTGGAGCAACTGAAAGCTCGAGACCTCGGGACTGTGCCACTTGCTACTACTGCTACTCCTGAGCCTCAGGAGGAATCTCCAGCACCCGCAGTTACCGATGCCGCGATTTCAGAACCCGAAGAGAAGCCTGACACTCAAGCCATTGACGAGTCTGTATTTGTGGCTGGGCGCCTCTGGTCACAGAAAACCACTGAGTCTGCGTTCGCCGAAACACTTTCCGTCAAGTGGAGCCAGTTCTGCAAACACGCGTTTGTCTGTGGCGGTTCCGGATCCGGCAAGACGGTTCTAGCGAAGAGCTTAGTTGAGCAAGCTGCGGCGAGCGGGATTCCTTCCATTGTCCTGGATCCTGGCGGCGACCTTGGTTTCTTGGCTCTCCGAACTAGCAACCTCGCTGACGATGATGCGGTCAAGGAGTGCGCAAAGGTTTTTACGGAAAGGTATCCACGCTCTGGGGGTGCGAAAGAAAGTTTGAAAAAGTGGCTCACAATCCTCGAGACACATCGAGAACTGCAGAGGAACGGCATGGTTAGCAGCACCGACATTGCCAATGTGACGGAAAAGTCCTTCGTCAGGCTCTACTGTCTAAAGACTTCTGCCCGCGGCATACAACTGGCACTGCCTCCCTTCAATCCGGACTTGTTTCGGCAACTCCAGGGTGAAGATGAGAGCGAATTCGGAATCAGACTAGACGAAACTGTCTCAGGATTGTTGAAGGCTCTTGAGATTGCGCCGCTCGCGCGTCAAAAGCGGTTGGGACTGGTTGTAAAACAGTTACTAAAAAAGGTGGTCAAACTAGAAAACATCCTGGACGATCCGCTAACGGGTTTGTTGAGAATGCTCGACGATGTCGAAAGTCTGGTGCCTGAGATTGATGGCGTCCAGTTTGATGAACTCCTCGATGGGGGTGATATCCGCGAATTTAAACGGGCAATCCTTCAGTACAAGCTTGGAGTGGGTGAGTCGTGGCTTGCGGGTCAGACTCTAGATATACGTGCTCTACTCCGATCAGATGATGATGGTCGCACACCCATCAACGTTGTCGACATAAGCACTCTCGACGAAGTAGCCGACCAACAATACGCAATCGCACGGTTTTCCACTGAACTTGAGCGATGGATGCGTGAAACTAGTGGGAGGGAGGGCCTCAGAGCACTCTTCTACGTCGACGAGTTAGGCGGAGGCGGAGGGAAACACGCCTTTTTCCCTCCGAGCGCGGTCCCTGTATCGAAGCCACCGCTCCGCCGCCTGGTCAAGCAGGCTCGAAAGTACGGACTCGGTGTTCTATTGGCAACTCAGAACGTAAAGGATATCGACTACCAAGGCCTGGCCAATATCGAGAACTGGTACGTTGGGAAAATCACCAACAATCTAGAGCAGGGCTATATCCGAGATGGCATCGGCCGAAACGCGGTCGGCCAGGCGGGCGTAGACAGACAAGAACTGGGACGAATTCTCCCTTCCTTGATGCCAGGAAGTTTCGTAAACCTAGGTCCTGGCGGAACGGCACAAAGTTTTACAGCCAAGTACCTGGTGAGCGTTCATACTCGGCCTTTCCCGGAGTTCCATGACGGGTGGAAGGATGAGTTCAAGAACGAATGCGAAGAAGCTGCCGATAGATTCCTGCGGGGAGACGGAGGCAAGAAGGTCCCGGTTCAGTACGGAGGTAGCGGCGTTTTTGAAGACGCTCTATTGGAACTCGTTAACTTTCGACCTAACGATTGGGTAAGTGAGCAAGTGTTTCAGGCTCTCCTTTGGTTGATTCGCATGGGCGAGCACGCGGAAGAAGCTCTTAAAATGATTTGGGATGTGGTAGACGGCTGCACCGACGACGAGTGCGAACGCATGCTCTCAGAGATTCTCAAGACGAGTCACTTGACCTCGAAACACCGCAGCGAGGTTCAATCCCGTCTGGTCGCTACTAGACTTGGCAGTCAGTCGGTTGCGGCTGCTGTTGAGGTTGTTGATGACATGAAGGTGGGAGCAGAACAAAAACTCTGGACCCGATTTCTTAAAGTTGTTACCGGCTGGCCCATGAAAAGCCCGGATGTTGTGGGCTGGACAATCCACGATGATGACCAACTGCTCTCTGTGCAGAGTTCTCACATTACAGTGAAGACTACCCCAGAGGTGATTAGATACGGACTGATTAGAGAACTCCGGAAAAGAATTAGAGACGAACTTGCGGGAGTTTCTGAGGAGGAACTGGCGGGGTGGTACCGCAAGGCAAAGGAGAACTCAACCGAAGAAGAAAGTCCAACCGAACAGGAGACTGCGGCCGCCCCCAGCCTTGACGAAGTGTTGAAGTTGGCCACCACCGCGGACATAGAATTACCGATCGATGATCTGGGCACACTGCAAACATGGTTGAGCGAAAAAGATCCGCATGACTTCGAGATTGCGGTAGCTAAGTTCCTCCGCACGCGTGGATTGAGTACCGAACTAACACGCCAGAGCGGTGATGACGGGGTTGACATCCTCGCGACAGATCCCGAGGGGGTTCGTTGCGCGGTTCAGTGCAAGAGATACCGGGGAAAGCCGGTTGGCCCCGCGGTGATTAGGGAGATAGTCGGATCAGCCGATCTATATGAATGTGACCAGAGACTAGTTGTAACGTCGAGTGTATTCTCAAAGAATGCTCGCGAGACTGCCGAAAAACTCGACGTAATAATCATTGACGGGCACGAGTTAGCAATTGGCTTATTGAAAGAAAAGGACTCATCGCAAGACGCGCCAATACCGTTTCAACAAGGATCCTAAAAATGAGCAAAAACCCCAAAGAACTCTTAGCCGTGGCGGTGAAGTTGCCTAGTGGGAAGCAACTATTTAGCTTTCCGGTCGAGGGAAAAGAGATCTTCGACATAGCAACTGTGCATCGAGTCAGGCGCGATAAAGAGAAGAAACTGGCGGGCTTTCAGCGCAAAGAATACAAAAAGCACATTTCCGAGATCACGAAGTACATCGAAACTGACGATTCGATGATCCCCAATGCGATTGTTATCGCCTTCAATGAAACTGTCACGTTCAAGGAACTTCCTGAGTTTAGCCAGGGACCCGTATCCGTTGGCTACCTGAAGATTCCGCTCTCCAAGAACGATGACGAGAAAGCAGGATTTATAATTGATGGGCAGCAGCGGACGTATGCGATCGAAAGGGCTAAGGTCGAGAGCTTTCCCATGATGGTTTGCGCGTTCTTAGAGTCGGACGAGGAGCTACAGACTGAGCACTTCGTGAACGTCAATCAACACAAAAATTTGCCCCGAGAGCTGATCAACGAATTGCTGCCCCACATGCGGAACGTACCTACGAGACTGTCCAAACAACGAGCTGCTGCGAAAATCGCCAATCACCTTGCGTGGGATGCGGATTCTCCAATGTTGGGAATAGTGAAGAGCGAGACGCAGCCGGTTGGGGTCCTGCAACTAAATTCGCTCGTCGCCCCATTGAAGGCAATGTTTAGTGAGCCGACGAACTTTGTTGGAAGCAAGGTCGACCCAGATCAGCAAGTTGGCGACATCGAGGAAGTTCTGGTTGGCTTGAAGGATTACTGGACGGCTGTAAAGGAAGTCTTTCCGGATGCGTGGGGCAAGAAGCCAACGGAATCCCGTTTGATGCACGGACAGGGCGTTTGGGCCATGATGCAGTTACTGACCCCTGTGTATTTAGATGTGAGGAGCGATCCGACGGTGGAACGGATGGTCGATCGGCTTCGCTTGCTGAAGCCTTATTGCCACTGGACGAAAGAAGATGGTGACTGGGAAAACATCGACGGGTTCGAGCATGACGTAGCGTGGAATGGTATGCAGAATACAGTTCAAGACAAGCGCCTGCTGACCATGTACCTGACGCGAAAATATCTGGAAGCGACGAGTGACGAAGGACAGTAGGAAGGCGCCGAATCCTCTATCGGAAGAACAGCGCGAGATACTCTTCGCAGTGGCTCACTCTGCAAAGGAATATGACCTCCTGACTCCTTGGGCTCGTAAGGTCCTGTATCAGGCTGGGCGTTTCGATGAATGGTTCTTGAATCGGTTCTCGGTGGTCGCCGATACGCTGCAGGAGTTTCATGATCAAACGGACGAGGATGAACTCAAGGGGAATCTCCCTTGCATGGTTGAACGGGTCCGTTCGGCCGATCCGGGGCCTGCTGGCACAACGCAAGGGGATATTGCTCGCTTGAAACAGTTGGTGGAAAGCGATCTCGCAAGTGGCCCAGACAGACTCGTGTTAGCCGAACTTCTGGAGCGTGCTGGCCAAGTCGCCGAAGCTCAGGGGATAGCCACAACTTTGGCAGAGGAGTTCCCGGAAAATCGCACAGTCCATCTGTTGATACAACGGCTCAAGACATAAACGATCCTGTTGCACGGGGTTGACTGAGGGAAAAACAAACAATGACCAAGGAACAATTCCTTGTCGTGCTGACGCTCTGCGCGATCATGCTGACGATGGTCATCTCGGGGGGAATCGTCGAGATGGCAGGTTTGTAGATATGCGACATCCGCTGGTGCTTGAAGATTGCTATGGCAACGACAGCAATCTTGCAGCTGGCCGTCGCCTGACGTTAGGCGTGGCGCGTGTGCCAGTCTTCGCGAATACCCAAAACCTTAAGTCGAAAACCTCAACGCGCTCAACTCGACTTTTTGCCGCAATCCTCGGAAGCGACGGAAGCCTCGGAACAAGTAAGTTGGAAGGTTCAAATTTCCAAAACATAAAGGTTCCAGTGAACCGAGAAAATTGTCCCGATGATTGTCCCAGTCGTGACGGAAACCACCGAACTACTCGGAAGCCTCGGAAGGATTCAGGATGGATTCGGCACTAATAACGACAAGGGTTTCGGCGCAAACGCGCGCCAATAAAGGATTCGTCAAAAACGCCTAGATAGGATTAGAAGTCCACTGCTCTATCCTGACTGAGCTACGGGCGCGCCAGAAGGAAACCCTTTCTCGCTAAGAGTTTACAGCGGTCTAGGAAGGTATCGCTACACGGCCAATCTGCCCGATTGCCCCAAAAATGTCCCAATTGCCCCCTTTTTGACCTGCAACCGACCCTAAATCCGCGGAGTTTCGCGGGTAACCGTCGATCAGGAGCCGCTGACGCTGGTTAGCGCTCGGGCGTCCTCCAAACCGTGTTGTCGTTCTCGCCGAGGTAGAATGTGTCGCCGAACACTGGATGGTGGGAGAAAGCTGTAGCGATGAAGCGCTGGGATGTCATCAATCGATTCGTCCACACCCACGGCTACACCAGCTACCTTGAGATCGGACTCAGTACAGGCAAGAACTTTCGCCGCATCACGCTCGCCGACAAGACTTCGGTCGACCCCGCCCAAGAGCAGTATGCTCACGCGGACCCCACCTACAAGATGACGTCGGATGTCTTCTTCGAGACGATCGCGAGGACCGAACGACGCGCTTACGACCTCGTATTCATCGATGGCCTCCACGAATCGACGCAGGTCGACAAGGACATCGCCGGCGCCCTGGCCTGTCTCAATCCCGGCGGCACGGTCATGTTGCACGACTGTAACCCCACCGATGAAGCCAGACAGCGGGTGCCTCGGACTCAGCGGGCCTGGAATGGCGACGTGTGGAAAAGCGCGGTGCGTTTTCGGGCCACGAACACCCGCTATGGGTGCTTCGTCGTTGATGCCGACGAGGGGCTCGGCATCATCCGAGAGGACATCGACAGCAACTTCGAGCTCGCGCTGCCAGACTCACTCACGTGGCCATGGCTGGATGCAAACCGGACCAAGGCGCTGGGCCTGATCTCAAAGAAGAAGTTCCTCGGCCGCTTCTTTCCTGATGCGCCGGCGCCCGCGAAATCAATCTGAGTGCGGCAGGGTGCTCGGCAGGCCTTTGACTGCCGCCACCATCGAGGACCCATCCCGCCCGCGTTCATCACAGCGCAGACGTGTCCGTTCTCGTCGTAGTAGCCCCTACTCCAACGCTGTGGCCATCGGGTCCTCTCGGTAGACCTTGAAGTTCACGCTGTCGATCCGGAACTCTCGCAAGCTCGGACCATGATGGTGAGCAGGACTGAAGTCGAGAGAGATTCCCAGAGGATTGAGGTCCTCTGTCAATCCTGGCGTACCGATTTAATGAGTTACCAAGTGGTCCAAACAACTGGGCAGGTCAATGCCGCGGGCCTGTGCTTTTGTTTCCCAATTGACCCAGCAGATAGAATGCGTCTCGGGATCATCGTGAACCACCCACGTTCGCCGGCTCGCCGTCAACAGCCGCCGAGGAGACGCTCGCACCAGGAGGAACCGAAATGCCTAATGGCACCAGAAGTGACCATCGACACGATCTTGTCACGGCCTCGATCCGCTTCGTCGCCGCCGCGCTTCTGCTCGCCGGCGCGTCCATCGCTGCCGCGCAAGGAGTCGCGCCGGCACCCGATCGCGGCCCCGACGACGGCGCCGGCCCGTTCAACCGGCTGATCATCCGTGGCGCCATTGTCATCGACGGCACCGGCGGTCCGCCGCGCGGCCCCGTCGACATCGTCATCGAGGGAAACCGTATCGAGCGCATCGCCGGCATCGGCACGCCGAATGTGCCGATCAACGAGAACCGTCGGCCGCAGGACGCCGACTACGAGATCGATGCCACCGGGATGTACGTGCTTCCGGGTTTCGTGGACATACACCTGCACACGGGAGGGGTTCCCAAAGCTCCCGAGGCCGAGTACGTCTACAAGCTGTGGATGGCGCACGGTATCACTACCGGACGTGGCGTAGCCTTCGGGCCCATGGAGTGGTCGCTACGCGAGCGGGAGCGCAGCGCCCGCAACGAGATCGTCGCACCGCGCATGTTCACCTACGACCGACCCGGCAACGGCTGGCAACAGGGCCGAGTGCGCAACGCCGAGGATGCTCGCGAGTGGGTGAGCTGGGCGGCGGCACAGGGCATCGATGGTCTCAAGCTTGGCGCCCACCGTCCCGATATCATGGCGGCGCTGCTCGACGAGTCGAAGAAGTTCAACCTCGGCTCGACGGCCCACCTGGCGCAAACCGGCGTCGCCCAGATGAACGCTATCGACGCGGCGCGCCTGGGGCTCGAGACGGTGACCCACTACTATGGCCTTTTCGAGGCCCTCTACGACGACCACGACGTGCAGCCGTGGCCCGTCGACCTGAATTACAACGACGAGCAGCACCGCTTCGGCCAGGTGGGGCGGCAGTGGAACCTGATCCACCCGCAGGGCTCCGCGGAGTGGAATGCGATGCTTGAGGAGCTCCTGGCGCTCGATGTCACCCTCGACCCGACGATGACGGCATACCTGGCGACCCGCGACGTCATGCGGGCGCGCACCGCCGAGTGGCACGCGAAGTACACGCTGCCCTCGCTGTGGGACTACTACCAGCCCAACCGCACCAACCACGGCTCCTACTACTTCAACTGGACGCTCGCCGACGAGCTCGCCTGGAACGAGTTCTATCGCGTGTGGATGGCGATGCTCGACGACTACAAGGACATGGGCGGCCGCGTAACCGTGAGCTCCGACGCTGGGTTCACCTATAACCTGTTCGGTTTCTCCACCATCGAGGAGATGGAACTGCTGCAAGAGGCCGGATTTCACCCTCTCGAAGTGATCCGCAGTGCGACCATGCACGGCGCCCAGGCCCTCATGAAATCCAAGGGCGAGCCGATCGAGTTCGGCGTCGTGGCCGAGGGCTTCCTCGCCGACCTTGTGATCGTCGAGGAGAATCCGCTCGAGGACCTCAAGGTCCTGTACGGCACCGGTGTCGTGCGTCTCAACGACGAGACCGGCGAGGCCGAGCGCAAAGGCGGCATCCTCTACACGATCAAGGACGGTATCGTCTACGACGCCAAGCAGCTGCTCGCCGACGTGGCGTTCATGGTCGAAAACCAGAAGCGGGAGCGCGGCATGCGGTAGTGTCTCGACGCTGGTTAGCGCCCCGGCTACCGAGGGTCGGGGGGCAGGTGTGTGAGCAGGTACCGAATCATCAGCATGCGCAGGTGTAACGATGTGCCACTGCCTATACGAATACCGTGGTCGCGGTTGGGATACGTCATGTAGTCGAACGACTTGCCCAGTTCGATGAGACGATCAACGAGCCCCTCCGTGATCTCCAGGTGGGTGTTGGTTTCTCCCGTGCCGTGGATGATCAGGAGGTTTCCCTCCAAGCCTTCGGCGAAGTTGATCGGGGCGGACTGACGGTACCCCTCCGGATTCACCTCGCGGGTGCGCATGTAGATCTCCTGGAACCAGGCGTTGTAGAGGTGCGGCTGCGGCTTGGGGGCCACGGCGATACCGACATGATAGACATCCGGCCGCCGAAACATCGCGTTCAGCGTGTTCGAACCACCACCGCTCCACCCCCAGATGCCGACTCGGGACAGGTCGGCGTAGGGGCGGATACGGCCGAGCTCAAGTACGCCGGCTGCCTGTTCCTCTGTGGACAGCGGACCAAGGCTGCCGAACACGGCCCGCCTCCACGCGGCTCCCTTTGGCGCCGGCGTGCCACGCCCGTCCATGCACACTACGAGATAGCCGAGATTGGCCATCACACGATGGTAGTTTGCGTTACCTCGGCCCCAAGCGTCCAGAACCTGCTGTGCGTGGGGCTCGCCGTACACAAAAACGAGAACCGGATACTTCCGGGACGGATCGAAGTCGCGAGGCTTGATCATCCATGCATCCATGATCACGCCGCCGCCGATGTCCAGCTCGAGAAACTCGGTTGGCCGGGAGATCAGCGGCGCGACGGTTTTGCGCAGTTCGCTGTTGTCCTCGAGCACGCGCACGACACGATGCTCCGACAATTCCACGAGCTCGGTAACCGGGGGAGCATCGAACGTCGAGTAGGTGTGAAACGCCCACCGGGCGCCGGGGGAGAAGTCGTAGTCGTGCCAGCCGGGCTGGTCCTCGGGCGTGATCCGCTCGGGCTCTCCGGCGCCGTCCAGCCGCACCCGGTAGAGATACTTCTGAGTAGCGTTGTCGGGAGACGCGGAGTAGTAGAACCACTCTTCCGCTTCAGCCACCACGCCGCGCTC
>Ga0315338_1003140_pt1 | contig 14916 bp, 13 predicted proteins | sample ASW8metaG_FD_204518 | JGI IMG/M metagenome (GOLD analysis project Ga0315338, IMG submission 204518) | Ammonia-oxidizing marine archaeal communities from Monterey Bay, California, United States - ASW #8 | ecosystem: Environmental > Aquatic > Marine > Coastal | place: USA: California | collected... | reverse complement strand
TCCGACGCGTCCGCCAATTGTGTTGCGCGCTGCACCATCTCGGTCATCGTCGTCAGGCCGAGATCGGGCATAGCCAAGGTCGAATGGGAAACGCCCGCCCCGGTCATGTACATCGCTTCGAAGCCGAGCTGATTGATCAGCTTCGCCATCAGGGGATCGTAGGTGCCCGGGCAGACGAGGATGTCATCGCCTTCGATCAATTTGCGGAGTTTGGTCGTATGTTTCATCATTCTGCCTTTCCTGCCACCACGCCCGTTACCGTTTCGGCATGGTGACATGCGGCAACGAAATTTCGAAATCCGGCAGAGGACGATCACCCATGGGCATGACGATGGTGGAAAAGATCCTCGCGCGGTCGGCGGGGCTGGAGAATGTTTCGCCGGGCGATGTCATAACCGTAGATGTGGGCACCGCAGTCGTCATCGACCAGAACTTCATGCACAACCGCATGCGCGAGCCGAAACAGGTCTTCGATCCGGACAAGATCGTCATCATGCTCGACCATATCGCGCCGGCCGACAGCCCGATGCGGGCCAGCATGCACAAGGCCGCGCGGCGTTTCGCCGACAAACACGGCATTACGCGATTTCACGACGTCAATAACGGCCTCGGTATCTGCCATCAGCTGGTCGCCGATTTCGGCTACGCGCTGCCGGGAACGCTGCTCGCATGCGTCGACTCGCACACCTGCAGCGCCGGGGCCTTCAACTGTGCGGCGCGCGGTATTGGGCATCCGGAAATGAGCCAAGTATGCGCAACCGGACAGACCTGGTTCCCCGTGTGCGAGACCATCCGTTACACACTGACCGGCACCCTCGCGCCGGCCATGAACGGCAAGGACATCATCCTGCATATCGGCAACACCTACGGTGAACACGCCATGCACAATGTCGAGTTCGTCGGTGAAGGCGTGTCCGGCATGAGCATGAACGCACGGCGCACCCTCGCAACCATGTGCGCCGAGATCAGCGTCGAATTCGCAGTCTTCGAAGCCGACGATCGCTGTATCGCGCATATTCGCGAGCGCAATCCCGATGCCGAATTCGAAGCGCAGTTCGCCGACCCCGATGCGGTCTATGCGGCGGAACGCACCGTCGACCTCGGCGCGATCGAACCGCTGGTCGCCTATCCCGGCACGATTGTCGCAAACGCCCGTCCGGTAAAAGACGCCGACCAGGATCATATCGACCAGGCCTTCATCGGTTCGTGCGCGAACGGCACGCTCGACGATTTCGAAATCGCAGCGAAGGTGGTGAAGGGCCGAAAAATCGCCCGGGGCACCCGCTTCATCGTTACACCTGGCTCGCAAGCGATCTTCCTGGAAGCCATGCGGCGCGGCTACGTGCAGACGCTAATGGAGGCCGGCGCGGTGGTGACGAATTCCACCTGCGGTGCTTGCTGTGGGTACAGCAACGGCATCCTGGCGCCCGGCGAGAAATGCGTGACCGCCTCGACGCGGAACTTCAAGGGCCGCATGGGCAGTCCGGAGGCGGAAATCTTCCTCGCCTCGCCCGCCACCGTCGCCGCCACGGCGATCCGCGGCACGCTCACCGATCCACGCGAATTCCTGTAAGGAGAGCCCGATGCGATTCGACGGCAAATCCTGGAAGTTCGGCGACCACATCAATACCGACCTGATCCTGCCCGGACCGGTCATGCTGATGCCTTACGACGAGCAGCCGCAATACGCGTTTCATGCCAACCGTCCCGGTTGGGCCGCCGAGGTCTCGCAAGGCGACATCATTGTCGGCGGCCAGAATTTCGGCACGGGGTCGGGCCGGCCGGCCGCGCGCTCGCTCAAGGAACTCGGCATCACCTGCATCATCGCGGAGTCGATAAATGGATTGTTCTTCCGCAACTGCGCGAATTACGGCGTCTTCGCCTTGGAATGTCCCGGCATCTCGAAATTCATCGAGGAAGGCGACGAGATCGAGGTCGAGTTCGGCCAGTTCACCGTGCGCAACAAACGCACCGGCGAGGTGCTCCAGGGCACACACTTCCCCGAGATGGTGCTGGAGGTCATGCGGGCCGGCGGCATCTACCCGATGATGGAAGCGAAAGGCTTGCTGGAGGAACCCAATCCGGAAACGGCATAGTCTAATATTTATATGATGGCGCAAAGATAGAGTGGCATGGCATCGGGTATGCCGTTACGGTTTTCGGAATTGAATTCAGCTTGCAGTGACGGAGCGCGTAATGCCGAAAATCTCCAGGGATGAATTACGAGGCAAAGCGCAGACGGTCCTGGGGCCGATCGATCCCGCGGACCTCGGCAACACGCTGATGCATGAGCATTTGGTCTGGGACATTCGTACGCCGAAGATGGCGGCGGCAACCGACCAGGGGCCGGAAATCTCGCTGTGCAATTGCTGGCAGTTCAATTACGGCCGGGTGAAGGTACCGCGGAACTACATTTCGCGGTCGGCTGAACTCGCCACTTTCGAAGTGAAGGAGATGGTTGCCGCAGGGGGCAATACCATCGTGGAGCTAAGCTCCGGTGGATTGGCGCCGGCCCCTGACGCGCTGGTACAAATCTCGCGCGATTCCGGCGCCCATGTGGTGATGGGCTGCGGCCACTATGTCGACGAGTATCAGGACGAGGCGAACCGCAGCCGCGACGTCGACAGTTTTGCCACCGAGATCGTAGCGCAGGTTCAGGAAGGCGCCTGGGGCACAGACATCCGGGCCGGCGTGATCGGCGAGATCGGTTGCCAGTCGCCCTGGACCGATTTGGAGAAGACAGTCATGCAGGGGGCGGTCATCGCGCAACGGGAAACCGGCGCCGCGCTGAACGTTCATCCCGGCCGCGATGCCGACCAGCCGCAAGAGGTCATGGAATTCATCCAGGCGCATGATGGCGCACCGGAACGCACGGTCATCAGCCATATCGACCGCACCATCTTCGATCATGAGCGGCTGTTCCGGTTGGCAGACACGGGCTGCGTCATCGAGTTCGACTTGTTCGGCCAGGAAACCAGCTATTACGCCCTCAACCCGAAGATCGACATGCCCAATGACGCGATCCGGCTGCGGCTGATCCGGGCCCTCATCGAACGCGGCCATCTCGACCAAATCGTGATCAGCCACGACATCTGCTACCTGACGCGGCTCAAATCCTATGGCGGGCATGGCTACGGGCATATTTTCGAGAACGCCATTCCCCTGATGCGGCTGCGCAATTTCACCGAAGCCGAAATCAAGGCGATCATCGTGGAGACGCCAAAACGGCTGCTCACCTTCGTCTGATCCGGGTGGCGTTCCCAACGGGCGGAAACTTGAGTACTGTTTTCCGTAACTGAGTCCATCGGAGCGGCACCATGTCCGACGCGTTATCGAACACCGCGCCTCTACTCGACTGGCCCGAGGCTGGCAACAGCCGCGTACCCTATCGCGCCTTCGCAGATGCCGATGTTCACGCCGCTGAGCAGAAACACATCTTCCAGGGTAAGACTTGGCAGCTGCTGTGCCTCGCCGACGAGGTTCCGTCGCCGGGCGATTACAAAACGACCTATGTTGGCGAGACACCTGTCATCGTGGCGCGTGATGAGAACGGCGATCTCAAAGCCTTCGAAAACCGCTGCGTCCACAAGGGCGCCATGGTCTGCCTGAAGGACCGCGGCAACGCCAAATCGCTGACCTGCGTCTATCACAACTGGGTTTACGGGCTCGACGGCGGATTGATCAGCGCCGCCTTCGCCAAGGGCGTGCAGGGCCGCGGCGGCATGCCGGACGATTTCAACGTCAAGGACCACCGGCTGCGGCCGCTGCGTACGGCGGAGCATTGCGGGCTCGTCTTCGCGACATTCTCCGACGAGACTCCGTCGCTGGCGGAATTCATCGGGCCGGATATCCTGCAGCGGCTGGAACGCGTCCTCAACCGGCCTCTTAAAATTCTCGGCTACCACACTCAAATACTTAACAATAACTGGAAGCTGTACGTCGAGAACGTGAAGGACACTTATCATGCGGGGTTGCTTCACCTGTTCTTCGCGACCTTCCGCCTGAACCGGCTGACTTCGGAGGGCGGCGTCGTCATCGACCCGACCGGCGGCAATCACGCCAGCTTCTCGAAACGCCGGACGATCCACGCCAATGCGGAGTACGACGACTCGAAACTGCGCGCCAGCCGCGACGACTACCGCCTCGCCGATCCCTCGCTACTCGACTCGTTCGACGAGTTTGGCGACGGCATCAATGTGCAGATACTGTCGGTCTTCCCCAACTTCATCCTGCAGCAAGTCGAGAACAGTATCGCGGTCCGTCAGATATTGCCGAAAGGCTTCGGTCGAACGGAGCTGAACTGGACAGTGTTGGGTTTCGCCGACGATGACGAGAAAACGACCAAGATGCGGCTCAAACAGGCCAATCTGATCGGCCCGGCCGGCTATATCTCCATGGAAGACGGCGCGGTCGGAAATTTCGTCCAGCGCGGCATCCCCGGCGCGCTCGACGAAACCTCGATCATCGAAATGGGCGGCCGCGACCATGTCAGCGACAACACGCGGACGACGGAAGCGTCGGTGCGCGGCTTCTGGGCCGCCTACCGCAGCCATATGGGGCTGTAACCAGCGTGGATATCGAACGACAGTTACAGGTGCAGGACCTGCTCGCGCGCTACGCCGGCAGTCTCGACAGCGGCAGATTCGAGGAGTGGCCGGAATATTTCACCGAGGATTGTGTCTACAAGATAATCTCGGCGGAGAATTTCGAACAAGGCCTGCCGCTCGGCGTGATCGATTGCGATTCCCGCGACATGCTGCGCGACCGCATCATGGCGCTGCGCGAAGCCAACATCTACGAGGATCACCGCTACCGGCATATCCTGTCGACCACCTTGATCAAAGGCATCGACGGCGATGTTATCCGCGCAGAAACCAGCTACCAGGTCGCCCGCATCATGCGCGAGGGCGAGACGATACTGTTCAGCACCGGCTGCTACCACGACCGCATCATCCGCGAGGGAGACGACTACCGCTTCGCCGAGCGGCTGGTTGTGTTCGACAGTCGGGGAATCGATACCTTGCTGGTAATTCCGTTATAGAGCACAGGGTCGGCACTAGACCATGAAGCGGCCGTCTAGTCCGATTTCTCGTATTTGAATTGCTTTTTGGAAAAGACGTCAAAGGTCATGTTCCCGGTCTCGCCCATTGACTTAGCCAACACGGTCGCCAAGGCTAAACTATAGCCATTCAGCTTATCCGAACCACATTTCGTTCCAGTCTTGAGGCATTTTCTGATTGCCTTCATTACCTTCACAACTTCGGGCGGCTCCACCAGAATCATCGGACCGTAATACTGTACCCAAAAAGCGTCCTTCGCCTTCGCGACGGTTTCTTCGCTCTGGGAATTGGCAATCGTTGCAACGGCTGTTAGCGTCTGAATGTAGATTTCCCGCTGGCTCTCCAGCCAGGGTTTCATGAATTCGCGCTCCGCCGTCTCGCGTGCCTTGCGTGCCGCTTTCACCGCAACCGCGTGCGATTTTTTCGCACTCGATTCCAGCGCTTTCTGATGATTTTCCTGTTGCGTGGAAAATTGAATGACAGTCCAGACCAGTCCGATAACACCAACGATTACCGAAAACGCCGGCGCCAGCTGAATGACGCGATTTTTCAACGACCCGCGGTCCTTCAAGACTGCGATCTCTTCCCGCAGCTTTTCGTTCTCCAACTGTATATTTACCTGGACGGCCTCTTCCGTCTTCACCATCTAGAACCTGCTCCAATACGCTGCGACCTATTGATCCATATGTTTCCAGCCATCAACGCGACTTAACTTATAGGAGACAATATATTTTTGCACATCGTATAGGGACTGAAAGAGTATTGCGTGGAATCAGTATTCTTAACTCAGTGCTTTCGCCCCACCAGCACACTCGCCCCATCAACCCCAATCCGTTCCGCATGCAGCGTGCCGGCATCGACCTTGCACGTATCACCTGGGGTATGGGTCTTCTCGCCCGTCTCCCGCACCACCGTGAATTCGCCCTCTTTGACAAACAGAAAGGCCGAAAACTCATGCGTATGCATATCGTTGCTGTGACCCGGCTCGCAGGACAGCGGTTCGGCTTCGCCATAACCCTCGTCGCGACAGGCCTGCTTGAATTGCGCTTCGTCCATGATTTATTCCTTCATATCGATCTCGCGACAGGTTACGCGCACGGGCCCCATGTTGGAAATGGGTGACTGACTTGCACATCCCGCATGCCACCGCTCATACTGCATCGCAACCTGACAATTGCGCGACGCAGGAGTGACCCATGGCACCCACCATCACACCGCATGAAGGCCTGACCCTCGGTGCGACGATCACCGACATCGATCTCAGCAATTTGGACAAGGCGACATGGCGTATTGTCGAGGACGCCTTCCACGAATATGCGGCGCTGGTCTTTCCCGGTCAGCATCTGAGTGACGCCGACCAGGTCGCGTTCGGCAAGCGCTTCGGCGACATCGAAATCCTGCGTGAGGGCCACGAAGGCGTTCAGATATCCAACCAGAAACCGGACGGCACGGTCATGGAGGCGGACGAGGCCCGATTCAAATCCTTACGCGGCAACGAGGGTTGGCATCTCGACAGCACCTACATGCCCCTAGCCGCGAAAGCAGGATTGCTCTCAGCGCTGGTGGTGCCAGCGGAAGATGGCGAAACCGAACTGGCCGACATGCGGGCCGGCTACGATGCGCTAGACGAGGTGACGCAGGCGCGAATCGCAGATCTTTCGGCCTATCACTCGCTTTACGCGTCACAGGCAAAAATAGGCTACAAATTTGAAACGGGATCGGGCTACGGCTATCACGACAAAGGCGCGCCGCTGCGGCCGCTCGTCAAAATCCATCCGGTGACGGGCCGCAAAGTGCTTTGCATCGGCCGCCACACCTACCGAATCCCCGGAATGGAAGATGAAGAAGCGCTGAAATTGCTCGATAGCCTTATAGAGCGCGCCGCGCAGTCACCACGGGTTTATATCCACAAATGGACTGTCGGCGACCTGATCATCTGGGACAACCGCTGTGTCATGCACCGCGCGCGACCGTATGACTTCAACCAGCCGCGCGTGTTGCAGGCGACCCGTATAGCCGGCGATCCAGCCAGCGAATTGGCGCCGACTGGCCGCGACGACCGGGCCAGCGACTTCAACCCCACAGCGGCGAACCGCTAACGAAATTATCTAAATTTCGCCGAGTTCGTGTTCGGCGAGTAGCACGGCCCATTGCGCGCCGTGCATGTCGCGGTCGGTGCGATGTCCTTGCACGACCGGGCGCGGCAGACTGAACTTTACGACGTGCAAATCGGCGATATCGAACCGCTTTACTTCCTGGGTCGGTTGATCGAATAGGCGGGCTACCGCGTCAGTGGCGAGTTCGTCCGAGACCTTCTCGAACGTCTCGGCATCACCGCAGAATACGTCGATCGTGACCCAAAATGGCCCGGCGTTCTTCGAGCGAACCTTGAGAACGCTATCGCCCAGCCTAGGCATGCCCGGCCTCGCTAACCGACAGGGTGAAGGCATCCATCGGCTCTTCCAGCACCATCACATGATTAAGGCAGAACTCGTAGAGCGGCCCCCGATCGGTATGCGCCGGCGAGAAAGGGAAGGCGAAGGTCGGCAGTTCCTCGTCGCGCGTCAGAGGATAGTGCAGCACGTAAGGATTGATCAGCTTGGCGATCTCGCTGGCCGTTTCGGCGTCAGACGCGGTGATGATGCCCATCACGCCGACTTCAGCGGGCGCGGATTGTTTGCGCTCCAATGTACCGAGTGCGCCATCGACACCGATCAATCGAAATTCCAAATCATAGTCGGAGGCCGTCAGACCCATCCGCTCTTCGATTTGCCCGCAGACAAACTTGCTGAGCTTTGCAACCCACTCGCGCGCATTCGCGACATAGCGTTCGTCTCGGAGAATCGCGAGGATCGTCGTCTGGTGGCCGCCGACCCGCGCGCCTTCGAGCTTCACCGTGTACCGGTTCGACGGCACCCACTTCGATCCGGTCACCCGCACGCGCCGCTCATCCAGCGCCTCGTAGCGCGCGCCGGACACGTCGAGATGGCCGCCCGGTTCGTACAGGATGAAGGGATCGGAATTCTCGTACAGCATATGCGCCGAGACGGAATGCGGTGTGCAACATGCACCCTCGCCCATTGGTTCGACCGTGAAGCCTTCCGCATCGACGTCGAGCAGGATGACACCGCTGGTCGGGTCAGTAGTGCACAGCGCACCGCACTCGGCAATCTTCGCGCCATGCCAGGCCGCACCGGCGTGCTCGCCCCGCTTCAACGGCAAGGCGGAGACGATCGCCGTATCCGTCGCGCGCCCGCACAATACGATGTCCGCCCCCGTGTCGAGGGCCGCGTTGATCTGTTCCGCACCGGCGAGCGCGACGATATTCTCGGTCTTGCCCAGCACGGCGCCGGAAATCTCCGGCGCAGGCGACAGCGGGGCAATCCGACCGTCTTGTAGCGCAGTTTCCACCACGGCGGCAGGCTGGCTCGAATACAAGGCGGCGATCTTGACCTTCTGGCCTAACTCTTCGGCCAGCTCGCGGGTGATCGACAACATCCATTCCACTGCAGCATCCGCGCCGCAGGTCCCACACGTCCCGATCACCAACGGCACACCCGCTTCCGCGCGCGCGACCATCAACCTACGCCATTCCTCCTTGGTCGCCGCACGGGAGTATTTCGAGGTACCCGTTCCCAGATAGAACGGACCGCTATCGGTCGACCCGCCATCCACGCAAATAATATCCGGTTTGGCCGCGACGCCGCGCGCGAAGGCTTCTTCGCTAAAGCTGATACCCAGCGCGCCGGTGGGAACGAGAATGCGTGTCGTCATGACCTGCCCTTTATTCGATGTAGTGCAAAGTATCGCCGCCGTTCGGTGCGGGCAAGAAACGCCGACGTATCACCCGCGCGGTTTATCAGGCCAGAAACGCACACCTGGCCGCGCCAGTCCGCCGGAAAGCGCTACGGGTGTTCCATCGGCACGCCAGCAGGCCGCCCCGGTTAACGCTCCGTCGTCGCCGAATGCGACGGCGTTCATACCGCCGCCAACATGGGGTACCATTTCGATTTCGTGCCCCCTGGCAACGAGGGCGTCGCGAACCGCTTGCGGGAAACCGTTTTCCAATTCAACCGGGCCGCCCTGGGTCCAGAGCCGCGGCGCCTCGACCGCTTCCTGGACGCTCATGCCGTGGTCGATAACGCCGATCAGCGCCTGCATGGCCGATGGGAAGATCCGCAAGCCACCGGGCAAACCCAGCGCCACGACCGGCTTCCCGTCCTTTAACGCCATCATCGGCGACATCGATGACGTCACGCGTTTACCCGGCGCGATAGACAGCGCGTGCCCCGGATGCGGGTCAAACACGTACATGTAATTGTTCGGGATGATCCCGGTGCCGGGCACGACGATCCGCGCGCCGAAGGTACTGTTGATCGTCTGTGTCATCGCCACGACGTTGCCGTCGCCATCCGCGACGGTGAGATGTGTCGTGTTCGCGGATTCCGGCAAGGTAACGCCGGCATCCCAATTCTTGGCCCGCTTAACGTCGATATTGGAGCGGCGTTCGTCAGCATAAGCTTTCGACAGAATTCGCTCGACCGGTACATCGACGAAGGCCGGATCGGCCGTCGCCGCCTTACGGTCGGCGAACGCAATCTTCAGCACCTCCGCCAACAAGTGCAGGTTTTCGGGCGATCCAAAACCGAGTTCGCCGACCCGGAATCCCTCCAGCAGGTTCAACATCTGCACGATATGAATGCCGCTGGATGCCGGTGGCGGCGGACCGACGATTTCGTAATCGCGGTAGGTCCCACGCACAACGTCGCGCTCGATTGTCGCGTAATCAGTGAAATCGGCCATCGACAGCAGGCCGCCGGCTTCCTGGAAATAATCGGCGACGGTATGGCCCAGCGCGCCACCATAGAAGACGCTCGGCCCTTCAGACGCAATCGTCCTCAGCGTTTCCGCATAATCCCCCATGGCCAACCGCGCACCCGCAGCGATCGGAGCACCATCCGGCAGAAAGACCTTCGAAATCTCGGCATCCTGCGACAAGTCAGGGGCGGCATCGGCGATGCATTCGTTGAGATAGGGCGTCACCGTGTAGCCGCTAGAGGCAAGCGCGATTGCCGGCGCCATGGCATCCGCCAGCGAAACCGTTCCAAAGCGTTCGAGTATTTCGCACCAAGCCATCAGATTACCGGGGGCGGCGACCGCTTTCGGGCCAAGAGCGTTTTCCCGCCCTTTGGTATCAAGGTAGTTCGGAAGCCTGTCTGAAACCGGCGAGTAGACATCGGGTCTGGACTCGAGCGGCGCCCGCACCTGACCGTCGATCACCGTATGACGACCGTCCGCGAAGCGAAGATGCGCCATGCCGCCGCCGAGGATGCCGACCATCATCGGTTCCACCACGGTCAGGGTGAAGAACGCCGCGATCGCCGCGTCGAAAGCGTTACCACCGCCCGCCAGCATCTGAGCGCCGGCGGCGGAGGCAAGCGGATGGTTGGTGACCACCATGCCCTTCGTCCCGACCGCCGGTTGTTTCTCGCAGTCGAAAAGAGTCGATGCGCGGTCACGCCAGTCGAAATCGGTCATGCGGCCGCGGCCCGTTCCGCTTCAAGCGTCTTGCACAATTCTGGTTCGAGATGTTGCAGCGCCTGCGCGACGAAATCGATGCCGACGGTCTCTGACCAGGCTTCCATCAGCCGCCGCGTCACGGGCCCGACCTTGCCGTCGCCAATCGGCAACCCGTTCATACTGGTAATCGGCAGGATGCCGAAACTGTTCGTGGTCAGGAAAGCCTCCTCGGCATTGTAGACATCGTAGGGGGTGTAAGTTCCCTCGTCGCTGCCGATCTGCATGTTCGACGACAATTGCCCGATGAAATCCATATCGGCACCGCTCAGCACCAACCGGGTGTCCGGCACCTTGATTCGCCCGCCGGACACGAACATGAAGTTCGAGCCGGTGCCTTCCGTAATATTGCCCGCAAGATCGAGCATTACCGCAAAGGCGTCGGGATTATTAGCCCGCGCCTCCATGTCGGCCACGAAGTGATTCATCTTGTTCGCGATCTTGGCCTTCGGCGAAACGCAATCAGGCGGCGTGCGTCGGGTCGCGGGCGTGATCGCCGGCGCGCCGCGGACATAGGCTTCGGCAAAACCGGTGAACCCTACGAGGCGGCAGAAGATCGCGACGGTCCCTGCCGGCGTGCGGCCATCCGTCATATCCATCGAGCCGCGCGAAACGTAATAATTGATGCTCAGCTCCTCGTCCGACGTTATCAGCTTCAAATTCGCCTGGAGAACTTCCTCCGTCGCCTTGGCCAACTCGTCTTTCGTGATTCCCGGATTGATCCGCGTGTATCGCAGGCTGCGGAAAAAGCGGTCAATTCGAAACGGTACCTGGAACGGCTTACCGCCATAGGTGCGGATGGAATCGTAGACCGCGTCGCCCCATTGCACGCCGCGATCGGTCAGCGGCAACACCGCGTCCTTGCCCTTGACCAACGAGCCGTTCAGATAGGCCCAGAGTTCCCGTTCCGCCATCACATCACCCTTCCCTGTATCGTCGGTACCACCGACGGTGAATTCGTTCGATGCGCAATTCTCGCAAATCGACGGCGGAAGGCAAACCGTCCTTCGCCTCGCGACCATCCGCGCCCTATAGTTTGAACCGAACAGAAATCAGATATGGGCAAAATGCCATGAATGAGCTCGGTCGCCTCGAACTCATCCGCGAGTCACTGGTCGCCGTCGTCAATGAGATGCGCGCCAATGTAATCCGCAGTTCATATTCCTCCATCATCTATGAGGGGCACGATTTCTCCTGCGCGCTGGTCACGGCGGACGGAAGGTTGATCGCACAGGGCGAGGCGGACAACCCGATCCACATCTTCGCCGTCCCCTACTCCACAGCCGAGGTCGTGAAAACCTTCGACGGCGACATCCATGAAGGGGACATCTTTCTGCACAACGATCCCTATACGGGCGGTACGCATCTCAATGATATCTTGATGCTCTACCCTGTCTTCCATGACGGCAAACTCGCGATGTTTACGGCGACGCGCTGCCATTGGGGCGACGTCGGCGGCATGACACCGGGTTCGCTGTCCGGCCGGGTAAAGGAGATCTACCAGGAAGGCATGCGCATCGAGCCGACACGGATCTGCGAGCGCGGCCGCATGAACGACGCGTTCATCAATCTGCTGATCAACAATATGCGCATCGGCCATGAACGGCGCGGCGATTTCAACACCATGCTCGGCACGTCCCGCAAGGCGGCGGAGCAGATCGAAAGGCTGTTCAAACGCTTCAGCGGCAGCGCCTTTCTCGATGCCGTCGAGGAATTGATCGCGCGGTCCGAAACCGTCGCCCGGCAGCGCATCGCAATGATACCGGACGGCACCTACCATGCAGAAGGTTATCTCGACAGCGACGGCCACAGCCCCGAACCGCTGCTTGGCCGGTTGCAACTGACCGTCGAGGGCGACCGGCTGATCGCCGATTTTTCCGGCAGCAGCCCCCAGACCAGCGGCCCGACCAATGTCGGCCCGGCGATGGCGCTCAATGCCGTCGCCAGCGTCGTGAAATCCTATCTCGACCCGGAGACCCCGGTGAATCACGGCTCGTTCAACCCCATAGAGATCGTTAATCCGCCCGGCAGTTTCCTCAACGCAACCTTGCCCGCGCCCTGCGGCGGCATGGCCGAATGCCGTGCTATCATGGTCGCGCTCGTGGTTTCCGCTCTGGGCCTGGCCCTGCCGGAAAAGCTGGTCGGCGATTTAAAGGGCGGTGCGAACCACGTCTATATGTCCGGCCCGCAACCAGGCCAGGACGCGGACAAGTCCGGCATCTTTTTGCTCTACGAATACCCGGCCGGCGGCACCGGTGCGACGGCGGGCGCCGATGGCAGTCACGCCGTCCGCGCCTTTCCCGAAGGTGATTTCAACGTGGTCCAGGCAGCGGAAATTGCCGAGATGCAGTGCCCGATCCGTATCGAGCATTACGGGTTGCGAGAGGATTCCTGCGGCGACGGAAAGTTCCGGGGCGGCTGCGGCATGCGGCGCGACATCCGCATCCTTGGCGATGGCGCCAGCCTCTCGATCCTGGCCGACCACGCGATCATTCCGCCCTTCGGGGTCGCCGGCGCGCATGGCGGCGAGGTCAATCGGTTCGTGGTGATCCGCGACGGCGACGTGGTTCAGCCCTCCCCGGTCCCCGGAAAGGTCGGCGGCTTCCCGCTGCTCAAGGGCGATATCGTGCGCTTAGAATCATCGGGCGGCGGCGGTTACGGCGATCCGCTCGACCGCGATCCCGATGCGGTGCGCCGAGACGTTTTCCTCGGCTATATCGCACAGGATCGCGCCGTGGATCGGTACGGGGTCGTACTTGATGACGAAGGTGCTGTGGATGCTGTCACAACGGAGGCCGAACGGGAAACAGCACGAGCAACCCGCCTCACCCTCCCCGTCGAACTTGCCAATGAAGATGAGCGGGACGGCACCCGGCGCCGCATCACCCTGTCGGCGGCGACAGCCACAAAAGCCGGTATCGGCGAGGGCGATCTGGTCGAGCTGAGCAATCCTGCCGGCGCAGCAGCATTGCGCGGGTGGGCGCATATCGGTGAGGCGGATGAGGCCATACGCCTCGGGCCGCTCGGCATTGCGGCGCTCGCGACGGCACCAGGCGACGCGATCGAGTTGCGGGCACTGGGGCCAGCCCTCTCATGAGCCCATCACGTTATCTTGTTGGCATCGATGTCGGCGGCACCTTCACCGACCTGTTGGCCTATGACGAAACCGAGCGGCGTTTGCTTTCTGCAAAAGTCCCGTCCCTGCCCGGCGAGCAATGGCGTGGCGTGCTAGACGCGCTCCGGGAGCTCGAGATCGACTCCGATGCCATTCGCGCCTTCGTGCATGGCACCACGATTGCCACCAACGCCTTGCTGCAACGGCGTGGCGCGAAAACGGCGTTGGTGACGACCAAAGGGTTTCGCGACACCCTCGAAATCGGCAAGGGGCGACGGCTCACGGGCGGTCTGTTCGACGCGACCTGGCAGCGCCCTGCCCCGCTCGTGCCGCGCGACTTGCGGCACGAAATCACCGAGCGCATGGATTTTAACGGTGAAGTACTCACAGCCGTCAATATGGACAGTATCGATGCCGTAGCCGAAGCGCTCGGCCGCCAAGCCGTTGAAGCCGTGGCCGTCGCACTCGTCAACAGCTACCGCAACCCGGCCCATGAAGCCGAGGCGGCCGCCGCCTTACGCGACCGGCTACCGCACATACCCATCACCGAGTCCGCCGCACTGATCCCCGAGCGCGGTGAATTCGAGCGCACCTCCACCGCCGTCCTCAACGCCTATTTGACCCCCGTCATGGCTGAATACCTTGCCATGCTGGCGCAAGAATTGTCCGGCCAGGGCATAACAGCCCCCGTCAACATCATGGGCTCCAATGGCGGCGCGATGACCTTGGACCTCGCCGCCCAGCGCTGCGCTGGGACTTTTCTGTCCGGTCCGGTCGGCGGCGTCAGCGGCGCCGTCCGTGTCGCCGAAATGGCCGATATCCATGACATCATCACCTTCGACATGGGCGGCACCAGCACCGATGTCGCCCTGGTGCACGATCTGACACCGCGCATGTCGCATGACAATCAGATCGACGCCTATCCGCTGCGCATGCCGCAACTCGACATCAACACGATTGGTGCCGGTGGCGGATCGATCATCTGGATCGGACCCGACGGCACGCTGCAGATTGGCCCGCAAAGCGCCGGCGCCCTGCCCGGTCCCGCCTGCTATGGGCGTGGCGGCACGGACCCGACGATTTCCGACGCCAACCTGTTGCTCGGCCGCCTCAACGCGGACCGCCCCCTCGCCGGCGGTCTACGTCTCGATAAGGTTGCCGCCG
>Ga0315338_1003139_pt1 | contig 14916 bp, 10 predicted proteins | sample ASW8metaG_FD_204518 | JGI IMG/M metagenome (GOLD analysis project Ga0315338, IMG submission 204518) | Ammonia-oxidizing marine archaeal communities from Monterey Bay, California, United States - ASW #8 | ecosystem: Environmental > Aquatic > Marine > Coastal | place: USA: California | collected... | reverse complement strand
AACTGTACCGCCATCGGTCACGCCCACATCGACACCGCTTGGCTCTGGACGCTCGATGAAACCAAACGCAAGTGCACACGCACCTTCGCCACCATGCTGCGCCTCATGGAACGCAATGAAGACTTCATCTTTCTCTGCAGCCAGCCCCAGCAGTACGCCTGGATGGAGGACATGCAGCCCGAACTCTTCGCCCAGATGGTCGTGCGTGTCCAGGACGGTCGCTGGGAGGCCGGCGGGGGCATGTGGGTCGAACCCGACTGCCTGATTCCCTCCGGCGAGTCGCTGATCCGGCAGATACTGAAGGGCACCGGCTGGTGGGCGTCGCGCTTTGGAGATGCAGCCACGCAGCGGCATCTGTATCTGCCCGATACGTTCGGCTTCCCGGCATCGCTTCCGCAGATCGCCCGGCAAGCGGGTCTCGACACCTTCATCACCAATAAGATCGCCTGGAACGAAGTGAACGACTTCCCGAACGTCACATTCCGCTGGCGGGGGATCGACGGCACCGACATCGTTTCGCACATGACGCCCGGCCACAATTACAACTCCGAGATCGCCCCGAGCGACCTGCTCGCCGCGGAGCGGAATGTTGTCGAGAAAGATCAAGCGGCGCCACCCATCTGGCTGCAGCCCTTCGGCTACGGTGACGGCGGAGGCGGGCCGACACAGTGGCAGATCGACCGCGTGTATGCGTCTGCGGCTGCGGGGGATCTTCCGGCGACCCGCTTTGGACGGGTGGACACCTTCTGCGAAGAGCTGCACAAGGCGGCATCGCTTCCAGTCTGGGACGGCGAACTCTACATGGAAGGCCACCGCGGCATCTACACCTCGCAGTCCTGGATCAAACGTGCCAATCTCCGCCTCGAAGAATCGCTGCGAGTCGCCGAGTTGGTGGGTGGGTCAGGCCAAGCCACAGCGGCCACGCTCGAGCAGTGCTGGGAAAGCGTGCTGCTGCATCAGTTTCACGACATTCTGCCGGGCTCCTCCATTGCCGAGGTGTACGCCGACGCATGCGAGGCTTGTGCCGAAACAGAACGGGCTTCCCTGGCGATTGTGCGCGACGGCCTTGGCGATGGCGACGCGGTCTTCAATCCTGCCTCGACGGCCCGAAGCGGCGTGGTCACCATCGACGGCGAACTCCGCTGGGCCGACGGCATTCCAGCACTTGCCTGCGGCATCGCCACCCCTCGGCTGCCAGCCTCGATCAAGCCGGTGCAGTGCGTCGACGGCGTGATCGACAATGGCCTCGTGTCCTTTCGCGTTGGCGGATGCGGATACGTCAAGGCGCTCCGCTGCAGCGACACGCCGCTCGATGTCGCCACTGACCAGACCGGGTGGAACATGAGGCTCGGTGAGTTCAAGTTGTATGAGGACCGGCCCCGCCAATGGGATGCCTGGAATCTCGACCATGACTACGGCAACCATCCGGTGCCGCTTGAGCGTCCAAGCAGTGTCGCCGTGGTCGAGTCCGGACCGCTTCGCGTCGTCATCGAAGTGCAGCGCGCCATCGGCGCCGCCAGCACCGCCGTCATTCGCTACACCCTCGACGCAGGGTCCTGCCGCGTGGATGTGACCGCCGATCTCAATTGGCATGAGAACCAGCGCGTCCTGCGGGTCGACTTTCCCACAAGCATCCGCAGTAGAACGGCGACCTGCGGCATTCAGTTCGGCTGTCTGGAGCGGCCAACCCACCGCAACACGTCGTGGGAGCAGGCGCAGTTTGAGGTGCCCGGCCATCGCTGGATGGATCTCTCCGAGCCGGGCCGGGGGCTGGCCGTCTTGGACCGCGCCATTTTCGGTCGAAGCATTGAGCACGGGATGCTCGGCCTAACCTTGCTTCGAGCCAGCGTCTTTCCCGACCCTCAGGCCGACCGCGGCGAACATCACCTGCGGTGGTCGCTCATGCCACATGCGGGTGACTGGCGTGCTGCGGGCGTGGACGCCGAAGCCGAATCACTCACCCGCCCATTCCGCGAGCACACCGGCCGCCGCCCGGCGCCGTTCACGCTGGAGACGATTGGCCCTGTCGCGGTGGAGATCGCGGCCGTCAAACGATCCGAAGACGGGCAGGCTCGCATCATCCGCCTCGTCGAAAAGCACGGCGGCCACGGAACGGCCGTGCTGCGCATGAGTGAGTCATTCAGCACTGCAGCGGCTTGTGATTGCCTTGAACGCCCCAATTCAACCCACAATCTCGTGGTTGACGGCCATGTGCTCCGAGTCGGCTTGCGGCCCTTCGGCATTGTCACGCTGCGACTCGAGGACAGCGTGTGATCTGGATCGACTGGATCATCATTGCAGCGCTGCCCATCGTGCTGCTCATCGCTGCTGCGCGCACCCGCCGCCACGCGTCAAGCGTCTCGGGCTTCCTCGCTGCAAACAGGTGCGCCGGGCGATACTTGATCACGGTTGCGTACGGCATGGCGCAGGTTGGCGTCATCTCACTGGTGTGGTTCTGGCAGCAGTACTACGACGTGGGATTCACGTCGGTGTTCTGGGGTTGGATGGAAGGTCCGGCCATGATCATCCTCGCCCTCAGCGGCTGGGTGGTGTACCGCTACCGACAGACCCGCGCGATGACAATGGCTCAGTTTTTTGAGATCCGCTACAGCCGGAACTTCCGCGTCTTCGGTGGTCTTGTTGCCTTTCTTTCGGGCATCCTCAACTACGGCATCTTCCCAGCCGTTGCGGCGAGGTTCTTCATTGTGCTGCTCGCGCTGCCAGAGTATTGGGTCATCGCGGGCATCGAGGTATCGGTCTTCGTGTCCTTCATGGTGATACTGCTTGGCACGGCGCTGTTCTTCGTGTTCATGGGTGGGCAGGTGGCCGTGATCGTGACCGACTGGATTCAGGGCACGTTCGCCAACTGGGTGTTCCTCGTCGTCATGGCCTACTTACTCTGGCTCATTCCCTGGAGCAGCATCGAACTCGCGTTTGAAGCGGCACCACCTGGGAAGTCGCTCACGAACCCGTTTGATCTCGGGGCGGAAGAACAGTTCAACGCGTGGTACTGGGTGATCGCGGTGATCGTGCTGTTCTACGGCATGCTCAGTTGGCAGGGCACCAGCGGCTACAACGCCTCCGCCATCACGCCGCACGAAGCCAAGATGGCCAACATCCTTTCGGGCTGGCGGTTCCGGGTGCTGATGCTGGTGACGCTCGTGCTGCCGATTTGCATACGGGCTGTGCAGGTCGATCCAAATCTTGCAGGCATGGCCGAAGGCATCGACGCCGTTACAAGTGTGCAAGCGACCGAGGCGCTGCAGGCGGAAGTCAGGGCGCCAGCCGCCGCGGCGCTGATGCTGCCCAGCGGTCTGCTGGGGCTGTTCGCAGCGGCGTTGCTCGGCGCCTTTATCTCGACGAACGACACGTATCTGCACTCATGGGGCTCGATCTTCATTCAGGACGTGGTATTGCCGTTCCGCAAGAGACAGCTCTCGCCGCGGGCGCACTTGTGGTTGTTGCGTCTGAGCATCCTAGGGGTGGCGATCTTCGCCTTCATCTTCTCGTTGGTGTACACACCGACGCAGTACGTGGCGATGTTTCTAGCGCTCACCGGCGCAATCTTCGTCGGCGGCGCTGGCAGCGTCATCATCGGCGGCCTCTACTGGAGCCGCGGCACGACGGCCGGTGCGTGGTCTGCGATGATTTCTGGCATGCTAATCTCATGCAGCGGCATCGCGGCCAAGCAGTTGCCGGACGATATGGTCACGGGCGATGGCGCCGTGTTCGATCTCGTCCGCTGGGCGCGCGAGGGCGTGACCGGCCAGGAACTCACGTTCTGGTCAATTGCGATCTCGATCGGCTGCTACGTATTGGTGTCACTGGCGACATGCCGCAAGCGTTTCAACATGGATCGCATGCTGCACCGTGGTCGATATTCGGTCGCCGGCGATGCGGCCACTGGCAAGGGCGTCACCGAACACAGGCTGGCCATCCTGCTAGAGCGGCTCGGTTTCGACGAGGAGATGACCCGCCGCGATCGCTGGGTGACTGCTGTCACGCTCGCGTGGCCGGTGCTCTTCACCATCGTCTTTGTGGCCGCTCTCATCGCACACGCCGCCGGCTGGACCCCCGGCGCTACCTTCTGGGCCTCTGCCTGGTTCTGGTACACCGCCGTGGCGCTTATCGCGGCCGCGTGCATCGTCACTTGGTTCACCATCGGGGGCCTGATCGACCTGCGGGCCATGTTCACCAGACTCCGTACCTACCACGCCACCGAATCCGACGACGGCCGCGTCGTCGACCATCACAATGCGGATGAGGCCTGACATCTGATGGTCGAGTGCGTATCCTGTCGCATTCACACTGGCTTGGCGAATTTGGAGACTGCAATGGCAATTGAATCAGGCGACTCCATGAGACGGGACGCGCGGCCCGTGCGCGAATCGACGGGGCGGATGGACGTGGCTCGGGTGGCGTTCTTGCGGCGGACGTATGTGCATCTCGCGGGCGCGATTGTGGCGTTTGTGGTGGTGGAGGCATTGTTGCTGCGGTTGCCCTTCATTGGCTCGGTCGTGGAGACGATGGCTGGGAGCGGAATGTCCTGGCTGCTCGTCCTTGGACTCTTCATGGGTGTGGCCTATGGAGCGGATCGGCTGGCTCGCAGTTCGGCAGGCGCTGGCGTGCAGTATCTGGGACTGGGGTTGTACGTGGCGGTCGAGGCTTTGATCTTTGCGCCGTTGTTGTATATGGCGACGCAGTCCGGGGGCGATGGGGTGCTGCCGACGGCGGCGTTGGTGACCTTTGGCGTGTGCGGGTCGCTCACGGCCTATGTGCTGATCACCGGCATCAACTTCTCGTGGCTGCGTGGCGTGGTTGTCGTTGGCGGCATTGCGGCGATGCTGACGATTGTGGGGGCCCTGATCTTTGGATTCTCACTCGGCGTGTTCTTTGCGGGCCTGATGATTCTGCTTGCGGCGAGCATCCTGCTGTACCAGACCTCGGCTGCCATGTACCAGTGGCGAACCGATCAGCATGTAGCCGCTGCGCTTGGCTTGTTTGCGACGGTGATGTTGATGTTCTACTACGTCGTGGTGTTCCTGATGGGCCGCGACTAGCGCCCTTGCCGCGCTGGAACAGGCGACCAAGCGAACAGGAGGGCGGCGCTTTCAATCGCCAGAGGCGGTGAAGGCTTGGCAGGGGTCGACTTCGATACGGACCTTGTGGGTGTCGCGGTACTGGCTGCCGCCCTCTTCCAATTCGATCGAGGCGATGGCTTTGATGCGGGCGTACGGCACAAATGCCCTGATCTTGAGCCGTGGCAGATTGACTTCGAAGTGGTCCTCGCAGCAGAGCAGGAGTTCTGCTTCGTCGAAGTGGTCGGTCTGACGCAAGTTGATTGACACCGGGCAATGCAGAAAGTTGGCCAGCAAGTCCCGCAGGGTCTTGAATCGGGGGTGGTGGTCGAGGGGTTCCGGCGGCTCCACTGGCTCCGGCGACGCTGGGAATTCCAAGCCTTTGATGGTGCCGGCTTGGATCCACTCGCTGCGTCCTGCCGGTTGCACCATGGCCTCCGGCGGCACCTGTCCGAGCAGCGTGGCTTGCTTGAGTTGGTCGGCCGTCATCCATGGCGAGGTCTGGCCCTCGTGTCGGATGCGGTATCTGGCGGTCCCCTCAGTCGCTTGCGTCATGGCAAACTCCTATCTGCCCACGATCAGGGTGGCTGTCTACCTCTAGTTGTCGCGCGCCGCGGATCAAAATGCAAGCCGAAACACCCGTAAAAAGATTCGGTTTCCGGGAATTGCTGCGTTCACTGGCGAATCAGGATGTTTGAGAACGAGATGCCGCTGCCATGGCTCTGCAGACCGATTGGCCCGCTGGCGGGCACGCCCGGCAGGTGCGCCTGGTCGATGACGGTGACGCCGTTGAGTACCACCGTCAGGTACTCCCCGCGCATCCGAATGAAATACCGATTCCATTGGCCGACCGCGGCATCGGCGGCCGCCTTGGGGGTGGCGGCGGAGCGGATCTGCTCGGGCATCGTCGTGTCGGTGCGGTATCCCCACACTTCGCCGCTTCCGACGGGCCAGGACCAGATATTCACCTGGCTCTTGGTACTTCCTCGCAGGAAGATGCCGCTGTCCCGCTCGTCGACGGTGGCCATCGTCGGGGTGCCGTCCTCATTGGTGGCATAGGTGCCGTCGGGGTTGATGATGTGGCGTTCCATCTGGCCCTGTGAGTCGCCGGTCCATTTCCAGTCGACAATCAGGTCAAAGTCGCCCACTGAGCTCGTGGTCCAGAGGTCGCCGCCCCGACCGTTGTGGGCAATGCTGGTGCCCTTGACCTGCCAGTTCTCTTCCTTTCCGTCTGGAAGCTTCCATCCGGTCAGGTCAAGGCCGTTAAAGAGCGGGCGGAAGCCTTCGGCGTTGTTGGCATCCTTCGCCAATGGGGAAGTCTCTTCGGGAAGTTCCTTGATGCGGAGATTACGAAAGTCCACCGGCGTCCCTTCGGACTCAAGGCAAATGAATCCCTTCCGGGGGTTGCAGTCATAGCCGCCGCTGACGACCTTGCCGTTGACCGCAAGCGAGATGTGGCCGTCCTTGCAGGTGATCGTGTAGTGATTCCACTGACCGGCACCCTTGGTGCGGGCTTCGGACGGGAGGCACCTTGCCCAGCCACTGGGGTGCGGGCGGTCCGGTGTCATGGTTGCGCCCCAGATCGAGAAGATGTCGCCTTCGCTGGTGTAGTTGGCAGTTTCGGTGCCGATCATGACCTGCACTTCGATGGATTTGCTGAACGGAACCCCTGGGGCGGGTAGCGCATCTGACCAGACGAATACGCCGGCGTTGCCCTTCTTCTCGTGGTGCATCCACTCGAGTTCGAGGACGAAGTCCTCATACATTCGAGCCGTACGCAGCAGGCATGTGGGCTTTCCGGTGCAACGAATCATGCCGTCTTCGGCTCGCCACGTAGAGGCGGCGCCGTTGACGTTGACCCATCCGGCCAGCGTCTCGCCGTTGAAGAGGTTGGCCCAGCCGTCGCCTGCGACCGCGGAGAGCGCGAGACACGTTGTAAGCATGATTGACATGGGAGGAAGCCTACCAGTTAGCCTGCTCGGCATGAGCAGCCGTATCGCCATCCTTGTCGGTGGGGGCCCCGCCCCCGGAATCAACAGTGTGATCGCGGCGGCTACCATTCGAGCGCGGCTTCGAGGCGTCGAGGTGCTGGGCATCTGGGACGGATTCGAGCGGCTCATGCGGGGCGACCAGACCTGTGCGACGCCGCTGGAAATCGACCAGGTCAGCCGCATTCACTTTCTGGGCGGGTCGCTCTTGCGCACGTCGCGGGCGAATCCCACGCACGACCCTGCAGCAATCCAGACCGTGGTGTCCACGCTTGCCGAACTTGGTGTGTCCATGCTGCTGACGATCGGTGGTGACGACACGGCGTTCTCAGCCCGAACCGTTTCTGGGGCGGCCGGGGGCGATATCCGCGTCGCCCACGTGCCCAAGACGATTGACAACGACCTCGACCTGCCGGCTGACATCAACACCTTCGGCTACGAAACGGCGCGGCATGTCGGCGTCGGCATCGTGCACAGTCTCATGGTGGATGCCAAGACGACTACGCGGTGGTACATCGTAGTGGCCATGGGACGCAAGGCAGGACATCTGGCCATGGGCATCGGCAAGGCTGCCGGCGCTACGGTGACGGTGATTCCGGAAGAATTCAATGGCGACAAGGTGACGCTCGACGAGGTGGCTGACATTCTCGTGGGTGCCATCATCAAACGCGCGGCGATGGGGCGCCCCGACGGCGTCGCCGTCGTGGCCGAGGGCGTCTGCCTTGCGATCGATCCGGATGAGTTGGAATCGATGGGGCATGTCCAGCGGGATGCGCACGGTCACATTCGGCTGGCCGAATTGGATTTTGGCCGCATATTGCAGGGCGAGGTCACGCGGCGACTCGCGAAGTTGGGGCACGAGCGCACGGTGGTTGCGAAGAACCTCGGCTATGAACTTCGCTCCGCGGCCCCGATTCCCGTTGATCTTGAATACACGCGGGATCTTGGGTACTGCGGCGCACGATTCCTGATTCAGGGGGGCAGCGGCGCCATGGTCAGTATGCAGCAGGGCCACTTTGTGCCGATTCCGTTTGAGGAACTGATGGACGCAGATACCGGACGTATGCGGGTTCGCCTAGTGGACGTCAATTCCACGCGCTATAACATCGCCCGGCGGTACATGATTCGGATCCGGCGGGATGACTTTGAAGACACCGCCGCGATCGAGAAGCTCGCTGCAGCCTGCAGTCTGGACACGGTCACCTTCCGAGAGCGGTTCGAGCCGCAGACCAATCGGGAACCGCAGCCGCTGCACCTGACCTGACGCCACCCACCACAACAAGGCCGTACACTGCCCGCGTGATTGCTGCGGTGATATTTCTGCTGATCTTCATCACCTTGTTGGCCATGCGGGCCAAACGCCGCTGGCCAGCCATAGTGTGTTTTCTCGTCACGCTTGCGGCGGTATCGCTGCTGCTCTTCCGTCACATAACCGAGCCGCTGAACCTCTCCTTCTGAGCTTACACCAGATGCGTCGCTTCCTGTATTTCATCGCCCACTTCGAGATCCTTGCCGTGTCGGCTGTGCTGCTCGGCGGGTTCTGGATGCAGTTTGTGAATTGGGAGTTCCCATGCCCCATATGTGTGATGCAGCGGATAGCAATGATGCTGTGCCTGATGGGGCCGGCGATGATCATCATGGATGGGTTGAAACAACGTGACGTGTCGGCCGGCGCGGTGATGGCTGGCTATGGCATGAGCATCCTCGGAGCGATCGTCGGACTTGCTGCATCGGGGCGGCAGATCCTGCTGCACATTCTTCCTGGCGACAAGGGCTATGGAGAAGCAATCATGGGACTGCACGCCTATTCGTGGGCGATGGTGGTCTTTCTGATCGTGCTGCTCTTCAGCGGGCTGGGCCTGCTGCTCTGCAGCCGCTGGCGTCCACAGGCTGGGGGGAATCGATCATGGTCGGTGCTGGTGCTGTGGGTGCTGGGTGTCATCATTCTTGCCAATGCCGTTGCCGTTTTCTGTGAGGCGGGGCTGCACCTGTACCTGCCGGACAATCCGACGTCCTACCGGTTGTTTTCAGGATCCTGAATGGACGACGACCGATCAACGGCGGAGCAGCAACTGCCTGTGCTGGTGCCGGGGGTGGCGCATCCATGTGGCGAGGACACCGACGCGGCGCGGTGTGAGGCCTGCGTTGTCAATTGGATTGAGCGGCGGGCAGAGGCTCAGGGCGTACGGCCCGACGATGTGAGCACCCACATCGTGCTGATGGTGCCGGTGCGTGGACTCGATGCTGCAGGTGACCGGCGACGTTTGCGGAGACGGCTGAAGACCCTCGACATTGAGGCTGTACTTCCCTCCGGGGATGATCGACTCACCATGCGCTTTCCACGCGGCATGTGCCCACTGAATGCGGTCGCTGAGCGATTGGAGGGTCTTGGCTACACGCTCGAACTGGAAGCCACCGAAGTTCGGTACGGGCAGGCGCTTGACGAGCTTCCGGGTGGCGGCACATCCGGCACCCTGGGATTGCTCGATGGGATGCGGTTTGTATGGCGTGCGGTTCTGCACGATCGCGAGTTGCTGCTGGTCTCGATTTCGGGAGTGCTGCTGCTCGCCGGATTCATCGTCAATCTCTCCGGCGGCAGTGACATCATTCGCGTTGCATTGCTGGCGTTGAGCGCCATCTTGTCGAGCACCACGACCTTTGTAGCGGCGATTCAGATCTTGAAGAAGCTTCGTGTCGATGTGGATGTGTTGATGTTCGTTGCGGCGATCGGCGCAGCGGCGCTGGGCCACTACGAAGAGGGCGCATTCCTGTTGTTCTTGTTTGGCCTTGGCTCCGCGGGCGAGCACCTGGCGCTCGAGCGTGCCAAGCGGGCGGTGGATGCGCTGACGGACTTGGCGCCCGATACGGCGGTGCGTATCGAGCCAGACGGTTCGACCTCGCGGGTGCCTGTGGAGGAGTTGCTAATTGGCGATCACGTGGCGGTCCATCCCTTCGATCGGGTGCCGGTCGATGGCGAGGTCGTCCATGGTCATTCTGCCATCGACCAGTCTCCGGTGACGGGCGAGTCGATTCCGGTCGAGAAGTCTGCGGGGGACGAGATTTTTGCAGGGACCGTCAACGGCGAAGGCGAGATCGTGGCGCAAGTTATCAAACTTGCAGGCGAGAGCACGCTTGCCCGCATCATGCGCATGGTCGAAGAGGCGCAGGCTGCGCAGTCACCGGCCGAGCGGTTCACCGCCCGGATCGAGCGAATCTACGTCCCGATAGTCTTTGTACTCACCGCGACGGTGATCGCGCTGCCGGCTTGGCTCGGCTGGGAGCCGTGGGCCGAATCCTTCTACCGAGGGATGGCCTTTCTCGTGGCGGCTTCACCCTGCGCCGTTGCGATTGGGACGCCTGCTGCGGTGCTGTGTGGATTGGGACGCTCGGCGCGGCTTGGCGTGTTGATGAAGGGGGGCGCAGCGCTTGAATCGCTGGGCCGCATGAAAGCCTTCGCGCTGGACAAGACCGGAACGCTCACGCTCGGGCGGCCCGATGTGTCGGAGGTCGTTCCGTTCGGGGACTTGAGCGAAGACGAGGTGCTGCAGCTTGCCGCGGCGGTGGAGCAGAACGTCAATCATCCCCTTGCCGATGCAATTGTGCAGGAGTCGCGGCGGCGGACATTGGACCTTCCGGAGATCTCCGGGCTGCGGCAGGTTGCCGGCAGCGGGGCAATCGCTGAAATCGCGGGGATCGAAGTTGCGGTGGGACGGGCGAGCCTGCGGCCAGAGGCGGCCACCCAGACAGCGGCTGGTGAACAACTCTCGGCTCGTGGCGCCAGCGTGGTGTGGGTCTTCCGGGGAAATAAGGCTGTCGGGGTGATTGGTCTGGCCGACCAGCCGCGGCCCGAGGCCGCGGCTGCGGTGGCAGATCTGCGGGCGCTCGGCGCCTCGTCGGTTGCCATGATTACCGGCGACCACGGCGGCGCCGCCGCCATGGTGGCCGAGACGGTCGGTATTGACGATGTGCGGGCCGATCTCATGCCCGAAGACAAACTCACGATTGTCGAGCAGCTGCGAGCCGAGCATGGCAGCGTGGCGATGGTCGGCGATGGTGTCAACGACGCGCCGGCTTTGGCCGCTGCCGATGTCGGTATCGCCATGGGCGCGGCGGGCACCGATGTGGCAATGGAGACGGCGGACGTCGTCTTGATGGGGAGCGATCTGCAACTGCTCACTGACGCGGTGGCCCTCTCGCAGTCCAGCCGGCGGATGATCATGCAGAACCTGTTGATCGCGCTGGGTGTCATCTGCATTGTGGCGCCTCTGGCCGTCATCGGCGTCGCAGGCCTTGGCCTCGCCGTCGTGCTGCACGAGGGCTCGACGATCGTCGTGGTCCTCAACGCGCTGCGACTGCTGCGGTGGAAGACCGGCAGACGCCCGGTCGCGTCGAGTACAGTGCGAGCATGATGAAATCACTGTGTGCGGTACTCATTCTGGCTGGAGGACTCTTGGGCGCTGCGGCGAGTCAGGAGTCGACCGGGGTCGAGCCCGAGGTGTTCACCTTGGACCCGGTGCACAGCTCAACGCTGTTTCGAATCCACCATGCAGGCGCTGGCCGATTCTGGGGGCGATTCAATGATGTCACGGGGACGGCGACCTGGCCGCGGGACGACTCGGCGGCGCCCTTGTTTGACATTTCGGTGAAAGCTGAAAGTATCGACACGGGCAATGGCCGGCTCGATGGGCATCTCAAGAGTCCGGATTTCTTCAACGCACGCGAGTTTGGCGTCTTGACCTTCAAGAGTACGTCGGCCGAGCGGCTCCGCGATGGATTCTGGAATGTCACCGGTGACATGACCATGCTGGGTGTGACCAAGTCGGTCACGGCCGAAGTGGAAGTCACCGGTGTGCGGGGCAATCCTGTGCTGGCCAAGGCGGGCTGGGAGGCGGTCTTCGAAATCAATCGGTCCGACTTTGGCATGGATTGGGGCGTCGACAATGGCGCGCTCAGCGACGACGTTAGGCTCATCGTGGCACTTGAGGGTGGCATCGAGCCGGGACGCTGATCACCGATGGTTGACTCTGTGATGTGGAGCGTTGGCCTGCCCGCAGCCATCGGCGGTGTGTTTCTAGCGTGTTGTTGGTGGGTCTTAGGCTTCGGCCGATGGGCACGTATGAACCGCCTCTTGGTGGCGATTGCCGTCGGCGGCGCGGCGGCTGGTTCGTTTGTGGCAAGCGTCGGCATGCCGCAGTGGCCGCCGTCTCAGAAGTGGCACGGCGTCTTCTGGATGCTCGTGTTGCTGGTAGTCTTGGGCCTTCTGGAAGCGGTGCTCGGACGCCGTGAGTGGGCCGGACGGATCGTACTCTCAACGGCCGCAGGTGTCGCCAGCGTGTGGCTGCTGCCGCTTCCAGATCAGGCGGCTGTGACGGTCGGCGTGCTGGTCGGCGCTTCGGCCCTGCTCGTCGGTGCGGTGGATGGTGTTCGCGGCGGCGTGGCGATGCCGATTGGCGGCTGGGCCGCGGCAGTGTCGATTTCGGCGCTGACGCTCGTGGCCAGTTCGATGACACTCTCGCTCATGGCTGGGGCAGTCGCGGCGATGTGCGGCGTGATCGTGGTGCTTGGCTGGCTGGCAGGCGCGCGTGTGTTGGGAGGAGTCTGCGGAGGCGGCATGGTGCTGGGCGGCGCGATTGCGGTGATCGCAGTGACGGCATGGGCATACGACTACGACGTAGTGCCGGGATGGGCCTGGGTTGTTTCGGGCGGCGGGTTTGCAGCGGTTTGCATTCTGGAGATCGGTCCGCTGGGCCGGTGGCGTAGCACAGCAGCGACTGTGCTCCGGTCCATCGTGCTGCTCGCGCCGCCCATCTTTGTCGTGGCAAATCAGTGGGAGCTCGTGAAGGGGGCCTTCAATGCCTGAGTCGGCCCGAGCCCCACGCAAGGCCTTCATCGGCGTTGCGATGGTGGCGTTTGCCGAGTTGTGGGAGCGGGCGAGTTACTACAGCCTCGTGGCGCTGCTGGCGCTGTATGCCATCGCGCCACGGGCCCACGGCGGACTTGGTGTCACTAGGGCTGAGGCCACCGAGATTTCAGGGGACTACACGCTGATGGCGTTCGGCCTTCCAGTCATCTTCGGCTTTCTGGGCGATCGCTTTCTCGGCCACTATCGAGCGGTGGTGCTCGGGGCCTTCGTCATTGTGTCCGGACATGCCACGCTGTTTCTGGGAAACCACGAAGACACGGTGGTGCTGTGGTCGGCCCTCTGGCTTGTGGCCACGGGAACGGGGCTGCTCAAACCGGCGATGCCGTGCCTGGTGAGTTCGTTCTATGGGCAGGACCGTGTTCGCCGGGATCAGGCCTTCAAGTACTACTACATGATGATCAACATCGGCGGCATGGTCGGCCCGTTCGTGGCGGGCATCATTCAGATCAACTGGGGCTTCGACTGGGCCTTCCTGTGGGCCGGGCTTGGGATGTCGGTGGCGCTCATCGTCTTGGTCCTTGCACGGCCGCTTGTTCCGAGGGTCGAACGCGGCAGGCCGGGTCGCGCCTGCGACGGTGTGCCTGAGCCGCCGGATCCGATTGCACTGGATGCCAAGCGGTTGCGGGTCAACCTCTTTGCGCTCTCGGTGCTCTTTATGTTGTTCCTGGTGTGGGCGCTGGCCTATGGCGTATTTGCGGGCAGCGCCACAACCGAGTTGATCGGCAACTTCTATGTCGATCGCAAGGTCTTCGGATGGGAGATTCCCGCCGCGGCGATGAACTCGATCGAGCCGGCCATCATCGTTCTGGCGGCGCCTGTGGTGGCAGTTGGATTGGCGTGGATGGCGCGGCGTGGGCGGTTTCCACACTCGATCTATCAGATGGCCGTTGGTGGCTTGCTCTCGTGTCTGGCCGTACTCTTTCTCGGTTGGTTGGCCATGTCGATTCCAGCGGGGGCCACGTCGGCGCCGGTCATTGGGCTGGCCGCCTTTGTCGGGGCGTACGCCTTCATGAGTGTCGGCGAGGTGCTGATTTCGCCGGTCTATATGGCCGTCATCACACGGCTTGCGCCGCGGCGGCAGCAGGCAACTTGGCAGGGGGCCGTGTTGCTGGGCATCGGTCTGCTGGCCTTCGGGACCAGTCGAATCGGGGCGTATGCAGAACGTGATGGCGGCATTCACCGCGTGGAGACGTTCATGTGGACCGGTGGGATTGCTCTTGGCATCGCGATCATCTTTGCGTTCCTGACACCCTTCCTCGTCCGTCTTGTGCAGAAGTACAACCCGCAAGGAGCGTTGGCTGTGGCGGACGAACTGGAGGCGCTGACGCAGTTGGATGCCAGCGAGCCGGCGGTGGGGGTTCGGGTCGACAAAGCTGACGATCCGGCGCCCTGATTCTCCCTGGCACGTTGGTGAGTTGTTCGAGCGGCCTGCTACCCTGCCTGCCATGAGCGGACCGACCATGCCGCCTACTTGAAGGTCTGGGCCGGACTGACTTTGAACTTCTCAAGACGAGCACTCAATACATGCGATTCGTGATGTTAGCGATATTGGCGGTTCTTTCAATCGACCGTGGTGCATGTGGGGGGGATGGTCCGGCGGCGGTGCTGACATGGCCCAATGGCGATCGACTCAGTGGTCACCTGCGGTCCAATGAAGGGGGCGTCATCACGCTTTCGACGACCTCCATGGGCGATGTACGTGTCAACGCGGACGGCGTCACGCTGACGGTGACAGATGTGAAGCCACAGGTCGCGTCCAAGACAGCACAAGCCGGTGACGCGCCGCCAGCATCAACGTCCGAGTCGCCGGTCAATCTTGGCGATGACGAGAGCGACCCGTGGACCGGCTCGCTGTCACTTGCCGCGAGTACGAGTCGGGCGTCCAGTACGAGCAATAACATTCGCCTCGGCGGCGAGTTGCACCACA
>Ga0315338_1003138_pt1 | contig 14918 bp, 10 predicted proteins | sample ASW8metaG_FD_204518 | JGI IMG/M metagenome (GOLD analysis project Ga0315338, IMG submission 204518) | Ammonia-oxidizing marine archaeal communities from Monterey Bay, California, United States - ASW #8 | ecosystem: Environmental > Aquatic > Marine > Coastal | place: USA: California | collected... | reverse complement strand
ACGGCGAAAACCGGCCGACGCTTGGCAGCATCGACCCCCATCATGCCGCCCGCGGAATTGACGATGAGCAACGGCGCCTTGAAACCCCTGGACTTCAGTTCGGCCTCGAGGCGAGACAGATAGGCACTCATCTGAGTGAGCAGATAGGCGTTCACGACTGTGGTGGACGTACGCTCATACTCTTTCATCTCAGGCAGCACGTCGCACGAGGCGGTCGCTGCGATCTGCGGGAATTCCGCTTCGATGAGATCACGCGCCATGATCTCGTGAACCGGATTCACGTAGGAATGCAGGAAGCAGATTGCGACGGTCTCACATCCGTTCTCTACCAACTCGCGCATCACGGCCCGTAAACCGTCCAGGTCGAGTTGTGTGACAATTTCTCCATCGGCCGAAAGCCGTTCGGCGACTTCCTTTCGAAAGCGGCGCTCGACCAACTGAACCGGCTTTTCCCACGTCAGATCGAACATGCCCGGCGTGCGAATTCGCCCGATTTCAAGAACATCCCGGAAACCCTTGGTCGTGATCAATCCGGTCTTGGCGCCAACCCGTTGCAAAATCGTGTTGGAACCGACCGTCGTGCCGTGCACGATCTCGGAGACTTGCTCGGCCGAAATTTTATGTTTGGCAAGGATGCTGATGGCGCCTTCGACGACCGCGCGTCCCGGATCGTCCGGCGTGGTTGCCACCTTGGCAAGGTCGGTCCCGCCACGTTCGTCGTACAGAACGATATCGGTGAAAGTTCCCCCGATATCGACACCCAGCCGATACTTCATGCAATGCGCCTTGCGTTCATTATTAACTAACTAGTTAGTTAATAATGAACGCAGTGTCAACCGGCTTTAGATTGACGCACCGATCTGTATTCTTGGACTGCCGTGACGATGTTCCGGTATCCCGTGCACCGGCAGAGGTTTGACGAAAGCAAATCGATGATTTCATCATCTGAAATGTCAGGGTTCTTCTCAAGGGCGCCGGTTATCAACATCAGAAAGCCCGGCGTGCAATATCCGCATTGCAATGCGTGATTATCGACAAAGCACTGCTGAAGATCGTTCAACGTACCATCGACAGCCAGACTTTCGACGGTCTCGATGCGCGCACCGCCCGCCTGAACGGCAAACATGAGGCACGATCGGACGGGTTCACCGTCAAGCAAGATCGTGCAGGTGCCGCAGACGCCGTGTTCGCAACCGATATTGGTTCCGGTCAAGCCGCAATCCTCGCGGATTGCGTCTACCAGCGTTTTGCGGGCCTCGACTTGGATCGTGTGGTTCCGGCCGTTTACATTGAGTGCCACGTCGATTTTGCGGGTCATTCTTTTACACTCTCAAATCATAGACGCTGCGGCTTGCAAGAGGGCCCGCTTTACCGCCGTCGCGACGAGATCGCGCCGATAGTCCGTCGGCACCTCTGGGTCTTCGAACGGATCTATCGCGCGGGACGCGACTTCGGCTGCTTCGGCTATGGTGGACGGTTCGAACCTTCGGCCCAGAAGGACCGCTTCCGCATCGTTCAGTCGGCGCGGATGCGGCTCCGCGCCGCCGACGCCGATGCGCGCCTCCGTGACAACTTGATTTTCGCATCGAACCACCGCCAGGCAGATCGCCATACCGAAATCGCCGGCACGCCGGTTGAACTCGTAAAAACCAAAACCCGTGTCTTCGGAGAGCAAGGGCAACGTCACGCCGGCAAGCATCTCTACCGCTTCGATGTTTGTGGTCATGACGCCAGCAAAGAAGTCTTCAGCTGCCAGGGTGCGCTCGCCCGCAGCACTTCGTATGTCCATATGGCCGCCCAATGTAGCCGCGACAAGACACCATTCGGACGCAGGATCCGCATGGGCAAGACTACCGCACATCGTTCCGCGTTTGCGGATCGGATAATGCGCGATGTTTTGCTGAACCGTCGCCAACAAGGCGCCGAGCGGGTTGACGGTTACCGGTGCTGCAAAATCGTCGTGCCGTTTAAGCGCCCCGACATAAAGACCTTCGCTACGTTCTTCGATGATGTTCAACGCGTCGATGCGGTTGATGTCGACCAAATGCTCCGGAAAAGCCAGCCGCAGTGCCATCATTGGCACGAGGCTCTGCCCACCGGCCAAAATCCGGCATTCGTCCTGGGCGTGTTCCGCCAGAAGCTTTAGCGAATCGTCGAGTTCTGTTGGGGCGTGATATTCGAACCGGGCCGGTTTCATATCCTGATGCTCACGGTGCCGTGCGCCCTTCGGCGATCATTCCGACGATGTCGATCGGTGACACCGGCGTCTGCGAAACCCGAACATCGAAGGGTGAGAGAGCGTCTTCTATCGCCGAAACGATCGCCGGTGCGCAGGGGATTACGCCGGATTCTCCGACGCCTTTGACGCCCAACTCGTTTAGGGGCGACGGCGTCTCGCAGTGGATGATCTGAATTCTGGGAAGCTCCGCCGCCGTGACCAGCAGATACTCGCCGTAATTCGTCGTTACCGGCTGCGCGTTCTCGTCATACCCCATCTTTTCAAAGAGCGTGTTGCTGATGCCATGAACGACGCCGCCCAGCACCTGCCCATCGACAATCATCGGGTTGATGATCCGGCCACAATCATGTGCTATCACGAAATCGGTCACCTTCGCCTCACCGGTACCGATGTCGATTTCGACGTTGGCGACCGCGGCACCGTAGGAGTAAGCCATGTCGTCGATAACGATCTCTTCGGTGAACTCCAGGCCGGGTGCCAGACCCGCGGGAAGGGAATAGCCCGGCAATCCCTTCAGGTTCGAAGCCGCTTCGCCCAGGGACAGCGTCCGGTTGGAACTGCCGGACACCGAAATGATGCCGTCGTTCCATTCCAGCTGATCGTGCGTGACGTCGAAAAGGGCCGCGGCGAGGCGCGTCGCCTTTTCCCGCACCTTGACGGCCGCCGCGTGGGCCGACGATCCCGCCATGACCGTCTGCCGGCTGTTGAACCCGCCAAAGCCGAACTCGATCTTGCTGGAATCCCCGGTCGTGACGTTGATGGACTTCAAATCACCGCCCAACTGATCGGCCACCAGTTGGGCCAGCATTGATTTGGTGCTTTGCCCCATGGCAGCGGCCCCGGAATACACATTGATCTGCCCCGTCGGATCGACGCGAACCTTGACGCTCTCGAAGGGCCCGCGTCCCGTGCCCTCGACATAGGTTGCCACCCCTTGTCCGATATATCTGCCCTGGCTCAAGGCCGCCCGTTGCCGGTCTGGAAATTGGTCCCAACCGGCCTTTTCGAGGGCGAGCTCCAGGGTCTTGTGATAGTCGCCGCTGTCGAGCTTGACCGTGGTGCCGCCACGCAGCTTCAGGGGCTTCTCGCAAGGCATCTGGTCCGCGCGAACCAGGTTCCGGCGCCGGACCTCGGCGCGATCCAACCCGCATTTCTCGGCAACGCGGTCGAGCAGACGCTCGATCACGAATGCCCCTTGCGGTTGGCCTGCGCCCCGCACCGGCGTGACCGGGACCTTGTTGGTCAGCGCCAGTTTAATGTCCAGCGCATAGGCTTCGATATTGTAGGGCAGAATGACGGAAAGGGACGATCCGTAGGGTATGTTCACGCCACGCGCCGTATAGGCACCGTGATCGTGGATCAAGTCGCCGCGGACTCCGAGAATGATGCCATCCGCGTTCGCAGCGACTTCAACGTTCCAGTACTGGTCGCGCTCTTGCGTGGTGGCGACGAAATGCTCTCGCCGGTCCTCGATCCATTTTACGGGACGCTTGGTGAGCAGCGCCGCGACGGCGAGGACGATATCTTCTTGGTAGAACACAAGTTTAGGGCCGAAGCCGCCGCCCACATCCGGCGCCACGACCCGAACAGAATCCGCGCTGCGGTCCAGCAGGTTGCACAGCATCTCTTTCGCGACCAGCGGGGTCTGAGTCGAACTCCAAAAAGTGAGCAGATCTTCCTGAAGGTCGTGGACCGCGACGCCGCCGCGGCATTCCATAGAATGAGACCCACCCCGGTGCTGCCAGAAGGATTCGCTCAGAACATGAGGGGCGGCATTAAAAACCCGGTCCACGTCACCGAAATTCATATTGAACCGGGCGACCAGATTGTCGGGCAGAGAAGTATGTGCGGTCACGCTGCCGGCTTGCAACGCATCGCGGCAATCAGCGACAGCCGCCAAGGGTTCATATGCGACATCGACCAACTGCGCCGCATCTTCGGCGACACCGCGCGATATGGCGAGAACGACCGCCACGGGTTCGCCTACATAGGTCACTTCAGTATCGGCCAGGATGGGGCGGTCGACCTTTTGCCGATAAGCCGGACTGGGCAAACCAACGGCCAGTTTGTCGGATGTCAATAATTGCCGAATGTCGTCGAGACATAGAACCGCAATCACTCCCTCGAAGTCGGCTGCAGCGGAGGTTTCGATCCCATTGACCCGCGCATGGGCGTGAGGAGACCGCACGAATGCCGCCTCGACCATATTCGGCAAGTCAATATCGTCAACGAAACGGCTCAGACCCAGCAACAGCGCATCGTCTTCGAGGCGCTCCATGGGCTTCCCGATTTTCGAGGCTTCGGCACTCATGGCCGCCTCTCGTCCCGCAGGATCTTTGCCGCTGCAAGCGCGGCATCGACGATGCCTTGATAACCAGTGCACCGGCAGAGGTTCCCGGAAATTGCGATGCGTATTTCCGCTTCAGTAGGGTCGGGACTGTCCTCAAGCACTTCTGTGAGGGTCATCAGCATGCCGCCAGTACAGAATCCGCATTGCAGTGCGTGATGATCCTTGAAAGCCTGTTGCAGCGGTGTGAGTTCTTCACCGTCTAAGGCCAACCCTTCCAGGGTCGTGACGTCCGCGCTGTTCGCTTGAACGGCCAACATCAGGCAACTTCGGACGGCCTTTCCGTCGACTAGAACGGTGCAAGCGCCGCATACGCCATGTTCGCACCCGACATGGGTCCCCGTCAGTCCGAGCTGGTGTCGCAAAAAATCTGCCAGCGTCATTCGGACCGGCACATTCTCCGAACGCGGCTTGCCGTTCACGGTGACCACCACATCCTTGTCGGTGTGTTCCAACTTATTCATGAGTTCCTAAGTCCCCGTCCCTGCACCGCGCCACCGCCGCCTCCAAGGCACGACGGCCCATGACGCCCGCCAAATGTTGCCGATAGTCCGCGGGAATTAGAGAGTCCTCCATGGCGTCGATCTGGCGGCATTGCTCGGCCACGGCCTGGTAGAGTACCTCTCCAGGCTGTTGGCCGATCAGAGTCGACTCGACTTCTGGCATTTTGAGCGGGACCGCATCGACGCCGCCGAGCACGAATGAGGCGCGCGCGACCGCGCCGCCTTCGAGTGTCAGCAAGGCGGATGCCGAAACGATTGCGAAGTCGCCGTGACGCCGCGAGAATTCGCAGAACCCGAAACCGTGCGAAGCGGGCCACGCCTCGAATCCGATGCCCGTGACGATTTCATCGAAGCCGATCGCTGGTGTCATATAACCCAGCACAAATTCCGAGAACGGCAATTTTCGGTCGCCGTTGGCCCCCTGAATCGAAATTTGAGCGTCGTAAAGCATCGCCAGAGACACAAGCTCTGCCGCGGGATCGAGATGGGTCAAGGAACCGCCGATTGTGCCCCGATTGCGGGTCTGAATGTGGCCAACCTGCTGCAGACCCTCGACCAATATGGGCAATTTTTCGCCGACAAGTGCCGACCGTTCGAGTTCCCGTTGCCGTGTCATGGCACCGATTTCGATGGTTTCGCCGGACCGGCGGATGCCCGTTAGGTCGGGGATCCGGTTGAGGTCAATCAATTGATCGGGAAAGATGAACCGCATGTTCAACATGGGCATCAGGGACTGGCCGCCGGCAAGAAGCTTGGCATTATCGTAACGGCCAAGCAGGCCGGTTGCCTCATCGATGGTTGTGGGGTCGAAATATTGGAAAGGTGGTGGCTTCATGACGCCGCCCTGGTTCCGCTTTTACCGCCTTGTCGCAGAAGACGGTGCACCATATGCGGGGTAATGGGCAAAGCGGTAATCGCGCCGGGTTGCCCCAATGCGTCATCGACGGCGGCCGCGATTGCGGCGCCCGATCCCGTGACACCGGCTTCGCCGGCGCCCTTTATACCCAACGGATTGAGGGGACTGGGTGCGTCCTCGGTGATCAAAATTTCAACTTCCGGCATCTCGCGCGCCGATATCATCAGATAATCGGCAAAGGTCGTCGACAACGGTTCGCCGCTATCATTGTACTTAAAGTGTTCCAGCAGCGCGCCACCCAAACCCTGCGCCAAACCGCCGGTGAGTTGTCCCTCGATCAGCATTGGATTGATCGCGCAACCGACATCGTTGGCGATAAAGTATTTTTCAACTTCGACGCCGCCGGTATCCGGATCGATCGACACCTGTGCGATGTGCACGCCGTAGGGGTAGACCATGTGCTCGCTCTCGAACCATCCTTCGGCGCTCAATCCCGGCGATAGCTCGCCCCGGGCGGCTGAGGCGGGTTCGAGCAGTCTTGCGACTTCCGCAAGCGACATGGCGGGCTCGCCGTTCTCGCGCACGACCACACCCTCTACGATATCCAGCGTGTCAGCGGCCACTTGCAAGACGGATGCCGCCAGTACCAACGCCTTGTCCCTTACGTTGCCGGCTGCCATACGAGCCGCTTCGCCCGTCATCACGGTCGTGCGCGACGCATAGGATCCGAACCCGTATTCGATCTTATCGGTCTGCCCGTGAATGACCCGGATATTCTTGTAGTCCACTCCCAAGGCATCGGCGCAAATCTGGGCGACGACGGTTTCAATGCCTTGCCCCAGCGATGCGGCGCCGGTGACCACCTCGACCAGACCGCTCTGGTCGACGCTCACCCGCACGCCGTCTAAGGGACCGAGGCCGCTTTTCTCGACGAAAAACGACATGCCGACGCCGACCAGTTCACCGCCGGCGCGCCTGGCGGCCATCCGGTCCTGCAATTGGTCCCAGTTCATGGCGTTACGGGCCTTATCCAGGATGAGCGCATAATCCCCGGAATCCAGGATCACTTCCGTTTCGAGCGCCGTGAGGTTGCGCCTGTACGGCATTTTTTCGGGGGGGATAAAATTGCGCCGCCGCACTGTTGCGGGGTCGACATTCAGCCTGCAAGCAATCGCGTCCATCAGTCGCTCACGGGCAAATGTGCTCTCGAACCGGCTGGGCGCGCGATAGGTCGCGGCGGGTGTTTTATTGGTTAGTCTGAAATGCCCGGTCGCCTTGTAGGCCGGCACTTCGTAAGGACCGAGCAACAGGCCGGCGGTCTGGTCCGCAACCCGGGCGCCGTGCGTGCGAACATAGGCACCCTGATCGTGGAAAAACTCATCCTCGATGGCAAGCAGGTGCCCCTTGGCGTCGATAGCTGCTTTTAGAACATGACGCTGGTCGCGGGAATGGTTTGTCGCCATGAGGTGTTCGTGCCGGTCCTCGATCCATTTGACCGGCCGTCCGAGTCGCAGCGCCGCCAGCATGACGAGGACGTCCTCGGGGTAAAGTTCACCGCGCACTCCGAACCCGCCGCCGACGTGATACTCATAGGCCTGCACCGAGGAACGAGGACGGCCCAGCATCTCGGCGATGCGGTCGCGGATCCAATGAGGTCGTTTCGCGGCACCGTGGAGTTCCAGGATATCCCGCGCCTTGTCATGGCGTCCGATCGCGCCTCTCGTTTCCAGCGGCACGCCGGAATGTCGTCCGATATAGACGTCGACTTCGACGATATGAGCTGCATCACGGAAACCGGCCGCCACGTCGCCATATTTCTTCTCGATTGTATTGGCTTCGGTCGACAGTCCGGGGTGAAATTCGGTGGGCGCCGTATCAGCGTGAATGACGGCGTCGAACGGCTCGATCTCAGCGTAGACCCGTTCCGCGGCATCCTCTGCAATATAGGGATCATCGGCAAAGACGACGGCGACGGGTTCGCCGACATAACGCACCTTGTCCTGTGCGAGAATGGGCTGAATGTAGGGATCGAGCCCTTCAATCTTCGTAGCACGAAAGGGAATTCTCGGTATGTCTTCGACATCCCTTCCCATCCAAACAGCCGAGACCCCTGGCATACCCAGCGCCTCGTCGATGTTGATCGAGTCAATCCGTCCATGGGCGTAGATCGAACGGACAACCCGCATATGCAGCTGGTGCGGAAAATTGAGGTCACCGACGAAAGTCGCATCGCCCGTGACAAGCGGCCGGTCTTCGAGCCGAACCACAGATCTGCCGACGAATGACTTCTTGATCACCGGTTTATCCACCGCCTTAGACTTTCATGCGTAATTTGCTTTATCTGCTTTAGCTGCTTTGGCGCTCGCGACCAAATATTTCCGCAATCCAGTTTTTGAACGCGGTAAAAATCAAGGAAAATCCCGATATGGGCTTTGAAGCCGTCGCCGGCACAGGTTCGACCGAATCGGAATCTGCTTCTGCCGCCTCTTTGGCCACTTCTGCGCTTTCGATCTCCGCCCGTAGGTTTTCGGCGAACTGGCCTATGAGCTGCTCGGCGACACTCTTGATCATACCAGCGCCGCGGCCGTATTGGGCGACGGCCCCCGAAAGATTCAAATCCGTTTCAATTTCGACGTGTGTTCCCCCTTCCGCTATCGCCAACCCGAAGGAAACCACTGCGTCTGCGCCGCCCCTGCCTTTGCTGTCGGATCCCTGAGCCTTTACGACGGCGACCCGTTGATGGTGATCAATCGATTGGAACGTCGCCGTACCGCTGAAGGTTAAAGCAACTGGTCCCAATCGTACCGAGACCTCCCCTTTATACGTGTTTTCGTCGACGATTTCGGTCAGTGTCGCACCGGGCATGCAAGGTGCTATGCGTTTAATGTCCAGCAAGATCCGCCAAGCCTGCTCTGGCGGCAACGGCACATCGAAATCGTTTTTCAGCAGCATTTATTGATCCCTCTTCGTGCGGTTGGCCAATCAGCGGGTGGCATGGGCATAACGTAAGCAGCCTCGCGGGGTCAGAGTCGAGCGGGCATGAAGTTATGACATTAATGGTCAAATATCAACAATATTACAAATATTGAAAATAATACTTATTTTCTTACATTATGGATCAGTGCCCAGGATTTGGAACGTTCCGACCTTTTTGTTATATTTATCCAAATCTGGGTTGCACCTCAGATAATTATTCCTCAGAGTCGAATTATTGGAATCTCGGGCGGACCACCCGTTCCATGCCTGCAGGGTGCGGGAACGCTTCGGCTTCCAGGACCTTCTTTGTCGGTCCTTTGAATTGTTTTGGTGGGTCGGTACCAGGATACGGTCTGACACCGTGACGGAGTTCTGGAATGGCATTTCGCTACGACGATATCGGTAACCGGCTGAAAGCATTCCGAATGAGTTCGGAATTGTCCGCTGACGAAATCGCGCAGCGGATCGGAATCTCGCGCACTGCGCTTTACCGGTTAGAAAAGGGAGAACTCGTCAAGCTAGAAACGCTCGAAAGTCTCGCAGAATTGCTGGAGGTATCTGTCCCAACTTTGCTCGGTGTCGGATTTGAATATTTATCCTCAGCGGTCGCCTATTTCGAACGGTTGCGCCAACTGGAAGAAACTGCCGAGCAAATTTTCGTATTAGCGGGCCCTATTCCTTTTTTGTTGGCATCCGACGAATTTACAACCAACCTCGCGACGGTCCTGGAAGAATCCGTACCCGATGACGTTTCCGAGAGGCAACGCACCATTCAGGACGTGCACAAAATCATGGGTATCCTGCGCGAACGGGAGACGCTGTACAAAAACCGCGGGCCCAACATCGTCAGCCTGATGTCCGCTCTCAATATCGAACGGTTTCTTCGCAGCGGATTTGCCGGCCGTCCCCTCCTGTCGGAAGAAATCGTTCGGCAAAGGCGGGACTTCGCGCGGCGCGAGGTCGCGCATTTTGCGCAGTTGATGGAGAACGAGGAAATTGGCGTGCAGATCGGCTTGGTCACAGGCGCCTTACCCCATACCGGATTTCAAATTTTCCGCCAGCCGGAAAGAAAGGTCCTGTCCGTCAGCCCTTTCCGGCTGGGGGAGCAAACCAATATACGTGTCGGCGTGGCCATGATTACGTCCGCGCCTGAAGCGCTAATGCTCCATGAAAAATCGGTCAAAGAGATGTGGAAGGGTTCGTTGAAGGGCCCTGGTGCCGCCGAATATTTGCGCGAGATGCTGGCATCCGACGCTCCTGAGACGCAGCGGTAGATATTTTTCGGGCCCGGCTCTATTCCTGAGGCAATAGCACGACACGGCCAGCCGCTTTTCGGTCCCTGATTTCGGTCATCGCCACTTCGTACTCTTCGAGAGGATAGGTTTGCGGTGCCGCAGGCCGGACTTTGCCAGACTCGTAGAAGCCGTACATCTCTTCAAAACAGGTGCGCATTTGCGGCATATCCCGTTTGCGGTAATCGCTGACCTGGAGGCCACTGACTTCAATGTTTTTCAGCAGGACATAATTGACTTTAAGGGTAGGTATGCGCCCGGTCGCGAAACCGATCACGACCAAACGCCCCTTCCAGGCGACCGCACGGATCGCGGCGTCGAAGACATCGCCGCCGAGCATATCGAGGACGATGTCCGCACCGTTGCCGCCAGTTTGATCGTAGACTTGCGCGCGCAGACTGTCCCGCAAATTTCCTACAGAGAGATCAATCACGGCGTCGGCGCCAGCGGCCTTTACGGTATCGGACTTTGCCAGCGAAGAAACGGCGGCGAGGACTCGAGCGCCCATGGCTTTTGCAAGTTGGATCGAGGCGTACCCCACCGCGCCAGTCGCGCCCAGGACCAGAACGGTTTCGCCAGGCCGAATGCGCGCCCGGTCGCGGAGAGCAAACCAAGAGGTGTCGAATACCAAGGACATCGACGCCGCATCGGCGGCGGACAACGACGCAGGAAGCGGAATGCAATTCTCCGGCGCGACCACCATCAATTCCGCGAATCCACCGCTTTCCGCCATGGTCTGAACGCGATCGCCAACTTTCAGAGACACAACATTCGCCCCAACGGCGGCAATCGTTCCATTCGCCATTTTGCCCGGCGCGAAAGGGCGGTTTGGCAGAAACTGATACTTACCGCCTACGACAAGCAAATCGACAAAATTTACGGACGTCGCGTCGACCCTCAGCAATACGTCATTTGCGCTTGGCGACGGGTCTGGCAATGTTCCGATTTCTAATTCCTCGACATCACCAAATTTGCGGACGATTACAGCGCGCATAAGTTTTCCTCTCTGTCCTTAAAATACAGAAGGACACCATCAGATCGAAGCGGTCCCGCTTGAATCCTTTGCCGCCGTCGCGGGATCGAAGCGAACGGGTTGCGGCACAACACGGCCTTGCTCGACCCATTCCACCAGTGCCCGTTTCAAAATTTTCCCGCTGGCTGTCAGCGGAATTTCATCGAGTTGCAGGAAGAATTCCGGCATGTCGTATTTCGACAAGCCGGCCGCGTCGAGGTGTAAAAGAATCGCTGTCGGATCAAGTGTCGCACCGTCACGCGCAACCGCGGCGAGACACACCCGTTCGCCGAGCCGCGGGTCTGAAACAGGCAAGGCGGCGACCCTTTCGATATCTGGATGACGCACGGCAAGGGCCTCGATACGCGCGGGGAAAATGTTGTGGCCGCCCCGAATGATGACATCCTTCTTCCGGCCCGTGACGCGCAGATAGCCCGCCTCATCCACCCAGCCAAGATCGCCGGTCATGAACCAGCCATCGGCATTGAAGGAGTCCTCCGTTGCCGCTTGATCGTCGAAATACCCCAGCATCAGGCTGGCGCCACGGCCACCGATCTGACCGACCTCTCCGATTTTTTCTTCGATATCCGAGTTATCGCGGCTGAAAACCTTGATTTCGTAACTCGAACAAGCCCGGCCGGACGTCTCCACCACGCGCTGCGGTTCGTCGTCCGGTAACGTGTAGTGATGCGAGCACGCCTCGGTCATGCCATAGCCGCTCTGCGGCACTATTCCATGCCGCAACAACCTTTCGCAGACACTTTCGGGCACCGGAGCGCCGGATATCCTGAAACCCGTCAACCTGTCCAACGTGATATCGGTCCGTTCTTCGAGCGCGCCCAACAGGTCGATCGCGTGTGTGGGGACGCCAAACAGAAATGTAGCGCGCGTAGAATCCAGTCTCTCAACGAGGCTGTCTTCCCTCGGCAAATCATGAAGGACGAGTGTCGCGCCAACGGTAAACGCATTGATCATCGCGCCGAAACCGAGATTATGGCTCAGCGGACTCATGGAATAGATCACGGAATCGCAGGTCATGTTCCAGTCGGCCACAATGGACCGCGAATTCGCCAGCACGGTATTGTTGCTGTGCAAGACGCCCTTGGGCTCACCGCTCGACCCTGACGTGAAGGCCAGATAAACCGGCGCATCCGGAGTCGATACGGGATCAAAGTCAAACTTGTTGCCCGCGTCGGGCGTCTCATAGCAACCGGAAAAAAGTGGTGCGCCGGCCTCGGTTAGCGGTGGCAATTTGTAAAAATGAACAAGACTGTCGATTGACTTTATCGCCTCTTCGAGGTCGATTTTATCGGCATTGGCCCCATAACCGGTTTCGGCCACCAGCGCGACAGCCCGCATACGGGTGAGAAGGCTTACGATATCGCCGACCGTGTGGTCTCGGTGCAAGGAGGGGCAACACACATACCCATTTCTGGAACAGGCCAACAGTGCGACCAATGATTCTGCCCGGCTCGGCATCCATACCGCCACGCGCTGTCCCGCCCGGACACCACGATTACGCAAGTCTTGCGCCAAATCGTCCGCCGATTGCCGCAAGGAACGGTAATCGACCGCCCGAAACCTGTCGCGGACCGCAACGGCATCGGGCGTCCTTTGAGCATGTTCGCAAACGAGATCGTATATGGTGTCGTTTTGCCAGTGTCCCGAGTCATGGTGCTTGGCTAGGCGCTCCGGGCTTAGCGTGGTGAGCAGGGCTGTCATCACCTAATTCTTTTCTGTCCTAAAGGCAGGGCTATTGATCCTCGCCAAATATACCATTTTTGGATATTATGCAAAAATTGGTATATGACTTGCCGTGTTCAGCGCAACTAGTCAAATTAAAAATTTTGCAATGTCCATAAATTGCGGAAGCAAGCACAGCGAGGCGTCCCTCGGCGTTTGACGCCTTGAGTTACTGCCATCCATCGCTGAAATACTTACGCCACGATATCGGATGTTCATTGGCTAGGCGACATCGCCATTCTGCCGCTGGCCTTCCTCACCCCGGATATCGTCCAAGCAATTATCAACGGCCAGATCGACTCCGAGCTTACGTGTCACGCATCAAGCGTCTAAAGATACCGGCAATGTGGCAAACACAGCGAGAGAGCCTCCGCATCCGATAGCGGCTAGTCCCAAGCGACTGGTCTAACGGAATGATCTCCAATTTAGCCGCCGGAGACGCGCGGCGAAATACTGCCAAACCAGCGCATAAATCCGCCTCCTGATCCTGAAGATGGGCAAAAATATAGCACTATGCCATTGAAATAGAGCCGTTATCTCGAGCGCCGTGGAATGACCAAAATATCTCGGAAACGGGTGGTGGTGGCGCGAGGCCAAAGCGAATCCGTCTCTGCCGACTTTCCCTGTTAAACTGGGAAAATACAGGGAATTTTGTCAGCATCGGCGACTGGGCAGCCGGACACAGCGTCCAAAACACCGGTATTCTGCGGTTTATTGGTCGAATTCCCTAAAACACGAAACAGAGAATTTTTAGATCACTAGCGTAGGTTCAAATCGGGGGCTCGCAACTGTCTTAATTTGCTCCTCTCGACGAGAGCAATGGTTATCCAAAATTAGGCAACTAAAATAGCAACTTGGCAGGTTATTCGAGCTAACTCGATCGACGTCCGCTTTCAGCAAGTTTAGGTCTGCTGTTCGCCCAGCTTCGGAAGTGCACGAAGGGTAGTCGTGAGGTCCGTTCGTGACCCAGTTCGGAAGTCGCGCACTACGATGCTGGACAGGGGCAGACCTAAGACGCGGCGAATCAGCTACCTAATCGTTGCCTATGAAACGGAGAATGGCCGCGTTAACGATGTCGGGTTGGTCGCGATGAACGTTGTGACCCGCATCCGCAACCGTGATCACCTCCAAGTCCGGCCTTTCGCGACGCCAGCATTCGGCGATCAGTGGCTCAAAGTCGAAATATTCCGTGCTCGTTTCGGCATAGATCAATAACGTCGGACCTTGAATTGCCGAGAGGTCCGCCGGCTCGACTTTCATCGCCATAAGACCACTCCAATGCGGCGCCAAGATCGTACTCATGCCGGCTAAGGGTGCAATTTTTGCGTCAATTGCCTCCGCGTCGAGTGCCGCCCAAGCTTTACCGCTGATGGCAACAAGGGAGGCGCGCAGGCATGCCATCGGGCCTTCTCTTTCGTCCAGCGCGACAAAGCCGGTCAGAGTTTCGATCAGCGTTTGGCGCCGCTTATCCGGCAGTAACCCAATTAGCGATGGTTCTATCAACACCTGCCGGTCAACCCGGTCGGCGTGTTGGCGGGCCAGTTCAAAAGCCAATGCGCCACCGGATGAATGGCCGACAACATGAGCCTGCTCGATTTCCTCCACATCCATCACCGTTAGCAAGTCTCGAAGTTCGCTGGTATCGAATCCATAATCCGCCGGCAGCGTCGGATCGGTGCCATCGTTACCGCGCGCGCTTGGCAGGATGAGCCGATAGTGCTGACTTAGCGCCTTCCGTTGGCGTGAAAACGCGCCCCGGCCTACGAGGCCGCCGTGCAGCATTACCAGCGGCGGACCAACTCCCTCGACTTCATATTGAAGCTCGATTCCATCGCTTGCAGTAACTGCGCATTCCGATTGATCGCGACCACTGTTTCCGAATGATCGCGACCACCGAATCCAATTGATTACGACCACCGGTTCCGAGGGACCGCGACCGGTTTGGGGAAG
>Ga0315338_1003137_pt1 | contig 14922 bp, 10 predicted proteins | sample ASW8metaG_FD_204518 | JGI IMG/M metagenome (GOLD analysis project Ga0315338, IMG submission 204518) | Ammonia-oxidizing marine archaeal communities from Monterey Bay, California, United States - ASW #8 | ecosystem: Environmental > Aquatic > Marine > Coastal | place: USA: California | collected... | reverse complement strand
GTGCTCCAGAGTGACGAAGCAGACCTCGGGTCGTTCTGGCCCAAGGTCGTCGGCCTGGTCTCGATGGCTCTGTTTCTCGGCGTAACTATCGGCGCTCGTCTCATCGGACTCTCTTAATGGCGCCCTTGCCCCGCTGTCGCCGAAACCTCTCGTCATCCTTGGGTTGTCTACTGCCAGGCGTTTGGTCCGGGTAGCCCCTGCCTGCGACTCCTTGGAATTATTGAACGCCACCCTCGTCGTTCCGTCATTTACACAAACGTGAAGCCACGTCTCGACTATTCGATATAGGCAGGAAACTTCTTCAGTGTTGAATACAGATGAGCATCATGCTCAATCCACACACCCGATGAGGGGTCGCTCCAGGATCAATCCACGACAATCGGCAATGCTTCGAGCCCGCGAAGCGCACCGATCCCACTTCTCCAACGAAGCTCACCGCGATCGATTGCGAGCCGAAAGTTCGTAAACCTGTCAAGCAGCGCACCAAACGCAATCCGACCCTCCAGCCTCGAAAGATGGGCTCCTATACAAAAGTGCGGTCCCGCACCGAAGGCAAGATGTTTATTTGGAGTACGTCCCACATCAAATTTTTCAGCGTTCTCAAAAGCTCTCTCGTCTCGGTTCGCCGCCCCGACCAGCGGCGCGAGCACATCACCCTGTTTGAGATCCAAACTTCCAATCGAACAAGACTGTACGACGTGACGGCGTTGAGTAGTGTGCGCGGGACTGTAATACCGAAGCATCTCCTCAACCGCGTCCGTAAGAAGGGCTGGGTTCGCTCGCAAACGAGCCATCTCATCCGGATTCTCCAAAAGAGCAAGTGTTCCGTTTCCGATAAGGTTCACGGTGGTTTCATGACCTGCAAACAACAGCAGAAATACCGTGCCCATGAGCTCTTCAGGAGTAAGGCGGTCACCCTCTTCTTCAGCTTCGATCAGAGCGCTGGTCAAATCATCACCCGGCTCTGAACGTTTCCGATCAAGTAATCGTTTAAAAAACCGATACAGGTTGTAAAGGGTCGGGGCGCTCAGCACAATGTGCCATGCGCTACTTACAGTCATGACACGCTGGAGAGTGGCATGAAAGGACTTGCGCTCGTCTGAGCTCACACCCAGCATCTCAGAAATAATCCGAAGAGGCAGCGGGAGAGCGAAATCAGCCATCAGGTCAAACTCTTTCCGACCGGCTACATCGTTTAGGAGCTCCTGTGCGATGCCCTCGATCCGGCTCTGTAAACTGTTCACCCGAGCCGTCGTAAACGCTCTCATCGCAAGATTTCGAAGACGCTGATGGTCCAGTCCGTCAACAAAAATCATTGACCGCGCAAACGCCTTGAAAATCTTGGGGACATAAACCCTGTCGTACGGCCTGCTCTCGCCCGTCATGTTCCCGCGGTCGTTCTTAAACCTCTCAGTGTCCTTCAAAACCTCCGCGACATCATCGTACCGACTCAAGAGCCACGCTTCACCCCCAAACGGCTCCCGACAGCGCACAAGCGGCGCACTCTCCCTCAGCCGTGCATAGAGCGGATACGGATCATTCCATACCTGCTGATCCGTCAACTTAACGTCAATACCATGCTCGCTATCACAGATGTGCATGCCTGAGTCCTACGCCTTAAGCCCTGTCGGTCCTCATCAGCCTCTCTTACAAACCCCCAAGGGCTGTTACCTCACCGCATACATAAAAAAGATACCCGCCCCGATTCCAAATAATCCACCCACACGAACCATTCCCACTGAAACATTGAGAGAAATCCACTCCACCAGGGCAGCAATTCGAGCCCAGCCAATCACAGGAATCATCACAGCGGCAAGGACCATGACAGCTCCAATCACTCGGAACGCTTCGGGAAATCGCGTCTCACCAGCCGCAACGACAAGCGTAGCCCCAACCATCAACCTTACGATCACAAGACGTGGTAGAACCCGTGGCTGCAGTCTCGCAATTGCCAAGCGCCGCAGCTTTGCTGGCATGAGCACGCCGAAGACACCTATTCCTGCGATCACGCCTCCGAGTCCTAGGACCAAAATTCTTAGCACCGTGTCACCAAGAAGTTGTCGGCGACCGAATACGCACGAAAATTAGACACAACCACCCCTAGGTCCAAAGGAAATCATGGAAACGGCTAAACAAAACAAAAAAAGCCCTGGATGTCCCTAAAGACACCCAAGGCTTTATAGTCTTTTTACTACGACCGTAACGAGCGATTACCGCTCGGTTGCGTCGCGGCCGTCTCGTGGAGCACCCGTGCCTGACGAACCCATGAACAGCTTGTCGCCGTTCTTGAAGGTCAGGTCGCGACCATTGGCCTTCTGCGTGCCGTCCTTGGCCTGATAGCCGTCAACGACGATCTCAGCACCAATTTGCAGTGAGTCCTTGGTGAAGCCACGACGGAACAGCGTGTTCGGTGTGCCACCTTCAATCATCCACGCTTCCCCACCCGGAGTCTCGATGTGAATCCAAGCATGAGGATTAATCCACTCTACCTTGGTCACTTTACCTTCCAACTGCAAAGGCTGATCCGCATCAAACTCCGCCGAAAATGCATGATGAGCTACAAGCGGCGCTGCCGCCCCTAGAGCCACCAACCCAACCACAACCAGTCCAACGATTCCTTTTGTACTCATTGAATTCCTACCCCCCTGTGCGGTCATTTTAACCTGTCTAATCCTGTCTAAGTCAAGACTTTCCAACAAACCGTGCTCATGGGAATCTCCGAATATCAACGGCTATCTTCACCGGAGCTGGTATCACGTGGTGGATATTGCGAGAGCTAAGAAGACTCCCTCAGAATCCAAGAGTCGTCCCTACATGCATATGAAATCCGGGGGAGGGAAAGAAGGCTCTCTCCACTGGAAATCCCCCGAGCACCCCGTATTCCGCATACTCCCGATCTAGCAAGTTACGAAAATCTGCAAACAACTCGACTCTCCCGAGATCGTATTGCGCCTTTAAATTAACAACCACGTATGCTTCCTGGTCGCCGAAACTGTTCCCGTAATCACTCTCAAACAGACGCACCCCGACAAACCTTCCGTCCACGCCCAGTCTAAAACGCTCGCTCAAGGGTATTAGGGTCTGCAACGTTAACCGATGGGCCGGTACATTTGGCACACGTCGCCCCGCCAAACCCCCATCAAGGATCGTCGCATGGGTGTATACATAACTACCGCTGGCAGAGACCTCGTGCACCGTACCCCCTGCCGAGACCTCTATACCGTGGCGTCGAGTTCGACCATCGAGATTCTCATTCGCACCAAACCCAAAAGCGCCTCCAGTCGGGTTAAAGAAAATCTCATTCTCAGTATTCACATAAAAATAGTTAATTTGCCCGAAAGATGCACCTGAGTACGTCTGCCGAAGACCCACTTCGTAACTATTCGAAGTCTGCCCTGTTAGCGTCCGATCGATCGTGTTCGAAAAAAAATTAAACAGTTCGTCCAGCAACGGATACCGGAAGCCCTGAGAGAACCCCAGATACAGATAGGCATCCCCAGACAAAGCATAGTTGACACCAGCCGTCGCGAGATGCTCATTAAGAGTGGTTCGTGACGGCGAGCTGGGGGTAAATGCGTACTCGACGCGGTCGAATCTATATCCACCTGACAACCCTATATCTTTCTGAGGAAAGAGCTCGTCATGTAGATAGAACCCCTGATTCATCTTTTCGAGTTCGAATAGTCCGACTGACGATACGCCAGTAAACACGGTTGTATTTACTATCCGTTCGGTCACTACGCTGAAGTCACCACCCACAACTAGTGTGTTCTCAAAACCAAGCACGGGCTCTGTGAGCACGAACTGCGGCGATGCTGAAACCACAGAGATGTCGGTTCGTCCGTCAAACGAACCACTCGCAAACGAACTGAAGAACACTGTGTCCCGTTGTCTATACGACAGGTCTGCCTGAACGATGGCCCGCTCGGTCAACGTCAATCGCGGAGCAACCATGATGTAGGTGTCGTCGACCTCGGCAAATTCATCTGGCTTGAGCGTTCCGCGGCGCGACACGCCAGAAGCCAAAGCACTTTCCGTTAACTCTCCTGGAAGCCCAGCCTTGTCTGTGTGGAGTCCCCCCGTGAAGGCAAGCTGAAACCAACGCGTCGGATCGATTACCAGCCGCCCTCCGAAGTCTCGGACTTCGGTGTACCCGTTCTCGCGATAACCATCCGTATCGTCATAACTTGCCTCGAAGGCGTACGACCCTAGCCTGCCAACACCTTCGATATTCGCATTGACACCTAAGGTGTCAAAACTACCAGCTTCTACCGTTACGCGGCGTTCCTGACGGCGACCATCTTTTGTAATGATGTTAATGACACCGCCTGTGGCATTGTCACCATACAGCACGCTACCACGACTCCCTTTCGTCACCTCGATACGCTCCACTCGGTCTAAGGGAATTTGAAACCAGTCGGTTCCACTGAGATCAGGGAGAGTGACCCTCCGACCATCTACAAGGACGAGCGTATTCGAGGATGCCGTTTCACCAAAGCCACGGAGATCAACGCGATAGTTTCTACGGTTCCCAGTAATGTCCGTGACATAAAGTCCCGCATGACTGCGGAGTACGTCCGGAATGTCCCGTGCAGTCGATCGTGCAATCTCGGTGGCCGTAATCACAGTCACTGGTGCGGGCACTCGGACCAGCGGTTCATCCCTACGCGTCGGCGTAACGACCACTTCCTGTGAAAAGCGTACCAACTCACCCTCAGAGTCAGGGGACTCATCCTGCGCATAGACACTTCGCACCGACGCCATCACGACAGCTACGATTACATAGACGGGAAAAAACAAAGACAACCGGTAGGGCAAATACACCTCCTACGGCGAACCACGCGCCGAGCTTGCCTTACGACAAGAACGAGGACACCCAATGATTTGGTCTCCTGACTTGTGGATCGTCGTCGAGCGGCAGCGTCTTCCCATGCTCACCGCGAGCACAGTGACGGGTGTTACCACCGTAATACCGCCCCACTCCCCACTTACAGTGGCGGGACCGTGTGGGACTTGCACCCACTTCCCATGATCATTGGAAAGCGTCGGGTTAAAAGAACAGTATAGTCGAAGGGTGCCGCACGACCATCACGATAGGCAGCCTTGGTCTCGAAGACTCACTGAATCTTGGTGTTCGAAATTCTAGAAACTCGCGTTCAGCATGACACGAACCATCCTCGGAAGTGATGGATGAAAATGGACATCGTCGATCCCGCCCATCGGCTCTCCGGGAAGCCTAGACGTATAGTAATAATCGATATCGGCAACATCACTGTCGAGTAAATTGAACCCTTCAAACGTGATATTGAGCCCCTCGGCCAGATTAACTCCTACTTCTCCATTCCAAATAGTCGTTGGCTCAGATTGCACACTGTTATCTTCAATCAGTGGCCTCGGACCAAAATGTCGCAGCCGAATACTCCCAAAAACTCGCTGCTCCGGCGAAAACGTGACTCCACCAGCGACGACCCGATCAAGCGAACCAGGAATAAAATCTCCACCAGGATCGCTATCCGCAAAGCGAGCCTTTGAAAGTGACAAGTCGAATTCGCCAGTGATCGAATCAGTCAAACGCACATAATTTGTCCACTCGATGCCGTTGCGCTCACTTGGTCGACTTGCTTCTGCAATCCCCGCGTCCCCCACAAACACTAGTTCAGAATCAAACGCCAAGTGCCACCACGCCACCGTCGATTGCACCCTTGGCACAACAACTGTTCTGAACCCGCCTTCGTAGCCTGTCGCTGGCACGAGTGGCGATTCACCCACTACTGGTTCACCACTCATTGGGTCGACGCGGGTAGTCGCGGCGCGTGGATCGTTGCTATGAAAGCCTCGGCCGTAGTTCGCATAAAATTCTGTTGACGCCCATGGACCCAGAACCGCCGTCAGCTTTGGACTCACCAATCCCGATGTCCCTGACCCACTATTGGCGGGATTCTGAGCAAAGACGGCATATCGGTACCCATCAGCACGCATACCTAAGGCCGTACGAAAAAACCGAGTCCACTCAATGTCTGTCTGTCCGAATACTCCAGCCGTTAACTGGTTGACACGATCATCCCGAATCGTGTTCGTTCGCATGCGCCGAACAGTATTGTAAAGACCAACAGTGGACACCGCATCGTTTCTCAGTGACACACCGACCGCGCTCTCGGTAGAAAATCTACCAAGGTGGCCAAGTCGTCTATGAACAACTTTCCCACCGGTCATCCATCGCAGACCTTCTTGCTCAACCTGATCCCCGTTCACAGGGTCTTCCAAGAAATAGGTAAAATTCTGAAAGAGATTCAGTCGCCCACGCAATGCGTACGCGGTCACGCGCGTCGAGTGATTCCCTGCTGAGCGAAGCAAGTCCACCGACAATGTGTGGCGATAGGTCCGGCCCGCGTCACTCGAATCAATGTTCCCGTATCTCGAAATCAGTCCCTGTCGAACGGCACGCATCGGGATTTGGTCAGTCGCGTTCCAATTAGCTGTATAGCCCATCCCCGTAATCGAGAACCCATTCCGCTCGTCTCCCTGGCTATAACGCACCACTCCATTAGCTTTCCGCATTTCGTCGGCTAGTTCCCATGGTCCGTTGTTCTTGCCCAACTCTAACGCTACCAAAAGATTCCCCGGGCCTAGGTCAGGGGACACTGCGCCCAAAACACGCCCCCACCCTTGCCCCCCAAAACTCACACTGATTAAGGGCGACTCCAAACGATTAACGTAATTCACATTCGCCGATCCTGCGGCAGAGAAATCGCCATGCTCTGCGAAATATGGTCCTTTCGTATATTGGATGCCACTCACTAACTCAGGAATGATCAGATTGATATCGCTATAGCCATGTGCGTGTGCTCCCGAGGACTCATTCGTTGGGACACCTACGATGGTGGTGGAAAAATCTGATCCATGGTCTAAATTAAAACCCCGAAGATAAAATTGATTCGCTTTACCCTCTCCACTGTGCTGACTCACAATCATCCCAGGAACGGATTCCAATACTTCGCCAGGACGCATAATTGGACGCGCTTCCAGTTGCTCAGCGGTCACAGCTCCGACACTCGCAGAGGTCGCGATACCCACGAGGTTTTCACGGGGATTCTCCAAATCGGCGATGTTTCGAAAAGTTCGTTCTCCCGTGACTACAACATCAGCCGTTAATGACAACGTCAGAACGGCATCGACAATCGTTTCCTCAGCATCATTTGGCAGCACCAACTCCCGGCGAAAAGTTGAAAAGTTAATCAGCCGCAGCGTAACAATGACTCGCTCATGTGGCACATTCGAAAAGGAATAGTCACCATTTCCGTTTGTAACATCCAGATGCTGCTCATTCATACTAGGAATCGAAAGTTCAACGGTTACACCTGGAAGTACACCGCCGGTTTCATCTTCCACATGACCAATCAGGTCTCCATGGTGCGCGGAGACGTTTGAACTCAAATAGCCCAGGAAACAAAAGAACATTACAGTAACGCGAACAAAAACCACTTCAACCTCTCTATATAAAGACTGTGAACACTTGCCAATATGTTTCGACTAAAACAACTAGATTCTTTAACTTGTTGCAGGTTTATAGAAATTCAGGTTGGGAACTGCCTTGCTTACGCACCTGTCAAGCACAGCGCGACACACCGACAGCTCTTCATTCTCTTGATTTTTGTCTCAGGATACTAAAGTTCTGGAGCTTCAGGATTGGCATCTCGCACACGCCCGCGATCTTCGTCACCGACCCAATACAAATTGTGGCAACGGTCACAGGTGCGATACAAAGTCTCGCCAAGTTCGAAGACTAAGTCGGCATCTCTCGCTTCAGCAGCGTCATGAATGAGCATCGCCGCATCGGCCATATTCTGGGAGAGTTCCATCCAGCCATCTTGATCTCTAGCTCGCTCACCAATCATCAGAAGGTTGCTACCTTCCGCGATGGTCATGGCTCCATTTAACACAGCTGCCCACTCCTCGTCAGTCTCTGGCTGCCATTCGTTGTATTCATCTTCCGTGATGACCGTACCAACCGCATCCCATACAAGATCGGCAGCTGGATCTAGAATTCTCGACATGAGTTGACTGACATCAGCGACTGGCCTGAACGGAGGCCCGCTCATCTCTTCGCTACAACCGACTACCAGCAGTGCAACCACCGGCACCAGTATCAGATTTGTTCGCATTTCGCATACCCATCCTTGAAGATCATCACTTATGTATTATTCGCCTAGAATTCAATCAAACATCCCCATGATTGTACACTGCCAACCTTGCCGAACGGTCACCCAAGGAGACCCTACGTGAGAATCCGAAACACCGTGTTGCAGACAATACCCCGTCTCCTGAGCCCTACGTTTACCGTCTGGCTCACTCTTATCCTAGCGCCCCTCGGGCCTCCATTGGCAGTCCAAGCCCAAGCCCAAGAACACTGGGTTGGCACATGGGCTGCTGGGCTTCAAGCGCAAATCCCGCCCAATCCAGCATTAGTCACGCAGGCTTCCGACCCTAGCAGTGATCTTTTTGGGCCGATCGTGCAAATCCATAACCAAACGCTGCGTCAGATTGTCCGTACGAGTATCGGAGGATCATCGGTTCGCGTAGCTTTCACTAACGCATTTGGAACGCATCCTCTGGAAATTGGGGCGGCTCACATAGCCCTCAAAACTGACGGCCCGTCGATCCGGACAGCTACCACAAGAGCTCTCACGTTTGACGGCCGGTCGTCCACGAGCATCGCTGCTGGATCGATAGTCCTCAGTGATACCGTCGCCCTAGATGTTCCCGCGCTGGGTCACCTTGCAATTGACATGTATCTGCCGGATGACAATTGGGCAACTCAATCACCAGCAACAGGACTCAGGGCAGCGTGGACCACAAACTATCTCTCCGCTTCAGGTAATCACAGCGGCAAAAACGACATGCCGGTCAAGACCACCCTGCAGTCATGGATATTCCTAGCTCGTGTAGAGGTTACTGCGCCAGCAGCGACCCCTGTGGTCGTGACACTTGGAGACTCCATCACCGAAGGTTACGGATCAACGACTGACACCGACCGCCGCTGGCCCGATGTCCTAGCGTCTCGTCTCAGAGACGAGTTCGGTAACAGTGCCCCGGCCGTACTTAACGTGGCCATATCTGGAAACCGCCTCTTAAGGGGCAACGACGGGGCCTTTGGCGTGATTAGTGGAAACAGCTCGGGCCTCCTAAACCCTAACGCTGGTTTTGGGCCGAGTGGGCTCGACCGATTCGACCGCGATGTTCTGCTGCAACCGGGTATCACTCACATCGTTGTACTCGAATCCATTAACGACATTGGAATGACGACGGACCCGTCATCTCCAACTGTGGACGAGTTGATCGCCGGACATCGCGCGCTTATTCAACGAGCGCACTCCTACGGCCTCACTATCTATGGCGGAACGCTCACACCATTTGAGGGAGCCCTCTATTTCACTGAAGAAGGGGAAACGAAACGGCAGGCCGTGAATCATTGGATCAGAAGTAGCGGCGCCTACGACGCTGTTATTGATTTCGACGCCGTCGTGCGCGACTCCAGCCACCCTCGCCGCTTCCTCCCGATGTACCACCCAGGAGACTGGCTTCATCCAAACGATGAGGGGTACCGCGCCATGGGTGAAGCGATTGATTTAACGCTCTTCGTGGCGACACCTTAAAACAGTGACTGCAACTGTCTGCACTTAGACAGCGCCATTAAGCAAGCACCGTGAGGAGCTTAGGCCACCACGCTCCGTCCTCAACAGTTATGGCACCGCGAGGGTAAGGACAGTATTCGATGCAATAAACGAAATGTACTGCTTGCTATTTACTTCGTACGTCAATGGACTCGCCCGAATCGGTCGCGAGGCCTTATAGAAAAACAGTTCGTCCCCTGTGCGAGCATCGAACACGTAAACCTCACCCATCGACGTTCCCTGAACCACTATGTCTCCCGCTGTCACTAAATTCCCGCTACTCGAGATTGGTGAGTTTGCCGGCACCGTCTGCTGCCACACGAGATTGCTGGTCCACACATCGTATGCCGTCACAGTCTCCGTCGGGGTCATTCCTGGATCAACTCGCTCCGCGATCACATCACTGTGTCCTTGATTATTGGGTCCGGCTGATAGTGAATCTCCCACCGGGTTCACTGTAAAAGACACCGCACCATTTTTTCCGGTGACATACAGCAGTCCGGTGCGCGGACTAAACGCTGGAGGTCCCCAACTCCCTCCACCGTGCGCAACAATATAAAAATCCTTGACTGAATAGGGCGTATACATCTGCCTCCCCTGACTCAGCCGCTCGGCATCCTCGATTAGAGGGTAGGTGGCACAGAAGGGGGTCATCGGCACCCCGCGGGAGTTGTAGGGAATGGGTTGTGTCGGCCACACTTGTTCCCCCGGCACATCCGTTGCCGTCGGCACTGCAGTCTCCACCATGGGATTGATCGGTTCACCCGTCTCCCGATGCCATAAATACATCAGACAGTTCTTCCCCGCTGCCGCCACACCCTTAATAGTCCGCCCGTCCTTCGTCACGTCGAACAACAACGGCCCCGTCACATGATCCCAATCCCACAGATCATGGTGTACGGTCTGGTAATACCACGCCAGCTTCCCCGTTTCTAACTCCAACGCAATTGTGGCGTTCGTGAATAAGTTCATCCCGGGACGGGCCGACCCGTCGTAATCCGGAGACGGATTCCCCGAGTTCACATAGACGAGGCCCAATTCCGGATCGATGACAGGGGGTGTCCAAACGCCACCTCCTACCTTCTGGCCATCGCCCCAACTATCCTTGGCAATCTCCCACCCGTCATCCCGTGGGCCTTGTGGCACCGTATTAAATACCCACTTAATCGCTCCCGTCGTTGCATCCGCTGCAATGACCAAGCCCCCAGGAATGTGATTCTCTGACAACGCTACGCCCGCATACAGGGTGTTGTCGTAATACACCGGAGGTGTCGTCAGCTGATAGCCAAGACTGTACGCATCGAAATGAGGCGGGTACGCGTCAGGGTATTTAAACGCCAATGCTTCACCAACGATCTCCAGCCGTCCCCCGTCGCCAAACGATTCCACCAACTCGCCTGTCTGCCCGTCCGTCGCATACATCGAGGCTCCACCAAATGCATACAACCGCCCGTCGCCATATGTTGGACCACGACCCCGCGCCTGCAAGCTATCGTCCATTTTCATGGTCCAGACCGATTCACCCGTCACCGCATTGAGAGCAAACAGCGTGGATCCCGCGTTGAGATACATCACACCATCGATCACCAATGGGGTCACCTGCGTAATACTGTTCGCTGCCCCTGCCTCAAACGACCACGCGAGTGCCATGCGACTAGCGTTCGACGTGTTGATCTCGTCAATGTCGGCGTAGCGACTGCCGCCAATGTCGAGATTATGCAGGGGCCAGTTCGTCTGACCACTCGTCGTAATTTGCGGCGGCGACGACTGGTGCGTCGTCTCGACGCCTTCTTGCGCGTGCCCTATCGAACCGGGCTGGCTCGCGACCGAGATGACCAGCGCCGCCGCAACACGACTCGCAGTAACTCCTGTCTTCCCCATCGACTCCTATTGATTAATTTCCCGCGATGCTGAATTTCTGTACACGTCTGTTACCGCCGACTTCAGCCCCGAACACGTTCCCGCGCGAATCAACAGCGATATGGTGCAGGAGTTTTAGTTGACCCGGCTCGCTCCCCGACGAACCGAAGCCCCCAACGGTTTCTAGTGTCTGACGATCAATTAGCCACACCTTATCGTTATGAAAATCATTCGCGTAGATGTACTGCTGATCGGGATCGGAAGAAAAGGCCACTCTACCGACAGTGCTTGACCCAGGACCAGTTCGATTAACAAACCCCTGCTTCACATATTCACCTTCGACTGTGAATACCTGAATTCGCCGGTTCCCACGATCAGCTACATAAACGAGACCATCGTTCGACACTCCAATCCCATGAACAATGTGCCACTGGTCAGGTCCTGGCCCCATCGTCACCAAGGGGTCTTCCTGCGGGCCACCTTGGGGTCGCGCGACTCCTATCTCATAGGCGTCCTCAGGCTCATTCCCAAATGCGCCCCACTGACGCTTGAAAGCGCCGGTTTCAGCATCGAGAACCCACACGCGCCGGTTCCCGTAGCCATCCGCAACGAAAGCCTCATTCGTTGGCGCGTAGACAGACACGTCAGCAGGCTGACGAGGATTTTCTGTATCCGCATTTCCGCCACTGACACCGCGTCCACCCTTTTGGAACAGAAAGTCTCCACCCTCGGTAAATTTCAAGATCATGTCATCCGCTATATCAGATACATGATTCCCGGCCCTTGGATTAATACCCGTGACCCAAACGTTAAACTGATGATCAACAAAAATTCCGTGCTCAGTATCCGGCCAATCATAGCCATCAGCGGGACCGCCCCATCCCTGAACGAACGCACCGTCGGCATCAAACTCCATGACCGGAGGTGCAGCGTTTGAACGCTGTTCTTCTGCAACAGTGCCTGGACGAGACAGAATCCACACATGGTCACGAGAATCGACCGAAACTGAGGTCGGTACACCCATGACCCATTCATTTGGCAACTCAGGTGGAAATGATTGATCCAGTTCATATGTTGGAGGACCGACCGGCATTGGATCGGCAGCTGGCTCCGCCATACTGGTTTCTTCTTCCATATCGCCACCGCCACAGCCAACAAAACCGACCACTAAGAGGCACGGAATCAAAACAAAATGTGTCGTTCTGTATCGGAACATGGTTCTTCTCCTCAACTCTCAGGAAAGTTCTCTAACTGCCGAACAAACTCAGGACCCCAACAACAGGGGCACCGCACCAAGATCGTCAATCATGGCATAAGACCGGCTCGATGCGCCAAGTCTCTCACCGCTAGAACGCAGAAACTACACCATCTTCGGAACAAAGGCGAGAAATCGCCTCGGGTTATCCACCAATATCTTGTGAAGAGTCGCGTCGTCGACGCCAGCGTATCTCAGCTTTGGCGCGAACTGCATTAACACCGTTGAAAATCCATGGCCCCAGTTTGATTTCAACTGCCGCGACTGAGAAAAATCAGCTGCCAACAGCAAGTTGTCCTCGTATCCAGCGTCGAGGATTTCCAACACGCACCTCACCTTGTGAGCCGCAGGAATGCTCGACGCACTCATCTCATGTCCAACAGTATCAAACCCTAAAAAGGCGCCTCGTGCAGCGATCGCCTTCGCTGTTTGCCCAAGTGGCTCGGCCGCGGGTTTGATGTCTGTCAAGTGTCCGATACATAAATGCGCGACATCAACACCTTGTGATTCCATCAAATCAAGCTGTTCCAGCGCACACGACGCACAACCGTCGTGCTCGGTGTGGGTAAAAATGGGTAATCCCGTTCGCTGATGGGCCTGACTTACTGCCCGAAGATACTTCCGCTCATCCTCATGCATTTCCATTGACGTACCTACTTCACCTAATGCTCCCCAACGTTGGGCCTGCGCATCTTCCACGAGGTGGTCAGCAATCTGCTCCGCGGTCATCGCGACAATATCAGGGGGATACGGAGCCTTGAAATAGGTGCCTGCTACAACCACGTACATTCCTGAGCGGGTCGCCATTTGTCTCAGGTTGTCGAGTTCGCGCTCCGAACGCCTACCCACCGCAGCATCGACGATACCGTGCAATCCATCGGCCATGGCCATCCGCATTTCGTCAACTGTAAGGTCAATCGCGCTAGCAGTTTGCTCTGGTGTCAACGGCGGTGACCCTGGCAATGTGTCTGCCGGAGGACTTGAGTACATCCGAAATGAAAACTGGAGGTGCTCATGGAACATCGTTGCTCCCACGGCCAAGGCTTCAGGGGACACATCCTCCAACAGTGTCCGAATCACGGATCCCTCTGGGAACGTGATCGCTGAAACCGTCGCCGCAGCTTCCCTCTTCGGTGCGGACGTAGCGATCGGCATGGTTCCGATATCATCACCTCGGCATCCCGCCACAACCGTCAGCCCTGCGCCAGAGCCTAAAAGCCCCAGTGCTTCTCGACGCGTAAAACGAGACCGCCAATCCGAAACTTTCATCGCCACCCTCCCCAACAGAATCCGTCATTCCCTCAAACCGCCGGTATACTATAAAATACCGTCGCTTAAAACTGTTTCAAGGATTCTTAATGAGAACATTCAGCGCGATAGCGATTCTCTTGCTCACAACACTGTCTAGTGGACTTGGCGCGCAAGAGACTCTGATTGAGTGGCCGTACGTAGGAGCAGAACAGGGGCACTCCAAGTACTCCTCCGTTGATCAGATTAACCGTTCGAATGTAGACCAACTGGAGATTGTATGGGAGTGGGAACCTAATGAAATGCCACTCCAAGAATATGGAACGAGGCCAGGAGCATTTCAAGCCACACCCTTAATGATCGACAACGTACTGTACGTCTCAACGATGTACACACGGGTAGTGGCTCTTGACGCGGAAACCGGCGCTGAACTCTGGGCCTTTGACCCGAAGGCGTACGAAGCTGGGCCTCAAGGTGCCGGCCCGGGTGGCTTTAAACATCGGGGCATTGCCTACTGGAGTTCTGGGCCCCACTCACGCATTTTCCTGAACAGCCGAGACCGGCTCTATGCGCTGGATGCGAAAAATGGTCTGCTTGACGAAAACTTCGGAGAGGGTGGCAGTATCCTCCTTACTGAAGGACACGGTCGACCAGTCAGTCGCAACGACTTCGACCAAACTTCCCCACCGGTAGTTTTTGAAGACTTAGTGATTGTAGGCAGCCGGGTTCCAGACTCCGTGCAACGCAAGTTTGACCCTCCAGGGACAGTCCAAGCCTATGATGTGCGGACTGGAGAACGTCGGTGGGTCTTTTTCACGATCCCGCAATCAAACGATGATTTTGGTGCAGATACATGGGAAAACGAGTCGTGGCGTTATACCGGCCATG
>Ga0315338_1003136_pt1 | contig 14942 bp, 10 predicted proteins | sample ASW8metaG_FD_204518 | JGI IMG/M metagenome (GOLD analysis project Ga0315338, IMG submission 204518) | Ammonia-oxidizing marine archaeal communities from Monterey Bay, California, United States - ASW #8 | ecosystem: Environmental > Aquatic > Marine > Coastal | place: USA: California | collected... | reverse complement strand
CTATGAAACCAGCCAGCATCCGGAACTGCCGCCGCCGCGCAGTGAAGTTGGTGTTCTCGGATGGGTTAGACACAACCTCCTATCTACGCCGCTCAATGTAGTGATGACCCTCCTGGCCATCTGGTTCCTTTGGTCAGTAATACCGCCGCTATTTGAGTGGATCTTCTTGGATTCGATTTGGACGGCGGAGTCACGCAAGGAGTGCTGGGACAAAATGGAGGTGCCGGAGGATGCCGCCTGCTGGGCCTTCATAAAAAATCGGCTGGGACTTTTTGTTTATGGGTTCTATCCCGCACCCTTGCGCTGGCGGGTGAACCTTTCGTTCGTGCTCCTTATAATGGCGATTGTGCCAGTGCTTTACGATAAGATGCCAGGCCGAAATTTCGGACTTTTGTATGCGGTGGCGTTCCCGTTCATCGCCGGCTGGCTCCTGGTCGGGGGCTTCGGCTTGAGCCCAGTTGAAACTGACCAATTCGGTGGCATCATGCTGACGCTGATCATCGGCGTCACTGGCATATCGTTCTCACTTCCGATCGGCGTTCTCCTCGCCCTCGGACGCCGGTCGAAGATGCCGGTTCTGAGGATTGTGTGCACCTTGTTCGTTGAGTTTATCCGCGGAGTACCCCTGATCGCCCTTTTGTTTATCGCTTCGACGATGCTCAATTATTTTCTGCCTCCGGGAACAGTATACGATCTGCTGATGCGGGTGCTGATTATGGTGACGCTGTTTTCAGCGGGTTATATTGCCGAAGTCGTTCGTGGCGGGTTGCAGGGAATTCCCAGCGGCCAGTACGAGGCCGCCGAATCGCTTGGCCTAACCTACGTGAAGGCTCACTGGCTGATTATCCTGCCGCAGGCACTGAAGATCTCGATCCCCGGAATCGTCAATACATTTATCGGGCTTTTCAAGGACACCACTCTGGTGCTGATCATAGGGATGCTCGATCCGCTGGGTGTCGGCCGGGCCTCGTTGGCGGACGCAGTCTGGGCGGGGTTGGCTCGCGAGGTCTACCTTTTTGTTGCGCTATTCTTCTTCATTTGCTGCTTCAGTATGTCGAGGTATTCGCTTTACCTTGAGCGAAAACTCGATACCGGCTATTAGGCCTGGGTGGGTAATGATACGTGAGGATTTGAGAATTAATTATGTCTGAAAAAGCCGGTTTATCGGAAGACCAACTCAAACATCCAACCAAGACCATGACCGTCTCCGAGGACGTCATGATCGAGATGGCGGGTGTCCATAAGTGGTTTGGTTCTTTCCATGTGCTCAAGGACATAAACCTCACCATCAACAAGGGCGAGCGGATCGTCGTTTGCGGGCCGTCGGGGTCGGGGAAATCGACCCTGATCCGCTGCATCAACCGCCTGGAAGAGCATCAGCAAGGCCAGATCATCGTCAACGGCATCGAATTAACCAATGATCTCAAGCAGATCGACGTGGTGCGACGCGAGGTAGGCATGGTGTTCCAGCACTTCAACCTGTTTCCCCACCTGACCGTTCTGGAAAACTGCTCGTTGGCATTGGTCTGGGTGCGCAACACACCCAAGAAGGCAGCTGAGGAATCGGCCATGAGATACCTGGAGCGGGTAAAGATCCCTGAACAAGCAGAGAAGTACCCGGGCCAGTTATCCGGTGGCCAGCAGCAGCGGGTTGCAATCGCGCGATCGCTCTGCATGAACCCCAAGGTCATGCTCTTCGACGAGGTCACGTCCGCCCTCGATCCGGAAATGATCAAGGAAGTCCTGGACGTGATGGTGGAGCTGGCCGAAGAGGGCATGACCATGCTCGTCGTTACCCACGAAATGGGCTTCGCCAAAACGGTTGCCAACCGGGTGATCTTCATGGATGAGGGCGAGATCATCGAACAGAACGAGCCGCACGGATTCTTCAACAACCCGCAATCGGATCGCACCAAGCTGTTTCTCAGCCAAATTCTCCACAATTAAAAGGCTAGGGTAGAGAGAGTGCGCCAATCAGTGGAAATGTTATCGACCTACTGGTTGAAGTTCTCCGGTTCGACGTGCTGGCGTTCTAAATCGATTGTGCCTTTACTTTGCCTTTCAGTGGCACATCAAACAGCCCGCTTTTCCGGGGGTCGTCGATCTCTATCGACTCCTGCTTATAAGGGATAAAACCGCAGCGTTGGTTGGTGGGTAGGGCATTAGGATGATCCTCGGTACAGGCATGAACCCATAACCGCGCGGGTTTATGGGTCCAAGCCAGGTCGACAGTCCAGCGTAGGAAGAAGCAACCCAGTCCACGGTTTATGAACTCTGGCGTCAAACCGAAATAGGCCAATTCAATCCCGGGTCCGTCACGACGGTCTGACTCACTATAACCTGCCGGGACGCCTCCGGCATACAGCATATAGATTTCAACCTGTTCTTCATGAATAATCACCGCCAGGGTTTCATCGTCCATTCACCGCCGCTCGTACCATAGCCAATCCTTGCCGATTGCATTGTAGAGATAACGATAGAAAGCACCCGACGGCTTTTCCGCTCTGAATGGAGCGATCTTCATAGCCGGCACAGGCGGGGTCGGAGATGTTGGACGCTCCGTCATCTCAAGATAAGTGATAACGGAGGTTAATTTTTAGGGGACTTACTCAATTCGGCTCCAGTTTACCGTTGGGAGGCAGCGCACTATTGGGTTTCGACCGGGGTGTCTTCGCGGCACCCCCATTCCGACCACGAGCCGTCGTAGACCGCCACATCATCCTTTCCCAATAGGTAAAAACCAAGCGCCAAGACGCCGGCGGTGACACCGGAGCCGCAACTGGCGACGACGGGCCGGCCCCTATCGAGGCCCACCTCGGCGATGGCGGCGGCGATCTCGCCGGCAGGTCGGATGACAAAATCCCGGCCCTGATCAATCAACCTGGTATAGGGAAGGCTTACGCTTCCCGGGATGTGACCGGCCCTGGCGCTCGGGCGGGGTTCCGGCGCCGTGCCCTCGAACCGTTCCGGGCTGCGGGCGTCGGCCACCTGCTCGGCGCCGGTTTCGATGTTGGCCAATAGCTGCTCGGCGCTGCGCACCAGCGACGGGTCCATAATAGCCGTGAAGACGGCCTCGGCCGGGGCGGTAGTTTCGGACTCCATCGGCCGCCCATCGGCAAGCCATTTGGGCAGGCCGCCGTTCAGCACCGCCACTTTATCGTGGCCGAAGACCCGGAACATCCACCATGCCCGGACCGCCGCCAAGGCACCGCCATTGGCATCGTAGGCGACGACATAATCGCCGTTGGCGATACCGAGCGCACCTACCTTGGTTGAAAACTTATCCGCACTGGGGAGCATATGGGGCAGGTCAGTGGAACTGTCCGCGATGTCGTCGATATCGAAAAAAACCGCGCCAGGGATATGGCGGGCGGCAAATTCGGCCTCGGCGCTGCGTTCGACAGCGGGCAGGAAATAGGTGGCGTCGATAACGTGCACCCCCGGCACGTCAAGGTTTTCGGCCATCCACTCGGTACCGACCAGCGCCTCCGGGTTGGCGTAATCCATGGCGCCCGAAACCCCTTATTCCAGCCAGTCCGGAACCGGCAAGCCTTTCTCCTTGAGAAACGACGGATTGAAAAGCTTGCTTTGATAACGGTCGCCGTAATCGCAAAGGATGGTGACGATGGTGTGCCCGGGGCCCATTTCCCTGGCCATCCGGACGGCGCCGGCGATATTGATGGCGCTGGAGCCGCCAAGGCAAAGCCCTTCATGTTTCAGCAGGTCGAAGATGTACGGCAGCGCTTCGGCATCGGGGATCTGGAACGGCATATCGACGACGGCGCCTTCAAGGTTGCCGGTAATCCGCCCCTGGCCGATGCCTTCGGCGATGGAATCACCTTCGCCCTTCAACTCGCCGGTCGAATAGTAACTAAACATGGAAGCGCCCAAGGGGTCGGCGATGGCGATCTGGACATCGGGATTTTTCTCCTTCAAGAACATGGACACCCCGGCCACCGTGCCGCCGGTGCCGATGGAGCAGATAAAGCCGTCGAGCTTGCCACCGGTCTGTTGCCAAATTTCCGGCCCGGTGCCTTCCAGGTGGGCGCGGCGGTTGGCCGTATTGTCCCATTGGTTGGCGTAAAGCACGCCATTGGTTTCGGTTTTGGCCATTTCCTGGGCCAGCCGTTCGGCGACATGGACGTAGTTGTTGGGGTCCTTGTAGGGAACGGCGGGGACCTCCTTTAGTTCGACCCCGCAAAGCCTGAGCATGTCTTTCTTTTCCTGGCTTTGGGTTTCCGGGATCACGATCAGGGTCCGATAACCCCGGGCGTTGCCGCAAAGGGCTAATCCGATCCCGGTGTTGCCGGCGGTTCCCTCGACGATCAGGCCACCGGGTTCGAGGGCGCCCCTTCCCTCGGCATCCTTGATTATGAACAGCGCCGCGCGGTCCTTCACCGAGCTGCCAGGATTAAGGAATTCGGCCTTGCCGAGGATTTCGCAGCCTGTCTCCTCGGAAACCTCGCGCAGGAGAATCAACGGCGTATTGCCGACGGTTTCAGCGAAACCGTCCAGGACTTTCATAGGTACCCCTCCCTAGGTTGGCCCTTAAAGGTAAAGACCGTCCGGGAGGCGATCAAGCACCTAAGCCCCGCCAAAGGGCGCGGACACGATCGTGATTGGCGGTGAGCCATTGAAGGCCGATAAGGGTCATGGCGTTGATGATCCGCCCGTCGTTCAGCAACTGAAAGGCTTCCTCGGTGGGGGTGGAGTAAACCCGGATGTTTTCGTGCTCCTCCGTGAGCCCGCATATACCGCCGGCATTCGAGGCGTCGACCTGTCCGCAAAAAACGAACACCGATTCCGAGGTGCCGCCGGGCGATGACAGGTAGTGGCAGACGGGTATGATTTCCCCGAGCCGGCACCCCGTTTCCTCGACCGTTTCGCGCCGGGCGACGTCTTCGGGGTCTTCGCCTTTTTCGATGATTCCGGCGACGCATTCGATAAGCCACGGCGAAGCATCTCCGTCGAACCAGTCGGAAGCCAGCGCCGCATAGGCGCCGGGCCGAAACTGCTCGATCAACACCACGTGGTCGAGAACTGGGTCATAAGGCAATACGGAGACGGCGTGTCCGCGTTCGAAGATCTCGCGGGTCATCTCGCCGCTCCAACCGCCCTCGAAAAGCTTGTGTTTCAAGCGATAGATATCGAGCTTGAAATAACCATCGTAGGGAGTTGTTTTTTCGACGACTTCGACGTCGTCTCTGATCAGGGTCGGAGAGGATGTCATGGTGGTTCTCGCGTTTATGGGGCCAGTCCTAGTCAACCTTGTCAGCCATGTGCCGACGTTTGTCCAGCCCGGCGTCAGCATGGTGGCGCTGGCCAATCAGGATCTCCAGTTCACCGGCGATATCCTGGCTTACGGCCGGACGTTGCCAGTAAATTAGAGGGATAGGAGAAAATAACGGATAACCCTATAAAGATTCTTGATGGTTCCCCAAAGGGCGAAAAAGCCCGTGGATTAAATGGGAACACGGAGGTGTCGACCCCGGAGGGGGGCTTTAACCGTGGTTGTCTCCGCAACTGTAGGCGGCGAGTTTCCGCGGCACGATTCCTCTGGAAAACCGGGAATGCGGCCGGAAACCAAGACCCGCAAGCCAGGAAACCTGCCATCCGACGGCATCGCGTAGTCGCGGGACTGGGGATTCCGGCAACGACGACTTCGACGATATCTTCATCGTTTCCACCAGCGCCTTGTTCAACTTCTAATCCCGAGGACCCAGGATTCAATGGCGAAGGGAGTTCAGCCCACCTGCGCTCCATAAGTGGCGCTCTATAAGCGGCACTCTATAATAGGAGCGGAGCGGGGTTTAATTAAGATCGGAACCGCCATGGCCGACAACGTCCTGTTGCGCGTCGAGGAAATGTACCGCGCCGACGCCGCCGCCGTCGCCGGCGGGGTGGCGTCGCTCGACCTCATGGAGGCCGCCGGCACCGCCATCGTCGGTGAAGTCCGTAAAAGATGGCAACCCCGTCCGGTCGTTATTCTCGCTGGTCCCGGCAACAATGGCGGCGACGGTTTCGTCGTTGCCCGGTTGCTGGCCGACGACGGCTGGCCGGTGCGCGTGGCGCTGTTGGGGGAAGCCGAAAACCTGAGAGGCGACACGGCCAACAATGCCGAACGCTGGCAAGGCGGGATTGAGGCCCTGAGGCCCGGCATTCTCGATGACGGTCCTTTGGCCGTCGATGCGTTGTTCGGGGCCGGCCTGACCCGGCCGCTGGAAGGTGCGGCGCTGGAAATTGTCCAGGCCCTCAACAAACGGAAGCTGGATTGCGTCGCCATCGATATCCCCAGCGGTGTTGATGGCGATAGCGGGGAAATTCTGGCGGCCGCTCCCAGGGCGGTGGTGACGGTGACCTTCTTCCGCCCCAAGCCCGGACATTTTCTGATGCCCGGCCGGGAATTGACCGGTGGCCTTGTCGTCGCCGACATCGGCATCCCCGATGGCGTGCTTAAGGATATCAAGCCGGCAACCTATGTGAACGGTCCGGACTTGTGGCTCCAGGAATTCCCGTGGCCGGACGCCGACGGTCATAAATACAGCCGCGGTCATGCCGTCGTCTGTGGCGGGCCAGAGATGACCGGCGCCGCCCGCCTGGCGGCCCTGGGCGCCCGGCGGCTGGGGGCTGGGCTGGTGACCATCGCCACACCGCCCGAAGCTTTTGCCGTTTACGCGGCCGAAGAGCCGGGGACCCTGATTAAGCCGGTCGAGGACGTGGCCGCTTTCCGGGACCTGCTTGACGACCCCCGCAAGAACGCCGTCCTGGTCGGGCCGGGGGCCGGTCTTACCAAAGCGACGGCGGAAAAGGTCCTGGCGGCCCTCGCTGCCGGGAAGGCGGTGATCATCGACGCCGACGGCCTGAGCATCTTCGCCGATTCCTCTGAAACCCTTATTGAAGCCATCACCGGTCCCTGCCTGCTGACCCCGCACGAAGGCGAATTCAAGCGTTTGTTTTCCGTCGATGGAGACAAGGCGACCCGGGCCCGTGCCGCCGCCAAGCTCACCGGCGCGGTGATGCTTCTCAAGGGCGCCGATACGGTGATCGCCGAGAAGAAGGGCCGGGCGGTGATCAATGCCAGCGGCACCCCCGATCTGGCCACCGCCGGTTCCGGCGACGTGCTGGCGGGGATGGCGCTGGGCCTGATGACACAAGGGATGGACTCGTTCGATGCCGGCTGCGCCGCGGCGTGGCTGCATGGCGCCCTGGCCGAGGACATCGGGCCCGGCCTGATCGCCGAGGATCTGCCGGCGAAATTACCCGGTATTCTGCGCCAATTAAGGTCCACGGCGGACACTAAGCCTTGAAATTGCCCCTCCACCGGCAGATGTTTGGCGGATGAACGAACAAGCCCTAGCCATCCAACCATCCCCAGAGCCGGAACCGGAGAAGACCGGATTTCTGGACCGGACGCTGCGCAAACTGAAAAACGCCTGGCAAAACATCGCCGGTTCGTCCTACGACGCCACCCAGGCCGGCACCCGGCCCGATCTTCCCGACGCCGACCTGGAATCCCTTCACCAACAGATGCGGGACTGTTTGCAATCCCGGGGCGGCGAGGTTTCGGCCCGGGCCCAGTCCGCGGCCTTGGGGTATGTCTATCTGGCGCTGGACACAATGGGGCGCGAGCGGTTTCTCGGTGTCCTGGCCCATGAATTCGACGTTGACCCGGCGCAAGTCGATGCCGCCATCGAAGACCTTTGCCGGGCCACGGACGACGACGCCCGGCGCGATTGTCAGGCGTTGCTGAGAAAGGCCCTCGAGGCACCTCGGATCAAGCTGCTGACCCAATTCAACGCGCTGCCCGACGGGGTTAAATTTCTGGTCGACATGCGGGCCGATCTATTGGCCCTGAAATCCAGGGATTCGGCCATCCGGGGCCTGGAACAAGACTTGCAATCACTGCTGACGACTTGGTTCGACGTCGATTTCCTTGAGCTCATGCAAATTACCTGGGACAACGCTTCCGCCGCATTGCTTGAGAAACTGATCGCCTATGAGGCCGTCCACGCCATCGACGGATGGGACGACCTCAAAAAACGCCTCGATTCCGACCGCCGGTGCTTCGCCTATTTCCATCCCCGGATGCCGCATGAACCACTTATTTTCGTCGAAGTGGCGCTGGTCAACGGATTGGCGGGCAACATCCAGGCGTTGCTAGACGAGAACGCCCCGGTCCAGGATCCCGGAACAACCGACACCGCCATCTTTTATTCGATCTCAAACGCCCAAAAAGGGCTGGCCGGCATCAGTTTCGGACATTTTCTCATCAAACGGGTGGCCGCGACCCTGAACGCCGAATTCAAGGGGCTGAAAACATTTGCCACCCTGTCGCCGGTTCCCGGCTTCATGGCTTGGCTCGATAAAAAACTGGCAGAAGGCGACCCGGCGTTGTTGACGGCCGGGGACCGCAAGGCCCTTAGCGCCGCCGCCGGGCGGCAGGGGGGCGGCAAGGGGTCTTTGAAGGCGTTTCTGGCGATGCCCGGTTGGCAGAACGATCAGGTAATATCCGAAGCCATTCGGGGGCCGTTGATGGGGTTGGTAACCCGGTATCTGATGAATGAAAAGGGCCTAAACGAACGCGCCTTGGACCCGGTGGCGCATTTTCACCTCTCCAATGGCGCCAGCATGGAAAGCCTGAACTGGAAAGCCGACAGTTCCCCACGGGGCCTCGGGAATTCGGCCGGCATCATGATCAACTACCTTTATGACCTGACCCGGATCGAGGACAACCACGAGGCCTACACCTCGACCGGTAAGATCAACGCTTCTTCCCGGATGCGGTCCTTCCTGAAAGACTGAGACAGCATGCCGGGACACCCAATTACCCATCGGATTTATAGCAATGGGGGAATTTCGCCGCCACGATTGACAGCCGGGGTTCATCGTATAAAGTTGCGCCCCCGCGATCGAAAACGTGGCGGTTTACCAAGGTTTCGCGGGCGTGGTGAAATTGGTAGACACGCAGGCTTTAGGTGCCTGTGACGCAAGTCGTGGGGGTTCGAGTCCCTCCGCCCGCACCAAATAAACGGTTTGTCTCTGGCGACTGGGAAATCCATGCAGGTTACTGAAACAAAATCCGAAGGCCTAAGCCGCGAGTTCAAGGTGGCGTTGCCGGCCAACGAAATCGAGGAAAAGATCAGCCACCGGCTCAAGGAACTGGCCCGAACCGCGCAAATGCCCGGGTTCCGCCCGGGCAAGGTTCCGGTGTCGGTGCTGCGCAAGAAATACGGTCCCTCAGTCCTGGGCGAGGTTCTAGAGCGCGCCGTCAACGATTCCTCGCAACAGGCACTCGCCGAAAAGGGCTTGCGGCCGGCCATGCAGCCGCAGATCGAGATCACCTCGTTCGAGGACGGCGGCGATCTGGAATACACCATCGGCGTCGAGTTGCTGCCTGAGATCAAGCCCGTCGACTTTTCCAAAATCAAGCTCGAGCGGCTGATTCCGAAAACCGACGATGCGGCGATGGAAAAGACGCTGGCCGATATCGCCGCCGCCCAAGGCGATTCGGCGGCGATCAAGGACGACCGCGAAACCAAAACCGGCGATGTGTTGGTGATCGATTTCCGCGGCCAGGTCGGCGGCGAGGAATTCGCTGGCGGCAAAGCCGAAGGCTATGAACTGACGCTGGGGTCGGGAACCTTCATTCCCGGGTTCGAGGAACAGCTAATCGGGGTCAAGGTCGGCGACAAGATCGAGGTCAAGGTCAAGTTTCCGGATAGCTACGGCGCCGCCGAGCTATCGGGCAAGGACGCGGTTTTCGACGTAACCGTCAACGAGTTGAAGGAAGCCGTGCCGTCCGCTATCGATGACGAACTGGCCAAGAAGGTCGGGATGGAAAACCTCGAGGCGCTTAAAAAATCCATCCGCGAGGAGCAGGAAAGCGAATTCAACAAAATGTCGCATATGATCCTCAAGCGCGCGCTTCTCGATGATCTGTCCGCCGCCCACGATTTTGAAATCCCGGAAAAGCTTCTGGATCGGGAGTTTGAAACCATCTGGAAACAGTTCGAGGAACAGCGGAAAAAGGACAAGGATGCCGGGCAGGGGAGCGAAGAGAAAACCGACGACGAACACAAGAAGGATTTCAGGGAAATCGCCGAACGCCGGGTCCGGCTCGGCCTGTTGCTGTCGGAAGTCGGGCGCGCCAACAACGTCCAGATCAATCAGGAAGATGTCAACAGCCAGCTCATGGCTGAGGCGCGCCGTCATCCAGGCCGTGAAAAAGAAGTGATGGAGCATTACAAGAACAATCCCGAAGCTATGGAAGAGCTGAGCGCCCCCCTGTACGAGGAAAAAGTCGTCAACTTCATCCTCGAGCAGGCCTCGATCACCGAGAAAACGGCGACCAAGGACGGATTGATCAAGACCATGGAAGATGAAGCCGCCGGTAAACCGAAGGCCAAGACCAAGGCCAAGGCTGGCGGAAAATCGAAAGCCAAGGGCAAGGCGGCGGAAAAGAAGGCCGCCAAGAAAGACAAATAACCCCAGGCCAGCGAGACCGATAGAGGATGCCGCAAAGATGAGTGATCCGATCGAGATTTACATGAACACTCTTGTCCCCATGGTCGTCGAGACGACCAACCGGGGCGAGCGCGCCTATGACATTTATTCGCGCCTGTTGAAGGAGCGAATCATCTTCCTGACGGGCGGCGTTGACGACAATGTTTCCAGCCTGATATGCGCGCAGTTTCTTTTTCTGGAATCCGAAAACCCGTCCAAGGACATCTCGCTCTATATAAATTCACCCGGCGGCCTCGTGACCTCTGGGTTAGCGATCTATGACACCATACGATACATCCGCCCCGACGTTTCCACCGTCTGCATTGGTCAGGCGGCGTCCATGGGATCGTTGCTGCTCAGTTGCGGCGTCGAAGGAAAGCGCTACGCGCTGCCCAATTCGCGAATCATGATGCATCAACCCTCCGGCGGCGCCCAGGGACAGGCCTCGGACATCGAGATCCAGGCCCGCGAGATCATTTCCTCGCGCGAAAGGCTCAACAAAATTTACGTCGAGCATACGGGGCAAAAGCTGAGCGTCATCGAGGAAGTCGTCGACCGTGACCGCTTCATGAGCCCGACCGAGGCGCTCGAATTCGGGCTTATCGACGAGGTCGTCACTAGCCGTCCACCCCTCGATAACGATAACGAAGACGATGATGCCGGAGGCGCCGGGGACGCCGGGTCGAAAAAAGACGACAAGGAATCGGACGAAAATTAAGAAAACAACAAGGATTTTCGGTCTATTGATGCCTGAATAATAAACTCACGGGACTTCACTTTTTCCTACTCTCCGTCATGCTGGAATGTCAAAAAAGTCTTAACTGGTTATGATGGTTGTTTTTTTTGGGATTGTGCGGGCCGAGCCCAAGCGGGTAAAATAATGCGAAGTTGGGGAGGGCCAGTCAACCGAACGGGGTATCCATGAGCAAACCCACCGGCGGCGATTCAAAAAACACCCTCTATTGCTCCTTCTGCGGCAAAAGCCAACACGAAGTCCGGAAGCTTATCGCCGGCCCGACGGTGTTCATCTGCGATGAATGCGTCGAACTCTGCATGGATATCATCCGTGAAGAGCACAAGACCAACCTGGTCAAATCCGGTGACGGGGTGCCCAACCCGAGCGACATCTTCACCGTGCTGAACGATTACGTGATCAGTCAGGACCACGCCAAGCGGGTTCTTGCGGTGGCCGTGCACAATCACTACAAGCGCCTCAACCACAGCGCCAAGAACAACGACGTGGAACTGGCCAAATCCAACATCCTGCTTATTGGCCCGACCGGCTGCGGCAAGACGCTGTTGGCGCAAACGCTGGCCCGTATCCTCGATGTGCCCTTTACCATGGCCGACGCGACGACCCTGACCGAAGCCGGCTATGTCGGCGAGGACGTGGAAAACATCATCCTGAAGCTGCTGCAATCGGCCGATTACAACGTCGAACGCGCCCAGCGCGGCATTGTCTATATCGACGAAGTGGACAAGATTTCCCGCAAGTCGGACAACCCCTCGATCACCCGCGATGTTTCCGGCGAGGGCGTTCAACAGGCGTTGTTGAAGATCATGGAAGGCACCGTCGCCAGCGTGCCGCCGCAAGGCGGACGCAAACATCCGCAGCAGGAATTTCTACAGGTCGATACCACCAACATCTTGTTCATCTGTGGCGGGGCGTTTTCGGGGCTGGACAAGATCATTTCCGCTCGCGGCAGAGGGACAACCATCGGCTTCGGCGCCGATATCCGCGCCGCCGACGATCGCAATACCGGCGATATCCTGCGTGACGTGGAACCCGAAGACCTGCTGAAATTCGGCCTGATCCCTGAATTCGTCGGCCGTCTGGCGGTATTGGCCACCCTCGATGACCTTGATAAGGACGCACTCGTCGAAATCCTCACCCAGCCAAAGAATGCCCTGGTCAAACAGTATCAGCGGCTGTTCGAGATGGAAGACGTGCAGCTGACCTTTGCTGACGACGCCCTATTCACAATCGCCAACAAGGCCGTCGACCGCAAAACCGGCGCTCGCGGGTTGCGCTCGATCATGGAGAACATTCTTCTCCACACCATGTTCGAATTGCCGGCCCTCGAAGGAGTCGAGGAAATCGTCATCAGCCGCGAGGTCGCCGAAGATTACGCGAAACCGCTTTATATTTATTCCGACCGGCAGGAAGAGGTGGAGACCAGCGCCTGACCGGGCCATTCTTGGGACCGGAAAATTCCCCTTTCCCTTGAATGGCGTCCTTGATGAGACCACCTTTACCGGGAGCTTCTTGTCCCGGTCGTTAGAGTAGGATTTTCCCTGCCCCGTTCAAAGGATTCGGCCGTCATTTTATAAAGGCAAAAAATCCGTGACCTACCAAGTCGACATGTACCCCGTTCTTCCGCTTCGAGACATCGTCGTTTTCCCGCACATGATCGTGCCCTTGTTCGTCGGCCGCGATAAATCGGTACGCGCCCTTGAGGACGTCATGAAGGACGATAAGAAAATTCTGCTGGTGGCGCAAAAAAACGCCGCCCAAGACGACCCCTCGGCGAACGACATTTATAAAGTCGGCACGGTTTCCACAGTGTTGCAGTTGCTGAAGCTTCCCGACGGCACCGTCAAGGTGCTGGTGGAAGGCGTGCAAAGGGCCAAGATCACCAGCTATGCCGACAACGAGGACTTTTTCCTTGCCGAGGGTGAACTGATCAACGAGGACGAAAGCCTGACCGAGGAGTTGGAAGCCCTCAACCGCTCTGTGGTTAGCCAGTTCGAGCAGTACATAAAGCTCAACAAGAAAATTCCGCCGGAGGTCTTGGTCTCCCTCAACCAGATCGAGGACCCGGGCAAGCTCGCCGATACAGTGGCCTCGCACCTAGCATTGAAAGTTTCCGAAAAGCAGAAGCTTCTGGAAACCGAACTGGTGGCAGACAGGCTGGAGCGGGTTTACTCCCACATGGAAGCCGAAATCGGCGTTCTGCAGGTTGAGAAGAAGATCCGCAACCGGGTCAAGCGGCAGATGGAGAAGACCCAGCGCGAGTACTATTTAAACGAACAGCTCAAGGCGATCCAGAAGGAACTGGGCGAAACCGAGGACGGCCGCGACGAAACTACCGAAATCGAGGAGAAAATAAAGAAAACCAAGTTTTCCAAGGAAGCACGGGAAAAGGCCCTGGGCGAGCTGAAAAAGCTGAAATCTATGTCGCCGATGTCGGCCGAAGCCACCGTGGTTCGCAACTACCTGGACTGGATTTTGTCGATCCCATGGAAGAAACGTACCCGGATCAAAAAGAACATCCGGCTGGCCGAGGAAATCCTCCACGCCGATCACTACGGCCTGGAGAAGGTCAAGGAGCGGATTTTGGAATACCTGGCCGTGCAGCATCGGACCAACAAGGTTTCCGGGCCCATTCTCTGCCTGGTTGGCCCGCCGGGCGTCGGCAAGACGTCCCTTGGCCAATCCATCAGCCGGGCTACGGGACGAAACTTCGTCCGCATGTCGCTGGGCGGCGTGCGCGACGAATCCGAAATACGCGGCCACCGCCGCACCTATATCGGCTCCATGCCGGGCAAGATCGTCCAGGGTATGAAAAAGGCCAAATCATCGAACCCCCTGTTCCTGTTGGACGAGGTCGACAAGATGGGCCATGACTGGCGCGGCGATCCCGCCTCAGCGTTGCTAGAGGTTCTGGATCCGGAACAAAATCACGCCTTCAACGATCACTACCTTGAGGTCGATTACGACCTTTCGGACGTGTTTTTCGTCACCACCGCCAACACCCTAAACATGCCGCCGGCGCTACTGGACCGGATGGAAATCATTCGCCTGTCCGGCTACACCGAGGACGAAAAGGTCGAAATCGCCCACCAGCACCTGATCCCGAAGCAGATCAAAAAACACGGGCTGAAAAAGGACGAATGGAGGATTTATGAAACTGCCCTTCGCGACCTGATCCGCTATTTTACCCGCGAAGCGGGGGTCCGTAACCTGGAGCGTGAAATCGCCAACCTGGCCCGCAAGGCCATCAAGAAAATCTTGATGGATATGGAAAAGGCAAAGGGAAAGACCAAGCAAAAGGCCATTGCCGTGACCCGCAAAAATTTGAACAAATGGGCCGGCGTGCGCAAATACCGTTACGGCGAGATCGAACTTGATGACCTGGTCGGCGTCACCACCGGTATGGCCTGGACCGAGGTCGGCGGCGAGCTGCTCTCCATTGAAGCTGTCATCGTGCCGGGTAAGGGCAAGATGACGATTACCGGCAAACTGGGCGACGTGATGACCGAATCTATCCAGGCGGCAAAATCCTATGTCCAGTCCCGGGCCCATAAGTTCGGTATCCATCCGACCCTATTCGTGAAAAAGGACATCCACGTCCACGTTCCCGAGGGTGCGACGCCCAAGGACGGGCCGTCCGCCGGCGTCGCCATGGTCACGTCCATCGTTTCCGTTCTTACCGGCA
>Ga0315338_1003135_pt1 | contig 14942 bp, 10 predicted proteins | sample ASW8metaG_FD_204518 | JGI IMG/M metagenome (GOLD analysis project Ga0315338, IMG submission 204518) | Ammonia-oxidizing marine archaeal communities from Monterey Bay, California, United States - ASW #8 | ecosystem: Environmental > Aquatic > Marine > Coastal | place: USA: California | collected... | reverse complement strand
ATTGCAGTTTATTGCTGTTGAGTAGCAACAGGATTCAAGTCTTTAACAAGGCGGTTCGGCTTAGACCATTGGATTTTTCCGAGCAATAGATCGCCGTTGCCAGAGCCTCGGGGAATCCACTCGCCCGCGGTGACCCAAGATTCGTCCTGCGAGGCGTTCGTGACATTAAAATTACCCATGATGGCAACCTGATCGGCGTCATGGACTCCATCACCAACCAGTGGCAATACGACGCGTTCGGTTTCGCGAATTAGGCATAGTCGTTCTGGGTCGACTTGAGCAACCCAAAGTGGAGAGCGCCAACGGATGACCTTGGAATTTGATTTATCCTCGCGGGTGTATACCAAGAACAGGCCATGAGAGTGAGTTAACCAATGCTGCTGGGTGGTGGACATCCCAATTGGTTGTCCGTCGTCCCACGCCCAGGCGGTTTTTTCTCGGTAGTTGATGCCGTCGTCGCTCACGGCGATGTAGCCATGACCATCTTCTGCTCGCATGGTGAGATAGAATTTTTTATTGAATCTCGTTAGTGAGGGCTCTAGTAGTCCGCGACCAACTTCGTTCCTCATGGGCGGCCCCACCTCGGCGATGCGAAGATACTCGCCGTCAAAGGTACAACGCACCCCGGCGACCATGCGGTTATTCACCTCGGGGCCAAAGGTGAACGACATCATAATATCGCCGTTGGGCATGACGACACGTTGGCCACAATTGTTCGAGTAGATTGAAGCGGTACGCGGATCGTCCCACTCTAGAATCCGACGTTCCGACCACGAGCCGTCCTTGCGTCGCACGGAGTAAACCGGATAGCGAGCGAGTTGATCGCCGCGGGCAAATTTTGGTCCGCGGTAAAAAACTACGTGGCCCATCGCCAGCACGGAGCCGGTCTGAGGATGATATTGCGGCACCACATCGCAGACCCCAGCCGTAAGCCCTTCGTTCCCTGCGACTGGATCGCGCCCTAGAGCGGCTATTGGGGCTGGATCGGTCCATGTTCTGCCGAGATCACCTGAAATCGACCAATTGACTTGGCCGAAATAGTCGGAGCCACCGATCTCCTGCAGATTCATCAGCGCTACAGGTTTGCCCTGAGCACCAGGTATCATACAAGCCCGAGGATGAAACCAGGTGATACCGCTACCATCTCGGTTACTGCGAATGGTGTGCTTGGAAATTGACTTTATTAAATCAGTTTCCCCAGCAACGCATACCACCGAGGTAGTAACCAAGAGCAAAAAGCAGAGTATTCGACATACTTTCATCTTTATTTCCTTATCAAGATAGTACGAGATACCAATCCCAGAGGGAGTTCTCGTATCGCCCGCAGGCTACCGCTGAGTTATCTGTGCTCCTGCAGGAACAACCCGTAAGATAACAGGGTTTGAACAAGGTTTTCCTGCTTCTGATGCTTCTACAAAGATAACTCTTTCCTGAGGTTCAACCCAAGGCTCAGCTGTGAGGGATGCGACTCGTTCGGTTTCGCTTTCCTGAATCTGCAAACCATTCAGCCCAATGTTGTCTACATAAATACCGTGCGGAGCATTATGGGCGGCATCTTGCTTGCCCAAGGATATGCGACCACCGTACCCGACTCGATCGGCCTTCACCACAAATGTGGTAGTGCTACCTGGGGCGATTTCAATAACCGGCATACCATTTTTTGTGAGAGTTTGTGCATTGCTCGAAGCAAGATGCAAACGAAGTTCCGCAGATGGCTTTAAAGTCAGTTTTCCAAAGTCGTGAGGCCACTTGCGAATTTCGCGACCCTCGATCTGCGAGACCGCCGTCAGCTTGATCTTGGCAACGTCTTCCTCCGAGGGAACTGGAGCATCTGAGGCAACGGTGATCGTTCCCCAGACGCGTAATTGCCCCGGTTGAACTATCAATGGCGAGCTTGTAGAAAATCCCTTCGGCAGTCCGTCGATATGTACTTCAACCGGTTCATCGAATCCGTCCTCGCGTTCTAACTCAACACCAAATCGGTGTCCCGTGCCGGCCATGGCTTCTGTGCCCTCTTGAATGACTGTCTTGATGGCGAAGTCTGGCTTTGGCGCTCGGATGCTTACTTCGTATTTGTAGTCAGACCCTTCAAGGCCACGAACGTCACTCACTCGCAAGATATATTCGCCGTCTGCAGGGGCTGTGAAGGTGAGGAATGAGTCGGCCCCGTAACGGCGATGGCTATCGTCGTCGTTCTCAAAATTCACTGTAAAAACCGGTAGCCCGTTGGGGGCTAACAGGGTGCCTGGCTGATGGGGTTTGACGATGTAACACGTTTCGTTGAGCGGGTGCGTAAGTGGCGTGGTGTCGAAGTAGCCGTGCCTATTGCCGAAATCAGGATAAACATTGTATCCCGAGTCAGGTCCTCTCGGATAATGATAAAGCCGCACAACCTCCCCATTGCAGTACAGGTACTCGTTCAGGTGCAAATCTTCCCAGTTGTGCAGCCGAAAGTCGCCTGTCTGGGTAGAGTCTTTTCCTCGAAATGTAAAGTACGACTCGTAGGTCGCTTGTAGCATGACGCGTGGGATCGGTTTTCCCTCGGTGTCGACGATTTCGATATGGCTATCGAGTGGAGATTTGTCGCGGGCAGCATGTACCTCGACGATCCAAGTTTGGTTAGCGAGGCTATTAAACCGAAAGCTGTCGATGTCGACCGACTCTTCGTTTGCTGCAGAATTAATAGCCCCTTTGATTCGGACCGGTAAGCTAACCGCCTGAGCATCTGCTGGCGAATTGTTTGGCTCTACTTCACTCAATTCGGTAGCCACCCCTGTGGGTGTTGGAATTTTTTTCATGTCGGACTGGTTGAGATTTGCCTTCGCATGATGAGTGAGATTTTTTGGCAGCAAATACTGTTGCATCGACCCGTCCATGCGTCCGACGGCAACTTTACTGGCTGCCGAAGAAATTGAAACTGCCTGGACCGAGGCTGGTTGACCCGCCCAGGAATGAATTTGACTGAAACTATCGGTCTCCCAGAGTTTCACCTCGCCGTCAGCACCGGCGGTGATTAACAGTTTTCCATCCTCGCTAAACCGTAACAGATGTAGCGCACCTTCGTGAGCAAAACGCGTAAATAGCAGAGGATTGATTTTTGGTTTGTCGGTGGAGACAAGCTTCCAGACTCGGATGCGGCTGTCCTCGCCACCAGCAACTAGCAACCGACCATCGGGGCTGATTGCTATCGTATACTGTTCTTTCAATGGTTCGCTACGAGTGTCAAACCTTTTGCCGGTAGCAACATGCCAAACCTTCACGGTCGCATCAGCGCTCGCACTGACGAGCAGCTGCCCGTCGGGCGAAAAATCAAGATCGAAGACGGCACCATTGTGCCCCTCCAGCTTGCGCAGGATCTCTCCCGTTGCTCGATCCCAAAGGATGATTGTCCGATCGTAACCGGCTGTGGCAACTGTTTTTCCGTCGGGGCTGATCACGGCTGAGTAAAGCACATCGCGATGCCCCTCGCTACTATCAGCCGTGGGGAAAGACGCTACTAAAGATCCATCCTGCGTATTCCAGATCTGTGCTTTCCCATATAGGCCCGTAACTCCAGATGCCGTGATGAGCGCTGCCCCAGATTCGGCAAAAGATACCGACTGAACTTTGCCTGGGTGCTCAATCTTCAGAGGTTGTTGGGCTTCGCCGTCAAGCGTTGTAATTTCCACTTCACCAAAACGACCAATTGCTAGCGATTTGCCATCGGCCGAATATGCCAGGCTTGTGATTGCTGAGGGTGTAGCAACAGGGGCAAACTTTGGTGTTAAGAGTTGGCGGCGATGCGAACCTACTCCCGTTGGGCCTGCTGCGCCCATTTCTACCCAGGCTTTAAGGATCGCAATCTCGGCTTCTGTGGGTGCGGGTTCATCCTCGGGGGGCATCTTCGTCTCAACGGTTCCGCTAAGCACAGCGATCAACCGACTAGAAGCGGGGCTACCTGGTGTAACGGCTGGGCCCGACTCGCCCCCTTTCATCATTCCATCAAACGTATCAAGCAACAATTCGCCAGCTGCGTCGTCGGGATTATGGCAGCCGGCACAGTACTTTGTCAGAATCGGCGCTACTTGCTCATGATAGCTAGGCCCCTCGGCTGCGCGAGAGCTACTAACAATCATCAGAAACGCACCGAAAAGAACACTAGTGCGTGCGAATGTTTTTATAGAACGGAGCATAGTATCGATTGAGCCCAAGGCTAATTATGTGTTTATCTTAATGCTGGAAAAGGAATTCACGACTACTCATTAAACTCCAGTAAAGATCCTCAATTGTTTCGCGTCGCTTCGCTGTTGCGTCCTCACCCGACTCTCCTTCTGCCGGGGCCTGCTCGGCAAATACGGCAAGTAGTGCTGATCGCTCGGCATCGGTTGGCTGTCGCGAAAGGGTCTTCAAATAGGCTTCGTTGATAATTTGTTCATCCGTCTTCTCTGATTCAAGAGTCTGCGAAACACAACTTTTCTCTTGTCGAAGCTTTTCATTAATCGTATCGCCATTGTTCAGGTGCAGCACTTGAACCATGCTAGGTTGATTGCTGCGTTGACATTCGCAGACGATATCGCGATCGTTACGGCCAAACATCGTTAGAAACTTCGACTTGATCGCCGAGTCGTAGAGCTCGACCGAACGTGTACCAAGCTCGTATTCTTTGGTTTCATCGGTGTCGGTACCTTCGCGATCGATTTTATCGAAGGTATCTGGAACTTTTGATACTTGCGAAATGGCATCCAGTAACACCTCGGCCATCAGCCGTCGCGGATAGTAGCGAGAGTAAAAACGGCGGTCTTCCTGATTTCCCTCGATCGGCATGCTCGACCGCTGATAAGTCGCCGATTGTAAGATCAGACGCATCAGGGCTTTGAGGTCGTAATTTTGCTCGACCAAATATTTGGCCAGAGCGTTGAGCAGCTCTTCGTTGCTGGCAGGATTTGATACTCGTAGATCGTCGACGGATTCAACCAGACCGACGCCCATATAAGCGTGCCAGACGCGGTTGACGATCGATCTGGTGAAGTAGGGATTCGCTGGTGAAGTCAACCAGTTGGCCAAGTGAACGCGTCGATCCACGGTCGATTCGAATGCAAGCGACTCGCCATCCAGAGGTGCGGGTACCTGTGGATGCCCCGTTCTTGGTTGTACTAACTCGCCCGTAAGCGAAACCAGAAGTGTACGCTTACCCTCTTTATCTTTACCACCAAACCCCCAACCCTTGGCCCGCACGCGAGCGAAAAGATTTGCCATGGCGTAATATTGATCGTTGGTCCATTTTTCCAGCGGGTGATTGTGGCACTTAGCGCAATTAATCGACAGTCCCATGAAGGCTTGGGAGATGTTTTCTGCCATATCCTCAGGGCTTGAGTGAATTGCGTAAAAGTTTGTGGCCCCATTGTCCAGACTGCCACCGGAAGAGGTCACCAACTCTCGAACTATTTCGTCCCAGGCCGTATTGTTTTCGACGTGGTTACGTATCCATCCGTAGTACGATTTCACCGCAGCCGGTCGCAAATGTTTACCGTTTACAAGTAAGATATCGCTCCAACGGTATGTCCAATAGTCGATATATTCTTCTCGTGCTAATAGCGATTCTATAAGCTTGTCACGTTTGTCTGGTGTTGTATCGCCTAGGAAGGCCTCTGTTTCTTCTTGCGTGGGCAAGGAGCCTATCGTATCGATGAATACACGCCGCAAAAACATTTCGTCACTGGACTGCGGCGATGGGCGCAGGTTGAGTTGTTGCAGCTTGTTATTCACCAGTTCGTCTATCAGGTTGCGAACCGGTGCCTCGGCGTACACCGCTGGGGCAATTTCGTGGGAATATGGCGCTGTTACCCGTGAAAGGACAATTTGGCTGGAAAACCAAACGACTACCGCCCCTTCTCCGCTGCCAAGCACAGTCACCTTGCCTGTATCATCAACCTCGGCGACGGTTGCTTCTGTGGAAGTATATTTTGCCCAACGGGTCACGTCTTCGACACGCCCGTCCGAGTAGAACGCCTGGACGGTTAATTGTTGCGAATCATTAGGTTTCAAAAGCGATTGCTGGGGGGATACTTCGATACGTTCTAAGGTGGGATCCTCTACTGTGGGGGGATTGGCTCCCGAGGCGATCCAGTTCGCCAGTATTTCATACCCCTCGGAATTGACATCTAACTTAAGCCCCCCTTTGTGTGGTAGGGCTCCACTCGGTTTGGTGAGCAAAAGACTGCGGCCTGGGTCGCCTAACTCGATACGTCGGCCTCGTGCTTGCTGTGTGATCGCCAGGTAGTCGCCTTCAGGATTGTATCCATTGAGCGAGAGCATAAACCCGCCCTTCCCTGCCAGAGCACCATGACACGCCCCTGAATTACAACCCGTCTTGGACAACACGGGGATGACGTGACGGCGGAACTCCCATTCGATTTTCAGTTTGTTGTCATTCGTGACCTCGGTGGACTCATCAGCGGCAAAGGCGATTGTCGCTAAGCTGTAAGCAGATAGTGTCACGCAGGCGGCAACAATCAACCGCATAGCAATCGGCAAACCAAAAGTATTTCGAAGAGTATTCATTTCAAACGATAGCTCTATATATTTCTTTAAAACTGGTGTTCATCGGTGGCTGATTAAAACATAACCAACTAGAACAGTTCATGAATCTCTCGATGCCCTGAATCAACTAACGGGAAGGGGCGTCCGCCTGGGCCTGGCAGGTAGGTTTCGACATCGAGCCCCAGGCTATGGAAAATGGTGGCCACCAAGTCTGGTGGTTGCACAGGTCGGTCAGCTGGTACAGCTCCGATCGGATCGCTTGCTCCTATCACTCGCCCACCCTGCACCCCTCCACCGGCGAATCCGCAAGTGAAGCATTGCGGCCAATGATCGCGCCCGCCGGCAGGATTTACCTTGGGGGTTCTGCCAAACTCCGCCATATTGGCAACGAGCGTGTCGTCTAGCATGCCTCGCTGCGTGAGATCTTCAATCAGTGCGCTATAGGCTTGATCGTAAAGCGGGGCGACAATGTTTTTCATGCCTTCGATCGACGTAAATGGTTTGGAACCATGGATATCCCAAGTCAACTCGTCGAAGACCGTTAGAAACGTATTGATGGTGACAAATCGAACACCCGCTTCGATCAAACGTCGTGCGAGTAAACAGCATTGCCCAAAGCGTGTCATGCCATAACGTTCGCGAACCGCTTGTTTTTCTTTGGTGAGGTCGAAAGCATCGCGTGCCGCGGGACTGGTCATCAACCGATAAGCCGCCTTGAAGTTTTCGTCCAGTAGCTGAGCATCTGCGCTTTGCTCAAAAAGCTTGACCTGATCGTCAACGATTTCACGCAGTTTCTTACGACGCTGGAGCCGTGCGGTGCCGATCTCCGGTGGTAACAGCAGATCGGGCACTTCGAAGTTTGGCTTCGAAGGATCCGCCATCAGAGCAAACGGGTCGTGTGACTTTCCGAGAAAACCGCCCGCTTGGCCGTTGGGGAGGTTGGCTCCGCCCCGGCCCATCGGCTCGGGCAGCAACACATGCGCAGGCAAGTCGCTGCGACGCCCTTTCAAATAACTAACGACTGATCCGATATGAGGCGTTTCTACACCTCCAACGAATTTACGACCGGTCTGCATCATTTGCCAACCCGAATCGTGAACCGCGGCTGAGGTATGATAACAACTGCGTACCAGCGAAAATCGATCGGCTACCTCAGCATGGCGAGGCAGAATCTCGGAGATCTGGATCTCAGGCGAGGCGGTGCTGATGGGCTTGAACGGGCCGCGTACCTCTGCCGGGGCATCAGGCTTCATGTCGAAGGTGTCTAATTGACTCGGTGCCCCGAGATTAAAAATCAAAATGCAGGAGCGTTCGTCGTGATTCCGGGCAACATTCCCTTGAGCCTTGGCCGCAAAATATTGCGGTAACGAAAAACCGAGCGAAGACAGTGCTCCGACCGACAAGAAGTCACGGCGCCGCATACCCTGGCAATTATGAGCGAAGCCTTTTCCTTCAAAATGAAGCATCGATGAGATCCTATTCCGCTACGGATAAGCCTTTGCAACAACCACGCAATTCGTCTGAGAAATTCGTCTCAGGAGTACGCCAGAAACACGTATTCCCAGACCGTTATATTAAACGATTGGGACTAATTTGTCGAATCAGCACGACTTTTTTCCGTATCTGCTATAACCTTTTGCTTAACCGCCAAGACGCCAAGTCCGTCAAGTTTTTTTTACAAAAGCAATTCGAGTTAAGTCTAAATTCGTCGTCTTGGCTCACCTAGCGTCTTGGCGGTTTTTTATTGATTCCCCAGAAGAATTGGAGTGGGATCTAAATCCTCGAAAAACCTGGAATGTAAAATATACTTGACACGATTGAATGTTAAGTATATTTTACATTCAATCGACGTGACTAATCTATTTAAATGGGGATTTTGTTATGACTGCTATGGAAAAAGTTGCGTGGACTGAGCTATCAGTCTGTGTACTGACCGTTGTGATGGTGACGGCTCTTTATCCTTGGCTAGGGAACTCCGCCTCAGGAGCATTTGGTTTTCTTGGATTTATTGCATGTGGCATATTCTTTCTTAGAGGACGTGGAAAGACCGTGGTAATTGACGAACGTGACCGAGAAATCGAACAGCTAGCAACGCGTAGAGGTATTGAAACCGCTTGGATGGTTTTATTTATGACATTGATCGCAATTGTGCTTTGGTCAAGTTTTGCTAATGACGAAGTCGTCCCCACTGGGTTGCTAAGCTGGTTGATCTGGGTCCAATTCGCAATTTGCTACGGTGTCAAAGGCTTTGTCGCTGTGAGATTCTATAGGAGCCAACGACGTGCCGCGCAATAGTGAACCCACTCTCGATAACTGCATCAAAGAACTTCGCTCTGCAGAAGAAAGCATGACCCAACAGGCTTTGGCAGATCATGTCGGTGTGACGAGACAGACGATCATTGCATTAGAAGGCGGGGCCTACACGCCATCGCTCGCATTGGCATTGCGAGTCGCGAAAGTTTTTGACAAGAGCGTTGAAGAACTCTTTTGGCTCGATGACTAGCGTTGCATTTACTGTCTGGTATCTCGTTACGATCCGATTATTTTTTTATTGAAGGCACCTTCGTTGATTGTAGGCCGTTCCATACGTCCCTTATGATTGTAAGTAAGCTGCATATTGTCTAAGCCAAGCAACCATAAAATCGAGGCATGGATATCGTGCACATGCATTTTGTCTTCTACGGCATACAACCCGAGCTCGTCGGTGGCACCGATAGTCTGGCCACCCTTGACGCCGCCGCCAGCCATCCAGATCGAAAATCCGGTCGGGTTGTGATCGCGACCGTCGCCCTTCTCACTCATCGGAGTGCGACCAAACTCGCCTCCCCACACGACGAGTGTTTCGTCGAGCAAGCCGCGTTGCTTCAAGTCCTTTAACAAGCCAGCGACCGGTTTGTCCATCGATTTGCAGAGCTTCGAATGATTTGCTTCGATGGCGGCATGCGAATCCCACTTGCTGCCTGTGCCGCTATAGAGCTGCACAAAACGTACACCGCGTTCAACCAACCGACGGGCTAACAGGCAGTTTCTGCCGAACGATTCAGTTTCTTTTTGATCAAGTCCGTACAGCTGTTTGATGGATTGGGTTTCCTGAGCCAAATCAACAGCCGCAGGTGCCTCGGCTTGCATGCGGAACGCCAGTTCGTAACTTTGGATGCGTGCTTCTAGCTCACTTTGTTGGGGACGCTGCTCCGCATGGGCACGATTCAGCTGATTCAGCAAGGCGAGACTTTTTTGTTGTCGAACCCTGGAATAGTATTTGGGTAAATTCAAATTGGCAATCGGCTCGTCGCTAGCTCCGTTAATGCGTACTCCTTGATGCGACGCAGGGATAAATCCACTGCCCCAGTTGCGCGGGCCATTCACGGGTCGCGACGAGTTGTCGCACATCACGACGAACGAGGGCAGATTTTCATTCGCCGAGCCCAAGCCATAATTCACCCAAGACCCCAAGGAGGGTCGGCCAGCCACATTGATGCAAGTATTCATCTGGCAAACGCCACCCGCGTGATTGATGCCGTTAGTCCAGCACGAACGAATCACGGCGATATCATCCATGCAACCAGCGATGTTAGGAATCCACTCTGACGCCCACATTCCGCTTTCACCGTGTTGTTTCCAGGTGCGAGGAGCCGCCAAGAGGGGTGCCCCTTTTTCGCCCATGGCGGTGATGGGCTCGGGAAAACTCTCTGGCAACGGCTGGCCAGCATATTTATTGAGCATTGGCTTCGGGTCAACCAGATCGAGGTGGCTGGGACCGCCTTCCATAAACAGCCAAATAACGCTCTTTGCCCGAGCTGCATGATGTCCGAGCAAAGATGTTGCCCCACCATTTGCTTCGCTGCTTAACAACCAATTGAGCGCCAAAGCACCAAAACCGGCCCCGCTACGTTGCAAAAATTCACGCCGTGAGTTCGGGAACTCATGATGAGGTCGGTGATGATTATTAATTGCCATGCTTTACGTTCTAACTTTACTAATCGAGATCAATCGACGTATATAAACTCGTTGGAATTGAAGAGCACCTGACAGAAATCAATGAGCTTTTGATCGTTGCCCGCCATAAGCTTTTCGTCCGCTGCAACTTCGATAAACTCTAGGATACGCTCAACTTCACCCTCTGCTGGTTCTCGACCCCAAACTAATTGTACGGCATAGGCAACTGCATCCACAGCAGCTCCCTCGCGTTCTCGCAAGCGTGCTGCTAGTTTCTCGGCGCGGCCTATCACGTAGTCGCCGTTGATCATCAGCAACGATTGGGTTGGAGTTGTAGTCGTATTCCGCTCCGAAACGCTCATCAGTCCATTTGCCACATCAAACGCATGCAAAAATGCATCCGGCGCGTTGCGAATACTTTTTATGTAGAGTGAACGACGCGGCGTTTTCGACTCGATACTTGGTCCGCCAAGCTGTTGTTGCAACTCGCCACTCGCGGTGAGCATGGCATCGCGAATTTGCTCTGCCTGCAAACGCCTGATGCGGCATCGCCAGAGTAGATTTTCGGCTGGATCCTTCGCGCGATATTCTGACGCCTGAGGATGGTGGGCCGACTGTCGCCACACGGCAGACATCAGAATCTGCTTGTGCAGCCATTTAACGCTCCAATTATTTTCGATATAAGCAACAGTTAGCCAATCTAATAACGCAGGATGTGTCGGAAGCTGTCCCAGATGACCGAAATCATTGGCTGAAGAAACAATCCCCTGCCCAAAGTGCTGTTGCCAGATTCGGTTAACGAATACCCGCGTGGTGAGCGGGTTGTCGGGTCGTCCGATCCACTCTGCCAAGGCCGTTCGACGTCCTGAGGAGTTTTTTAATTCTGGAATCTGTGGCTGCTCGTCTTTAGAATCTTCTGAAAGTACAGAAATAAACCGTGGCACTACCGTCGCATTCTCAGGGGCATCCGGGAGTAGGGTTGGAGATATCGATCCCTGAAAATCGGTCGCAACCATCACCGCAGGCAGGGGCTTGGGTTTCTGAGCATCAAAAGTAGCCAATTCCTTTCTGAGCGTTTCGAGCTTTTCCTTTTCTTCCTTGGAAAGCCGCTTGAGCGGATCGCGGCCTTCATCCGTAAGCTGACGTGTAATTAAATATGCCATCTGGTGCTCCCAAGTAGAGCGGTCTTCTGCACTCTTCAGATAGCATGCTTGAATATCAACAGGGAATCTCTCAACGACTTCTTTCCAGACCTGATCCCGATGAGGCTTTATTAGGACTTCCATCTGGCTGCGAATCTCAGCACTCGTATCTTCCCATTTAGCAAGTTCGGCTTGATAGTCTGCCTTTTGCTTGTCCGTACTTCCATACAGATCGTCCCGCCAGGCAATCGGTTCAAAAAAAGCTCGCAACGTGTAATAGTCCGTCTGCAACAACGGATCGAACTTATGGTCGTGGCAACGAGCACAAGCCATCGAGACTCCCAGAAAAACGTCGCCGGTGACGTTGGTAATCTCGTTCATGATGTCGTTCCAGTGGGCCCGCGCATCCCGCTGGTTGTATTCATAGATGCCAAGTCGCAAGTAACCTGTAGCGATCAAACTCTGTGGATCGTCGCCCGGGATTTCGTCGCCGGCTAGTTGCTCGCGGACAAACTGTGGGTAGGGTTTGTCGTTATTGAAAGCGTTCACTACGTAATCGCGATAGCGCCAGAGGTAAGGACGGTATGAATCCTTATTCCAGCCGTCCGACTCCGCATAGCGAACCACATCGAGCCAGAACCTGGCCCAATGCTCGCCGTAGCGTTCGTCTGCCAGTAAGCGGTCGATTAACTTTTCCCAAGCGTTGTCAGAATCATCTGCAAGAAAGCCCGTAATTTCCTCAGGCGTCGGCGGTAAGCCTATCAGGTCGTAATACAGACGCCGTACTAGTTTGGCTCGCTCGGCCTGGGGAGCAGGCAAGATTTCATGTTCTACCATTTTCTGAAAAACAAATTGGTCAATCGCATTGATCGACCACACATCCTCCTCCAGAACTGGTACCTCGGTTTGGCTTAACGGCTGAAAGGCCCACCACTCGCGGTCAGCAGCGGTGATTGCTCCCGAGGCCTCACGGATTTCTTGCGTGTGCTCAGGCCATTCCGCGCCTGCAAGCACCCAGGCTTCCAGTGTGAGGATTTCCTTCTCCGACAACTGGCCCGTGGGGGGCATTTCGGACCCTTCGTAGCGAACCGCCTCGATCAACAGACTCTCGTCAAGCAGCTTCGGTACGATGGCCGGCCCACTGTCACCACCCTTGAGCATTGCCTCATTGGAATCGAGTCGGAGCCCGCCTTCTTGTTTTTTTGGACCGTGACACTTGATGCACTGCGACGCTAGTATCGGCCGGACCTGCTCTTCGAAATGTACAGCCGCATCCGTGAGCTGCGAAGTTTCTTCGGCTCTACAATTTTCTTGCATCGGAAAGAACAAATTCACCGACGACAGCAGGCAAGCTAGTAAGACAAGACGCATAGGCTTGAGTGCTTTAACGAAGAAAAAGGCGTGGTGGCGGAGATCGGTACCAACTCTTCTAATCGTACCATTTTAACTGGGTATTAGGTCGTGTTCTACCACCAACACGACGAAAGTGTCGCTTCAGCTTCTCGGACTTTTGGTGGATCTAAGCCATTTCACAAGGCCTACGAAGTCGCGAGTCAGCAACAGTACACCTACTATAATAAGTCCAAGAGCAGGCACGAGAAAAGGGAGCATCCATTTCAGCATACCTTCGGGATTTGTAAGCAATGCACCTCCCTCTGGCAAGCGGGTAACATTTTCTGCTCCCAAGGCCTCTTCCTCCCCTACATAGTAGATCAATAGCAGCATTGCGTCGTTTGAATAGTAAAACAGCAACATTCCGAGAATAAATAGGATCGTTGCCGCGGCACGACGGTTGCGACTCTTTCTCGATTTACTCATTATGGTATCTGAATGTTTGAGCCAAACTTGCCGTCATCCCAGCTATTTTTCATCAAACCGACGCATTATTTCGCGCCAGTTTGTGAATTGTATTCCTTCGCTTTCTAGGAACTTCTGCACCTTGGGGTCGTGGAACATCTCGGCTTCCCAAACACGTTGCTGCCAACTGCCGGTTGTTTTTTTGAGACCTTCGGTTTCAACCGAGGGGTGGAAAATAAGTTCCGTGATGCCAGGCTGAAGGTCTTGGATCTGTTGGTAGAATTTGTCTAGTTTCTCTTCATAAGTAGGTGCAGTTACAATTGCACCGAAGTCGTCGAGTTTGGGTAGTTTGTAGTTGTTTAGTACTTCGATCATCTTCTCGTCTATGGGGTAGCCCTGCTTGCGAAACTTTTGAACCGTGTGCGGCAACATCTCGATAACCATTGCCGGTATGTGGTACTCTTCGGCAACCTTCAGGTAAGCAGCTGTGTAGTCGGGACGAGCGTAGAGCGTGCCCATGTGGGTGTCGATATGACTGGGTTTGATATCGCGAGAGAGGGCCCGTTCGACTTGGGCACGAATTTCGGTCTCTACCTCTGCAGCTGAGGCATGGGTTGCCACAGCGAGAACACCGCGCCACAAGTAGCCATCGTCGTCAATCAATCCAGGCACGTCGCGAGTGTTAGCAACGGGACCCCAGCGATAAGCTTTCCATTCGCTGGTCAGAGCCAGATGCAAACCCATACAGTGCTCAGGATGCTCCTTGTACCAGGCGGCGATTTCGTTAAACCAGGGGCACGGCACCATCATAGCAGCTGAGTGGATCACACCGTCGCCGAGCTGCTGTTTGGCAGCTTGGTTCGCTTCGTAGCACATGCCAATGTCGTCTGCATGCAGAATCAACACCCGTGTGTCAGGCGAATAACCTAACTTCTCGCCCCATGTCTCCGCTGCTGTCGTCTGGGGGCAAAAAACGAGCGTAAGTAGTGCTACTGAAAATAAACACCAGATTTGAGTACTAGTGGCAAGGAACTTATAACAAAAGCGTGCTCGGCTCAGGCAGCATGAAGAAGACGAATAATTCGCGGAATGTTCGTGGGTGTGCATGGGTAGACTCCGGTAGTGGTGTTGTCGTATGCAGTGGATGGCTTTCTGTTGACCTTCCGTTAGAATTGTCGTTCCCCCCCTGCCCTACAGAACAATTCCACCATGAGTAATATCGTATTTGTCCGTCATGCTCAAGCATCCTTCTTTAGTGAGGATTACGATAAGCTTTCGAAACATGGCGAGCGACAAGCGGCCCAATTAGGCAAGTTCTGGAAAGCTCAGGACAAACAGCTACATGAAGTGTATGTAGGCCCATGTCTAAGACATCGCCAAACGGCTGAAATTGCATTGGCAGCGAGCGGATGCTCTGTGGCCAATCTTGTGGAGCTGCCCGAATTTGACGAACATCAAGTCGACCAACTTGTCATTCAACATCAGCAGACCCTAGCCCAAGAATTCCCAGAGCTGGCCAGTTTGGTAAGTACCCATAAAAATGCAACT
>Ga0315338_1003134_pt1 | contig 14944 bp, 8 predicted proteins | sample ASW8metaG_FD_204518 | JGI IMG/M metagenome (GOLD analysis project Ga0315338, IMG submission 204518) | Ammonia-oxidizing marine archaeal communities from Monterey Bay, California, United States - ASW #8 | ecosystem: Environmental > Aquatic > Marine > Coastal | place: USA: California | collected... | reverse complement strand
CCGCTTCGCTCACGGTTTTCGCGCTGGTTCAGCGAACGCCAGACGCGGCGACTGCCGTATCTTTTCAGCGTCGCCGATCCTGAACGGCCCATGGAGGGGCTCGCTGATAAACGGCAGCCGCCGGCGCCCGATGGTTTTCCGGCCACGCACGAGCTGCTCGAGACGGCCTTCCGACGTGTCTTGGCGGCGCTCGAGGGCATTCTCGTTCGCAGTCCCTTTCTGCTCGGAGATCGCATGACGCTGGCGGATGCCAGCGCGTACGGACAGCTTGCAATGAACACCCAAGATCTGGAGGCGGACGAGCTAATCGAGGAGCTCGCGCCGGCAACCCATGCCTGGCTCGGCCGTATCGCGAACGGCGAGACTCCGCCGGCGCATGCCTCGGGCTCTGCCGAGCTGCGCATGATTCCCGAACTCGACGCGCTCCACGAGGAGATATGCCGTACCTTTGTTCCCCTGATGAGGCAGAACGAGGCGGCCTATATGCGGAACCTCGCGGTTGGCGAGAAAATCTTCAATGAGGCTGCCTTTGACGCGGGCCGTGCTCTCTACAAGGGCACTATTGATGCCCATCCGTTCAGGGCCGTGGCCAAGACTTTCCAAGTCAAAGTATGGCGTCGACTACTCGGCGAGTGGGAGCAGCTGACGCCGGAGCAACGAGGCCGCGTTCCCGCATTCGCGCGCGCGATTGGCAACGAACCCGACTGAGGTTCCACGTGGGCATATGCGCGGTTGACCAGGGTTTTTAGGCAATGGTACGGTTCGGCCTATAGCTGCCTCGTGCGGCCGCGCACTCGGGCAGGCACCGCGCAACCAGGGGTAAGATCAGCATGGGTTTAGTGGGTCATGTCAGTGCAGTTCTCTCTCGCGCGTGCATCGTCGCGGCCCTAGCGCTCTGGTTGGGACCGATCGACGCGGAAGCGGTGGCGCCGTCGCCGGAATTCAAGTGCCGTGACGCGGTTGCCAAGAGCACGCGCAAGGCTGCTTCCGGGCTCGTCAATGCGAGAGCGAAATGCCTGAAGCAACGCCTGCGATTCAGGCTCGGCGCGTCGGTTGATTGTCTGGCCGACCCTGCTGCACTCGGCGGCCCCGGCTCCGGCGATGCAGCGACGGATACGCAGGTTGCCAAGATTCTCAAACGCCGCGATGGGGCGAAGAAGACGCTTGCTTCGCGTTGCAAGAACATCGACCTCGCGGCAACGGGTCTCGCCGATATCTGTGCTGCGCCGGCTACGACTACCGACGAACTAGCGGAGTGCGCGATCATGGATCTCGCGAAGCCGGGGGGCGACGCTCTGGCGGAGATTATCAACATTCCGCAGCCTGCGGTTTCACCACCGGGCGGCGCGCGCAAATGCTACGAAGTGATCAATCGCGCGATTCGTTTCAACGAGCGCAAGCTCAATTCTATTCGCGGAGACTGTTTCAAACGTACGGAGCAGAGCGGTGGCTCGAACGCCGCGTGCCTGGCAACGGCGGCACCGCCGGGAATCGTCAATCCTACCGGAAACGTCAGCGTCGATGAGGACCTCGTCAAACGTCTGACGAGTATGCGCGGCAACATATTCCGCTTTTGCGAAGGCGTGGACTTCGGATCTCTTGGCTTCGACACGCACCTGCCGGACCCCACGGGGGGGACCTTTACTCTGGATGACGCGTTCGGTGAGCTCTACGATGCTCTTCTCGACGAAGTGACCGTCATCAACGCCGCTATTTGGCCGACCGTGAACTACTGCGGCAACAGCTCCCTCGATGCCGGTGAGCAGTGCGACGATGGTAACCGCGTGAGCTGTGATGGCTGCGATCGCGATTGCTCGCTTCCAGTGTGTCAAAACGGCGCCGCGTGCGCTCCGGAACTCTGTGACGATGGTAATCCCGATCCGGGCGACGGCTGCGACGGCTCCTGTATCGACGAGGTCTGCGGCAATGGCGTCATCCAAGGCGCGAACGGCGAGGTGTGCGACGATGGTGTCGGCAACAGCGATCTATTGCCCGACGCGTGCCGCAGCGATTGCCAGCCGGCCGGTTGTGGTGACGGTGTTATCGATACCGGTGAGACCTGCGACCCGCCGAACGGCATAACCTGCGACTCCAACTGCCTGTCGCCGGGCTGCGGCAACGGCTTTCTCGATCCTGGCGAACAGTGCGATGACGGACCAGGCAACAGCGACGTGGTGCCGGATGCATGCCGCACTACCTGTATGCTACCTACCTGCGGTGACGGTGTGACCGATAGCGGAGAGCAATGCGATCCGCCTGACGGTAGTCTCTGCGACGTAGATTGCAGCTTCCTCGACTGTGGCAACGGGGTCATCGATCCCGGTGAAGACTGCGACGACGGCGCCGGCAATAACGATACGATCCCCGACGCATGCCGTACGGACTGTACGGATCCTGCTTGTGGCGACGGTGTCACCGACACGAGTGAGACCTGTGACGATGGCGGCGAATCAGCGACCTGCGACGATGACTGTACCGCCGTGGTTTGCCCCGACGGGAACACGAACGCCGCTGCCGGTGAGCAATGCGATGACAACAATGGTGTTGACGGCGACGGCTGTGACTCCAACTGCACGACGACTGGCTGCGGTAACAGCATCGTCACCGCTGGCGAGTTTTGCGACGACGGCGGCAATAGTCCGACCTGTGACGCCGATTGTACGGCCGCTGCCTGCGGAGACGGCTTCACGAACGGCGCAGCCGGCGAAACCTGCGACGATAGCGGCGAGTCGGCAACTTGCGACGACGATTGCACCGCGGTTGTCTGCCCGGACAGCAACGTCAACGAGGCTGCGGGTGAAGAATGCGACGACGGCAACCTGACGCCCGGTGATGGCTGCAACGCAAGCTGTCTCTGTGGTCCCGGTTCGGGAGAGGTGGGTTGCGGTCCTGCGGATCCCCTGTGTCCGTCGATCGGCGAAGCGACGATCTATGCAGCAACCGGTATTACTGCGTGTGCAAACAACGGTGACTGCGCGGTCGGGACCTGTGATACGGGGCTCGGTCTGTGTACGACCACGACAGCTCTCCATACGGGCTGGACTGGTATCGCTCATGGTGCGGACGTGAACGATCAAGTGACCCAGCGAGCGGTTCTGCACTGCCCGGGACCGTTTGACGGCGGTTTGTCTGAGCCCTGCGGGCAATGCCAGATCCTCGGACTGCGTGCGGATACACGCGACTGTCGATGCGCGGGCGACAACCGCGCGGTCTGTGATGAGCCGCTCCAGAACGATGCCGACGATTGCGGCGGTGGGCTCTGTGAATGCTATCTCGGTGGTCCGCTGCCGTTGTCAGCCGGCAACACGCCGGCTTGTTCTTTGAACAAGTTCTCGCAGGACATCAGCGGATCAACCAACGTCGATCTGGGAGAGGGGCAGGTGACCGCAAATCTCGCAGCGGTTGTCTATCTTGGCATCAACTTGATCCTGCCTTGCCCGGCATGTGGAGGTACATGCACGGCACCGGCCGGATCGGTCGGCGACGGATGCGCCGTCCATTTCAATTGCGATAGTGCGCCCGCCGCGGGCGACGGAGTCTGCGGAAACTACGATACGCTTGCGAAGGATGGAGTGCGCGATGGTACGTGTCTCGGCGGTCTCAACGACGGTCAAGCTTGTGATGTCGATTCGTATAACAGCAGCTTCCCGGCACCCGGACCTTCACTCGCGGGTATGAGCCTCGACTGTTTTCCGGACCCGGGTAAAAACGTTTCGGGGACCGGGCTCAAGATCTCACTAACCCAGACGACCGGCGTGACATCGTTGCCGCCGGCGTCGATCACGTGCGGCTTCCCGCCGTTTGTGACTTATGACTGCCCATGCGGTCAGTGCACGAACGACACGTCGATACCGTGCACGTCCGACGCTGTGTGTAGCGGTGGAACCTGTGTTGCCGACGGTTCCGGAGCCCCGCTGCCGGATCAGTGCGCGAGTACCGGTAACTGTGTCGATCTAGGTGGCGGTCAGGGGGAGTGCGGCGTAGGACCGGTTGATAATCTCTGCGACGGCATCGTCAGAGCGAGCGGAGAGGGCTTCATCAGTTGCCTAGCCGACATCGACTGTGAGCCGGGAACGATCGGCATCGACGCCGGTGCATGTACGCTCGTGCGAACGCGACCATGCATGCTAGACCCGGTTTCGAGTTCGGGAACGCCCGATCCTAGCGCGCCTATAGCGGCCGCGACTTTCTGCATCGCGAAGACATCGAACGGTGGCATCAATACGGTCGCCGGATTGCCCGGCCCGGCAACCGTGCGTAACCAGGCGGGCACGAAGACTTTCTGCGGAAGCGACACGAACGTTCAGTACACCCCCGGCGTGGGCGGTTGCCCCTGAGCCCGAGCTAGCGAGGGCGAGAGTCTTGGTCGCTCGTAGCGATGGAACTCTCAATCTCTTCTAGCGGCCAGCGGGCAAAAGCCCGAGCTAGCGAGGGCGAGAGTCTTGGTCGCTCGTAGCGATGGAACTCTCAATCTCTTCTAGCGGCCAGCGGGCAAAAGCCCGAGCTAGCGAGGGCGAGAGTCTTGGTCGCTCGTACGTCGCCAGACCCCACGGCGGACGATCGCGCAGCGGGCGGCCTAGGCGTAGTGCCTGGGCCACCGCTTGCTGCGGCGATATCGTAGTTCCGAATATTCGCGTCAGGGAATTGAGTCGACGCTGGGTTGGCGATGTGGGGTACGCAGTTTGCGCAGCGCCTTCGCTTCGATCTGCCGGATACGCTCGCGTGTAACGGCGAACTTGGCGCCGACTTCTTCGAGCGTGTAGTCGGTCTTCTCGCCGATGCCAAAGCGCATGCGAAGAATGATCTCTTCGCGCGGTGTCAGCGTCGAAAGCACCTTTCGTGCCGCCTCTTCCAGTCGCAGGGCGTCGGTAGCATCCGTCGGTGAGATCGATTTACGATCCTCGACGATGTCGCCGAGCGAATTCTCTTCGTCGTCTCCGATCGGCGTCTGTAGCGATACCGGCTCTTTGACGATCTTGAGAATCTTGCGGACCTTCGCGGCAGGCAGATCCATTTGTTCGGCAATTTCTTCGGGCGTGGGCTCACGTCCAAGCGTTTGGACCAAGTAGCGCGACGTGCGCAGCACCTGGTTGATCGCTTCGGTCATGTGCACCGGGATCCGGATCGTACGTGCCTGGTCGGCGACTGCTCGGCTAACCGATTGCCGGATCCACCACGTTGCGTACGTGGAGAATTTGTAGCCTCGCTGGTACTCGAACTTCTGGACGGCGCGCATCAGGCCGATGTTGCCTTCCTGGATGAGGTCCAAGAAGCCGAGGCCTCGATTGCGGTAGCGTTTAGCGATCGACACAACGAGACGAAGATTGGCCTCGATGAGCTTGCGGGTCGCCAACTGCGCGCGCTGTTCGCCACTGCTCACGCGTCTGAGGACCCATTCTAGATCGTCAACCGACATGCCCAGTCCGGCTTCGACGTTCTTGAACGTCGCTCGCGCCTCGACGATATCGTCGCCGAGCTTTTCGGCGGCTCTCGCCGTTAGTTTTGCGGCACCGAGCGTTACACGACCGTTGCGTACGGCGGGTTTGTTGCGCCCACCAAGCTTCTTGGCTATCTCGGCGATAGTTAGGCCGCTCTTCTTCTCTGCGCGACGTGCGACGCGGAGACCGGGACGGCACAACATACGCGCCTCTTCGAGCTTCTTTGCCAGCACCTCGATGTGCTTGTCGGCCAAATTCATTACGACGAGGTGCTCGACTACGCGCTCGCGTGCCGTGACGAACTTGTGAACCTTCTTGGCACGTGCGCTGTTTCCCTCGGGGAGTTCCGCGTCGGGAGCGGGGAGGTGCGTAGGGACGTTGTCCGTGTAAGTGCGAGCGAGACGTTTGAGCGTGCCGATATCCTTGAGGAATTTCTTCACGCGCTGCTCGGCACGCCCTTCGCGGGATATGCCTTCGCTGTCGGTCTCTTCGTCGAATAGGTCTTGCGGATTGATGTCGCCGGCGCGAAGTCGATCGGCAAGCCCAAGGACATAGACGAGAGACATCGGTAGCCCGAACACGCAGTCTCGCACGCAGTGATTGCCGGCTTCGATTTCTTTCGCGATCTCGACTTCCTGCTCGCGGGTCAGAAGCGGTACGCTGCCCATCTCCTGCAGGTACATGCGGACGGGATCGGTGACGTCGCCGGCGTAATCTCGTTCGTTGCCAGACATCTTTGTTGCGCCGACGGGCGCAGTTGCTTCGTCGGCAGTCTGACTGCGGCGGTGTTTGTTGCGAGAGTCGCTGCCCGACCACTCGTCGTCTTCGGGGGCGAAGAAAGCTTCATCTGGATCTGCGGCTTCTTCTTCCTCGGTATCGTCCTTCGAGTCGTTGGTACTAGCAGTCGACGGTGATTCGAGAACCTCGATATCCTGATCGGCGAGAGCGTTGAGGACTTCCTTGATCTCTTCAGTTTCGGTCTCGTCGGAAGGAAGTACCTGTGCGACGTTTTGGTAGGTTACGTGCCCTTTCTCGCGACCGAGTTCCATCAACTGCTCGATTGCTGTGGCTACGTCATTCTTTTTGGCGGCTCGTGCCATTCGTACTCCGTGCGCGTGTGGGTAATAGCCCGCGGGAAGCGGCCCTCCCATAGGGGTCCTGGGGCCACGCGCAAACCCCGCAATTCAATTGGACCCATTGATCGCCTGCAATTGCAACGAACAGGTTTCGGTTGAGCACCGCGGCCGGCCATTCGGGCTCCCGTGCGGGGGTTCATCGTCCAACGGTAGGCTCGAATTACCACCCAAATGGGGGGCGAATCGCACAGTCCTGTACGATCTCCGGTAGGCGCCGGCGTCCGACAAGCCAGCGCGCAATCGGGGGGGCCGGCTCGCAAATGCCCGATAGAACGATGATTTACGGGCAGCGGAGTGCAAATGCCGCACAGCGTCTTGAGCGGCGCGATCCGCCGTGACATCGGCCGACGCATGAGGCAAAGCCTTTCATGCGGCGCCGCCGAGTGGCTGCGCGCCGAAGAGGTTAGTACAGATGGACCCATCCCGACCGCCATCACCGCCCGGCCTGATCGATGTCGCGACCATCGGCGAGGACGTCCCCCTGCTCGAAGGCATCCGGACGACGCGTGCGATCCGAAGGCTCGCGCCCGACCCGGTGCCACGCGAACTCATACGCAAAGTGGTTGAGGCGGGTACTTTCGGTCCGAGTGGCGGCAATCGTCAGCCGTGGTCGTTTGTCGCGGTAGCCGATCGCGAGCGCCGCGCATGGATCGCGGAGCGCTACAGGCGCACGTTCGAAGAATACATCGCGCCGGCGCGGAAGCTGGCCGATACGTTTAGCCCGGCACGTCGGCGCAATATGGAGTCGGCGATACACCTCGCCGAGACTCTTGCGGATGTGCCGGTGCATCTGTTCGTGGCGGGCTGGACGCGGCGGGGGCAGCCTCAGCATCAAGCACTGTATCCCGCTATCCAGAATGTGTTGCTTGCCTGCCGCGCGGTAGGGCTTGGAGCGTGTATTACCAGCGTACATCTGGCGTTGGGACGCGAGATCGACGAGTACCTAGGACTTCCGGAGTCGCAGCCGAGCTGTGCGCTCATCCCGATCGGGTGGCCGTTGATCCCCTATAAAATGCCGGTGCGTCGTCCTGTGGACGACTGCCTTTTCTGGGATCGATTCCAGCGCTGAAGGGAAATACTGCGAGCGAGAGTTTTGTGCCGCCGCGTTCCGGGTCGGAGAGGAGGGGGACAGCCGACCCGGAACATGGCGGCGGATCAGGACGCTATTTGGAGGTCGTCCTGTTTGGGTTCTTCGATTACCGCCGATTCTATCGATATTTCTGCCGGTTGCACGTGCATCTGACCGTGGCGATGGGCACGACCCGTGAGTAGCGGCATGATGCGGGGCTCGCGCTGGGGTAGCACGCTTTTGCGCGTACGTACGTCATGCGTGCGCAGGCCGCAACGAATGTATTCCGGATCGATGCCGAGCACGTTGCAGATATTATCGAACGAGAAGGGCCAGCTGGTATCGCGCGACGCGATCCACTCTCGGGCCTCCGTGCACTCCTGACGCTTTTCAGGATCTCGCGCGAGCGCGTAGCGCTGATACACGACTATTGCGTCCTCGAGGACGGCCAGCATGAGCCGGCGTTCCCCGTCGAGTCCCGGCATACGGGCTTCTCCCGAGAAATACTGGTCGGGCAGCAAGGACTGAGGGTCGGATGTGTTAACCGGCTGAGAAGTCATTGTCTTTCCTCTTGGTCGCGGGTGCCTGGGACGGGCGCAGCGCCCGACTTGCTCGCGATTGTGCTAGTTATGACTGTGGGCGGTCTCGAATTATTCAGTGAACCTCGTCGCACGAGCATGGTTTTTTTCGTTATTCGGCCGAATTTCGACGCTGTAGGAAATACGCAGTGACTCGGTTGGGTAGGTACACCGTCTATCAGATCCCCGGCATCGTCGTGGTGGGAGTGGCCCTGTGGGCTCTTTGGCCCCTCACGGGATGGTCTAATTGGCTTGGCGCGGTCGTTCTGGGGCTTTGGATCGCGAAGGACATCGCTCTGTACCCGCTGCTCAAAGCGGCGTATGACCCCATACCTACCGACGATCCGGCCCGGTTGCTGGGGCGCGAGGCTCTCGTTATCGAGGCTCTATGCCCCATCGGTCACGTGAAGCTCGGTGCTGAGCGGTGGCGTGCCGAATGCTGCGTCGACGGGTTGCAGGTCGCGTCGGGGCAACGCGTAAGGATCGATGGTGTGGAAGGTCTCACTTTGCGGGTCAGTCCGCTCGACGCGCGCCCTGATAGGTAGTTCGTTACGTCAGTGCGCGTACAGGTCGACGTGGCCGGTGAGCGATGCAGTTGTGCCGTGATCGGCATAACTCGACACCCACGGACACAACGTCGAGTGACTCGATCCTGTTGCGCCCCGATATGCGCAGAGTATGCTCATCTCTCAGGAGTTTGTGAGACGTTGTCTTTGCGCTGTCGTGCGCACGGACACGAATTAGGCCCCACCGCTGCGGATCGATTTTTGCTTAGAGGCGGAGGTAGGGGCCTGTGAATAGGCAATGGGAGTCATCTCCAAGGTTCGTCGCGAAGTTCGTACGGCGTACGTACTTTCGCGCACGAAGCATGCAATGGAGCGCGTGCACCCGGGCGGCAAAGATACCGTCGCCGATCTCTTCGAATCTCGTGTAGACGAACATCCCGACGCAGCGGCGGTCCACTGGGCCGGAAACGAATACAGCTACGCAGAGGTGGACTCGGCCGCGAACCGGCTGGCCAATTGGGCGCTCGACCAAGGACTCGAGCGCGGAGATGTCGTCGCGTTGATGATGCGCAACCGTCCCGAGTATCTCTTCAGCTGGCTCGGACTGGCCAAGATCGGCGTCGAGATCGCGCTGATCAACACCCATCTGACGGGTGCCCCGCTGGCGCACGCTCTGTCAGCCGCCGATCCGAAGGCGTTGATCATCGGCTCGGAGAGTGGGAAGAACTTCGCTACCGCGCGCCACGATCTCGATGCGGGAGTTCCTGCCTACAGCATGGGCGCGCGCGTCGGTGGGTGCGAGTTGCTGGATCCGGAGTTCCTCGAAGCCCCCGACGCCCGCCCGCCCTCCTCGGTGCGGGCGGGAATGTGCAGCGGCGACAACCTGTTCTACATCTACACTTCGGGTACTACGGGCGATCCGAAGGCCGCGAAGTACAGCCACTACCGATTCCTACAGACCGGCTACGCGTATTCTTGCCTCGCGAAGATCACAGCGAACGATCGTATCTACTGCGTACTACCGCTGTACCACAGCGCCGGGGGGGTCATCGCGGTGTCGATGGCGTTGCTCAACGGCGCATCGTTGGTCTTAGAGGATCGTTTCTCCGCCGGCGGATTCTGGAGTGACTGCCGTGAACGCGGGGTTACAGTTTTCCAATACGTCGGTGAGCTGTGTCGCTATCTGCTTGCGGTTCCTGAGAACGCTTACGACCGTCGCCATCAGGTGCGGTGCGCGATCGGCAACGGCTTGCGATCGGATATCTGGGAACGCTTTCAGCACCGCTTTGGTATCGGACAGATCACCGAGTTCTACTCGGCCACAGAAGGGAACTTTTCTCTCGTCAACATCGATAACAAAGTAGGCGCCGTCGGGCGCGTGCCGCCGTATCTGCGCAAGCGGTTCGCGGTGGAGCTGATCAAGTACGACCACGAAGAAGGAGAACCGGCACGCGGCGACGACGGCTTCTGTCGGCGCTGCGGTTGCGATGAACCAGGTGAGGCCATCGGTCGAATCGGTGACGACGCCGATGGCGCCGGACGGTTTGAGGGTTACAAAGATGAAAACGAGAACGAGGCGCGGATTATGCGCGACGTGTTCGAGCCGGGCGATGCGTGGTATCGCAGCGGTGATTTACTGAGCCGCGACGACGAAGGCTATTTCTACTTCATAGACAGGGTCGGCGACACATTCCGTTGGAAGGGGCACGACGTGTCGACCGGGGAGGTGGCCGAGGCCTTGCTCTCCTTCGGCGGAATTCTCGAGGCCAACGTGTATGGTGTTCCCGTTGTGGGCTGTGAGGGGAGGGCAGGCATGTCGGCGGTTGTCCTCAACGGCCGATTCGATGCCAGCGCGCTCTACGATCACGTGAGCGGTGTGTTGCCGGATTCCTCGCGACCGCTTTTCATTCGCATTCGCCGAGAGATCGAGAAGACGGGCACATTCAAGTACCGAAAAGTCGACCGCGTTAGCGAAGGCTTTGACCCGGATGCCATCTCAGAACCGTTATATTTTCGAGATGATTCAACGCGTTCTTATGTTTCGCTCGATCGATCGCTTTTCGAACGTATCGTGGGTGGTGACGTCCGTCTCTAGGCGAGGTCTTCTCTAGAAACGATACGTCCAGCTCAGTTTCGTGGTGACTTCGCTCGTCGTCGAGTGAAGCTCGTGGTCTTCGACCACCATGCCCTGGTTCCACACGAGCACGAACTCGTTGCCGGGCTCGATGATCCATCGGACACGACTGTTGACGGCGACATTGTTGCTGAGGTCGTCCCACTGCAAGAAGCTGTTCCACGAGATCTCGGGATTGAGTGACACGTTGAAACGCGTACGTGCCAGGTGGACCTCGAAGTTGCCCGCGTCCTGGTGTGCGTCGTCGTACTCGTGCTCGAGTGCGACGAACAGATGCGGGGTTGGGCGCAGTTCGAGCAGCGCGGTCGTGCTCCAAATCGTGCCTGAAAAGAATTCACCCCATGTGATCGAGAACTCACCGCTTACGGGGCGCCCGATGCTGGATTCGAACACGAGGTTGTATTGATCGAAGCTGTAGTCGTCTGCGGCAATGGTGAGGCCGGGCACGACCTCGAAATCGGCCGTAAGGTCTTCACGTCGAAGCGTATAGACCGCCGCGATCGCATCGCCAGGATTGTTAGCAATCCGAACAATCTCTAAATCGACGTTGGAACTTGAGAACTCGTTGTCGGTGTCTGTGATGATGTCGGCATTGATGCCGAAATCGATCGTCCTCAGCCACGTCTGAGGCCGAATGCGATAGCGGGTGTCGGCTATGTAGGAACGGATGTCGGAGCGGTTGACGAATCCCAACGCGGGGTCGAAGTTTCGTTGGATCTCCGTGAACTCGAGGTTGATGTCGACACGGTCGTTTGGATAGTCGAACGCAACGCCGTACGACATGTCGTTATCGCTGAGTTCGCTCGACCAGGATTTTTGTGCGAAGGCATCGATCTGCACGATTGTGCCACCGTCGAGTCGACTGTTGCGGTAGCGGAAGTCGCCGCCGAGTAGGGTGTTTTGACCGACGCCGTCCGGCGTGCCGTTGGTGGCAATCATCCCCACGCGAGATTCTTCGAAGAGATTGTATGCGATGCGCGCAACGCTGAGGTTCTGCGCCTCGATGCCTTGATCATCGCGGGTCTGTACGTCGAGCAGACCGATGCTGAGCGGTCCCACGCGGCCGGCGAGTTTGGCACCGGCAGCTAGATCCACGGGTTCTCCCCCCGGCGAGATCCCGATGCGCCTCGAGAAGAATGGAATGCCATTGCGCGAGAGCCCACCGAACTCAAAGATCTCCGCGCCATCGAGAAAAAAATCGCGCGTTTCGGGAAAGAAGAGCGAGAAGCGGGTTAGGTTGGTCTGCCGCTCGTCAACCTCCGCATCGCTGAAGTCCGTGTTGGTCGTGGCTGAGAGTCTTAGAGACGGTGTCACACGGTAGAAGATGTCCAGGCTGGGCCTGAGCAGAAAATCCTTGTCGGCTGCATCGCTTGACCACTGATACGTTCCCGCCAGCGTCGGGACGATGTCGAGTCCGATGCCCTGGTCCATGCCCGAGAGCCCCTCGATGGTGCCTAGTGGCGCGATCGAAACGATTGAACGACTCTGCGAGATATTCGACCAACGGATCCGTTCGTTCTTGCGTCGGATCATGCGTTCGATTTCGAAGCCCCATGTAGAGGACTCGGCATCGAATGAAAGCGTCTTGAACGGGATTGCGAACTCGGCCGTCCAGCCCTCGTCGTCGATTCGGGCTTTGGCGTACCAGATGCCGTCCCACTGACGGCGAAAGTTCGAGTTGTTCTCGATGCGTCCGTCGCTGCGTGATCCCAAGGCGTTGGTCTGAAAGAAGTACCCGTTGCGCTGGTCGTGGTACGTATCGAGCACGAGATTGATGCGATCGTCCGAGAGCATAGCTGCATCTTCGGTCAACACGGTCGAGACGATGCGATCGGGCTGCGAGTCGTAGCAGCGAACTCCGACGTAAAGCGCGTCGGCGTCTTGCATCAGGTATGCGACGGTTCGTTCGGAGGGAGTTCCACCCTCGACGGGCTCGACCTGAATCAGTTGATCGATGATGGCGGCACCCGCCCATTCGCCTTCGCTGAGGTGGCCGTCGATCGTGGGAGGAACGCTGGTTTTCTCGATTGTGACCGATGGTGGCAGTGTGTACGGGAGCTCCGCCAACGCTGAATGCGCGAAAGCGGACACTGTGAGCCATATGATCGATCCGGTGAGGGCGGCGCGCCGACTGGTGCGGTGGGTCTGCATGCGGGGGGCCGTTAGAAAACTGGGAACGCGCGTCAATCGCAAGAAGCACACCGTGGGTCCGCCGCACGGCGTTGGCGTGCGCGCGGTCCTCCCATAGAGTACGTCGTCGTGAAGTTTTGGCAGTCCCTGTCGTTCGCGGAACCCGAGCAACTCGTTGACATCGCCCAGATAGCCGAAGAGGTCGGCTTCCACGGCGTGTTGATGTCGGACCATTTGTTCTTTCCGAAGACGCTCGATTCGACGTATCCATATTCCGACGATGGCGTACCGGTCTTCACTGCCGAAACGCCTTTTCCGGATGCGCTTCTCACGATCGCAGCCATGGCTTCGGTGACGCGAACGCTGCAATTTTCCACGATCGTTTACATTCTGCCGCTTCGTCATCCCTTGGAAGTGGCAAAACAGTGCGCAACGTTGGCAATTCTCAGCGGTGACCGTTTCGCGCTCGGTGTCGGTTCGGGTTGGATGAAAGAAGAGTTCGAGACTCTAGAGATCGACTTCAAGAAGCGTGGCCGTCGCTACGACGAAATGCTCGAGATCATGCGTGGCCTCTGGGACGACGGGGAGATTGAGTATCGGGGGGAGCATTTCGATTTCGATGCGCTCGCGATGCAGCCTCAACCGGTTAAGCCGATTCCGGTCTACGTGGGCGGTGCGAGCGGACCGGCGCTGCGTAGAGCGGCGCGCACGGGAGACGGCTGGATCGGACCAGGATCTACTCCGGAAGAGGTTCCGGCTTTGCTCGCCCGTCTCGATGGGTTCCGGGTGGACTACGGACGCGGCGACGTTGACTTTGAGAATTTCGTGCCGCTCGCGGCGCCACCGGACGTCGATCTTTTCAAACGCATGCGCGACGCCGGCGTCGATTCGACGGTGTCGTACCCATTCAACTACGCGCTCGGGCCCGCTTCGAGCCTTGACGACAAACGGCGGCTGCTCGAACAGTTCGCCGAGAACTTCATCAGACCGCTCTCGTCTTGATCGGTCGATCGCCACAGGAGGCAGTATGAACTCGGGCATCAGATCGGCGGCGGCCATTGGGGCGCTAGTCGTAGTCGCGGCCGGATGTGACGCCGCGCCGCGTTCACTTCCACTCGACATGAGCGGACCGACGGCCGACTGGCCCGAATATGGCGGAGATAAGGGTGCGCAACGCTACTCGCCGCTCAATCAAATCACGCCGGAGAACGTCGCACGGCTCGACATCGCTTGGGAGTATCGCCACGGTGACGCGGCCGACGGCACCGGAGAGTACAAGCGTACGTCTTTTCAAGCGACGCCGATCGTTGTCGACGACCTCCTCTATTTTTGTACGGCCTTCAATCGCGTGATCGCACTGGATCCCCGGACGGGACGTGAGGCGTGGACGTTCGATCCCAAACTCGCGGCGAAATCCGGCCCTGGTCCGTATCCATTGACCTGCCGCGGCGTCGCCTATTGGTCGGATGGCGCGGGAGACGGCAGATGCGCAGCTCGAATCTTCTCGGGTACCCGCGACGCCGAGCTGATCGCGCTCGATGCCAAGACCGGCAAGCCCTGCGCGGACTTTGGCAGCAACGGTCGGGTCGCGCTGCGCGAGGGCCTAGGTGAGCACGACGAATGGGAATACTACCCGACGTCTGCGCCCATCGTCGTCGATGACGTTGTCGTCATAGGGGCGTTGGTTGCCGACAATGTTCGGGTAGATGCGCCCGGCGGTGTCGTACGAGCGTTCGACGTGCGCTCCGGCGCGTTGCGGTGGGCGTGGGATCCCGTTGCCCCGGGTACGGGCGCGCCCGATGCATCGTCCGGTCGTCGTTATGGGGCGGGTACTCCGAACGTTTGGGCGCCGCTGTCGGCGGACGCCGTCCGCGGCATCGTTTACGTGCCCACTGGAAATCCTTCGCCCGATCTGTTCGGCGGCGTTCGCAACAACATTGACTACTACGGCAG
>Ga0315338_1003132_pt1 | contig 14948 bp, 11 predicted proteins | sample ASW8metaG_FD_204518 | JGI IMG/M metagenome (GOLD analysis project Ga0315338, IMG submission 204518) | Ammonia-oxidizing marine archaeal communities from Monterey Bay, California, United States - ASW #8 | ecosystem: Environmental > Aquatic > Marine > Coastal | place: USA: California | collected... | reverse complement strand
ATTTTAGTGTAGAGTTCGGCTATTCCGTTATCCGGATTAACGGCGAGTTCTCCCATTTCTGGCGAGTGTTTTTCTAAAACATCTTCATAATAAACAGATACGCAATGTCCGAAAATAATTGGATCGGATATTTTCATCATGGTTGTTTTAACGTGTAAAGACAGCAGTACCCCATCAGTCTTTGCTTTTTCTATTTCTTCTCTATAAAACTCGCGCAATTCCCTTACGTTCATTACTGCGCAGTCTATAATCTCTCCGGCTGATAATGGTATGCCGGACTTAAGAGATGTAGAGCGGCCTTCCCGGGTCACGTATTCAATGGTCGCTGACCCTTCTTTATCTACCGTTACAGCTTGCTCACTTCCGTAGAAATCACCGCTGGTCATGTGAGCTACTCGGGCTTTGGATGCTTCGGGCCAATCTCGCATCATTCTATGGGGATTCCTTTTCCCATGTTCTTTAACTGCCGTTGATGAGCGACGATCAGAGTTGCCTTCCCGTATCACTGGGTTGACTGCACTGCCTAACACTTTAGAGTAGCGGTCAAATATATCTTGCTGCGTAGCATTCGACGGATCATCGGGGTAGTCAGGAACGTCATAGCCTTTTTCCTGTAATTCTTGGATCGCGCCTTTTAATTGCGGAATTGATGCGCTGATATTAGGCAACTTGATAATATTTGCTTGGGGGTCGTCACATAGTTTACTCAACATTGTCAGGTAATCTGGGATTTTTTGCTCCTCGGTTAGGTTATCTGGGAAGTTTGCTAGGATACGGCCTGTCAACGAGATATCCCACCGCTCAAACTCGATACCTGATCCTTTGGTAAAAGCCTTTAGAATCGGTAATAGTGAGTGAGTTGCCAGGGCAGGAGCCTCATCAATTTTCGTGTAAATTATCTGGGACGCTTCTGGCATAATGTTCTCCTAAATGAATATTTTTCTTAGGTGGGAATAATTCCCCAATATCGATCTAATTCTGAAGTGACGCTAAAGTAGGTATTATTTTTTTGAAGGCCTGTATGGTTTGCTCAATATCATCATCGGTGTGTGCTAATGAAGGGTAATATTTTTGCGGCCAGCTTTTTAATATACCTTCCTTTAGTAGTTCTGTATTAAACGCAGACATCATATAGGAATTTGCGCGTAGCCCATCCCTGTAATTTTGAACTGGCGCGTCCGTAAAGAATATATCGAAAATAGTATCATCACCAGAGCTTTGTACTGGAATATTATTTTCTTCACATATCGAGATGAGAGATTCTTTTATTGAGCGTCCTGTATTTCTTAATTTATCGTATGTTCCGGGTGCTTTCAAAAGTTCCAGTGTGGCCAGCCCTGCAGCACAGGCAATGGGATTTCCATTTAAAGTTCCCATCTGGTTAACATAATCACTTGTCGCACCTTCAGTTTGATTATAAACTGACATTATATCTGATCTACCCATGACGGCTGCTATTGGGTACCCACCCCCCATTATTTTTCCTACCGAACATAAGTCTGGTGTTACACCGTAATATTCTTGGGCGCCTCCATAAGATAGTCTAAATCCAGTTACTATTTCATCAAATATCAATGGGATGTTGTACCTACGAGTAATATCTCTGAGCCCTTGAAGGAAACCGGGCATAGGGGCTATAACTCTCTGTAAGGGTTCTACTATCACTGCAGCGAGTTCTTCGTGATGTGACTCAATTAACGCCTGCGTAGTTGGTAGATCGTTGTATTGAGATATCAACATAAGGTCTTCTATAGCTTTGGGGACTCCTCCGGTGCTTGCAGTAGCCTGTGGATATTCGTGCGCTGCTGAGGGAGTAACACTCATTACAGCGTAGTCACTCGTCCCATGGAATCCGCCTTCGAACTTAAGAATCTTCTCCTTACCTGTATATGCACGGGCGGCACGCATAGCTTGAAAGCAAGCGTCGGTTCCGCTTGTGGTAAATCTGACTTTTTCAGCGCATGGTACGGCCTTAATTAATTCTTCAGCCAAAAGGACTGCGTTTTCATTGGTAGTAAAAAATGTGCTACCATGGCCCACCGATTCTATTACTGCTTGAGTGACTATTGGATGCGCATGGCCCAAAATCATAGGGCCAGATCCCATAAGCCAGTCAATATAGCGGTTTCCGCTAATATCCCATATATGGGACCCTAGTCCCTCTTTGACCAAGAATTGCTGCCCGTCGGCGAAACTCGTATTACCGAGAGTACCTCCCGGGAAGAATTCTGATGCTTTACGGAGCAGTTCTGTTTCCTTAGGACTACGTTCTTTCATATCTGCGTCTCCTGAACCGCTAACAGCAATATTACCCTAACACTGGTATATACCTAGGTTTGTCTTTATGACTTGGCTTTGGCCATAACATCTATTAATTCTTTAACACTATCCGCAGAACGTTGTAGTGCAGCTCGCTCTTCCTCAGTAAGTTGTATCTCTATTATTTGTTCCATACCGTTGGCACCTAGTTTTACTGGCACTCCTACGCATAGCCCTTTGATACCGTACTCTCCGTCTAGGTATGCGCAGGCAGGCAGGATCCGTTTCTTGTCTAGTAGTACTGCCTCTACCATCTGAGTGATTGATGCAGACGGAGCATAATATGCGCTACCCTGCTTTAACAGGGCTACTATTTCTCCGCCGCCCTGACGGGCTCTAACTACTAACCGTTGTATCTGGTCCTCGTCCATTAATTCGGTTATAGGGATACCCCCCACTGTTGTATAACGTACTAGAGGGACCATGTCATCACCGTGCCCACCAAGCACGTAGGCCTGGACATCTTCAACTGATACGTCAAGCTCTTGAGCTATAAAAGTACGGAATCGAGATGTATCTAAGACTCCAGCCATACCGAACACACGGTTTCTTGGGAAACCGCTAGTTTCGTAGATATTTTGTAGCATTGCGTCCAAGGGGTTAGTCACAGCGATAATAACGCAGTTTGGAGAATATTTGACTACCTGTTCAGTTACTGCAGATGTTATTTTCATGTTGGTAAGAAGTAAGTCGTCTCTACTCATACCGGGGCCTCTGGCTATTCCAGCAGTGATTACGACGACGTCTGAATTTTCCGATGCTTCATATCCGTTACTTCCAATGATGTTTGCGTCAGAGCCAATAACAGGACCTGATTCAAGCATATCAAGTGCTTTGCCTTGTGGCAGATCTTCAACGACGTCCACAATCACTACATCGGCATACCCTAATTGGTGAATCCTTTGGGCCGTGGTTGCCCCTACGTTACCTGCTCCTACTATAGTTACTTTGCTGCGCATTTATTTTAATCCTTTCTGTATTCTGTATATAAATTACCTTCCCTGAATCCAAGGAAGGTAATTTATGGCTTAATTAAAATCCCTTGAGTGTTTATACAGGTATCGAAAATTTATACTAATTTTCAGTAAACTCTAGACATCCCTGGTTTGGCACTATGTTTCTTCATTTTTGGCTTCCTGTGGTCGTTCTATTCACCATTTAAATCTGTGATCACATTGAGTATGCGTCAGGATGTGATTGTACGGATGCATCCCCCTGCCTGCGCTCTTGAAAATCATTACTATCGTTGCTTTTTCAGACCGGGAATATTATAACGTGCTATGTCAGCTCCGGCTACCTTTAATCTGCTGTGTATAATCAGTCTGTATATTTTAATGATTCTTAAGCTGTTCAGTGAATGTTGCAGTGTCACGTGCTGGATATTGGCAGGTGTAGTTCTGGCATACGTACGCGACTGGCGACTCGCCATCAGTATCTCTGTCCCTTAGCAAAGGTGAGTCGATTCCTTGGTCATTTTTGTTTTTCCCTACTAAAACTTTATTTGGGACATATGTCTCAAATACTATGTTCTTGAAGGTTTGAGTTTCTATATTATTTCCCGTTCCAATAATTGCGATTTCTTTAGGAGCATTGACGTAAGAATCTAGAGCGGATAACCAATGTGCAGTTCCTCCAGGAGCTCGAGCCATCAGTTGATGTAATCCCCTCATCGACGTGCTTGCTTTGGAAATATAATCTTCATTTCCTGTAATTATAGATAGTCTTAGTAACACATCGGCCGCGACTGATCCTCCGCAAGGCTGTGCATTGTCGAATATGTCTCTCGGGCGTACCACTAGGGATTCATGATCGTGGCCCGTATCGTAGAAGCCACCAAGCTCACTGTCCCAGAATAAAATAATCATGTCGTCAACCAGCTTAACGGCTTCATCCATCCATCGGTTTTCAAATGTAGCCTCGTAGAGGGATATCAGTCCATCCGCGATGAATGAGTAATCCTCAAGATATCCTAATAGCTTAGCTTGCCCGGCCCTGTAAGAACGTAATAGCCGAGATTCTGAATGCATGTTATTGATGATAAACATTGCATTGTGCTTAGCAGCCGTGATGTAATCCTGTCTTTTGAGAGTGGCTCCGGCTTCCGCTAGTGTTTTTAGCATTAATCCATTCCATGAGGATAATATTTTATCGTCTAATAGTGGGTGGATGCGTTTATTTCGAACCTCTAAAAGGGTCGTTTTACCGTGATCAAGAATTACTTGTAGGTTCTCTAGTTCTAGTTGATTCTCCAGGCAAAAGCTTTCTAATGATTTTGAGATATTGAGTATATTATTTCCTTCAAAATTGCCATTGTCGGTTACTCCGTAGAATTTAGAGAAAATATCACCGTTAGTAGAACCGAGGGAATTAATAATTTCAGGTAATGACCATACGAAAAACTTACCCTCTACTCCTTCACTATCAGCATCTTGAGCTGAATAGAATCCGCCGTTTGCATCAGTCATCTCTCTGAGCACATAATCTATGGTTTCTTGTGTTATACGTTTATATAAGCTCTTACTGGTGATTTGGTAAGCGTGTAGATACAATCTTGCGATTAATGCATTGTCATACAGCATTTTTTCAAAATGAGGTACGAGCCAATATGCATCGGTGGAATATCTATGGAAACCGCCGCCAATTTGATCGTACATGCCTCCGTAAGCCATCTTTTCTAAAGTGAACTCAACCATTTCTAATGCTCTAGGGTTAAAACCTTGATTGTAGTAACGCAGGAGAAATTCGGGAGTCATTGGTTGTGGGAATTTGGGAGCATTCCCAAATCCACCGTTTTGGTAGTCGAAATTTGTGGCAAGGCTTGAATACGCCTGATGCATTATCTCGACGGTCAGGGGAGTTACTCCCGCTGTCATATTCCCATTTTTCCCCATTTGTTCTGTGAGCTGTGTTGTAACTCTCTCTATTTCAGACCTGTTAGTTTTGTATGCTTCACTAACGGATTCGAGAAGACGCGGAAACCCAGGCATACCCATTCGGTCTGAAGGGGGAAAATATGTTCCGCCATAGAATGGTTTACCTTCGGGTGTCAAAAAGACCGTCATTGGCCACCCGCCGCTACCTGTCAACATTTGTACTGCTTCCATGTAGACTGCATCAAGGTCCGGTCGCTCCTCTCGATCCACTTTAATATTTATGAAATTACTATTCATGATTGAGGCAATGTGCACGTTTTCGAAAGATTCCCTTTCCATTACATGACACCAATGGCAAGCTGAATATCCAATACTCAATAGGATTGGTTTATCTTCTTTTTTTGATCGGTCCAATGCTTCAGGTCCCCATGGGTACCATTCGACCGGGTTTTGTGAGTGTTGCAGCAGATACGGACTAGTTTCGTTAATTAAATGATTTGCCATCTAGCGCCCCCGTACTAAGATAAACCTATATATCAGCATAGTATGGATATTGTTAACTATTTTGGAATACAAATCTATAGCAAGTAAGCTGAGATCCAGTTTTGACACGTCTATGATAAACTCAAATGCAAACGCATAATAATTCTATTGATGAGGTTTATATGGCAACACCAAAAGTCGTTTTCTTTACTAATTTAACAGGTGATTACCGAGATATGGTGACCAACGAAGTTCCAGAAGGTTGGGACATTATATCGGCTCCAATTAATATGTCTGAAGACGAACAAATTGAATTGGTTGAAGATGCAGATTTGTTGTTATTATGGCCTGCCAGATTGCCGGACAAAGTTATCCAGTCTGCTAAACAATGTCGGTTAATACAACTATTGAGCGCTGGATATGACCGTATGAATTTAAAATTGGCTTCAGATCTTGGTATTCCTGTAGCTAATAATGGTGGAGCTAATAGTGTTGCGGTTTCAGAACATACAATTATGCTTATTCTTGCTTTGTATAGGCGCCTACTCCACTACTCTAGTTATGTGAAAAAACAGGGTCCAGGTTCGAATACGGATAGAAAAATAGACGTGTTTGAATTCGAAGGTAAAACCCTAGGACTTATAGGAATAGGAAATATAGCCCAAAAAGTGGCTCGTAGAGCTAGGGGATTTGATGTTTCGATCCAATATTATGACAAATATTCGCCTTTGACATTGTCTCAAGAAGGCGAACTGGGGATAACCGGTGTATCACTGGAGCATCTTCTCAAGACTTCCGACGTGGTCAGTATTCATGTCCCATTGACTAGTGAAACACACCATATGATAGCCAAATCCGAATTTGAAATGATGAAACCGGACTCGATACTGATCAACACAGCGCGTGGAGGAATTGTAGATGAACAGGCTCTGTTAGACGCACTTGATGGTGGAATAATAGCAGGGGCAGGGTTGGATGTTCTTGAAAACGAGCCGCCATCAGAATCTGAACCGCTTAGAAAACTTCACAACGCTATAGTGACTCCTCACACCGCTGGTCCTACTTTGGAGTCACTTCCCAAACGTGCTATAAATTCATTTGATAATATGAAACGCGTATGGAATGGTGAAGGCCCGCTTTGGACAGCTCAGTTTGACACACCAGATTAGATTGATAATATTAAGACCCTAGGGTAGAGCAAGTGATATTCGTATAAGGGAACGCTGGAGGGATTTATGGTTACCAAAAGATATAACCCCGGTAATGAATATAATGTGATTACTGAAGATGTAGAACTTCGTAGGGATGATTCTGGCATCTGGAACGCTACGATATATAAACCCGACTCTAGTGGTATATTTCCGGGTTTGATAGATGTTCATGGCGGAGCCTGGAATCGTGGAGAACGGTTGAACGATGCAAATATGAATTTGGAACTCGCCAAAAGTGGTCTTGTAGTGTGTGCAATAGATTACCGTTTAGCCCCCTCACATCCTTATCCTGCTCAGATATCGGATATGAACTACGCTACCAAGTGGTTTAAAACTCAATCGGACAGGTTTCATGTTGATCCCGAGACTATAGGAGCTATGGGGTGTTCTAGTGGAGGTCATACTGTGATGATGAGTGCAATGAGGCCTAAAGATAAGCGATATAACGCGGTTTTATCACAGGGAGATAATGACGCTTCATTGTTGTACACGATATGTTGTTGGCCCGTATTAGATCCTTATGCTAGATACATATATGCGAAAGAAGCCGGAGAGAATCGGTTAGTGGAATCTACAGAAGCATATTTTCTGGATGAGGCTACAATGCATGAGGGAAATCCGCAGGAGATTCTCAATAATCGAGAAGAAGTGCTCTTGCCTCCTACATTGATTATTCAAGGTACCAATGATAGTAATGTCCCGCTGTCTATACCTCAGAATTTCACTGAGTCTTTTTCTAGTAGAGGGGGAGAGATACAATTTGAGATGTTCCCAGGAATGCCCCATGGATTCGGGAACACTCCTAGTGAAGAGTCTAGGCGCGCATTAGCACTTATGAAGGAATTTATAGCAGAACGTATATCTCATGTACTGGTAACGGCTTAATACAAGGCGCCTGTTACAACAAGAATATATTTGAGATAACCAGATTATAGTTTGGTCTATTCTGTGTCTATGACAATAGCTCAGTATCCAACCTCGCGACTAGGTCAGAGATCTGCATAGATCCCAGGTCGCCAGACTCACGGCTTCTGGCCGAGACCGCTTGTTGCTCTTGTTCTCGGTCGCCTAAAATGAGCATATATGGTATTTTCTGCATCTGTGCTTGCCGGATTTTCTGGTTCATACGTTCCCCCCTATCATCTACCTCTACTCTAAATCTGTGTTTCTGCAAGAGGGCACGTACTTCCTGAGCATATTCTAAGTGACGGTCAGCTATCGGGATTATTACGGCTTGAGTAGGAGCTAACCATAATGGAAATGCTCCAGCGTAATGTTCTATAAGAACTCCGAAGAACCTTTCTAACGATCCTAAAATTGCACGATGAACCATGTAGGGTCTTCTGCGGTTTCCATCGGAATCTTGAAAAGTTAAATCGAATCTTTCGGGCAAATTGAAATCAAATTGTACAGTGCTACATTGCCAGTCTCTGTTTAGTGCGTCCTTAATTTTAATATCAATTTTTGGTCCATAGAACGCTCCTCCTCCATCATCGATGTCATAAGATAAATCTCTGGAAGATAAAGCATTTTGGAGTGACTCAGTAGCATGTTCCCACATGCTCAAATCTCCTACGTACTTATCAGGCCTAGTTGATAGAGAAATCTGATAGTCGTCAAATCCGAAGGTGCTCAAAATCTCAAATGTTAGATCTAGAACTCCACCGACTTCCGTTTCCACTTGGTCTGGCATACAAAATATATGTGCATCGTCTTGAGTAAATCCTCTTACTCTCATCAGGCCGTGCATTACTCCGCTCCGCTCGTATCTATATACTGTTCCCAACTCACCGATACGTAAGGGCAATTCCCTATAACTGTGGAGCGAAGATTTATAAATCATGATGTGGAACGGGCAGTTCATAGGCTTCAGGAAATATTCTTGTTCGTCTATCTCCATTGGAGCGTACATATTCTCTTTGTAAAACCCCAAATGACCGCTAGTTTCCCATAGATTGGATTTTCCGATATGTGGCGAATACACTATGCTGTAGCCATGGGAGTAATGGATATCTCGCCAATAATCCTCTACTAAGGATCTTAATATACCTCCCTTTGGGTGCCATACTATTAGTCCGGGACCTATTTCTTCGTGAACGCTAAACAGATTCAGATCTTTGCCAAGTGTACGATGATCTCTCCTGGACGCTTCCTCTAAACGTGCAAGGTGTTCGTCTAATTCTGTTTGGGTTTCAAAAGCAGTGCCATATATCCGTTGTAACATGGGTCGTTGTTCATCGCCTCTCCAATAAGCCCCTGCTATGTTTAGTAATTTCAAGGCTGATATATCGGATGTGTTGGTAACATGAGGCCCTTGGCATAAATCTATGAAATCACCATGACGATAAATGCTCAGTGACTCATCTTCGGGTATAGCATCGATTATTTCTAATTTATAGGGTTGATCAGAAAATAAAGCCTGTGCGTCTTCGCGGCTTAACTCTTCTCGGGAGAATGAATGAGCATCTTCTATAGTCTTCCGCATCAATGCTTCTATCTCCACCAAATCTTCAGGTGTAAATGGTCTAGGAACATCAAAGTCGTAATAAAATCCGTCTTGCGTAGGTGGTCCAATACCCATTTTTGCTTGAGGAAACAACTTCAATACCGCGTCTGCCATTACGTGCGCTGCGGAGTGGCGCATTTTATGGCGCAGCATGTCAGTTTCATTGTGGTGGTCTTGGTCTAGAGTACCGTGATCTATCATTATTGTCCTTGATTAATTAAGTATTACTAATTTATATCATATGATTATACCGAAAGTGATACGTGTTTTGATGCCTCAGAAACGATGATTTTTGATAAAATAGCTTAACAGTAATTAACTAAAGGGTGTTAGAGGCGGACGAGATGGAACATTTAATGCAAGAACTCACTATATTAATCAACAAAATTGAAATCTTAGTGGAGCGTCTTTGACGTATCACAAAGAGAACAAGACATTATTCGTATAGAACAGGAAGCAGGTGCACCTGGATTCTGGGATGATTATCACCATGCGCAGAATATCATGCAGGAATTAGGGAAATTAAAGGATAGCGTGGGGGTTTGGCGCCGATTAGAATCTGAGACTAGAACAACATTAGAATTGGTACATTTATCGCTCGAGGAATCGGATTATTCATTTCAAGGACAACTTGAGCAGGACGTACGCCGCCTCAACAAAGTTATGTCTGATCAGGAAATCATCCTAACTCTTTCGGGAGAATACGATGACCGTTCGGCTATACTGACAATTTACGCAGGAGCCGGAGGGACGGATTCTCAGGATTGGGCTGAAATGTTATTCCGTATGTATGGCCGATGGGCAGAAGAAGAGAAACGACCTGCTCAGGTTATGGATTTATCATATGGTGATGAAGCTGGTGTACGAGGTGCAACGATTGAGATTGGCGGTAGTTATTCTTATGGTTATTTGAGTGCGGAAAGAGGAGTGCATAGGCTAGTTAGATTGTCTCCTTATGATCCGAACCATTTACGCCATACATCATTTGCGCAAGTCGAAGTATTGCCTTCAGCCATAGATGATGAGGTAAATATTGCTGTGAGGTCAGATGATATAAAAATGGATACCTTTAGGTCCAGTGGGCCTGGAGGTCAAAATGTGCAAAAAGTAGCATCTGCAGTCCGACTGACTCATGTCCCAACTGGGCTTGTAGTAAGTTGCCAAACAGAACGGTCTCAGCACCAGAATAGAGAGTATGCCATGAGAATACTCAATGCGAGAATCCTAGATATGGAAAATAAGAAACGATCGCAGGAACGGGCAAAGCTTTTGGGCAAGCGCGTTTCAGCTGAATGGGGAAATCAAATCAGAAGTTATGTGCTACATCCCTATAAATCAGTTAAAGATCATAGAACGAACTACCAGAGTACGAATCCTGACTCAGTTCTAGATGGAAATCTTGGTGGTTTTATTGATGCCTATCTAATGTCGAAAGTAGGTGAAGGATAGGAACTGGCTTACGATGTCTATGTCAGCCGTGCTTATTAATTCGCACAACATTCGTTTATATTAAGAGCACGATCCTAGGAAATGACCCATCTTATTGCGCTTTGCCTGCAGATAAGAGAGATTTTCATGATTTGGGGGAACTTCAACATCTACCCTATCGACGATTTCGACGCCATACCCTGAGAGTCCGACAACCTTCTTGGGGTTGTTAGTTAGAAGTTTGACTTTGTTAATGCCGAGATCTAACAGCATTTGCGCGCTGAGAGCGTAGTTCCGCAAATCAGACTCAAATCCAAGCTGCTCGTTAGCTTCTACAGTGTCTAGTCCGTCTTCTTGAAGTGAATACGCCTTTATCTTGTTGTGTAGACCTATGCCTCTACCTTCTTGTCTCATGTATAGAAGAGCTCCAGTGCCCTGTTTCCCAATCATTCTAAGTGCTAAATCGATCTGCTCTCCACAGTCACAGCGCATGCTGCCGAATACGTCCCCTGTAAGGCACTCACTGTGTACTCGCGTCAATATGGGCTCTCCTGAGGCACAGTCTCCTATGGTCAATGCTATATGTTCTCCGGGGTCTATTGAGCTTTTATAAGCTACTATCTTAAATTCCCCGTAACGAGACGGTAAGCGAGCTTCCGCCACGCGTTCAATCAGATTTTCGTTGTGACGCCTATAAGCGATTATTTGGGCGATACTCAGAATTTTGAAGTTGTATTCCTCTGCGAACGTTTCTAAGTCCGGCATCCGTGCCATGTCACCATCATCTTTGATGATTTCACATACTACTCCGGCCGGATACATGTTACCTATATTACATAAATCAACTATTGCTTCTGTATGCCCTGCTCGAGATAAAACCCCTCCAGGGTTATACCTGAGTGGAAATAAGTGTCCTGGTCGTGCCAAGTCCGAAGGTAAACAATTCGGGTCTATTAATGCTTTTATTGTTGCTGCTCTGTCATAAGCAGATATTCCTGTAGTAGTTCCCACTTTATAATCTACAGCCATAGTGAACGCAGTTGGTAGACTACCGTCTGTGTGTTCGCTACCTACCATAGGTATACTTAGCTCACTTAGTCGTTCTTGTGTCATAGGCATGCATATTAAACCACGAGCGTGGGTGGCCATAAAATTGACTGCTTCTGGAGTAATTTTCTCGGCCGGCATAACTAAGTCGCCTTCATTTTCGCGTCGCTCATCATCTACTACGATAATGAACTTACCGGCTTGAAGATCAGCTATTGCTTCTTCAACACTACATAGCGCCATTTCTACAGAACTCTCTTTCTATTATTAAACATGAAGGATAATGATTTATCGGACAACTAAAGTTTCTACGTATTTGGCCACAATATCGACTTCCAGATTAACTTTGTTGCCCAACACCTTACCTTTCAAATTGGTATGCTCTAATGTGTATGGTATCACAGAGATTGTAAACGATGCAGTATTTCGCTTTACAACAGTCAAACTAATACCGTCTACCGCTACAAATCCCTTAGATACTATATAGGGCATTAGTTTTTTCGGGCATCTGATAGTGAAGATTATACATTCCGATTCTGGTTTCATAGAGGTGATTCTGCCGGTTCCATCTATATGCCCTTGGACTATATGGCCACTCAAGCGATCTTTTAGGGCTAACGGTCGCTCTAGATTTACAATGTCTCCTGCCTTCATTAACCCAAATCCTGTCCGCCTTAGAGTCTCTGGGGCTAAATCAACGCTGAATCCTGAATGGTCCATTTCAACAACAGTTAAACATGTTCCGTTTACCGCAATACTATCGCCCAACCGAGTTTCGCTTAACACTGTAGATGCATATATGCTTAAACTATATTTATCCAGAATTTGTACCTTCCCTGTCTCTTCAACTATTCCGGTGAACACCTAAGGCCTCCTGTCTGGATATCCTATTACTAACCAATCATTACCTATTGTACGATGTTCTGCATTAGTGATTTGCCAAACACCGGACATCAGTGGGCTTCCTTCGCCTTCCACTGGCGAAGGTGCTGATTTACCGCCTATTATTATGGGCGCCGTAAACGCGTAGATTTTATCGATTAAGTCTTGATCAAAGAGAGAACCCATCAGAGTCCCTCCGCCCTCTACTAATAGGGTTACTATCCCTCGTTCTCCTAGGTGCTTTAGGACGCCGTGTAAGTCAACTCTCCCTGTTGAGTCGGATGTGCCTTTAATAACCTCTGCCCCTGAAGCTTCTAAAATAGCTATATTGGATTTAGGGCAATAATCGGAGACATATATTAGAACTTTACCCTTTTCGCTGAATACTTGAGATTCTGGAGGAGTTCTACCACGGGAGTCCAGAATTATCTTCATAGGTTGCACATCTAGAGGATGATCATTTGAATCTCTAGATGTCAGTTGAGGATTGTCTGAGATAATTGTGTTTACTCCAACCATTATCGCGTCGCTGATTTTCCTTATGTCATGAACTAAAACTCTTGAGTCATTCCCTGTGATCCACTTAGAATCTCCCTCGGAAGTAGCGATCTTACCGTCCAGGCTCATGGCGAATTTGGCTATAACGAACGGAGAATTGGTTTTGATGTGTTTTGAAAATGCCTCGTATAATTCCTTGGTGTCTACTGTGGTATCGATGATCGTCTCGATACCTGCCGACTGTAATATCTGTATTCCCTGGCTAGTAACTTTTGGATTAGGGTCGAGTGCGGCTACATGAACTGTTTTGAGGCCAGATCGTATTATAGCGTCGGTACATGGAGGCGTTCTGCCGTAGTGACAACATGGTTCTAAAGTTACGTATAGTGCTGCGCCTCTGGCTAAATCTCCTGCCTCTTGCAGTGCAACTATTTCAGCGTGATCCTGGCCCGCGGGCAGAGTATGCCCCTGACCGATCATAGTATTATCCTTCATTACGACAGCCCCCACAGATGGGTTGGGGCTGGTACTTCCGCGAGCCCGCTGGGCGAGGGCTAGTGCTTGTTCCATAGGAGTTAACATAGTCATTCTGGTATTTATGAAATATCGGATGCGAATAACATGATAGTCATATCTTACGACTTAAAGTCTTGATGGAACCGACTTGGTGTCGGATCGGTCTGGCCTTGGTATTTACTTCCTAGAGAGGCTGAACCGTATAATCGTTCGGCCGGTGTACTTAGCTCCAAGAATGATATTTGGCCAATTTTCATTCCGAAATACAAGCTGATAGGTAATTTGGAGAGGTTACTCAATTCTAGAGTTAGGTTCCCTTTCCATCCGGGATCTACGAATCCCGCAGTTGAGTGTATTACCAGTCCTATTCGACCGAGCGAGCTTTTACCTTCAAGTCGGGCTACCAGATCGTCTGGTATCTCTATGTGCTCGGTTGTGCTGCCTAGTACGAATTCTCCGGGGTGTAGCATGAATGGCATTTCGTTATTAATTTCTACTAATTCGGTTAATCCGTCTAAGCTTTGTTTAACGTCTATATAGGGTTGCCTTGAGTTGGTGAATACTAGAAATTTAGAATCTAAGTGAAGGTCTACACTTGCAGGCTGTATATCTGAATAATCTATTGGATTAATAACTATTCTTTTGTTTTCTAGTTGTTCTTTGATAGATTTATCACTTAGAACCATACAACCCCGCTAATTTTCTTTATTAACCTGACTGTTAATAGATTTGATTCTACCTGTGGGTATATAAGCCTGCAACTACAACCCACTTAGTGATTTTGATTCTATAAGCGAAGAGTTGTTTGTGGTCAGTACTTTAACGAGCGTATAGGCAGTGCTAGATAATCCCCGGCTATCCTTGAAAATTTACATTCCCCGTCAGCAATGATCTTGACATAACGAATTTATGGATTTCAGAAGTGCCCCCACCGATTCTTGCATGTCTCAACATGTGGTACCAATGGGCTATAGGTAAGTCAAGAGTTTCGCCTAGCCCACCAAAAATTTGCATAATTTTGTCTATACTTCTAAAACCCCATTCTCCTGCACAATATTTCACCATGGAAGCCTCAACCCTGACATCCTCGCCATTGTCAGTACGTTGAGCTGTTTGTCGTACTAAGGCTCGTAAGGCGGTTAGATCTATGTACACGTCAGTTAACATCCATTGAATAGCTTGTCG
>Ga0315338_1003131_pt1 | contig 14951 bp, 13 predicted proteins | sample ASW8metaG_FD_204518 | JGI IMG/M metagenome (GOLD analysis project Ga0315338, IMG submission 204518) | Ammonia-oxidizing marine archaeal communities from Monterey Bay, California, United States - ASW #8 | ecosystem: Environmental > Aquatic > Marine > Coastal | place: USA: California | collected... | reverse complement strand
GCGTTGGACTTGCTTCAGTTATTTGGAAAAATTGGCCGTCATGACTAAATGGTTCACCGCTCCAGGCTTTTAGAAGAATTTGCAGTGCTTCGTCAAATCTAGATCTGCTTTCTTCATATGGTATGCCATATGCGTCGTATGCTCTTGCGAAGCCACTTCTTCCAATACCTAGTTCAAATCTACCTTCACTTATCTGATCGACCGTTGCTACTTCTTCAGCGATTCTTAGCGGGTTGTTCAAGGGTAGTACGTATACTGCCATACCAATCCGTAGCGTTTTGGTCCTAGTCGCGATCGAACTGGCTATAGTAATTGGAGATGAAAGAACAGATCTGGATGGATTAAAGTGCAGCTCGGCTAACCAAGCTCCATCTAGGCCCCATGCTTCGGCGGCATCAACCAGCTGAAATCCTTCTGAGAAGGCTTGGTGCTCTGAGTTTCCAGAGCGGCTTCCGAATTCCATGAACATTCCGAATTGCATTTGCCCTCCGAGTTGAAGTATCAGGCCATACTTTATCGCCCAAACAGCGGCGACACCAGTTAAGCATGGCGCACGACTGTGGTCAAGCGATTGGACTTTAACGACGAAGTTCTGGATTTACAGTAGACGATGCGAATGCTAGGATAATCCGCAGGCGATTGAGAATCGAAATTCTATCTAAGGTTTAGAGATAATTATGGATTCAAAAGAATACGATGTGGTTATCATTGGTGGCGGAATTCTTGGACTTTCTACGGCGATGCAGTTATTACAGCGTTATAAGTCAGGGAAAATTGCGGTCATAGAGAAAGAAAGCGAGTTAGCGGGGCACCAAACTGGACATAACAGTGGCGTCATACATTCGGGAATCTATTATAGGCCGGGCTCATGGAAATCCAAGTTTTGTGTTGATGGAGTGCGTAAATTAATAGAATTTTGCGATGCTAATGAAATTGAATATGACAGGTGCGGTAAAGCCATTATTGCCACTGATGAGAGCGAACTGGGTAGGTTAAACGACCTGTATGAGCGCGGGGTTGCCAATGGTGTGGAAGGACTTGAAATTATAGGACCAGAAAGACTGTCTGAGATTGAGCCGCATGCATATGGGATTCAAGCTTTATGGGCGCCGCGTACAGGGATAGTGGATTATGTTAAAGTAGCGAATGCCTACGCCAGTAGGTTCCAAGAATTAGGGGGAGATATTTTTCTGGATTCTGCGGTATCGAGAATCAGTACTGGGACTGGTGTTCAAGAAATACTTACGGATAAAGGGGCAATTATGGGCCGGCATATTATAAACTGTGCGGGTCTTTATGCAGACAAAGTAGCTGAGATGATGGGTGAAGAAACCAATATGCAGATAGTGCCATTCAGGGGAGAATATTTCACCCTAAAACCGGATAGCCAGCACCTAGTTAAAGGACTTATATATCCAGTACCCGATCCCCGGTTTCCATTTTTAGGTGTGCATTATACCCGCAATATACATGGTCAGGTTGAAGCTGGGCCAAATGCGGTATTGGCGTGGGCTAGAGAAGGATATAGTAAAACAGACATAAAGCTGGGTGAGTCTCTTAACATGATTAGATTTCCAGGTTTTTGGAAAATGTCAGCAAAACATTGGAAGACTGGTCTCTCCGAAATGAATCGTTCGTATAGAAAGAATATTTTCGTACGTGATCTGCAGAAATTAATTCCCAGCATCTCGGGTGATGATTTGGCGCAGGGAGGATCAGGAGTAAGAGCGCAGGCGGTTGCCAAAGATGGGAGCTTGCTGGATGACTTCAATATATTACAGGGTAACCTGGCTGTACATGTATTGAATGCACCTTCGCCAGGTGCTACATCTTCACTTGCTATTGGTGAATATATTGTTGGACTTGCTGTGGAATCCTTTGGTCTGGCAGTGTGATGTTGCTGTACAGTTTTGTAAATTTGCAATGAGATTAAGCATTGTAATCTGATTATTGGGGACGAAGTGGTAGGGATGTAATGGGCAATAATTCTTCGCGAATACAATTATCTCTTGGACTGTGGGACTTTACCTCAGATTTAATAGCTGACTATGTTTCTGCTACCGACGATTCATCTCAGATATATATGGAGAATAAAGTAGTACCACCGTTGGCTCTGTCATCGAAAGTTCTTGGCCGTTTGTTAGAAGTGTTAGATTTGCCCGCAGGGACTATCCATAGTCTTCAAGAAATACAATCACTGGAGAGCGTGAGTATAGGAGAGAGGATTGAAGGTTTAGCATCTGTATCGCAAACTCGCCGCCGTAAAAATCTCGAATTTACCACTGTGGAGTACTCCTTGACTAATTCCATAGGTCAAGTGGTCCAAACAGGTAAAACCACTGTGTTGCGAACCCACGAGGATGCGGAGAGGGATAACTAAACGCATGCTTAACTCAGAATCTAGGAAATTGCCGCAGATAAGCAAACAGATTACTGAAGCGCAAATTGTGGAATATGCTAATGTTTCTGGAGATAAGAACCCGTTGCATTTGGATGCATCGTTTGCGGAGACCACAGATTTTGGTGCTAGGATAGCTCATGGTATGCTGACTCTTAGCTTTATATCGGAAATGATGGTAGCAGAGTTCGGTATTTCATGGATAACAACAGGTTCATTAAAGGTCAGGTTTAAAGGTCCAGCATATATTGGTGATAAAATTGCGACAATTGGAGAAATAATTAGTCAAACTGAATCTGGTGAACATAAGCTTATTGAGTGTTCAGTTGGTATAATCAACCAGAAGACCAATGAACCTATAATTACTGGGATTGCTAAAGTGCAGGTTAATATATCTGAATAGGAAACAAGCGAATTAAGGATTAGGAAACATGACGAGTGACGGTGGGACTACTAAGGTCCGGGTAGTTGTTGATGCTATGGGCGGTGACTTTGCACCATATGAACCCATCGCTGGAGCTTTAGACGCTCTTAACTCACAGAATATAGAAATCATATTAGTTGGTGATAAAGACCAACTGGTTCAGGAACTTTCCAAGAAACAATATGATGAGAAGTTGGTCACTATAGTTCCCTCGGAGGGGAAAATAGGTGATGATGAGCATCCTCTACACGCGATGCGTGCCAAGCCCGATGCATCCATTATAGTCGCCACAAAGTTATTAAAAACCGGCAAGGCGGACGTCATGGTGTCTATGGGTTCAACGGGAGCGTCCATGGCTAGTGCGGTGATGATACTAGGATTAATGGATGGCTTAGATAGACCGTGCATAGGAGGGCCGTTTTTAGGAGTTTCACCCAGAACTATGCTGGTGGATATGGGTAGCAACGTTGATTGCCGGCCTTCACTCTTACTAAGCTTTGCAGCGTTAGGTACAGCATTTTCAAAAAAGTTTATCGGAATAGATAATCCCAGAGTAGGTCTTTTAAGCATAGGTTCTGAAGAAGCGAAAGGTAACAAGCAAGTCCAGGAATGTTACAAACTTTTCCAAGAGAGTCATGTCAATTTTGTGGGATATGTAGAGGGCATGGACTTCTTCACTGGTAAAGCTGACGTTATAGTTTGCGATGGATTTGTCGGTAATATATTGATGAAATTTACTGAAGGTTTAGGGGCTGCGTTGGGCCAATATCTTCAACAATATTCGGTTTCAAATCAAGATAGTCCGGAGTCAGATAAACTGATCTCTGAACTTTGGCGTATAACCAACCTTCCTAGAAAAATGGGTGGGCCATTATTTGGAGTAAATGCCCCCGTGATTCTCGGACACGGTTCATCTAAATCTGATGGAGTAGCAGGTGCCATAAATACGGCTGTGCGGTGCTTTGATTTGCAATTAGTAGAAAGTATGAGAGAAGAATTGTTGAGTGTTCAAGCACTGATGGCAAAGGCCAGGTAGGTTTTGTTAAATACCGCTCTAGATGGTCAGGTAGCCTTAGTTACTGGCGCTTCACGCGGCATCGGTTCAGTTATAGCACTAAAACTAGCTCGTTTGGGAGCTAGGGTAGCGGTTAATTATAATGCGAGCAAACAAGATGCAGAGGCCATTGTTAGCCAGATAATTTCAAATGGTGGTGAGGCTATGTTGGCACATGGGGATGTGTCTGACGAGAAGTCGGTATCCTTGCTTATGGAACAAGTCACTGATCATTGGGAACGGGTAGATATTTTGATTAATAATGCTGGTGTTACTCGGGACAAACTGTTGCTTCGGATGAGTACGGAAGACTGGGATACTGTTATTGATGTGGATTTGAAGAGTGCGTTTCTGTGCACTAAATATATAATGCCACAACTTATAAAAAGGCGAAGCGGTAGGGTCGTTAATATTTCCTCTGTTGTCGGTATTGGTGGTAATCCGGGCCAGGCTAATTATGCAGCTGCAAAAGCGGGATTAATAGGATTTACTAAGGCTGTTGCGCGTGAGGTAGCGTCAAGAAGCGTGACAGTCAACGCCGTGGCTCCAGGATTCATCGATAGTGGCGGAATGGTGGAGCAACTCTCTGAGGATGCACGAACGAATATCTTGGGACGTATACCGATGGGCCGATTTGGCACAGGGGAAGAAGTGTCAGATTTGGTTGGTTTCTTGTGTCTACCAACAGCAGGATATATCACGGGCCAGGTATTTACGATAGACGGCGGGTTAATCGCGTAATCCTAATATAGGTGTATCTGTATGACACAAACCCAACAGCTTAGGAAATTGTTAAATCTCCCAGGGATAATATCGGCTCCTGGTGCATATGATTGCTTGACCGCTAAAATAATAGAACAAGCAGGTTTTCCAGCTATATACATGACGGGAGCCGGAACTTCCGTGGCGAGATTTGGTTATCCTGATTTGGCAATCACTACTGAGACCGAAATGATTTCTAGTGCCCGAGCGATCGTAGCGACAACTGATATACCCGTTATAGCGGATGCAGATACAGGTTATGGGGGTATTCTAAATATCCAAAGGACGATCCGTGATTACGAGCAGGCTGGGGTTGCGGGAATTCATATAGAGGACCAAGAATTTCCTAAGAGATGTGGACATCTTAATGGAAAACAAGTCATTGAATCCCATGAAATGGTGCCACGCATTAAGGCAGCTGTGGATGCTCGTAGAGACCCTGACTTTGTAGTAATAGTTCGGACTGATGCTCTAGCAGTCACCGGTTGGGAGGATACTATAGAGCGCTGCTACCAATATATTGATGCTGGAGCAGATGGTTTATTTGTAGAGGCGATCCGGTCTAGAGAAGAAGCTGAAACCATAGTCAATTTGTTCCAAGTGCCAATTATGTATAACTTTGTTGAGACTGGTAAATCTCCGCTGATAAATAAAGATGACTTAGAATCAATGGGATTTAAGATCGTAATATATCCTGTTAGTGCTTTGTTAAGTGTAACGAATGTGGTAGCTAATGTAATGAGCGAATTGAAAAAATACGGTACTACATCCCACATGGTAGAAAATATGGTTTCAGTAACGGAAGCATTTGATCTGGTGGGCCTTTCCGATATGTTGAATGCATCAGAATTATATAAGGCAGATTGATTTGTGAATGGTTATCTGGTGCCCCGAATATTAGTTAGATAATATGCTCTAAATGCTTCTATACCTTCGTTCACCGGAATCGAATTATATGCTCGGTCAACCTGTTCTACGCTGGTACTGAGTTCAAGCATTTCTAATTCTCGTGCTACTGTTTTACTTGTCTCATACATATGTGCTGATGTGGTACCACCTATCAGCCACAAGGAACTTAAAGCTTGATTGGTTCCCAAGTGTTGACCATTGGTAGATGATCTATATCCTACCCTGCGAGTATAAGCAACTATTTGACGGGTTAAATCTTCAAACCCGTTACTTGATGCTATAGAGCCTATTCTTCCCAGTGAATAAGCAGATTCTTCGGATAATGTGCCTAGTGTGCTCTCTGCTCCCAGTTCGCCCAGGTCGCTAATTACTAAACATAGGGCCCGAGTCAGTGAGACGTCCTTTCTACCGACAGTAATCTCCCCTATTTCAGATAATCCGATCAGGATTTGGCGCGCACCTTCAGACAAAGAGGACTTTGCCAAATCCTTTCCCAGGTTGCTTAGCGCATCAATAGAAATGCGTGGAGCCCTGGGATCATCCAGACACGAGATAGTAATTTCTACGAGGCTACGTTGAATGGTTTCGGCAGACGCGATGCTTGATTGTTTCCATGAATGAAAAGCCAAGTGACACAATAGAGTGAAGCCTGTTTCATATGTTTTATAGTCACGATAACCAAAGGCACTCATCGTTATGTTGTCCAATGTCGAGGTTTCTTCTGCTGTTAGTATGTTCTCTGAGCTGAGCCGTTTGAGTAATCTATGTGATTCGTAATTAGCCATGTGTTCAGGGTTTAAGATGCGTTTGAACGACCATAAATATGGAAGTAACAAAATTAAGCAGGTCGCAGCCAGCGCCAAACTTATAGCTACGGGGTGGATAGCTGGCATTCCGAAAGGTATAGATATTAGGAAATGGCTAGGCCTAAGACTCAAAGTTGCCAGAGTAACCATCGCGTATAGACTACTAAACATATACAAGCCCATGAGTAATGCCGTGGGCCAGGTAAATACGCGAGTTATCATACTGTGTGAGTATCTGGCGTTGAGTTGGGCTGCAACCAGCGTAATGGTGAATATCAATGCTTGTGCTGTTATTAAACCAGTTGCTATTCCACCTAATAATGTACGTATCGGATTTACCATGGGGAAGTCGCTCATATCTGAAGGAATATCCAGAAACAGATATAGGCATCCATATATAATTATTAGTACTATACTGCAGCCAATCCAAGTTAATTTATCTTGGGTATGCATCCAGTATGTTAAGTCGAGGTTCATTACGTATCCCACAGGTCTGACGGATTCTGGAGATTCTAGTTAGCGTAGGCCCATATGTCAAACCGACATTAGTTATTGTGATCTATTATAAATCCGCGAACGTATCTCTGCGAACGTATATGTATGTAAGGGGATGGCCAAGTTATTGACGATTGCAGATAGTTACATAGACAGACTATTATTAACTTACTCGTAAAATCTATTCTCAAGAGTAGATTATAGAGGTGATTATGCTTTATCGCACTTATCGATATGCCAAATGGGACGGGACACAGAGTATCTTTGAATTGGATGCTAGTGATCTAATGGATCATATATCTGATGAATTATTGAAACGTGGCGATATAATGTCCGCTCTGAGGGATATGTTTAGAAATGGCATGCCTTTAGATGGTGAGGAACGTACTACAGGGTTGAAGGATCTCATTGAACGAGTTAGAGATCAACGGCGTGAAGAGTTGCAGCGTCATAACCTAGATTCAATTGTGGACGATTTTAAAAATAAATTAGACGAAATACTAGCAATAGAACGAGCCACGATTGAGCAGCAATCTGAGGAGTTACTTGGTGAAGCGAAACTCCCGGATGAACTGGGTGAAGCTGAAACCAAATCCTTGCAAGATATGATGCGTGATCGGCTCGACCGGAATAAGAAGAAACTTGATGAACTAGGTGATTCCGTAAGTGGGCAAATTCAAAACTTAATGGAATACGATTTCGTAAATCCGGAGGCCCAACAGAAATTCCAGGAATTATTGGATATGTTAACGGGCCAGATGGCAAATAATATTTCCGCACAAATGCGAGATCAAATGTCCAATATGAGTGCCGAACAATCAGAACGTATGAAAGATATGATTAGCAGTCTGATTGGGATGATCAGGGATAAATCGACTGGATTTGACCCAGACTTTAATTCGTTTATGGAAAACTTCGGTGACATGTTTGGTCCAGATCAACCGAATTCGTTTGAAGAGTTAATGGATTTACTTCATGAGCAGCTCGCGCAAATGCAGTCGATGATGAATAGTATGTCTCCCGATGCTAGATCACAATTAGAATCAGCTCTTAACGCAGCTTTAGATCCTGAGATGCAATCTATGATGAATGAACTTGCGAGGTTGATGGAACAATTTATGCCAATGGATGATTTAAGGAGACAATACCCATTTTTGGGTGAAGACTCGTTAAGCATGGATGCGGCGTTGGACCTAATGAGTCATTTGCAAGAATTGGATAAATTGGAGCAGTCGTTGCAGGATGCTAGCAAATCAGGTTACCTAGACAATATAGACTCTAGTAAATTGGCTGAATTGCTGGGGGAGTCAGCGAAGGATTCGTTCGATGAAATGAATCGGATGCTTAATATGTTGAAAGAAGCCGGATATTTAACAGGAGACGATAAGATTGAGCTTACTGCTAAAGGTATGCGAAAAATCGGTCAAAAAGCACTTAAGGAAGTTTTTGTTAATTTGAAGAAAGATAGGCTTGGTGGCCATGAAACAAATCTTAGAGGTGCTGGAGGAGATCTAGTTGGTGATACTAAACAATATGAATTCGGTGATCCGTTTCAGATAGACATGCAGTCCAGCATTAAAAACGCGATTTTACGCACAGGCCCAAGCGTTCCTGTGAGCTTGAAACCGGATGATTTTGAAGTATACAGGGAAGAACACACTAGCAGGGCATCTACAGTAGTATTGCTGGACCAAAGTCGTTCTATGGGTTTATATAATAATTTTCAGGCTGCTAAGAAAGTTACCCTAGCGCTGTTGGCTTTAATCAGAATGCAGTATCCTAGAGATTCAATGCATATAGTTGGATTCTCACTTTATGCCCACGAAATAGCCGAAGAAGAACTGCCTACCGCTAGCTGGAATGCGTGGGATTCTGGCACAAATCTACATCATGGTCTGATTTTAGCCCGAAAATTGTTATCGAAAGAAAAAGGTAGCACGCGCCAAATATTACTGATTACTGACGGGGAGCCCACTGCCCATATTGAAAATGGTCAAGCTTATTTCAATTATCCTCCTAGTTATAGGACTGAATTAGAAACTCTACGGCAGGTCAGGCAATGCACACAAGAAGGAATAATTATTAATACATTCATGTTGGAAAATAATTATCAACTGGTTGATTTCGTAGATAATATGACTCGTATTAATAGAGGACGAGCTTTTTACAGTAGCTCGTCGGATTTGGGTCAATACGTTCTAGTGGATTATTTAAGTAATAGACGGAAGAGGCTTATAGCATAATGAAAAACTAATTATGCTGGGCACTTTTGTGTGGCGTTAGATTCTGTTAGTATGTAACCTACAATTGAAGATATAAGGGTATTAGAACTTAACCTAAGTTCTCGACACTTTTAAGACAGTCCAGAGAGACTGGCAAAGGATGTCCCTCCTGTATGTGCGCAAGCAGTAGTGTGTGTGCGTCGTAGACCTTGCCAGATTTGGGCAAGGTTTTTTTTGTGGAGGACAAAGGACTAGCAAATGATTAATCAACACCAGGTGATGAACGAGGATGATGTTAGACGTGCAATGGCCAGAATATCTCATGAGATATTAGAGCGAAACAAAGGGACAAATGATCTGATGATGGTGGGTATATATACTAGAGGAGTCACTATAGCCGAGAGATTGGCGTCTAATATAGAGCGATTTGAGGGTGTTAAGATTCCTGTATCTTCTCTAGATATAAGCCTGTATCGCGATGATTTGCAGCAAAGAATAGTTCCTCCAATTAAACCGACTACTATGACAACAGATATCAACGAAATGAAGGTTATTTTAGTGGATGATGTACTGTTTACTGGCAGGAGTATCCGTGCTTCTATGGATGGCCTCCAAGATTTTGGAAGACCTCGAGAAATTCAGTTAGCAGTATTGGTTGATAGAGGCCATAGGGAATTGCCATTGAGAGCTGATTATGTTGGCAAAAACATACCAACAAGTCTTGAAGAGCAAGTAAGAGTCAGGTTGAATGAAATAGATGGTGTAGATGACGTGATTATTGTGAGACCTTCTGCCGGCGAGGAATCCAATGGTTGAAGCTAATGACGTGATGGAAATATCGGAGTCAAACTATTTGGATAGTTATGGGAATAGAAGGAAGCACCTGCTAGATCTCGATAGTATATCTGAAGCTGATATAGATGCGCTCTTGGTTCAAACCGAAGCAATGAGAGAAGTCTTAAAGCGCGACATTAAAAAAGTCCCGACCTTAAGGGGCAGGGTAATCGTGACTTTATTTTATGAATCTAGTACTAGAACCCGTATTTCGTTTGAAGAAGCGGGTAAGATTCTTAGTGCGGACGTAATTAATATGGGTGCTTCGGGAAGTAGTGTAGATAAGGGTGAATCTCTCCTAAACACGGGCCTTACTTTGCAAGCTATGGGCGTAGATATCATTGTGATACGTCATCCTCACTCAGGAGCTCCGAATTTTTTGGCCAAACATTTGCCTGATGTTAGTGTGATTAATGCCGGAGACGGGTTGCATGCTCATCCTACACAGGCTCTTTTAGATTTATACACAATTAAGTCTAAAGTGGGTTCCCTTGATGGGATCAAAATAGTGATAGTGGGCGATGTTTTGCATAGTAGAGTCGCTAGATCTGCAATATGGGGATTCAGCAAAATGGGAGCTAATGTGACTTTGTCTGGGCCAAATACATTAATACCGTTAGGTTTAGTAAGGGACAATGCAAGTGGGGTCTCTGGAGATAGTGGTATCCTCCCTAAAGTGATAACCGAACCGAATTTGGACATAGCCATGGAAGGGGCTGACGTAGTTATGGCTTTGAGACTTCAAAGTGAGCGTCAGAACGCTGGTTATGTCCCGACTTTAAGAGAATATATTCGACGGTGGCAAGTTACAGAGCAACGACTGAACAAAGCAAGCCCCAATGTTTTGGTAATGCATCCCGGCCCTATGAACGAGGGTGTTGAAATAAGTACTGACGTCGCTCACGGAAGAAGATCGATAATAGAAGAACAAGTAACAAACGGGGTGGCTCTCAGGATGGCGGTTCTGTATCAAATGGCAACGGGTGTAAATCCGTCGCTAGCTCAGGAGGATTAGAGTGCAGCCCAGTCTGGAAATATTGATTAAAGGCGCTAGGATCATAGACCCCGCCAGACGGTTAGATAAACATGGCGATATCTTAATGAGAGAAGGAAAGATCATCGCATGCGGGGACGTCATAGACACCGCATCCTTGTCTACCTCGCATGATGTCATCGATGCAACTGGATTAATCGCGTGCCCTGGTTTCATTGATTTACATTGTCATTTAAGGGACCCCGGCTTTGAATATAAAGAGACTATTGCAAGTGGGACTAGAGCGGCTGCAAAAGGCGGGTTCACGACGGTGTGTTGTATGCCTAACACTGAGCCCGCTATTGATAACGCTGCTGTAGTCGAATATATCATAAGAAGAGCTAAAGAAGATGGAGTAGTTAGGGTTTTTCCTATCGGGTGCGTTTCAAAAGGGCGTAAGGGTATAGAACTATCTGAGATGGAGGAGTTGGCTGTTTCGGGAGTAGTTGGTTTTAGCGATGATGGTGACCCTGTTTGGGACGCCAACCTGATGAGACTCGCTCTGATGTATAGTGTTGATCTTGGCCTCCCTATTAGTGATCATTGCCAAGATCATGCCTTGTCACAGGGTGGAGTTATGGCAGAGGGAGCCGTATCCACTCGACTTGGACTAGTTGGGATACCAGCTGCCGCTGAAGAATCTATGGTGGCTCGGGACATATCCCTTGCAGAGTTGACGGGTGGCAAATTGCATCTTGCTCATCTTAGTACTGCAGGCTCTGTGGAGTTAGTTCGCCGGGCGAAGGATAGAGGAATTGCGATAACTGCCGAAGTGTGCCCGCACCATCTTTTAATTACTGAGCAAAGAGTGATGGGTAAGGGTGTATTCTCTGATGCCAATGTGAATTCATACGGTTATGACACGTCTACTAAAGTTTACCCTCCATTAAGAACAAATGAAGACATAGAATCTCTAAGAATAGCTTTGGCGGATGGAGTAATTGATTGCGTAGCTACTGATCATGCACCACACGATATCGCCAGTAAAGAAGTTACTTATCAAGAGGCAGCTTTTGGAATAAGTGTGTTAGAAACAGCTTTTGGATCTTTAATGCAGTTAGTAGACTCAGGAAGCATTAGTATAACTAGCTTAGTGGAAAGACTAACGGCAGGGCCCGCTCGAGTATTGGGCCCCAAATTTGAACAGTTTAGTAGTCTAGCTGTAGATACCCCGGCAGACATAGTGTTGTTTGATCCTGTCCAAGAATGGGTAGTAGATACAGCATCATTCGAGTCCAAAGGGCGTAACACTCCTTTGGAAGGAGCTGATCTCAGGGGCCAGATAATAAAAACATTTGTTGATGGCAGAATGATATACGACAATCGTGCAATTAGAATTGAGGAGAGCTGAGGTGGGGATTACCTATTTAGTTTTGGAGGATGGATCAGTTCATCCTGGAGAATCGTTTGGAGCTGATGTATCTAGTCATGGAGAAGTTGTGTTCAATACTAGTATGACGGGATATCAAGAAGTATTGACCGATCCCTCATATGCTGGTCAATTAGTAACCTTAACTTACCCATTGGTAGGAAACTACGGCATTAACACAAGAGATGTTGAGTCCAAGACTATACAGGTGTCAGGGTTGGTAGTCAGAGGCCATTGCGATAGGCCCAGTCATGGAGATAGTTCGAATACACTTGATGAATATTTGTTGGCGCACAATATACCCGGTATATCAGGAATAGATACCCGTGCCGTTACCCGGAGGTTAAGGACCAAAGGAGTCATGTCTGGAATTATTTCTGCAGATGATCCTGAGATATCGGTGGATCGGTTGTCTACTCTACCGAAATATGATGATCTTGATTTAGTGCGAACTGTAACTACTGATGAACAATATACCTGGGAAACGTCCACTAAAATGATCCAAAACTCGTCTCGGCGCGTCTTGGTTAATGACGTTGGTCTTAAATACAATGTGCTTCGCCTTTTAGAACAACGAGGGTGTGAAGTTGTCGCGATACCAGCAGATACGTCTGCTGAAGATATGATGGCATTAAATCCTTCTGGCATTTTATTTTCGCCAGGACCTGGTGATCCTAGGCATTTGGATTACGTTGTGGAGAATGTAAAAAAAGTTTTAGGTAAAGTGCCAGTAATGGGTATTTGTCTCGGCCATCAACTGATAGCGCGAGCTCTCGGTGCAAAGACGTACAAGCTAAAATTTGGACACAGAGGTGGGAATCATCCAGTGAAAGATCTGGATACAGGACGAATTTACATAACAGCTCAGAACCATGGTTACGCAGTCGATGGAGACTCTTTGCCTCATGGATTGGATGTTTCACATTTAAATTTGAATGATGGGACTGTAGAAGGCCTGATACATAAAGATATCCCTCTATTTACTATCCAGTATCACTCTGAAGCATCCCCTGGGCCCAAGGATAATGAATATCTATTTGATAAATTTCTTGGATTAATAGAAGAACATTCAGGAAAAGGAGGTGATTAGAACACGCAATAGCGCTTTTGGTATACCAGTAAAGTAGGTGATTTGCCAACACCAATATTCTCCTATTTTTAATCTTTTTGCAATATTCGGAGGTTTTTTTGTCTTCTTTTAGTATGGTCTTATTGGAGGAAGGGGTGGAGGTGGAGCTTCCGACTAGTTTGTCGGACGCTTTGGGTTTGTTGGATCAGGTAGTTCCAACTTTTAGTTGTAATAATTATGGATATCGTATTGGGACGATTAACAGAGCTCAAGTAGGTAGTAACTGGGGTTTGTCTGTCACGCTTGTTGACCAGGCAACTAATCAGGCTGTTGACGAACCTGTGGGATGCGTGGAATTGGAAAAATTGGATGAGCATAAGGTGAGTTTTAAAATCCCACCTAGAGCTCAGCAGCAGTTTCCTGGGATGAGTCGTTTAGATTGGGACGGTAAGTTATATGGATCATTCATATATCAGATGCTTAATACGCTTTATGATAGGGATCTCATAGAATTGCCAGGGCGTCTGCCCCAGGTCTAGTAAAAAGCAAAGGTCTGTAGATGGTTTCTACGTGAGGAGATGTTAAGTAGTGGTTGAAGGGTTAGTTAGGCCTCGCAAGGTGCTGGTTATAGGGTCGGGCCCTATAGTTATTGGGCAAGCGGCGGAATTTGATTACGCAGGGACCCAAGCCTGTAAAGCGTTACGGGAAGAAGGGATTACGACTGTGTTAATTAATTCTAACCCTGCCACTATTATGACTGATAGTGATATAGCTGACAGTGTTTATATTGAACCTTTAACTGTCAATGTTATTGAGCGGATAATTCAGAAAGAACGTCCTGATGGCATATTACCGACGTTAGGAGGTCAAACTGCTCTGAATCTCGCTGTAATGCTGTCCGATGAAGGAATACTTGATAAATACAATGTAAGACTTCTAGGGACTCCATTGGACACTATTCGGAAATCGGAGGATAGGGACTTCTTCCGTAGTTTCTTGCACGAAATCGGTGAACCAGAACCTCCAAATATATCAGTGTCTTCAGTTGAAGAGGCGCGTAGTTTTGCTGAAGAAACTGGACTTCCTCTTGTGATTCGCCCTGCATACACTCTGGGTGGTACAGGTGGCGGTATAGCAGAAACTTGGGAGCAATTTGAGAATATAGTTGCATTAGGGTTAGCTGCTAGCCCAATATCCCAAATTTTACTCGAACGGTCCTTAGTAGGATGGAAAGAGATCGAGTACGAGGTAATTCGCGATGGCGCGGACAATTGCATAACTATATGCAATATGGAAAATCTTGACCCTATGGGCGCCCACACAGGCGATAGTATAGTAGTTGCTCCAAGCCAGACCTTAACAGATAAGGAATATCAAATGCTGCGGAGCGCAAGTCTTAAAATAATTCGCGGCCTTGGTATAGAGGGTGGTTGTAACATACAAATGGCGTTACGACCTCATCCAGTCATACAAAATGTTATAGCATCTGATTGGGACGCTGATTCCCCATACTACATTATAGAGGTTAATCCGCGCGTAAGCAGGAGTTCAGCGCTGGCAAGTAAGGCTACTGGTT
>Ga0315338_1003130_pt1 | contig 14959 bp, 14 predicted proteins | sample ASW8metaG_FD_204518 | JGI IMG/M metagenome (GOLD analysis project Ga0315338, IMG submission 204518) | Ammonia-oxidizing marine archaeal communities from Monterey Bay, California, United States - ASW #8 | ecosystem: Environmental > Aquatic > Marine > Coastal | place: USA: California | collected... | reverse complement strand
CCTCGATGCGTTGGGTGAACGAACCATTACCATCGACTGCGATGTGTTGCAGGCTGACGGGGGCACACGTACCGCGTCGATTACGGGCGGCTGGGTGGCACTGGCAGATGCCCTCGACAGATTGGTTAGAGCTGGTGCCCTGTCTGAGACGCCGCTGATTGCCCAAGTGGCCGCAGTGTCTACAGGTATCGTTGATGGGCAGGTGTTCCTGGACCTCGATTACAGCGAGGACAGTCGAGCAGACACTGATATGAATGTTGTAATGGATAACGAAGGTCGCTTTATTGAGGTCCAGGGTACCGCCGAGGCAGCTCCCTTTACAGAAGACGAACTCCGGCAATTGACTGTTGTTGCGGCTAATGGAATCAGCCAACTTACCGACCTGCAGAACACAGCACGACAATCAGAATAGAGGTGAACATGGAGATCGTGCTGGAATCGAAAAATCGTGGCACGCTCGTAGAGCTTGGTGCCCTATTGAACGGAACGACGATCGATTGTATTCCTCAAAGTGATCGTCGTTTGCTATCGCTTCTGTCGTGAGCCTATAACATACTGTAATAGCTGTTTAATTTCTACTGCACTTTCATTGTGATGTTGTAATCAAATGATTGGCGTTGATAGTTGTGCCATGCTTTGTATGGGTGATGCTGCAGGCATCGGACCTGAAATCGTAGTTCAGACCCTCGAAGCCGTCGGGGAAGTGTTGTTTCCTCTTTCACGATGAAACGATAACCCCAATCTTGGTTTGGCTTCTATTGCCTACCGCGATACATTCTCTCTTGTGCTTTCTTGTGGCAAAATAGGTTGCTAATAACTTCTGAGAAAATTTGCGAACGCAAAGTGTAACGGGATTGGTTCGGACAGGGGAAATCTGAGAGACGCTTGATTGGTTGTTGCCGATCCGGTTCGCCTAATAGCTTCGGGTCCATATTACTAACAGAGAGATATCCAAAATATAATTCATTGATAAAGTATTCCCATTCCTGTACTAGAATAAGCTCGCAGTATTCCAGTGATGGTGTGGTTAGTCGGTAACACTCAGAGTCAACTACTGGAATTCGAAAATGTTGCGAGGAAAGTCGAATTTGATTACCGGTGGCACCGGTAGCCTTGGGCGGGCTTTGGTGGCAGAGATTTATACCAGATGGCTGGACATCAAGCGGTTGATCTAAATGCGAGTCGCTATTATTCCAGCGAGAGGAGGAAGCAAACGAATTCCCCGAAAGAATATCCGTCACTTCTGTGGCAAGCCAATGATCGCTTGGTCGATTAATGCCGCCCAAGAAAGTCAATGTTTCGACCAAATTATTGTTTCAACAGACGATAAAGAAATCGCTAGCGTTGCCGAAAAGCATGGCGCCACAGTTCCATTCATGAGGCCACGTACTCTTGCAGACGATCACACTGCGACAGCTCCGGTCATCGCACATGCAGTGGACTGGCTTCTACAGCAAGATCTTCATGTTGATAGCGTCTGTTGCATCTATGCAACGGCACCCTTTATCAACTCCTCCGATATTCGATATGGACTGGAACAGTTGCAAGACTCGGGATGCGATTATGCTTTTACCGTGACAAGTTTTTCCTTTCCAATCCAGCGTGCGATTCAAATTAATCCAGCAGGACGAGTAGAAATGTTTTATCCAGAACACTTCAACTCGCGCTCTCAGGATGTGGAGGAGGCGTTTCACGATGCTGGCCAGTTCTATTGGGGACGACCACAAGCCTGGCTGGAAGGTAAGCCTGCTTTTTCTGCGAATTCCGTGCCGATCCGATTGCCACGACACCAAGTGCAGGATATCGATACCCGCGAAGATTGGGAGCGAGCAGAGTTGATGTTCAAGGCAATGAGCCTGGAAGATATTGAATAACTGATAAAAAAACAATCCAGTAAAAGTATTTCTTGATCAGAAATTTAGAAAACAAAATAGAGAAAGAGACTAAGCATGGGTCGGTCTCGGCTTAGTGGCTATCCCTTCCGAATACACTCTCCGCCCAAGTATCATTCAGAGCGCGCGATGCTTAGGGAGAAACTGATGAACGTGTCGAACAGCCAAATTTTAAGACGGGGGACTTTAGCTGACAAATGATCAAGACCAACCCCTTTGAGTACGGACAAATTCAGTTTTCTTAGCCGCTGTCAGATGATTGTCTGACTCAAGTGCTGGGCCTACTGAGTTGTATGTAGAGTTTCATTTAGGTCAAGGCCTTAGGGGTAATTTCTTAACATCCACTTTTAGGCAGATCAAAAATAATTTTTGGAGTATGATGAATTTTGCATTTCTATTAGACGCTGATGCGCGGATTGGCATTGGGCATCTCATGCGTTGCATTACAATTGCCAATGAAATAGAAAAGAGAGGTTTTCACTGCCATTTCCTTTGTAGAGCACTGACGTCATCTCTGCAAAGGTTGATCCTTGATCAAGGACACAAGAGCTATATTGTCAGAAACAAAAAAAGTATCCACGCGCTGCTTGCACAGCTGAATCCCGAATGCATTGTTATTGATAACTACAAACTGGATGAGAAATTCGAAAGAACGGTTCGTTGTTTTAGTAAACAGATTCTTGTAATAGATGACTTGGCCAATCGTTCCCACTTCTGTGATGTTTTGTTAGACCAAGGGCCGTTGAGAACTACAGATGATTACCGGCCGATTATTAATCTTGACTGTCAATTATTACTTGGTGTTAATTATGCGCTGATTCGACCTGAATTCAGGAATTTACGTAAATCAGATACCAGTTCTTGGAAAAAAGGATTAATTAGCTTTGGCGGAGCAGATCCTAACAATATCACCCTAAAAATATTGCAAGCGCTTGATCTCGGGTTACGAATGAAAGATGCCGAATGGACCGTTGTCGCTGGTACTGCCAGCCCGCACTTGCAGTCTCTAGAAGAGTTTATCTCGAAAAGTCAATTAAATATCACCCTTCTAGAACAATCAAACGAAATTGCGACGCTTCTAGCCACTAGTGACTTTGCTATTGGCGCGGCCGGTGGAATGGCTTGGGAACGGTCGTGTATTGGAATACCTACTCTAACTCTCCCTATTGCCGATAACCAAAAATACGGAATCGAAGTAATAAAACACTTCAGATTGGGGGAGACACTAGAGATTGCTGACCTAACTCCAACTGTATTATTGAAAGCGTTGAAACGTTTGAGAAAAAATTCTAGCGTGTATCTTCGCCGAAATCAGGCGATGGTAGATGGATTGGGGGTGATGAGGTTAATGAAATACATTTTGCCGAGTGATCAATAAACTCTTTAAATTACTCGAAAAACTAGGGGAACGATAAATTAATTTCTACAAAACTAAATCGTAAAATACGCTGAGACCAAAGCCAATAAAAAACACAAAGCGGAGATGTGAAACTCAAGAAGATAATGTATTCTGAAAAAATATTTCGCTAGGAATTATCAAGCTTACCCAACTAACAAACATATTGACTCGTCAAAATATTTGGTTAGACTTTTTTTTGCGATTTCATAAGCGTCAGAAGTTAGGACAACACCAACTAAAGTATCATTTTCCCATTCCTCTCGATACCCTAATTGTTTATTAAGACGACGAGCGGAAACATTACTTTTTAGTACGGGGCCCCGAAATATGGTGGCTGATAAGTGCTGAAAGGCGATGTCTAACTGCATCATAACAATCGCATAACCTAGTAGCCCATGTTTCACTGAAGACTTGCCAGAATAGAATCCGCCGGCCAGTTGGTTTTGAAGCTCTAACGGTCCTTCACCCTTGATGTTCACGTAGCCGGTACGGACTCCCTTACACCAGACAACCCAGTGCGCTTGGTCGACTCGGTCTGTAATATTTTCATACCAGCATCGTTGTTGGTTAGGGGTAATATAAAAGGAATCGGTCATCTGTTTACCTATTTGTGGATCATTGCGCCAACGGCGGAGACTAGGCAGATCACGAGGCCCCAAAGGGCAGAGTTCGATCCCATAGCCACGAAAATGTTTGTCGCCAACAAATTGTCGTTTTGCCATTAGTACGGGGTAAAATCGATGAACCAACACGCTAAAATAATTTTCTGCCCTATATGAAATAGGCGACGCCCATAAAATTGTCAGTTTGTCGTATTAACGCAATTTAGGCTACTTATCGTTGCCGCAAGTGCTGAATTCGTTTTTCAATACTTTCCGCTATCTGTTTTGCTGTTAGGCCATACTCTTCTAATAGATATCGATGTTCGCCGATTTTGCCAAATTTGTCAGGCAGGCCAAGTATAAGTTGTGGTGGTGCGCCTGATAGAGTTGTTTTGTATTCGGCGATAGAACCACCAAGGCCGCCAATAATGCTATGTTCCTCAATCGATACGATCAGCTCTGATGATGAGCTAGCCTTATCTATGGCAGAGGTATCTAAGGGCTTGATAGTGTGCATATTCACAACTGTTACTGAAAAATTTTTCCCCTCTAGAATTTTCGCCGCCTCCAACGATTCATACACCATGGTGCCGTTGGCAAAAATACTGATATCAGATCCTTCACACAAAGTGATCGATTTTCCAATCACAAAGTTGTATTCTTCTTCGTATACGATTGGGTTATTAATTCCCCCAGTAAGGCGAATATACATAGGGCCGTCAAACTCTGCCGCAGCGAAAACAGATTTGACGGTTTCGCCGCAGTCTGCAGGCGCAACAACAGTAAGGTTAGGAATAGAACGCATCATTGAGGCGTCTTCAATTCCATAGTGAGAGTTTCCAAGAAAAGCCATTCCAACGCCACTGCCAATAGCTACGGCTTTTACATTTAGATTCATATACCCAAGGTTCATTCGTACTTGCTCGCTGGCCCTCATGGAAATGAACGGGGCGAAAGATGTCGCAAAAACAACAAAGCCTTCTTTTGCAAAACCTGCGGCTACACCAATCATATTTTGTTCGGAAATACCAACGTTCACAAATTGGTTAGGATATGTGTTCTTAAAGCGGTTAAGCCCTGAAGAACTTCCAAGGTCAGCCGATAAGACCATTAGATTGTCCGTTTTTGTTGCAAGAGAGAAAATGGCCTGACCTAGTACTGCTCTGGTTCCCATTCTTGACCATAATCGCGCAGTGCTTGGAGTGAGCTCCAGCATTTATTCACCGTGTTCCATTTCAACTAGTGCCCGTTCGTAATATTTCTTAGTCAACCGATTGTGGTGCCAATCATTATTATTTTCCATGAAGGAAATACCTTTGCCCTTTATCGTATTGGCTACAACAATCTTCGGAATGTGTTCGACGTTATGTTCAACAAATGCATCAATGAGTTGGGAAATATTGTGACCGTCCACCGACAATAGGTTCCACCCAAAACTTTCCCACTTAGCCCCAATGTCACCACAATCCATGATTTCTTTACTGCGCTCACTATCGTTTTGATATCCGTTGTTATCTACAATGGCGGTGAGATTATCCAACTTAAAGTGTGAAGCTGCCATCACCGCTTCCCATACTGCACCCTCATTACACTCTCCATTCCCAAGCAGGACATAAATGTTGTGGCGCTTTTCCATTTTTTTAGCAGCTAGGGCAAGTCCCACCGCTAATGATAGTCCGTGCCCTAAACTGCCATTAGAGGACTCAATTCCCAATGAAAGGTTCATAACAGGATGTGCGGTTAAGTCACTTCCATTGACTTGAAAAGTATTAAAAACCTCCTCAGATATAAAGCCAGCTTCAAGTAGCGCACTATAGTACCCTAGTGCTCCGTGCCCTTTGCTTAAAATAAATCTGTCTCTTTCCTCCCAGATGGGCTTTGTAGGATCGTATTTCAGAATAACGCTGTATAAGGTAGCGGTAATGTCTACTATTGATAACGCCCCCCCTATATGCGCGCTCAAGTTACAAGAGAATGCAATATCTAAAATCTTTCTTCTCATGCGTTTCGCGATTCTTTCGACGCGTTGATATTCCATTTTAAATCCCAATTTATATTCCGTGCCCACCGTCTATACGGACAATCTGCCCAGTAATAAAGCTTGATAAATCGCTCGCGAGATAAAGAGCGAGATTTGCCACCTCAACTGCCTCCGCTGGGCGCTTAAAAACATTGGATTCGATTAACTTTTCTCGAGCTTTTCTCTCCATTTGTTGGAACATACCTGTTCCTATAATGCTAGGGGCAATTGCGTTAACTCGAATATTATCTCCGCCGAGTTCTGTTGCCATTGTTTTCGTTGCAAAAATGAGTGCAGCCTTACTAGAGCCGTAACTCAACATCCCTGCATCACCAATTAGACCCGCAGTCGACGAAATATTGATGATCGACCCTGCCTTGAAACGGACCATGTAGCGCGATATTCCCTGCGTGAGGAGCAATTGGGAAAAAAAGTTAATCTCAAATATTCGTTTTAGGTCATTCAGCGATGTCATATGAAAAAATGAACCCGCCCCTACGCCTGCGTTATTTACAAGTATGTCGATCTGAATTTTTTTTGAGATAATTTCCTTCACGGCATTGGTTACTTGTTGACTTTCCGCTAAATCGAAAAAAATAGGAATTATCGAGGATCCCGTTTGTTTGGAGAGTGTTTTTCTTAATTCGCTAAATGAATCGGAGTCTTTTCGAGCGCATGCGAAAATGTCGGCGCCATTCAGCGCAAAAGTCTCGAGAATCGTACGACCTAAGCCTCGATTGCAGCCAGTGATAACAGCGGTCTTATTTTCTAGCAACACAGCGAATTCCTTTAATATATTAGTCGGGCAAAGAAATATTTTCAGTAGTTAATCCGAAACTAACTTATCATTCTCTTTTACGGTCCAGATTCTAGAGAGGCAGGTGTTTATGTTTGTCACATAGTCGACCTGGAACACAAAAATCTATTAGAAGAGAATGTTGTAGATCTTTCGCTAAGACAAACTGCAAATCGGATAACGACTCTACTCTAAGCCCGATATATTCGCCCGCGGTTATAGACCGGTTCCAATAAAGTCAGGTCTCCTTGTTCTAGTGAATTTCCGCTAGGAAAAGGTGGCCGAGCATCAAGCCCTATGGCTTCGAGGACGCAACTGTTTTGGTAGTAACAGTTTATGATCTGAGATTTTAGCAGATGAAAGAACTCAAAGAGCTCGCGTTTTAATTTCTCTATGAGTTGAAATTGATCGGAATTGCCTAGTTTTGAAAAACATTGGCCAAATTGATCGAGAGATTTTTCATTGATTCGTCGCAGACCACCGGTTAGGGAGGGAAAGAGGGCTTTATGATGCGCGTAGGATAGAAATCCAACATCGCTAGCGCTCGGCATTTTGCCGTCGTCACTTGGTGGAAGTAACAAATACAATAACGAATTTAACGTTTGTATTTGTTCTTCATCTAAGAATTTACGAGCAAAATTTTCTTCCTGCTGCACAGTTAGAGATACTTTAGTCAAAAAGACGTGTTAGGTTAGTCTTAATCTTGTCTGTTATGAAAAGTGCGAGGGCTTGCATGGTCGACACAGGATTCACAGCGCTCGAGGTGACAAATATACTACTGTCAACGATGAAAAGATTCTTGATATCATGGCTGCGCCCCCATTCATTGACTACGGAAGATGTGGGGTCTGTTCCCATACGTGCCGTACCCATCAAATGCCATCCTGTTTGCCGAACCGGGCCGAACGCGAAATTTTTCTGGGAGCCGGAAGCTATCATGACTTCTTTCCCTTTGGACAGTCCATGTGCAAGCATTTTCCGACTGTTCTCGCTTAGTTTATATGTAATCTTGGGAGCTGGAATAAGGTTTGAATCAGTTAGATTCGGATCCAAAGTGACACAATTATGTTGTTCTGGTAAATCTTCAACAATTATCGCCATACCTACGATATGGCCGAAATGTTTAGCGAATGCTTGGTGATGTTCAGTTCCCCATGGTATCTGTCGTCGTAAGACTCCTGAGAGTGCTGTTTCAATAGGGCCGGGACCTCGCAATAACTGCATTGTATAACCTCTTACAAAACCACGGCGGGAATCGGTTTCATAGAACTCATGGCTCAATATACAGCATCCCTGGGGTCCCAGATATGATTCTAGGGGATCTTCGAATAATCCTTCTACATAACCCAAAGGATGGAGCATGAGATTTTTACCAACCAAACCAGATCGGTTTGCAAGTCCATTGGGAAAATGCGAAGAGCATGAATTAAGTAACAAGCGTGGAGTGCCTATGCCGTTACAGGCGACTATAACAACACGAGCGTTCTGTCGACACTCATTATTGTTCTCATCGTAGTAAATTACCCCAGTCGCCTTTCCTGAGGCGTCGACGGTGATTTCACGAACTCGGGAACGAGTTTTCAACTGAACGCCATTCCTAATTGCGAGAGGCCAATAAGTGATATCGACACTCGCTTTTGCACCTTGAGCGCACCCGCTATTACAAGGCCCGAGATTAATACAGGGTTGTCGTCCTTTATAAGTTCTCGAAGTAATAATGGCGCTATATGCTGGCCACCAGTGCCAGCCTAGCTTGTTGAAACCTTTTCCCATTATTTCACCCATTGGACCCAGTGAAACTGGATAACCGCCAGGTGGAGGTTCATGAGGTGGATAAGCTGGGTCTCCAGCTAGGCCAGATACACCCATCATGCGGTCATTTTCAGAAAAAAATGGTTGAAGATCCGAATAATTAACGGGCCAGTCGTCCGCAACCCCATCGAGAGTTTTAACCCTGAAGTCAGAAGGGTGGAAGCGGGGAAAGTGTGCAGAGTAGAGGATCGAGCCACCGCCAACAGCATTAAAGTTAGCTATTGCTATCGGAGAACTTTTGTCATTGATTGGATAATCCGCCGGGTGTTTCCTTACATTCGGACTAACGTTATATTCATGTGCCCGCATAATCTCCCAATCGCGTCGTGTGCTAGGGTATTTGGATGGATCCATCCAGTCGCCTTGTTCTAGGCACATTATGCTTAAACTCGTACTACTTAAACTCCAGGCAGCTGCGGCGCCCGATGGCCCAGCGCCAATAATCAGTATGTCAACCGACTCTTTAGACATTAGCGGCCTTTCTCCTGGTTCCTAAGATATTATTAAAACTATAATATTATTTTACTAGCCGAATAATCTAGGAGAGTAATTCCTGTTTTACCCATAGTTAACATGGAGGTTGAAAAATTTGCCAAACCGTATTGATACGCTGATTTTGGTGATTCTGGGCATTCATATTTTTTGACTTTGTTATACCAGCCTTATTAAGACCTGCCAGTCGTAGCGGAAAATTTCCCAAAAACAAAAAATATACGAGAGGAAGAGATTTTCAGCTCTCCGCTGATGATGTCAAATAATACAAGACTAACGAGTGTCGTCTGAGTGGAAAGTATGATTGGCCCACTTACACGATATTGTTTAATTAAACTCGGGATGAATTAAGTCTTTTTATCTCTCTGCTTCTAATAAGCCTTAAAGGTTTTTACATGGGGTTTTAACGGCTGAATTAGCTGTCTATGTTTTAGGTAGATATTGTTCCAATATCTCAGGAAGAGTGATTACCATTTCCGACTCGCAAGCAACTGTGCCATTCGTGTATCCTATACCAACACCTTTTAATAAACCACGTTTCCACGAGATCACTTTGGTCTCAATATCCAGCCTATCACTCGGTAATACTTCTTTTCTAAATTTTGAAATAACAGAAACAAAAAGAGTCTCCTTTCCTTTATTTCCAGGTAAAGTCGTTATTGCGATTGTGAGCATCTGCGCTAATGACTCTATTTGCAGAGCGCCAGGCATGTTTGGGTTATTTGGGTAATGTTTAGGGAAGAACCACTCATTGAGTGTCAAGTTTTTATAGCCTTTTGCGCTTTTTCCAGGAATTACTTCGTTTACATAGTCAATCATTAAATAGGGGTAACGATTTTGTTGATATTCTTGTAATTCAATACTGTTTAAACTGAAGCTTTCCATTTATCACTCCTTAAAACATTCAAGAAAAGAATACTTTATAACTGCTTCTAACGAGTAAGGTTATCACTGAAGATTCACAACGACACGACCGCGTTGAGTACCGGAAAGAATGCGGTCAATAGCAATGTTAAGTTGTTCGAGATTGCAGTCAACAGCCAAATTCTCTAGGTTTTTGGGTCTCCATTCTTTTGCTAGTCTGCGCCAGGTTTTCTCACGAAGGGCCATTGATGACCCCTGCGCGTTTATACCCAACAAACTTACCCCTCGAAGAATGAACGGAAATACGGTTGTCTGTAGATTAGGCGATCGTACTAAGCCCGTCGCTACCACGGCACCATTTTGTTTACAGGATCGAAGCAAGGTTGCTAAGGTATTGTCACCAACCGTATCTACTCCACCAGCCCAGACTTCTTTTAGTAATGGCATGCTGGATTTATCATCAACGGCTTGCCGATTAATTACTTCGGATGCGCCAAGTTCTTTTAGAAAAGCATCAGCATCGGTCTTACCAGTTGAGGCGCTTACGGAGTAGCCTTGCTTCGCAAAGAGAGCAACAGAGACACTACCCACGCCCCCGGTCGCTCCGGTAATAACAATAGGCCCATGTTCTGGGCTTACTCCATGGTATTGAAGGAGATCCAACGAAAGTGCTGCTGTTAAACCGGCAGTGCCGTAGATCATACTTTCACGTAAGCTGATTCCATCGGGTAGAGGCATTACCCAGTCGGAAGGCACTCGGATAAATTGACCAAAGCCTCCCGGTGTATTCATGCCCAGATCAAAGCTGGTAACGATAACTGGGTCACCAAATTTGAAGTTGCTGGATTCGCTTGATTCCACAATCCCGGCCGCATCAATACCAGGTGTGTGTGGATAATGACGTGTCACACCACGGTTGCCAATACAAGAAAGACCATCTTTGTAGTTCAAGGACGAAAATTGAACACGAATTAGCACATCCCCTGGGGGGAGGGCACCAATATTCCGTTCTTCAATTGTTCTGGTGTAAGTCCTAGCGCTTGTCTCACGGACTACTAGAGCTTGAAATGTTTGATTCATAAAATCTTATTGTTTTGCTTTGACAAAATAACAATTATCAATCTATTTCAGATATTTAGCAGTACCTCAGTAGAATCCCTCTCCAGATATCGTTGGATTCACAGCGTGAAAAACTGAAGAATCAGAAGGCTCCTACTTCAATGCTTATATTCATAACACTTGAGAAAATACGTGAAAAACGAAGCTCGCAGCGAGAGATAATTTAAGCCGTTCATGAAAAGCGTGCTTTCTATTGACAAAATGTTATCCAGTATGTAGCGAGTAAGGTGATGAAGGAAGTTCATTCAATAAAGTTGGGAACTAATTTGGGGTAAACTAACTTAAATAGCGATCAACAAATATTAGTGTCAATTTAAAATTATTAAAGTAATAAATTAAACCCTAATATACAGTTATTTGATTTCAATAGTTCTGTTGATTAGAACTGGTACAACACTAGATCGTAAAAAATCAAGGTAACCGGCAATAGATTCGAAACAGTTACTGCACACGAGAAATACGAGGCTTCGTTTCTTTATATGTGAGCCGATACTATCGGCTGTGCCAATCAGAAATCTGCACGTAATTTTCTCAGACGGCTCTCTTATAATGGTCGTATCATCAGAATAAATGTCTATGCTATGAAAGCAGTTCACGTTTTTCTTCTAAAAATCAATGCCGTATTTCACTAGAATTTCAAATCCTTTTTCATAGGAACTGAAGTCAACAATATCATCCGTTTCGAGCATTATCTCGAAAATGTCCTCTAAATTTGCAATCAAAGACATATGACCAACAGAGTCCCATTCGGGTATTGAGTTATAGAGAAGATTGCCATCCAAAGAGTTTTCACTAACTGAAAAGCTTTCAATAAACGCCTGGCTATACTTTTGTTTGTTGTCCATAGGTTATTTATTAAAATTAGCTGATTCTGACCAGTTTGTCTGAGCCATCGTGGCTCCAGCGCCTACTACAATTAAGTAAGTTAAGTCGTTAGAGCATTAGATGCGAATTGGTTGTTAGTAGAATCACAATTCGATGTGGCAATATCTAGAGCTTCTCTAATCCTGGTACGTTGTAACCCATTAGCATTGTAGGGGTACCACGAGATTATTGTACCATTTATAGAGGGTTTTAGGCGTCGTTCTTTTGACATGATTGGTGTTTGCGGTCCTACGAAGAGGGCGAATAGGAGCAATTGAAATTTGGTTGTGATGCCGATGAACGGAACGATTCTTGACAAACCATATCGTAATGCTAATCGGCTAAGGGTCAGCTGGGCAGTGAACACATCGAGTAGAGTTACTACCTTTTGTTTAAGCGATATTCCTAGCTATCCGTTAATAAACGTAGGCACCTAAGGGGCTAAGGGGTCCAGTAATTTGAGCTCGATGTTTGGCACGATCTACAAAGCTGCGAAAGCATTTGCCACTATCAGTCCAGTGACCGTCATCTGGTTAGATCAAATACTCTTAAGAAAGCTTGATCAGGTTGTCACGCGAGCCTCATATACACGATAATTAACTAACAATAGTGTGTTAGAAGTAGCAATTTCCGATCATCCTCAATGCAGTTTCAGAGTGTGGTAAAAATATAACTATATCCGAAGTGTTGATCCTAAATACTTACAGGTTTCTTTTTACGACTTTTAATAAGATTTATAACGTAATCTTATGATCGTTAAGATTGGAGACATCTCTATTCAGAGAGATCACCGCCCGTTGGTGATTGCTGAAATGTCTGGAAACCATAATCACTCGCTGGAACGGGCTTTGGAAATTGTGAGTGCTGCAGCTGCGAGCGGTACTCAGATGTTAAAACTACAAACCTATTCGCCCGATACGATAACACTTGACGTGAGTGATGGCGATTTCTTTATTTCCGATGAGGCGAGCCCATGGAAGGGGCAAAGTCTTTATGAACTATATAAGACTGCCTATACACCTTGGGACTGGCATGAGCCGATCATGAAGCGGGCGAGAAAACTAGGAATGCTATGTATTAGTACCCCCTTCGATGAAACAGCGGTAGATTTCTTAGAAGAGATGGATGTTCCGGCTTACAAGATCGCCTCTCCTGAAATTGTACATCTTCCATTGATCAAAAAAGTAGCGGCCACAGGTAAACCTATGATTATTTCAACTGGTATGGCCACCATCGCAGAAATTGACGACGTCGTACAAACCATTCGTGAGGCTGGCTGCGAGCAGTTTGTACTATTAAAGTGTGTCAGTGCATATCCGGCAGCTCCGGAAGATAGTAACGTCCTCACAATACCAAATATGCGGGAACTCTTCGACTGCGAAGTTGGACTGTCGGATCATACTATGGGCATCGGTGTGGCGGTCGCTGCAGTGGCTCATGGAGCGACCGTCATCGAAAAGCACTTCACACTTTGCCGGGCCGATGGGGGTGTGGATTCGGCTTTCTCTCTTGAACCGGCGGAGATGAAACTGCTCGTAATCGAAACTGAACGTGCTAGCTCATCGTTGGGAAGAATTTTCTACGGCCCCACAAAAGCGGAGAAAGGATCGTTAGCCGGCCGCCGCTCACTCTATATCGCCGAGGATATGAACAAGGGAGAAGTGTTGAACGAACAGAATCTCCGTATAATTCGGCCGGGATTTGGGTTGCCGCCAAAGTACTACGATATCCTGCTCGGCCGGACAGTTAATCAAGACTTGAAGAAGGGCACGGCCCTGCATATGGAACTCATCAATTAAGTGCAGTTCAGATAGATAAAACGACAAGTGCCTAATTGCAATACAAGTTGGAAAAGTGAATCTCCTCTTTAGTTGCTCAGATGTAACAGATGTATTCTGTAAGAATCCGACGTAGGCGGAACTAAATAGGCATGTGAATCATATTGACGATCAGTGAAGGGTAAAGTTTGGTTGTCGGGTTGGGAGAAATTGGTTTAGGCTATGATTTCAATGACTCAACCGATAACTTTGTTGCGAGCCATGCAAAGGTGCTTCACCTTTCAAAGCACCAAACGACAATCAGAACAGATGTGAACATGGAGATCGTGCTGGCATCGAACAATCGCGGCAAGCTCGCAGAGCTTCGTGCCCTATTGAACGGAACGACGATCGATTGTATTCCTCAAAGTGATCGTGGTGTGCCCGAGGTGGCAGAGACCGGACTCTCGTTTGTCGAGAATGCGATCATTAAGGCACGCCATGCCAGCCACTTTACTGGCTTACCAGCAATCGCCGATGATTCCGGGATCGAGGTGGACGAGCTGAATGGTGCGCCGGGCATTCGTTCTGCCCGCTATGCCGGTGACAACGCCTCTGATGCTGATAATACTGCCAAACTCCTGCTCGGACTTTCCACTACCGAGACCGACAACCGACAGGCCCGCTTTCGTTGCGAGGTTGTGTTCGTGCGCCATGAATTGGATGCCTCACCTTTGATCTGCAGCGGAACCTGGGAGGGTCGGATCGCTGAGACGCCACGTGGTGAAAATGGTTTTGGCTATGACCCGGTATTTTTGGTGGGTAACGGACAGAAATCGGCGGCAGAACTTTCTGCCGAAGAAAAAAACCGCATCAGCCATAGGGGCCAGGCTCTGGCCCAGTTGGTAGTGCAACTGAAAGATCTGGGGTTAGGTTCTTGAGCCTGGGTGCTTTGCAATCCGTAAGGAAGAAAATATGAAGACGCTGGTACTGGTTCGCCACGGGCAGAGTACTTGGAACCTGGACAATCGCTTCACAGGGTGGGTTGATGTAGATCTCTCCGAACGGGGTATCGAAGAAGCCAGGACGGCCGGCAATACTTTGCGTGATGCTGGTTTTCGCTTCGACATTGCCATGACGTCGTATCTGAAACGCTCCATCCGAACACTGTGGCTTATTCAGGAGATGCTAGATCAGATGTATCTGCCAATCCGGACAGATTGGCGACTCAACGAACGCCACTACGGCGCACTGCAGGGACTCAACAAGAAAGAAACTGCCGAGCAACACGGTGACGAACAGGTACTTGCCTGGAGACGGGGCTATGCGGTACGTCCGCCGG
>Ga0315338_1003129_pt1 | contig 14960 bp, 10 predicted proteins | sample ASW8metaG_FD_204518 | JGI IMG/M metagenome (GOLD analysis project Ga0315338, IMG submission 204518) | Ammonia-oxidizing marine archaeal communities from Monterey Bay, California, United States - ASW #8 | ecosystem: Environmental > Aquatic > Marine > Coastal | place: USA: California | collected... | reverse complement strand
GTTCTCCGATGCGGCGCAATCGGCTGTGGCCCAGGCGTTCGTCCACGCGTTCAACGCCGGAGATGAGGACTTCCTCCAGTTCGCAGCCGATCACCCGCAAGTCGAATCGTTGAGGCGACTCGTGAAGCGGCGGGCGATGTATGGGGAACTCACAGCCCTCCGCTGGGCGGTCCTTGACCCGCAACGCTCGTCCCTCCTCGTTTCTCTCGGGGCGATGGGTGGGCACCGCGTTATCAACTTCTGGTTCGATGAGCGCGGGGCGCTTCGGGATATAGCACTGGGCATGTCCGCCGCGCCCAATCCGATCACAGAAGATTAGGGTCAAACTCCTCCGTCAGAGCGGTCAAGGACACGAGGAGGGTTGCGCCGACATGGGCCGACGAGGAACGTGGCTGCATCCTCTGCCGAAACGAAGCTCTCTCCGTGGCCCGCTGGCCTAGCCCACTCGCTTTGCCCGTGCGGCACGGAACCGGCGCGGCCCTAGCCAAAGCCAAAAGCCTGTAATGGTAAAGAGGAGCAGTCCGCTCCCCATGATCGTCGTGTAGCCCAACTTCATCCATTCTCCATCGGTCTTCAGAAGGTGGTCGAGGATAGACCCGTCGTGAAGGTTCTCGATGAAGTCGCTCCGGCGACGCTCGATGTGGAGCAGCTCACCGGTCGCGCCGTCGAGCTGGATTCCCCAGAAATGATCGAGGAAGACAAACTTGACCATCCCCTTGTGGGGACGAATGTCGATTCGTTCGAGGTCGAGCGAGAGTTCCGTCGACACCGAGTCGCGAAACACTGTGATGGCGCGTCGGTGGAGCTCGTCGACAGGAAGCCAATCGGCGAGTTCCGTTGAAGAGCCGACGTAGGAAGTCGGTAAGATCGCTCCCCGGCTGTGTTTCTTCCAACCGAGCAGGAGACCGGTGCACCCGACAACAAAGAAGAAGGCAAACAGCGCAATTGCGGTAGCTCGATGGAGTTTGCGGAAGAGGCGCAGAGTGTTCCCGGCGCGGCGATTCGCACTTTTCATGGGCTCAGGGTCAGCCTTTTCAAGTTGTAGCAATCCTTTCGGACAGGGGTTCGAATTCGCCGCGATCTTTGTCGGTTGATGACGCTCGCAGTCCAGACTCTGCCAGGACCTGGCCTCGGACGCCACCTCATCCTGTTCTACCGGTCGGAATCCTCGTCGAGGTGCTGATTATGACCGTGTGGTTGACCCCCATCGTGCTCCCAGCGTTGACACAGTTCCTAAAAACCGCGCCCCGTCCGCCATCCCCATACCCGTGCCCTCCATCGTCAGGTTTCCCCGAACTTCACCGCACTCTCTTCGAGGACGGAGTCGACCCGGGGTCGGAGGTGGGAGTAGTTGTGATCAAAAGGGTAAAGGATGGTATGAGTGGAACGAATTAGTCTTCGGCGAACTCTCCAGCCTCCATATCCGGGCTCAATATCCGGCCGTCCACGCCCGATATCGTATGGAATGGGTGGGCGAGAGTCGTGCTAGGGATACGTCCCTCCTCGAGAGTTGTTGCCCACGTTGATGAGAATTGGACGGAGGGTCTATGGACGTTCGCGGACGGGACGGGAAGAGAAATTGTCTGGGAGTGTTTCTTGGCGTTCTCGCACTTTTCCTTGTCAGTTGTTCAAACGACGAAAATAGTCCAACTCAATCTGATCTTCCCAAAGACGACACGATTTGGCTTCGCGTTTCGACCGATGGGATGGTTCCTGTCGTTACGGTGCACAAGAAACGGCTCGACGCGGAGTCGGGTAGCCAACCGGCTGGCGTGGCGGCGAGTCCCGTCAGCGATGCCGATCCAACTCTCTACGCGTTTCGCAACGTTGAAGCGTTTGAGCCCGATGTGACAGGTTGGACGATACGGGTTGAGGACTCTCCGGCTGAGTCAGGTATCTGCGATCAAGAGATGCCGAACGCAAACACCCCACAGCTCACCCTCTGTTCTGAGTTAGTGTCGATCGTCACGCCCTAGAGGCGGGGCTCACCGGGGAGCGCGGCCCGGGCCAGTTCGATGACCTCATCAAACGAGAGTTTTTGGCCGTCTTTGCGAAGGCGCGTCAGCCCGTCGGAGCCCAACGATTCCGTCAATCGCATGCGGAGGTGTTGGAGTTCTTCGTGCGCGGTCACGGTGGCTGGGGAGCGCAGCCGGGTACGAATTGCTTCGGCGGCACCAAAGAGCCGCGCACCCAATTCCCAGTCCTGGCCGGATACGGCGAGGCCGATCTGGGACTCAAGACACTCGGCAATTCCCTTACGGTCCCCAAGCGCGACTCTGATCTCCAAGCTCTCGGCCAGAAGTCTGGCTGCTTCGATCCGGTTGTCCCGCCGGACACCAATTCTGGATAGTGCATTAAGAGCAAGCGCGGTGCCCGCTCGGTCTCCGAGTTCCCGGCTGATCTCCAGACTGCGGGCGTAGCGAGTGCGCGCCTCGTCGAGGTCGCTCTCCTGGGCGGCGACAAATCCCAGGTTTGCGAGGGAGAACGCCATGCCCCAACGGTCTCCGAGGCGTGGCCAACAGAGTAGAGCTTCTTTATGGTAACCGCGGGCCTCGGCGAACGCCTTTCTGCTCTGGGCCTCTTCGCCCAGATTGTTGAGAGCGACAGCCGCTCCCCAATCTGAGTCGACTTCGCGATAGACCGTCAGGCACTTCAAGTAGTGCTGGCGTGCCTGTTTTCCATCACCTCGGAGGCGAGCTACTTCTCCGAGGTTGTTCCATGACATGGCTTCTTCGAGCCGGTCATTGGTCTTGATCCGAACGTCGAGAGCGGCGCGGTGGAACTCCTCGGCCTGCTCGTAGTCTCCCTGGTGAAATGCGAGATTGCCAGCCGCGTTCAGGGCCAGGGCACGGCTCCGAGTCGGCTCCGGGCAAAGCTGCAGAAAGTGGGCGCAGAGGAGCCGTCCTTCTCTCCAGTGTCCGCGAATCATCCAGTAGCGTCCGAGGGCGCCGGCCAGTCGGAGGCCGATCTCAGGGCCCGCGCCGAGCTCCAGGCAGCGATCGAAGACTGCTCGCAGATTCTCATGGTCCGCAGCCAATATGATGAAGCGTTTCGTCTGCTCGAATCCGCGGAGGTGAGGCTCCGCCTCTTCAGCTATGGCCAGGTAGTGCTCAAGGTGGCGACGGCGAAACACTGCGGTTTCCTTGGCTTCGGCCAGTCGTTCGACACTGTACTGCCGGATCGTCTCGAGCATCCGGTAGCGGGTGCGACCGAACCGGCCGCGAGCTTCGCCATCGATTTCGACGAGTGATTTGTTGACCAGGTGGGAGTGGAGGTCGAGTACCTGCCACCCCTCGATCCCTTCTCCGGTACAGACGGCCTCCGCTGAGGAGAGCGTCCATTCTCCGGAAAAGACGGAGAGTCGGCGAAGAAGGCGTTGCTCGTCGAGGGAGAGATGGTCCCAGCTCCAGTCGACGAGCGCCCGCAGAGTCTGATGGTGCGGCATGGAAACCGGGCTGGTGTTGGAAAGCAGCTGGAAACGATCGTCGAGGCGTCTGGCTACGTCCTCGACCGAAAGTGCTCGGGTTCGGGCCGCGGCTAGCTCGAGAGCAAGGGGAATACCGTCGAGTCGTCGGCAGATCTGTGCGATGAATTTGGCATTGGACTCGTCGAGGGCAAAATCTGGACGGACGGCCTGAACTCTCTCGACGAAGAGTCGCACCGATTCAGTACCGAGATTGATGTCCTTGCCATTGGCGTCGGAGGGGACGCGGAGCGTCGGGACCTGGTAGACCTGCTCTCCGAGTAGACCGAGCGACTCTCGGCTCGTGGCGAGGATGCGAACCGTCGATGTTCGCCGCAGAATCTCGTCGGCCAGAGAGGCGGTTGCCTCGAGCACGTGTTCGCAATTGTCGAGGACGATCAACGTATGCTTGCCGGCCAACGAATCGACGAGCGTTTCGTGAAGTGAACATCGAGGCTGTTCGCTTACGCTGAGCGCCCGAGCGACCGTTTCGAGTACACGGGAGGGATCGGCAAGAGGGGCCAGTTCGACGAGCCAGACGCCGTCCGGATAGTTGGTGAGCGCGCGTACCGCCACTTCCAGAGCGAGACGAGTTTTTCCGCAACCGCCGACCCCGGCCAGGGTCAGCAATCGGTGTTGGCCAAGTTTCTCGAGCGACGTGTCGAGAGCATCACCGCGGCCGACAAAACTGGCCAGATTGCGCGGGAGGTTGTTGTCGACCGACTTGTACTGCTGCTGTCGAGGCGGAGTGATCTGCCGATCAGGCACTCGGTGGGCGAGCTCTTCCTCGATCTCATGCCGTGCCTCGGTCAACGAATCGAGTCGCGCATTTTGTTCCCGGCGGAGACATCGCCGGACGAGATCTTCGACCCCCGGAGGAGTATCTTCGGGCAGGCGTTGCCAATCGGGTTCCCGATCGAGGGTCGCAGCAATTCGTTCCGCGAAAGACCCTCCTACGAAAGCAGGCACACCAGCGAGACACTCGAAGAGGACGCAGCCGAGGGCAAAGACATCGGCCCGGGCATCGACCTCTTCTTGTCGCAATTGCTCAGGGCTCATGTACCCTGGGGTCCCGCAAAAGAGATCTCCCGTCTCATCGAGATCGAGGGTCGCGTCGGGGTCCTTGCCAGCGAGGCGGGCGAGTCCAAAGTCCAGAACTTTGACTTCGCCCTGAGGCGTGACTTTGATGTTCGACGGTTTGAGGTCTCCGTGAATCACTCCGTTCTGGTGACTCGCCTCGAGGCCAGCCGCGATCTGACGAACAAGAATCAGAGTCTCGCGAACACTCATCGAGCTGCGAAGGATCCGCTCAGCCAGCGTTTCGCCTTCGACCAATTCCATGGTCAGGAACGGGAAGCGATCCGACTTCTCCAGGGAGTAGAGAGTGGCCACGTTGGGATGGGAAACCGAAGCGAGAAGACGGGCCTCACGTTCGAAACGGGCGAGGGAAATCGGATCGCGGGCCAGTCGTTCGGAGAGGACCTTCAGAGCGATCTGTCTACCTCGTTGAGGGTCCTCCGCGAGGTAGACGACTCCCATGCCTCCGCGACCTAACTCGCGGAGGATACGGTAGTTCCCGATCGTCGTCGGCACTGAGAACCCCAACGTCCGACCGGTAGAGATGCCTCTCTCAGCCTTGCCCATGAGTAGTTCCTTGCGGACTTTCTCGCAGTCGGCGACCCATAAGAGGATACCACGCTGGGCCCAAGGCGTCGAACTTACGCCGAGGAAGGGATCGAAAGGTCCTGCCCGATGCCTCTTATCTGGCAATCAGTCGAGGAAGGGCGCTATCCTCTCCACTTCTTCTTTGTCGATCAAGCGGAGGACTCCTCGATGAGACAGATCCTGGTCCTGGGAGCCGGCAAGTCAGCGACCTACCTGATCCACCGGCTTCTCGAAGACGCGGAAAAGTTCGACTGGTTCGTCACGGTCGGCGATATCTCTTCCGAGTTGGCGCGCGAGTGTGTCCGCAATCATCCACGTGGTGCGGGTATCCAGTTCGACATCAATGACGAGTCCCATCGTGAGCAGCAGATTGCGAAGAGCGACGTGGTCGTCAACATGCTGGCCCCTGTCTTTCAGGGGATCCTCGCCAGCCAGTGCGTCCATTCCGGGATACACATGGTCTCGGTTTCTTACGAAGATCAGGCCGTGCGTGACCTCGGTCCGGACGCGCATCGCAAAGGAGTCCTCCTTCTCACCGAGCTCGGACTCGATCCGGGAATCGACCACATGTCGGCTATGGCGCTTATCTCGAAGATTCGCGAGGAGGGAGGGCGGATCAAGCTCTTTTGCTCCTACGGGAGTGGGGTTCCGGGTCCCGAAGAGGACTCCAATCCGCTTCGCTACGTGGTTACGTGGAACCCGCGCAATGTCGTGATGTCAGGCGAAGCGGGTGCTCAGTACCTCGAAGATGGACGGATCAAGATCGTTCCGTACCCGGAGGTTTTCCATCACACCTGGCCGGTCGACATTCCGGGAGTGGGCTTGATGGAAGCGTACGCCAATCGCGACTCGCTTTCTTACCTCGATACCTTCCAGCTCGAAAACGTCCATACGATGGTTCGTGGCACCCTCCGCTATCCAGGTTGGAGCGAGTTCTGGTCGCAGATCGTCAAACTCGGGCTCCCCAATGAGACACTCCGGGTTCCGCAGCTCTCCGATCGCACTTTTCGAGAGGTCATCGAGATGTTTCTCCCGACCAACAACGGGGATCCGGACATCGAACAGCGGACGGCACGCTACCTGGGGATTAGTCCGACCGGGCGAATGATGGAGTTACTCGCCTGGCTCGGTCTTTTCAGCGACGAGAAAACGGGATGCCAGGGCGAGACTGCCGCCGCCATGATGATTGATCTGATTCAGCGGAAACTGCCTCTGGAACCAGGACGAAGTGACCTGGTCGTTCTGCTCCACAAGCTCGAAGTCGAGTATGACGGTGGACGACCCGACGAGCGGATTCTCTCGACCCTGCTCTGCCCGGGAGATCCCGATGGCTTTACGGCCATGTCCAAGACGGTTGGTTTTCCCACCGCGTCTGCCGTTCGCTTACTCCTGGAGGGAGAGATTCCTCTGACCGGTGCCCAGATCCCGACCCATCCTTCGATCTACACGCCGATTCTCCGTGAACTGGAGAGTGACGGACTCTCATTTAGCGAACAGGTCGAGGTCATCGAAAAAACGTAGCTGGCTGCCTTGTGGAGTGAAAGGAACAAACTATGAGTGGACTGGAGCTAGGTGTGGTCGCGACGTCCCGTAAGGAACACGAGCGTCGCCTGCCGATCCATCCGGATCACTTCGAACGAATCCCCGAGTCCCTCAGACCCCGCATCCATTTCGAAAACGGCTATGGCGAAACGTTTGGGATTGGCGACGATGAAATCTCGCGGCGTTTTGGTGCGATGGCTCCTCGTGAGGAGATTTTGCGACAGGACATCGTGCTTCTTCCAAAACCCTCGGAGCGAGATCTCGGCGAAATGGGCGAAGGCGGGATTCTCTGGGGTTGGCCTCATTGCGTCCAGGGGAGAGCGATCACTCAGCAGGCCATCGATCGAAAGCTCACTCTTCTCGCTTGGGAAGCGATGTTTACCTGGCGGGGCGAGCACCCCGGTCATCATCTGTTTTACAAAAACAACGAGATGGCGGGCTACTGCTCAGTCATCCACGCCCTGGAGCTGGCGGGTGAGGATGGCAACTACGGGCCGCAGCGCAAGTCGGTCGTCCTCAGTTTTGGATCGGTGAGTCGCGGTGCAATCTACGCGCTACGGGGACGAGGGTACACGGACATCGATGTCTACACGCAGCGTCCGCCGGTTGCGGTGCGCGATCAGGTCCTCGGTTGCCATTACGGCCAAATGACGAGGACAGAGGACGGCCGGATGTCCGCTATCGCGTCAGATGGAACCGAGCGTCCCCTCGCGCAGGTCCTTGCGGAGGCGGACGTCATCGTGAACGGAATTCTGCAGGACACGGACGCCCCGCTCATGTATCTCCGGGAAGGGGAAGAGACTCTGCTCTCCCAGGGTTCGATCATTGTGGATGTGAGTTGTGATGACGGAATGGGGTTTCCGTTCGCTCGACCGACCTCTTTCGAATCTCCCGTCTTTTCCGTGGCTGGAGCGCTCTATCACGCGGTTGACCATTCTCCTTCGTACCTCTTTCGAAGTGCGACCTGGGAAATCTCTGAGGTGGTGACGCAATACCTGCCCCGGGTCATGTCCGGAATCCCGGCGTGGAAAGAGGACAGCGTCCTCGGTCGGGCCGTCGAGATCGAACACGGAGTCATCCAGAATCCAAAGATCCTTCGTTTCCAGGGACGCGCTCCGGAATACCCGCATGCCGAGGCCGGTCGCTAGGCACCGCTCGGCGGGGAGACTTACATCCGATCCGGTGCCTCGATGGTCAGAAGTCCGAGGCCATTGCGAAGGACCTGCGCCACTGACAACGCGAGTTGGACCCGCGCAAATCGTAGTTCTGCATCCTCGGCCTTGAGGACGGGATGCTCGTGGTACATCCGGGCGTAGGCCTTGGTCAGATCGAGCAGGTAGTTCGCCACGGGAGCCGCCGACATCTGCTCGGCGGCGTAGCGCACGGTCTCCGGATAGTCGCCGAGGAGACGGAGGACGGCTTTCTCTTCCGTTTCGACAAGGCGTGCAGGATCGACCTTCTCTGCGCAAAGAAGTGCGCCGTCAGCGTTCCGATCCAGATCATCCTCCGAGAGGATCCCGTCGGCGAGACCCTTCCGCACGATTCCCTGGATCCGAGCGTGGCTGTATTGCACAGCCGGTCCGGTGTCCCCGGTAAACGAGATTGTCTCATTTGGATCGAAGACGATGCTCTTCTCGCTGCTCACCTGCAGCATGTACATCTTGAGTGCGCCCTGCCCGATCGTCTCGGCGGTCGCGTCCACGGCTTCGGCAGTTTCGCAGTATCCGGCTTCGACAATCTTGGCCTCGGCGATTCCGTGGAGTTCGTCGAGGAGATCGTCAGCATCGACCGCCTTTCCTTCCCGGGACTTCAGGCGGCCCATTCCACGGGGGAGAGTGACGAGTCCGTAGGACGCATGGTGGCAACCACCCGCCCAGGGGAACTCGAGGAGCCTGAGGATAGCAAAGAGGTTCCGGAAGTGGTTTTGCTGCTCACTTCCCACCACATAGACCGAGCGGTCCATGGCGTAGTCGCGATGCTTGAAGACGGCGGTCCCGATATCCTGAGTGATGTAAACCGAGGTTCCGTCGGCCCGGAGCAGGATCTTGTCCTTGAGGCCAACATCCGACAACTTCGCCCAGACCGAACCATCCTCCCGCCGTTCGAAGACACCCATTCCGAGTCCGCGGTCGACTTCATCCTTGCCGTGGAGATAGGTTTCGCTCTCGTAATACCAGTGGTCAAACTTCGATCCCATGCGTTCGTAGGTGGCCCGAAATCCCGCGTAGACCCATTCGTTCATCGTCTTCCAGAGGGCACGAACTTCGGCGTCTTCCTTTTCCCAGCTCCGGAGCATAGCTTGTGCTCCAGCAAGGAGTTCGGACGATGAGGTAAAGTCCTTCTCGAATACGGCTTCTTCCTTTTCGAGCTTTGTCCGGTCGTCTTTTTCCAGACCTGCCTTGGCATCTTTGGAGAACCGGGCGAGGTCGATGCCCTTCTTTTTCGCGAACTCGGTGCGCTCTTCCTGGAGCTTCGTCTCAAATAGAACGTAGTAGCGCCCGACCAACGTGTCGCCCTTCTCCCCAGTCTGTTCCGGAGTCTCGCCCTCCCCAAAGCGTTGGTAGGCGAGCATCGACTTGCAGATCTGGATTCCCCGATCGTTGACCAGGTTCACCCGGCTGACGTCATGACCGGCGGCGGCCAGAACGTTGGCGAGAGACATCCCAATAAGATTGTTGCGGATGTGTCCGAGATGGAGTGGCTTGTTCGAATTGGGGGCCGAGTACTCGACAAGGACCTTTTCGCCGCTCTTGGGAGCGGCTTCCCCGTAGTGCTCCCGCTCCTCGGCGATCTCGTCCATCACGAGTTTGGCGAAAGCGGGCGCGTCCAGGGTCAGGTTGAGGTACGGGCCGAGAGCATCGACCTTCGTCAAGGGAACAGCCAGTCCAGCGAGCAAGCTTGTTGTGTCGGTTCGGGCCGTTTCGACCCTGGCCGCCCAATCTTCGGCTATCGCCTTCGGATTCTGGCGGAGGGCTTTGGCCAGCCCGAATGCGCCGAGAGCAAGATCGCCGAGCTCCGGCTGGGGTGGACGGCTGAAACTGAGGGACGGAAGTTCCCCAGCCCCTTCCGGGGCGAGCGTGACAAGAGCTTCGAGGAGCTCGGCCTGGTATCGAGCAAAACGCGACACGACGGTTCCTTTCCGTTGGTGAGAAGGCGTAACGCTAGCTTGTCGGTGAGCCCATCGTCCACCCGAGATGATCAAACCTGATCTTCAGCCGAGCTCTAGTTGTCGATGTAGCCGAGGGAGCGGAGGAGTTCAATCCGTTCCCGGTCCATGTCTCCAGCCGCGATTCGTTCGAGAGCCCGGGTCTCGAGGGCTCCGTAACTGTGGATCTGCCGTGGGGGAAAGCTGTCGATAAGGGCTGGTTCGAAGAAACCGATGCGGGGTGGGTGGCTCATCTCTTCGGAGGAGGGAAGTCCGAGAAGCCAGAGGACAGTAGGGGCGATCTCGCCGATAGCGATCTCTGGATGGTCGCCAGTCAGGACACTGGGGCCAGTCAGCGAAAGAGTTCCGCGCTGTCCGCGGGCTGGGGAGAGAGGCCAACCTGGCAGCGTGAGGATGGCTCGGTATCCGACCGTCGATCGATAGGCTTCCGCGAGGATGGGGCCGAGAGTCTCCCAATAGGCTTCCAAGGCTCGATCGTAGGACGCCTGACGCACCCGCGGATCCGCGATCCGGCGGGAGAGAACACGGCGGAGGACATCGGGCCCGGGGAGGTGGAGAATCCAGAGGTCGGGAGTCTTCGTCTTCCAGAGATGCAGGGCAGCGCGCGCGTTGAAGACATCGGCATCGAGAACCGTACGAGGAATCTCGAGTTCGGCGAAAAGAGCGAGAGTTGCCGCATTCGGGGCGAAACGAATGGAGGGCCGTTCCCGGGCCGGCTTCGAGCGACGAACTGAGGCCGTCTCCGTAGCGCCGGCGGCAATTGGGTCGGTCGCGAAGGGCTGGAGTTCGGAGAGAAGCGAGGCGGGGTACGTCTCGTAGTCCGATCCCGAAACGTCCCCTGATTCTCTCTCTCGATTCTGAAGTCTCAGGTAAGTTCGATCACTGACGACCGCGCCGCGGATTCGTTCCGCCGGCCAGGAGACCCACCAGTTTACGACCGTGGTTTCGAGACCACCGTCGTCGGCCATGTTCCAAAGGCCTTTTGCCTCACGCATGTAGCTGCGCATCGGCATCGATCGTGTCAGACGGAATGCGGGGAGGACATCCTGGAAGAGTTGAAAGAGTCCCACCTGATTGGGGCGAACGGTGAAAGGTCGGGACAGTCCGCGCACGACTTCGGCGCTGTAGTCGACGATGCCGTGCGCTTCCAACGGTTGGCCAGTTGCTACAACCGTCCAGGCGAGGGGCGCGATCTGTCGCTCTCGTTGTCCAATCAGCACGGGTGCGGTCGTGGCGTCGAGGCAGGGTGTGCCCCAGTCGAGCAGGTCCAAGCCGCAGAGACGTTCCACGTCACGCTCGTCCATTCCGTCGATCCCAACAAGGCGGACGGGAGCGACCCGTTTTGAAATGTCGTCTACGTTCAATCCGCTGAAACGCTTCTCCGCCGACTGCGAGAAGTGGAGCACCCCGATGAAGAGTGTGAAGGCTCCGCCCATGTAGAGGAGAACTAAGAGTGCCTTGCGGAGGTCACCGGGCTGCCGTCGTTCTGGCTTCTTGAAATGGATGAGCAGGAGATAGAAGGCGTACGTCATGAGGCGCGCGAGAAGAATCGAGACCGCAATGATGGTGAGGAGGATCGGGAGCTCGCTCCGGGTCGGTACTTCTTCGGGAGCGAGTCCGGCGATGCGATGCCAACGGCACCAGTGGAACCCATAGATTGCCGAGATGAGAAAGAACACGGCCCCGGTTATGAACGCTGCAGTTTTCGTTCCCGAGACTTTCTGTCCGGTAAAGGTGAACCAGAGGGTCTTGCCGAGCGCGGCCACCACTCCCAGGCTCAAACAGAAAACGCCATAGACCAGCTGGAGTCCGAGGAGGACGACGAGAATATCACGAAAAGACTGCAGGAGCTGTGGATTGAGGGCGAGCGTCGCGGCAGCAAAGAGAAAGCCGAGCAGCAATCCTCCGAATCCGCCTGTGACCAGGCCAACTCGCAGGTTGTTCCGCAGTTCTTCGCGGATGACGTCTCTGTTCAGCAACCAAACCTCGCTTCGGATCCCGTGAAATCGCGATCGGGATCGGATGGCTGTCCGTCCGTTCGATCCCTGTCGGTGCAAGACTACGATCCCGCGGGCTCGATCTCTAGGGGAGAACCCCAATCGCCGGCCAATAGAAACGCATGAGGAGGAGGATGAGGGTCCAGGAGACGATCGACATGACGATCCCGGACGCGACCAGATCTCGGATCGTCAGCCGCCGCGACGTCATGACGAGAGCGACGGCCGGGGCGCCGGTGGGGAAGTTGTAGACGAGTCCCGCCGCGAGGGCGACGCAGAGGGCGACCGGAACCGGGGCCATGCCCATGTTGTCCGCCAGCCCCATTCCGAGTGGCAGCATCAGAGCGACGACCGCGGCGCTCGACATTCCTTCCGTGAGAATGGCTGCGGCCAGTGCGAGGAGCGCGAGCAGGACGAAGGGCGTGGCCATAGTTCGGGAGAAGAGACTTTCCGCAGCCCAGGCGGCGGCGCCGGATTCAGTCATGGCGCTGCCGAGCGCAATCGCGCCGCCGTACATGAGGAGGATGCCCCAATTCACATACTCTTCCGTATCCCGCCAGGACACGAGACGAAAGACAAAGAGGCTGACGGCCGAGAGGATGGCAATGGTGGCCAGATCGATCTTCTCTCCGAAGAAGACCCAGGCGAGCACGGTGGCGAGGAAGACTCCGGTAATCCGCCATTCAATCGGAGTGATGGGTCCCTGACGGGCGGCTTGTTTGGAGAGGGCCTCCCTCAGCTGCCCTATCGGGACGGAGTCGCGTCCGAATCGAATCATGAGGAAGATGATCCCAACGGGAAGTAGAGCCAGGGTGACCGGAAAGACCGCCCGCGACCATTCGAAGAAACCGATGGTCTGGCCGGTCGCTTCCTTGAGGAACCCGATCGCGAGCGGAGCACGGGCGCCACCCAGTAGTGTCCCGGTTCCTCCGATCACCGTTCCCCAGGCCATGGAGAGCAACAGTCCCTTGCCATAGTGACGGGCAGATCTGTGCCCGGTCTTTTCCGCCGCTTCGACCAATTCGAGGACGACGGGGAGGAGTGCTGCCGCCACCGCATGCTCCGCCATGAGCAGGCTGAGAAACCACGAAATGAAGAACACCCCGAACAGGAGGGTGCGAGGACTATGACCAAACCTACGGAGGATCCAGAGAGCGACCCGTTTGGAGAGACCAGACTTCATGATCGCCGCGGCGAGGATGAAGGCGCCGAGAATAAAGAAGACGGCCGTGTTCCCGAAAAGACCAAAAGCTACCTGGGTCGGGAGCACACCATAGAGAGGAATGAGGGAGATGGCGAGTAGACCGGTGATGGGGTAAGGCAGGGCCGAGGTGACCCAAAGGGTGAAACAAACGAAAAAGATCCCGATTGCCCGAAAGCCCTCCACCCCCAGGGTTTCCGGGGCGGGGAGAACGGCGAGAATCAGCAGGCTGAGCGCAGCGAGCTGGAGAACCAGCGAATTCCAGGAGCTCTGCCAGAAGACCGAATTCGGTTCGGTCCACGAACGAGGCACAGTCGGTTTTTCTGGTTCCACCTCGAGGGCTCCTACTTGTGGGACATAGGCTTACTGGCCGGAGGCTAGCACGGGGTCGGTCCTCTCGCTACTCCGCCCGGCCGTGACGATCCCTCGGACCAAAGAAATCGTCTCTGGAGGGGTTTCTCCTCGCGAATCCGATTGAAACATGACCGGAGCGTTCTCTTATACTCAGTGGATTGGTTCAGACTCGGCGTCCGGGAGGCGTCGAGGTGGGCGGCCCTCGTGGTCATATCTCAAGAGCCTTGATCTCAACTCGAAAAGAGTGGGACGAGGATGGAGTTGCAAAGACATGTCGCAGATCGAAACGGGAAACAGCTCGGCCATCATCGCCCTCGACGAAAAGGTCGGTGCGCACAATTATCATCCGCTACCGGTTGTCATTTCTGAAGCGAAAGGGGTCTGGGTACACGATCCTGAGGGTCGGCGCTACCTGGACTTTCTCTCCGCATATTCCGCCGTCAATCAGGGGCATCGTCATCCCAGGATCATCGGGGCACTCAAGGACCAGGCCGATCGATGTACCCTGACGAGCCGGGCGTTTCACAACGATCGGATGGGTGAGTTCCTCGAGCAACTCTGCAACTACACCGGGTACGAGATGGCTCTCCCGATGAATACGGGAGCGGAGGCCTGTGAGACAGCGCTGAAGATGGCCCGGAAGTGGGGCCACCAGGTCAAAGGGATCGAAGACGGCAAGCAGGAGATTATCGTCGTCGAAGAGAATTTCCATGGTCGTACGATTGCGATCATTTCGTTCTCGACCGACCCCGAGGCGCGCGATGGCTATGGCCCGTACCTACCCGGATTCAAGATCATTCCGTACAACGATGCGGCGGCCCTCGAAGCAGCCATCACGGAAAACACCTGTGCCTTTTTCGTCGAGCCGATTCAGGGCGAGGCGGGCGTCTTTGTTCCGGATCCGGGCTATCTGAAGCAGGTTCGCGAAATCTGTACCCGGCACAAGATTCTCTTCATCGCGGACGAAGTTCAAACTGGATTCTGTCGAACCGGTCGGAAGTTTGCCTGCCATCACGAAGACGTACGCCCTGACGCGATGTGCCTGGGCAAAGCTCTCGGTGGCGGCGTATTTCCGGTCTCCGCTGTCGTGGCTGATCGTGACGTGATGGGCGTGTTCGCTCCCGGTACCCACGGCTCGACTTTCGGTGGCAATCCCCTTGGTGCGGCCGTCGCCATGGCTGCTCTCGACGTCCTCGAAGAGGAAAAACTCGCGGAGCGCGCCGAGGAACTCGGAGAGTATGTCCGTTCTTCGCTCCGGGAGATCAAGTGTTCGAAGATCGTCGAGGTGCGGGGCAGGGGACAGCTCAACGCCGTCGTCTTTGAAGATGACTTTCAAGCCTGGGACGTTTGCGTCGCCCTTAAGGATGCTGGACTCCTGGCCAAACAGACTCACGGAAACATCATTCGCTTCGCTCCACCGCTTGTCATCTCGCGGGAAGAGATCGATCACGCACTCGAGATCATCCGTGGAGTGTTCGAGAAGATCTAAGACCCAGGGGCGGGCCTGAACAAAGGTCCGTGCCCAACCTCTGGCTCGTCTCGCTCGCGTAGACTTCGTGCCGTTCGGTTTCG
>Ga0315338_1003128_pt1 | contig 14970 bp, 16 predicted proteins | sample ASW8metaG_FD_204518 | JGI IMG/M metagenome (GOLD analysis project Ga0315338, IMG submission 204518) | Ammonia-oxidizing marine archaeal communities from Monterey Bay, California, United States - ASW #8 | ecosystem: Environmental > Aquatic > Marine > Coastal | place: USA: California | collected... | reverse complement strand
GACCCATCGAAGATGTCCTCGTACTCGAGGAGATCCGATTCCCAGGCGAGCACTTGCTGCATCCTGAGCGACCACTGTTGATCCCAAGGCCGCGGCAGCCCGAGGGCTTCGTTCCACGCAGGTAACTGAAGTGAGCGTGCCCTGCCTCGCTTCGACAGCGTCACGCCAAGTTGCTCGAGAACGATCCGCTGCGCGTTGTTCTCCGGTTGAGCTTCGGTGAGACCGAGCGAGTTCACCTGGACGCCGTACCGGAATCGGCGCATCTTCGGGTCTTCGACGCCATAGCGCTCGTGGGTGATCGAGTCCCACATCGAGGTGAAGGCCCGCATCTTGCAGACTTCTTCGACAAACCGAATCCCTGCGTTGGCGAAGAACGAAATGCTCCCGACGACCTGGTCGAAGCGCTCGGGCGGAACCTGGCCACTCTCTTTGACGGCGTCGAGAATTCCGATGGCGTTTGCGAGCGCATACGAGAGCTCTTGGGTTGGCGTCGCGCCGGCCTCTTGCAGGTGGTAGCTGCACACGTTGACTGGATTCCACTTCGGAACATGCTCTGAGCAGTAGGCGATCATGTCGACGATCAGCCGACGGCTCGGCTCGGGAGGAAAGATGTGGGTCCCGCGGCTCAGGTACTCCTTGACGATGTCGTTCTGCGTCGTGCCACGCAGCTCGCCGGTGCCAACGCCCTGGTCCTCTGCCACCGCGATGTACAGCGCGAGCAACCACGCGGCAGGGGCGTTGATGGTCATCGATGTGTTCATCTCGCCCAACGGAATGCCATCGAGCAGGGTCTGCATGTGACCGATGTGGGCGACCGGCACGCCCACCTTGCCGACCTCACCGCGGGCGAGGGTGTCGTCCGGGTCGTAGCCGGTCTGGGTCGGCAGATCGAACGCTATCGACAGACCGGTTTGACCCTTCGAAAGATTGGTCCTGTACAGCTCGTTGCTCGCCTCAGCTGTGGAGTGACCCGAGTAGGTTCGCATCATCCATGGGCGATCTTTCTCGCGAGCCGCCGTTGTTTCGGTCATGTCTCTATTGTCGGCCACCAACCCACGCAGTTGCGAATGTGCCGCGTCGACCGCCGGCGAGCTGTAACAAGGGTCAGACCCGTGTTACACCTGTAACAAGGGTCTGACCCCTGTTACAAGTGCTCGGCTGCCGGTGAGCGGGGGGCGAAGCGCATCGGTTGACGCCAGACACCGGCGAGTGGTTGACGAACAGCGTTGTACAGCAACGGCAAGTAGTCGTCGCGAGCGATCTCGACGGCGCCAAGCGACTCGAGATGAGGCGTGATCCACTGCACATCGAGCAAAGCGCCACCGGTGGACTTCATGGCGTCGACCAGAGCAACGAGAGCTACTTTCGAGGCGTCCGCCCTGGTGTGGAACATCGACTCGCCGGCGAACAACGAACCGATCGCGACTCCGTAGAGTCCGCCGACCAGCTCGCCGTCTTCCCAGCACTCGATCGAGTGCGCCCACCCGAGACTGTGCAGGTTGCCGTAGGCCTCGAGGATCGCCTCATCGATCCAGCCATTCGGACGATGCGGATCGGCACAGCCGCTGACGACGGCATCGAAGGCGCTGTTCATCCTGACGTCGTAGCGCTGACAGGAACGGCGCAGCGACCGAGTGATGCGGAGATTCGTCAGCGGGAGAATCGCCCGCGGATCCGGAGACCACCATGCGGTGGTGCGACCGAGCGGCATCGGGAAAAGGCCATTGCGATACGCGTGGAGAAGAGTGCCAGGTTCGAGATCGGCGCCAGCCCCAACGAGACCGTTCTCGTCAGCCGTCGAAGCTGGCGGAAACGACCAGCGTGTGGTTGGCGGTTCGACGGGCCTGATGTGCGCGCTGTTGCTCATCGCCGCGAATCCTGCCTCACCTCGACCGCCGGGGCAAGCGTCTCAGCCGCTGATTGCTGCCTCGTAAGCCGCGATGTCGTCGGCGCTCGCAACCCTGACCGTCACCGACTCGAGCACGACGTCAGTAAGCGGCTTGTCGCCTGGACCCGTTTCGACGTCCTGCATCGCGAGCGGGACATCGATTCCGGTGATCACCTGCCCGAAGAGCGAGAAGTTCGGAGCAAGCGTCACCCCGGAAGGGCCAGTGATGACGAAGAACTGTGACCCGTTCGTGCTGGGGTCGGATCCGCTGTTGGCCATCGCAATCGAGCCGATGCGGTACTCGCCTGGATTCGGGCGCAGGCCGGTGAACTTGTAGCCAGGATCACCGACTCCGTCGAGACCAGCGACGTCGCCGCCCTGGACGACGAACTGAGGAATGATCCTGTGGAAGATCGTGCCGTCGTAGGCGTGGAACCTGGCGAGCGTGACGAAGTTGTTCGCCGACGCCTGATCGATCTCAGGGTCGATGAGGACATCGAACACGCCGATTGTGGTGGAGAACTCCGCGACGTACTTCTCAGCGAGATCGATGCACAGTGGTTGCGCCGCCGCGAACTCGGTCGTCTTTGGGCTCGAGCCGTCTTCGGCAGGGCAATCGGCTGAAGAGCCTTCTGGCAGAGCGGTGGTGGGGGCCGCGGTCGTTGGCGCGACTGTTGTTGGCGCGACGGCTGCGGTAGTGGACGTCGCCGTCGCGACTGTCTCGTCATCGCCACTCGTCACGAGGTTGTAGAGCACGACGGCCAGGATGATGAGCGCAGCGATGATCCCGAACCTGATGATCGAGCGGCGGCGCTTCGCGGCCTGGACGGCTTTCCACTCGGCTTCGAGCCTCGCAGCACGTGCTGCCTTCTGGCGTGACCGCTTCTCTGAACTCATGGCTGGCCAAGGTACCAATACACGGCGAGAACCGACATGGCTTCCCGGTATCTTCAGACCCGTGGCTCTTCTCGTTCAGAAGTACGGCGGCACGTCAGTGGCCGACGCGGATCGCATCCGGGCCGTTGCCGAACACATTTCGTTCACGAAACGGCAAGGCCACGACGTGGTCGCCGTGGTCAGCGCGATGGGTAAGGACACCGACGGGCTCATTGCCTTGGCCAAGGAAGTTTCGAGTATTCACCCTGGCCGCGAGATGGACATGCTGCTCACCGCTGGAGAGCGGAAAAGCATGTCGTTGTTGTGCATGGCACTGGCTGACATGGACGTGTCGGCCAAGAGTTTCACCGGCAGCCAAGTCGGCATCATCACCGACAACGATCACGGCAAGGCCAAGATTCTCGAGGTCAAGGGCGATCGTGTGAGGGACGCCATTGCCGAGGGCACCGTCTGCGTCGTTGCCGGATTTCAGGGCCAATCGCTCGAACGCGAGATCACCACGCTTGGTCGCGGTGGTTCCGACACGACCGCAGTTGCACTCGCCGCTGCGCTCCGTGCCGACGTTTGCGAGATCTACACCGATGTCACCGGCGTCTTCTCGGCCGATCCGAGAATTTGCCCGAGGGCACGAAAGCTCGGACGTGTCAGCTTCGACGAAATGCTCGAGATTGCAGCGACTGGTGGGCGGGTACTTGCGCTCCGTTCCGTCGAGTTCGCTCGGAATCACGATGTCGACCTGCACGTTCGCTCGAGTTTCACGTGGGAGCCAGGAACCTGGGTCACCGCACAGGAGGGCTCAATGGAAGAACCGATCATCAGCGGCGTGACCCACGACCTCACCGAGGCGAAGGTCACCATCACCAACGTTCCCGATCGACCTGGCGTCGCTGCGCACATCGTTCGCGCACTCGCCGATGCCGGCGTGAACATCGACATGATCGTTCAGAGCACGTCGGTGGATGCGAAGACCGACATGTCGTTCACGCTGCCGAAGACCGAGGTCGCGGCCAGCCAGTCGGTGCTCGACAGCCTCGCCCTCGAGTTCGAAGGCGGCACGATCAATCAAGAGTCCGACATCGCCAAGGTGTCTCTCGTGGGCGCTGGCATGAAGTCGAGTCCTGGGATTGCGGCCACCATGTTCGAGACGCTCGCCACCGAGGGCATCAACATCCAGATGATCTCGACGTCGACCATCAGGATCTCGGTCATCGTCGACGCTGCCGAATGCGATCGTGCGGTGCAACGCCTGCACTCGGCGTTTGGCCTCGATGTTGCCGACGTCTATTCGGCGCCGCTGCCAGAGCGGAAGTAGCTGCAGGGAAATCCCGGGACGTCCACCGAGGCTCGCCGGTAACATTTCTTTCCATGCGTATTGGTGTTGTTGGAGCGACCGGCCAAGTCGGTGGAGTGATGCGGAAACTGCTCGCCGAGCGGGCTGTACCCGCCGAAGAAATTCGTCTGTTTGCCTCCGCCCGTTCGGCCGGACGTCACTTGACGGTTGGCGATCGCGAGATCGAAGTCGAGGACGCCGACACCGCCGATTACACCGGACTCGACTACGCGTTGTTCTCGGCAGGTGCCACCGCTTCACGTGCGCTCGCACCGAAGGTGGCATCGCAGGGCGCGATCGTCATCGACAACTCCTCCGCGTGGCGCATGGACCCCGACGTGCCGCTCGTTGTGCCCGAAGTCAACGCACATGCGCTCGACAACATCTCGAAGGGCATCGTCGCCAATCCGAATTGCACGACGATGGTCGCCATGCCGGTGTTGAAGCCGTTGCATGAGACTGCCGGTCTCACGGCGATGATCGCTTCGACGTATCAGGCAGTGTCTGGTGCGGGCTTGTCAGGCGTCGAGGAGCTCGGTGGTCAGCTGGCGAAGACCGTCGACCAGTCGACACAGCTCACCTACGACGGCTCGGCAGTCGATTTCCCGGCGCCGGACAACTTCGCGCAGCCGATCGCTCACAACGTTCTTGCCCACGCTGGAAACTTCGTCCACGACGGCATGTACGAAACCGACGAAGAGAAGAAGCTGCGCAACGAGACCCGCAAGATCCTCGAGATTCCCGGCCTTCGTGTCTCAGGGCTCTGTGTTCGAGTTCCGGTGTTCACCGGTCACTCGCTGGCGATCTCGGCTCAATTCGACTCGGAGATGACGCCCGAGATGGCCAAGGAGATCCTCTCCGATGCGGCGGGCGTGGTGGTGACCGAGGTGCCGACGCCGTTGATGGCAGCTGGCCAAGACCCGACCTACGTCGGCCGCTTCCGTCGCAACGACGTGTTCGAGCACGGCCTCGACCTGTTCCTCAGCGGGGACAATCTCCGCAAAGGTGCGGCTCTCAACACCATCCAGATCGCGGAAGCGCTTTCATCTCGCTAGCTCGAGGAGTCGTGTCTGACACCGGTCCTCGGGGCTAGCAGGTGCAGGGCCGGGATCCGCATTTTGGGCAACCGTCGGCGAAGCGTTCGATGGCTTCGTCCATCGACAAGTCGAGCTGTGCCGCCAGCGAGGCGACCCAGGCGAGAACATCTCCGAGCTCGTGCAGTTGTTGCTCGCGGGTGCCTTTTCTGACGGCTTGGGCAAGTTCGCCAACCTCTTCTGCAATCCAGGCGATGGTCGAAGGGATGCCACGTTCTGTGTCTTGTAGCCCGTAGGTCTCGACCATCAGGTCTCGGAGCTCATCGAGATGCATGACGTCAGCCAATCACGATCGAGTCGACAACTGCCTGACCGACGTCGAGCCAGTCCGGATCGTCCTCGGTTGTACCGACGACGATCACGATGGGAAGCACAGCCTGATCGATCCAGAACACGTCGTAGATGAACCCCTTGTCGAACGTCTTGAGAAACGCGCTTCCCGCGAACATCAGATCGGCGCAGCGGCTCACGCCCACGAGCACGCATTCAGCTTCTGGCTCGACGGTGAGACGGAATGTCCTCGTCGCCTCTCCATCGATCGACGTGGCGGTCACCTCGGAGATGGCCACGCCAGGCGGGAGTGACGCAAGCCAGGCATCGAGATCGTCGGGTTCGATCGACGTGCTGTTGGTGGTGGCGTCGATGAGCACTCGCGGACGCAGGAAGACGACGTCGTGATCGCCAGGCCCGAATGAACCTGGCCGGGTGATGACGATGTGGCCAGCACCGATGGGTTGGGTCGCCCAGATGTCATCGACGGTGAAGTTCACCGAAACGCCGAGCTCGCCCATGGTGTAGCTGCCCGGAGGTACCGGGCTGAATTGTCGAAGATCACTGGGTCCGATTTCATACGGAAGCGCCGTGGGCGGAGGGGGAGTCGTGGTTGGCGGAACCGTTGGGGCATTCGTCGCCGGGGTCGGTGCTGAGGTGCTCGGAGTGGCCGCGGTCGGCGCCTCCTTGGCAAGTTTCGTCGTCGTTGGCCCTGGCGCGATGGTGTTCTCCGCAACGCCGCCGCCGACACGGGAGCAGGCCGCCAACATCAGCGTCATCACTGTCGCGATGACGGCTGTTCGGCGTGGCATCAAATGTCGAGCCCGAGCAACGCTGCTTCGACGAGGGGAGCCGCGACCCTGGCCCGTTCGAGTAGTTGATCGTGGTCGAGGCTGGTGATGGGGTGATCAACCGCGACGTACTGATGTCCGGAGATGCCTTGAGTCTTGTACAGCGCCTCTGCGGTCGGCCGAAACGGCTTCGTGATGATGGGCACCGAAGGCACGCCCTGTCGTTCGAAGAGGATGGAGTCGAACACACTGCCCGACGAGCAGCTGCCTCAATCGCCGATGGCTGAGATCGCGGCCATGACTGCCTCGGCCGCGGGTTTGGCGTCGTCTGGGTTGCCGCCGTAGCCAGGGCTCGGGGGACCGATGTGCACGACGTCGGCGATCGCCCACCGGGTTCGGAGCTCGTCGACGATCATCTCCATCAGCTCGCGACCGTGGGTCTTGCCGTTGTGGATGAGTCCGATCACGGCGTTGTCGAGCGTCTCCAGACGAGGCGCGAGATCGTTCGCTGCTTTGGGAACTGGCGGTCGTGGATCGAGGATGAGCATGTCGCTCACGTCGGCACCTCTCTCGTGATGAAGCCAACACTACGGCCCCGACTCCACGACGGGAAGAAGGCAGAGTGGCCTCCAGCGGCTCCTCCGCCAGTGAGCACGAGAATGTCCTCGGGTCCCCAACCGCGTCTCACCATCAGCGCGTCGTCGCCCTCATGGATGGTGGTATCACCGGCCGCGTGCCAACTGCCGCGCCAGTCGACGTCGCTGTCGGGAGCGTCCTCGATCTTTCCGGTTCGCTTCAACGTTGCAAGATCCCGGCAGGAGTGTTCATAGAGATAGCTCTGGATCTCTTCTCTCGACCAAGCTGCGAGCTTGGCTGCGTGTTCCGGCGCCCAGACGACGACCGATCGGCCAGGACTGAAGCTCCCAAGCGCAGCCATGGTGTCGGCGGCAGTCATGAGCAGCTTCTCGGGATCGCTTGCCCCGTGATTGACGATGCTGTGACCCGATTCCGCAGCGAAGATCGTCACAGTCGACTGACCCCTTGAGTAGCCGAGCGATACGTGCAGTGGATCCCATGGGCTCGCGTCGAGGTTCTCGGTGAAGCACAGGCTGAATTTGCCAGGCCACCCCTGCGTCGACTTGTCGAGCTCGCCGGGAATGGCAGTCAGACACAGCAGCTGCACCAGCCGAATCGTTCGCCCGATGGTTGCGTTGGCCCTGAACCCCGGGCCGAACAGATTCTCGGCACCGTGCACGCCAGCGGCAGCAGCGACCGGCCCGCTGACGACGACCATGACCGTCGCTCCACCAGTGCTGGTCGTTGGGCCGTGAAGGAAGAAACGTTTGTCTCCCATTGCGTCGAGCGTTGCCCCGATGATCGGAAACGAGCTGGGCTCTGCGCCGGCCATGACTGCGCACACAGCAGCTTGGTACGCGGTGACGACTGCTTCTCTTGTCGGTTCGACCAGCAGCGTGTCGCCGGCAGCCCACGGTCCGGCCGCGAGCATCGCTTCGACCAGTTCCGGCGTCGCAGGCACGACCGGCAGCCCATCGGTGAGGCCGTCTGCGTACATGTGCTCGATGGCATCGGAGAGTCCGTCGACTCGAAAGCCTGGCCTGGCGCCTGGGTGCGTGTCGGAGATGTCTGCCACGTTCGTCAGCCTTCTGCAAACGGGGTGTCGAGGACGCCTTGAGTACCTGCGTCGATGGCGATGAGTGCGCCTTGGTCGAAGCCGTCTCGATCCGGATCGGCGCCGCCCCTGATCGACGTCACGTACAAGGTCGAGAGGTCGGCGCCGCCAAAGCACGGCATTGACGGCCGGTGAACTGGCACGTCGATCCGTCGGTCGAGCTCACCGTCTGGCGTGATTCTGATCACGGCCCATCCGCCAACCGATGCAGACCAGTAGCAGCCGTCTGCGTCGACGCAGCCGCCGTCTGGCGCCCCTGGGTGACCTGAGTAGTCGAAGAACAGCCGCTCGTTGCGACGGGTCCCAGAGTCGAGGTCGTAGTCCCACACGATGATCGACTGGGTGAACGTGTCGGCAAAGTACGCGCGCCCTCTGGCAGCATCGAAGGCAATGCCGTTGGTCACGCCGATGTCGCGGCGAACCACTTGCGATGATCCGTCGGCTTCGAGTTGGTGGAGCAGGCCGCTGTTGATGCGGTCTGAGGTGTTTTCCCACATCGAGCCGACGACGTAGCGCCCTGTCGGATCGGTGCGGCCGTCGTTGAGTCGGTTGCGAGTACTGGGTTCCTCCAGCTGAGCGAACGGTGCTGACGTCCCGGTTGCCCAATCGAACGTGACGATGAGGTGTTCAGTTGCGACGAGAAAGCGTCCGGGTTGTGATGTCAGGACCATCGAGCCTGGCCGGCCAGCCATGGGTCGTTTCTCGTCGATGCCCGTTGCTGGGTCGAATCGACGAATGGCTCTGCCGTCGATGTCGATCCAGTACAGCACCTGTTCAGCGTCGCTCCAGATTGGACACTCGCCCAACAGCGCTGGTCCTGCGACCTGGGAAATCTCGACCATCGTGCCTCCCGAAGCGACGAGTATCGTCGATGGGAACCGGTCAACGCACTTCGAGCTTGGGGTTCGCCCGCTCGGGCCCGCCGGTCCGTGTTGTGACACTACCCAGAGGTCGATGGCAGCTTTCGGCCAGCACTTCGAAACGGTCGGTGCCGGTATGTGAGCGAGCGCCAGATCGACTCTGCTGGACCCTGCCCAAACCGGTCGAGCCACGGCTTGGACCACACCAGTTGAAGCGCCCAGACGCAGAGGACGAACACGAGAATTCCGCTTCGGCCGAGTTCGTCCTTGCCGATCCAGTTCGTCAAGACGACGACGCCGATCACGGTCTGGGTGAGGTAGTTCGTCAGCGCCATGCGGCCAACAGCACGGATTCGCGTGTGGACTGCGCCCTCTCGGCGCTGGTTGAACAGCGTGATGATGCCGAGGTAGGCGAAGACGAGCGGAATGGTCGCGAGCGTGTTCAGCGTGGCTGACGCAAGCGCAATGTCCGGCGAGAAGTCGGTGCCAAGCTGCCAGATCGCGCCTGCTGCTGCGATCGGCATGCCAACGCCGAGTCCGACGCGAACCATCCTCCGGTAGTAGTCGGGCGACTTCTGGCCTTGGACGATCTGTAGCCGGAACAGAGCAATGCCGATCAACATCATCGCGAGCGCTCTGAGGAACACATCGCCGATCAGGTAGCCAATCACTGGCCCTGACATCTCGCCGCCACTCACCAACCAGTATTCGCCGAGATCGAGGCCCGCAGCATCGACTGTCGACTGAGCGACGAACGCGAGAGTGACGGACGAGGCCATGAGCACACCAGCGGTGATGAACAGGGTCTTTGGCGATCGTTTCCTCATCGCGAGCAGCACTGGCGAGCAAATCGCGTACACGATGAGAACGTCGCCGTCCCACAGCAGTGCGTGAAGGATGCCGATGCCGAGCAGCAGCGAGTTCCGCCAGATCGACAGGCGAACGGGATGTTCGCTCTTGAGTGCCGCCCTATCGGCGAACACGACGATGCCGATGCCGAGCAGCAGCGAGTTCCGCCAGATCGACAGGCGAACGGGATGTTCGCTCTTGAGTGCCGCCCTATCGGCGAACACGACGATGCCGACGCCGAACAGCAACGAGAACAGGCCCATCATCTTCTGGTCGACGAAGATCTCGCCCCCGACGCCGACAATCCAGTCGAGCCAGTTGCTGGTTCCTGCGGCATCGAGGTTCCAGTAACCGGCTTCGATGAGTCCGAACGACACGGCGTTCATCATGAGGATGCCGAGTGTTGCGAATCCTCGAACGGTGTCGAGGTTGGTGATGCGTTCAGCGCGCGCAACTGGAGCCGTCCTTGTTTGGACGGCTCCAGCTGAGGGAGCTGTTTCGTTCCCACTCATGTGTCTGTGTCTAGACGTCGCGAGTCGAGAACAGGTACGCCGCACCACCGATGAAGGCTGCAAACCACGCACCTGTCGTGATGACCGCACTGGTCACAGTGAGCGAAGCCGGACCGGCGAACACGTTGACTGAACCGGCGACCTTGTCGGTGAGAGTGCTCACGGCTGTGACAAAGGTGTAGTCACCGATCTTCGGGATCAGGCTCAGCAGTGGATCGAGCACGAGCACCAAGGCGACCGAGCCGACCATTGCGAAGGAATCGCTCCTGGTGATGGCAGACAGAGCGAACGACACGGCGCCGGCAGCGAGTGCGAACAGGCCAGAGGCCAGAAGCTCTCGTCCGTTCCAGGCGATCGAGATGTCGTTCATGTTGCCGACGATCCAGGCAGCTCCCCATCCGGTGAGCGCAGTTGCCGCGAGCAACACGCTGAGCACACCGGCGCCAACAGCGCCTTTTGTGGCGAGGGCCCGCATGCGGCGGGGCTCTGTGGTGAGCATCCGCTTCGTTGTGCCTTGGCGATACTCGGTGCCGAGCAACCAGCCGCCGAACACGATGGCGACCAGCGGGCCGATGAGCCCGTATGTCGCGCTCCATGCGTCGCTGTAGGCCGAAGGGCCTGACGGTGTGTAGAACATCAGCACTGCAGCAGGGGCAAGCACCGCGAGGAACATGACCGCTGCAGTGACCATCGGCGTGCGGTGACTCCTGATCTTGAACGCTTCGGCGCGTGCGATGGACTTAGTGGACATGTGCTGCTCCATTCAGTGCAGGTGTTGCTGTTGGGTGGGTCATGGTGAGGAAGGCCTCTTCGAGGCTGACCTTCTCAGGGGCGAGCTCGAAGGCGAAGATGTCTTCGGCGACGAGCGCTTGGTTGAGGGTGCGGCCGTCCCAGCCGTCGGGGAGGCTCACGGACACCAGGCCGGTGGCCTCGTCGATCACATTCACGTCGAGGTTCGACAGTCGGTGGCCGATGAGGCTCGTTTCGACGGGGTCGACTCGGACGATGAAGGCGTTCGTCTGATGGCTCCGAAGAATTTCTTCGGTCGTGCCTTGGGCGATGAGACGCCCTTCGGCGAGGACCACGAGTCCGTCGCAGGCTTGCTGGACTTCGGCCAGCTGATGCGAGGAGACGAGGACGGTGGTGCCCATCGCTGGCAGCCGCCGCAGGAGCTCGCGGATCTCGACGATGCCGGCGGGGTCAAGCCCGTTTGCCGGTTCGTCGAGCACGACGATCTCCGGATTCCCGATGAGACCGACGGCAATGCCAAGGCGCTGCTTCATGCCGAGCGAGTAGCCGCCCGCTTTGTCCTTGGCCCTGCCGGAAAGGTCAACGAGCTCGAGGAGTTCGTCGATGCGCTTTTTGTCGACGGCGATGCCGAGGGCGAGTGCCTGCAGCTCGAGGTTCTTCCTGGCGCTGAGCCGTTCGTAGAGTGCTGGCGCCTCGATGAGGGCACCGGTGCGGCGCAGGGCATGGGTGAAGTCGGCAGCCCCGACGTCGGTGCCGAGCAGACTCGCTCGGCCTGATGTTGGTTTGACGAGGCCGAGCAGCATCTTCATCGCCGTTGTCTTGCCGGCGCCGTTCGGCCCGAGAAGGCCGATGACTTGGCCCGCTGGGACTTCGAAGCTGAGGTCGTCGACAGCAATTTGGTTGCCATATCGCTTTGTCAGGTTCTCGACGGCAACAACTGTGCGAGTCGACTGCTGCGTGGCGGTCTTCGATGGGGAATGTGTTCCGTGCATGGCTCCATCGTCGGAAATCGCGGACTCTCCGGCATCGGTGGATCGGTCATTCCCGGTTCGGCTGAACGGACGATTTCCCACTCGTACTTCTGGCTGATCCGGCGAGTCGCGGTGTTCCGTACCCTGAAGAACGTGATCGACGCCGCGCGGGCAGTGCTCGCCATTCCAAGGGTGGACAGCCCGCCACCGCGCAACAGGTGGGATCTGGTGATCACCGGTCTGCTCGGTGCGCTCGCTGTGCCGGCTGTGATCTTCGAACCTGATGTGGCCTGGCGACCGATAGCGCTCGTCATTGCGCTGTTGGCCGCCGCCGGGTTGTTGTGGCGGCGCTCGCACCCGCTGCAGGTGATCGCACTCGGATTCGGGCTTGCCGCCGCCGCTGACTTCGGAACGATCATTGCCGAGGTCGACGGCTCGACAGTGTTGGCGCCCACCGGTCTCGCCGCGCTGATGCTCACGTTTGCCGTGTTCCGGTGGGGCTCTGGGCAAGACGCCGCGATCGGCATCGTCGTCGTGCTCGCGACGCATTTCATCACCGACGTCGCGCTGGACACCCCCTTCACCCAGTCGGCGGTCGGGAGTGCGTTGTGGTTGCTGGCCGCTGCTGTCGCAGTGATCTTCCGATACCGCGCTGATGTACGCGATCGCAGGGTCTCGGAGGCACGTCTTGGCGAGCGGCGACAGTTGGCCCGTGAACTTCACGACACCGTTGCCCACCACGTATCGGCCATTGCTATTCAGGCCCAAGCAGGGCGAGCACTCGGTGAGAAAGATCCTGTCGCGGCCATTGCGGTGCTGCAGACGATCGAGGAAGCAGCTTCACGTTCACTCGACGACATGCGCCGCATGGTGGGTGTCCTCCGCGATCCAGACTCTGGTGCCGAGATGGCGCCGCAGGCTGGGCTTGCCGAGCTCAACGATCTCGCCGCGTCGCGCCCAGGTCGCCCGCCGGTCGAGGTCGAGCTCACCGGGCCGCTCGACGATCTGTCACCGACGGTCGAAGGAAGCATGTTCAGGCTGGCCCAGGAGGCAATCACCAACGCGCAGCGTCACGCGAAGCACGCCACGCGCATCACGGTTGCGGTCTGCGGCGACGAACACTCCGTGCATCTCGACGTTTCCGACGACGGCGATCCTCCACCTGCATCGCGGACTCCTGGATTTGGCCTGGTCGGCATGACCGAACGTGCCTTGTTGCTCGGAGGTTCGCTCGAGGCTGGTCCCAACGACGGCCGTGGTTGGCACGTCAGGGCCACTGTTCCGAAGTCAGGCACGACGCTGTGAACATCCGCGTGCTCATCGCCGACGACCAAGAACTCATCAGAACCGGTTTCCGAATGATCCTCGATGCTCAGGAGGGCATCGAGGTCGTTGGCGAGGCCGCCGATGGGGCGGAAGCAGTGTCGCTGGCCCGCGAGCTCAGACCGGACGTTTGTCTCTTCGACATCCGGATGCCAGGTATGGACGGCATCGAGGCAACGAAGATCCTCGCAGGGCCAAACGTGGCCGAACCGATGGCGGTGGTCGTGATCACCACGTTCGATCTCGACGAGTACGTACACGGCGCACTCAAGGCAGGTGCGAAGGGTTTTCTCTTGAAGGATGCAGGGCCAGAACTTCTTGCCCAGGCCATCTCCGCAGCTGCCGACGGCGATGCGCTGATAGCTCCGAGCATCACTGCACGGTTGCTCGAGACGTTCGCTGACGGTCGGGCTCGAACTGAACCGGTTCAGCCCATCGATCCGCTCACTGCTCGCGAAGAAGAAGTGCTCGTCACGGTCGCGAACGGCAGGACGAACGCCGAGATCGCGACCGACCTCCACATCAGCCTCAGCACCGTCAAGACTCACCTCGCGAGTCTGATGATGAAGCTGGGCGCGAGGAACAGAGTCGAGATCGCCATGTGGGCCTATGAAACGGGGCGCATCCGACGCTGAGGTGAGCCAGCCTTCGTGCACGGCTCTCCACTCAGAGCTGAACGCGGCCACCCTCGATCGCCCTCATCAGCTCGGCAGAGGTTGCTTCCGCGCTGCCCGACGCGTCGATGATGTGCTTCGCGTCGATCGATGCCGTCGAGAACTCGTGGTGCATCTTGCGCGCAGCATCATCGCCGACCCCAGGATCTCGTTGCGTGAAGCGTGAGAGGCAGCGTTCGAGATCGGACATCAACACCGCGTAGTGCACCTCGTGATCGGCGAGGCGTTCGGTGATCGTGTCGAGAAACCATGGGCCGAAAATACCTTCGAGCACAGTTGTCCAGCCGCGGCTGGCGTAGCCGCTGGCAGTGTCGAGCGTGATGTCGAGTACGTCGATGTTCTGCGAATGCGACTCGGGCAGCCACGGCTCGATGCGGCCCGACTGCAACGCGTCGAAGAAGTGATCGCCGGTGACGATTGCCGATCGGTCGTAGCTGGCAGCGACGGCACTCGCCGCCGTTGTCTTGCCGACTCCCGGCGGTCCAGTGACGATGACAATGGTTCCGCTCACGACGCTTTTGCATCCTTTGGCGAGTAGGTCAGTCGAAGAGGTACATGATCCGACAGTCCGGTTCCTGTCCATTTGCGGAACGAACCGACCTCGAGCGTCGAGAGTGGGAGCCACTCGCGCGGCGCGTAGACAAAGTCGAGGTGGTACCTCGGGCCCCGAAGCTTCCTGTCCCTCCAATAGAGGGTTGGGAAGCTCTCGCTGCCATGCGACTCGTTTCTGAGCTCGTGATACGCGCTCACGATTCCTTGTCCGTCGAGGATGTCGTTCGCTGTCGCCTGGTTGATCGGCCAACCTGGCTTGTCCCAGATGACGCTGTTGTTGAAGTCCCCAGCGATGACAACCGGCCCCGACGACAGGAACTCGGCGTAGTGATCGAGCGCCATTCTGAACGGTCCTGGCTGGTCCTTCCGAGTTACCCCGTCGTTCATGTTCTGCGCCCAAACGGCAAGCAGCTTGAACGGAACTGGTCCATCGACGTGCAGCGGAAGGATGTACTTCAGGGAGGCGTCATGAGATGGATCGACCCGCATCGAATAGCCGCGACGACAAAACGCGGCGAG
>Ga0315338_1003127_pt1 | contig 14971 bp, 16 predicted proteins | sample ASW8metaG_FD_204518 | JGI IMG/M metagenome (GOLD analysis project Ga0315338, IMG submission 204518) | Ammonia-oxidizing marine archaeal communities from Monterey Bay, California, United States - ASW #8 | ecosystem: Environmental > Aquatic > Marine > Coastal | place: USA: California | collected... | reverse complement strand
CGATGATCACCGAGCGATCGCGCGCCAGCGCACCGATTGGCAGGCCAACTAGTTCAGAGACACGCAGCCCGGTGGCGTATAGAATCTCGACCAGGGCAACCAGTTGGGTGCCCCGCCAACCAGGCTTCGAGCGCGCCGCCGCAAGCAGGCGTTCGACCTCGCTCTCCGATAGGATTTTGGGTAGGGGACGGCCACGGCGCGGACTGTCCACACCGGCACACGGATCGTCGGAACGAATGCCTTCGGCGACGAGAAATCGGAAAAACTGGCGCAACGCCGACAGAGATCGGGCCATGGTCGCCTGTGTCCGGCCGGATTTTCCAAGAGCCGCCATATGGGCGCGAACCATTTCCGTATCGGCGGCTTCGATCGCCGCGCCGATCAGCGCAACACGGGTACCGAATGCTTCCAGGTCACGCTTATAGGCGTTCCTGGTGTTAAGCGACGCGCCGCGCTCCACCACCATCATTTCGAGAAAAGCCTCGCCATGCCTCGAAAGCCCTTCGGGACCAGGAACCGCGTCACAACCGGCATGAAGGGAGGCATTGCCGACCAATTTACAATCCCGCGGCAACCGCCGCTTCCAACGCGATCCACTGCGCCTCCATGGTCAGGCCGATCTTGCTCAGCGCCCGTACCGATAAATTAACAGCGTGCAGATTATTGGTGGTGGGGCCGGCATCACCCAGTGCCAACAACGACAACGCGACCACCTCTCCTTTGTGACCCGCCGCAACAGCGCGTCTGAGGGCGCTCTGTATACCAGGGCGGGGGTTCCGCTGTCCCTGGACGGGTGGTGCGCCGAGAATGGGCGCCCAAAGTGATGCCGGGACCGCCACATCAAACGCATCGAGTAAGCTGAACAAAACACGCCCCGCTTCTATTTTCGCCGCGGTATCCTCCTGGTTCTGGCTCTGCCACCAGGATTGCAGCGCCATAGCGCTCACCTCGCCGCTGCCTTCGGCACCGGTCAGTATGGCGAGCGGCCACATGTTCTGAGGCAGCGCGTTTTTCCCGGAATTTTCGCGGGCGGTGCGGAGGTCCAGTTCTATCCACTTGCGGGCAAGATCAAATTCGCCGACCGCGATCAGGGTGCGCGCCGCCGTGCCGGCAAACCAGGCCAGCTCCGAAATCGGATTCATCTCCTTGAGCATCGGCTGGCTCGCCACCGCCAGAATCCGCGATCCTCCTTTGGCGCGCGCAATCTTAAATCCCGCCTGCAAAACTTCGGCGCGGGCCGCCGGCACATTTCGCCGCGCCGCCGCTCGAATGAGTAAGGCCCGCCCCCGTCCAGCCCATTCCGCTTCCGCCTGTTTCAGCGGGGCCTCGAGGACCGAGGTTTCGAAGGGAACAGCACTATATATGGCGATCAGTGTCTTACTTACCAGAATGCCTCGTTCCGCCGCACGCTCCGCCGCGGCGAGACGTAAATCCAATGGCGCGTTAGGGCTTAGGGCGATGGCTTTTATCACTGCTGCGTTCGCCTTGGTCGTCACGTCCAATGGCAGCGCGATACTGGCGGTCCGCATCATCGACAAATAGAGAGCCGAGGGATCCGACAGGCTGTCAATCGCCGGCGGCGGGGATCCCGACAAGCGGTCCATTACCGCGAAAAAAGCCGGGTGCACCGAGGTGGACCGCTCCGCGATAATATCGGACATCAGCGACGCTTCAGCGATTTTTCCCGCGAGTGCAAGGCAATAGGCCATCGCCTGTTGCCAGTAAGCGGCTTTAAATTCCTGTGCTGCGGTCCGCACTCTGCCACAGGCGCCCGCGGTATCCTGCTGAAAAAACCGGCTTTCCACCTCGGTCAGAAGCAGCTGTTCCTCCGTCGATGCAATGGGCGCGCGGCTCATCAGAGCCATCGCGGAACCCAGTTCGCCAAGATCGAACAACGCGTTAATGCGTAACGATAGCAGGCTTGGTCCGGGAGTTGTTAGCGCTGGCGCCATGGCGCGTGTCAACAGCAGGCGCCGCATTAGGTCACGCATTGCGGGCGAGGCAGCATTCCGCGGCAACATAGCGATCGCCTGGGCGACGAGCTCGCGGTCAGCGCGGCCCCACATATCCACACCCAGGCCGCCCTCCGCATCATCGATCACGCCGACCGAATCATTGTCGACAGCCTGCAGCATTTGCACGTCGACCGGCGCTGACCCGCGCCCGTCAGTCGGGGCTGCGGGGCCCAGAGCGTCTGGCGTCGAGGTGACAATAGCTGGCTTGGTTTGCAAGGCCTCCGGAACTGGATTTACCTGGCGCCTCGGCTGCAGCAGGACCGGCCCAGTGCCCAGTGCGTTGGTTGGTGTAATAGCCCCTGCTTGCGAAAGCGGCGCTGGGGTTTGACCGGCAACGGTTTTTGGCAAACCGTTTGCAAGCGCGAATCCGATGGTGATTATTGCCAGACTAACGCGGAAATCTATCATCGGGGACTATCTTTTCTACGGTCGCCGAAGGGGCGGGAATATCCCAAGTCACCAAAAAAGCACCGCTGCCCAGAAGCGACACGACTACAACGGCTAGAATAACAAGAGTCAACCGCATCATTAGGGCACCCAGCTAGGCCTTATCTGTGTCATCGCCGACATTGTTGAGTCGTCCCGTCAGCATGGGGTAGCAATTACAGGCGACAAATAGCTGATTTCGTCTTATATTCAATGGCGTTATGGTAGATACCGGCTAACCATGGAAAATTTAGGGCAGTCTACCGGCTGACAGCGAACCTTTCAACGCTGCGAATGGCGCAATCAATATTATGCCGGAATTAGAATGAAGCAATACCTACCACCACAATTGCAAAAATTGTCCAAACCTATTGTCCTGGTAGGGCTGATGGGGGCTGGAAAAACCTACATAGGAACCAGGCTTGCGGCCAAGCTAGGCCTGCCGTTCATGGATGCCGACACTGAAATTGAACGGGCGGCGGGTTGCAGCGTTGCCGATATATTCGAACTTTACGGCGAATCGGAGTTTCGCAAGGGTGAAAGGCGGGTTATTGCGCGGCTCCTCAAAGACCCGGTGCATGTGCTTGCCACCGGTGGCGGCGCGTTTATGGATAGCGCTACCCGGAAGGAAGTTCGCGACTGTGCAATCTCCGTCTGGTTGCGGGCCGATCTGAACCTGTTGGTCTGCCGGACAGGCCGTCGCGCCGATCGCCCCTTGCTGGAAAAAGGCAACCGGCGCGAGATACTTGAGCAGCTCATTGAGGAGCGGCACCCGATTTACGCCGAGGCCGATCTGGTGATTGAAAGCGCTCGGGAATTGCCCGACCTGACGGTTGACCGCCTGATCGGCGCCTTGGAAAAATTTACCGGAAAATCGGTGGGAGCCGGCGCGGTACAATGACATCGGACACGATTTCGGTCGATTTAGGAGACCGCGCCTATGACATCATCGTCGGCACAGACTTGCTCTCCAAAGCGGCAAGCCACATCGCACCGTTTATCAAATCTCATCCAGTGATCATCGTCACCGATGAGACTGTCGCATCGCTCCATCTGACGACCTTGCATGGCTCCCTGTCGGCGGCCGGCATTACGACCGAGACGATCGTGTTGAGGGCCGGTGAGAGCACAAAGGAATTTTCCGGTCTTGAATTTCTCATCAGCGCTATCCTTGATCTGGCGCCGGAACGCTCTTCGACCCTTATCGCACTGGGCGGTGGTGTCATTGGCGATATCACGGGCTTTGCCGCGAGCGTGATCCTGCGCGGCATCGATTTCATTCAGATCCCGACAACCCTGTTGTCTCAGGTCGATAGCTCGGTGGGCGGCAAGACCGGTATCAATACAAGGCACGGCAAGAATCTTGTTGGCAGCTTTTACCAGCCGCGGCTGGTTCTGGCCGATACCGACATGCTCGATACCCTGCCGCGCCGCGAGCTCCTTGCGGGCTATGCGGAAGTCGTCAAGTACGGGCTTCTTGGCTATCCCGACTTCTTTACCTGGCTCGAGGCGAACGGCACCGCAATCGTTGCCGGCGACGACAACGCCCGCCGCCATGCGGTCATGATAAGTTGTGATGCCAAGGCAAAAATAGTCGCCGGCGATGAACGGGAATTGGGCCAGCGGGCGTTGTTGAACCTGGGCCATACCTTTGCCCATACGCTGGAAGCGGAAACCGGGTTCGGATCCCTTCTGCTGCATGGCGAAGCTGTTTCGATCGGCATGGTTATGGCCTTCGATCTATCTTTGCGCCTTGGCCTTTGCCCCGCCGAGGACGCGGCGCGCGTGAAGCGGCATTTTGCGGCGATAGGCCTGCCGATGGGGCTTGACGCCGTGGCCGGTCAGAACTGGACCCGTAATGCCCTCATCAACCATATGCGGCTGGACAAAAAAGTCCGCGACGGGCGCATCACTTTTATTCTGGCACGCGGCATTGGCGATGCCTTTATCGCGGACGACGTTCCGCTGAAAGATGTAGAAGCATTGCTGGACAATGCCATTGCCGCCTGATGCGAATTATCACGCCTTTGCAATAATCAGAAACGTCGATTACGGCGCCCTTTAATGGACTGGGTTTCATGGACATCGATACGCTCGTCACCATAGGCGGCATTTTCTTGCTGCTGATCCTGTCAGGCATTTTTTCCGGATCGGAAACAGCGCTGACAGCGGCTTCTCAACCGCGCATGCATCTTCTGCAGCAGCAGGGTGACAGGCGGGCCGGTATTGTCACACGGCTGTTTGCGCAGCGCGAAAAATTGATTGGAGCCATCCTGCTCGGCAACAATCTTGTCAATATTTTAGCGTCGGCGTTAGCCACCAGCCTGATGATAAATTATTTCGGCAGCAGAGGGGTGCTCTTTGCGACCGTGGCCATGACTCTGCTGGTGTTGATCTTTGGCGAGGTCCTGCCCAAGACCTATGCGTTCTATAACGCCGACCTCGTCGCCCTCAAGGTGGCTCCTGCCTTTCGCTACATCGTTGCCCTGCTGTCGCCGGTCACCGAAACGGTCAATCTCGTAATCCGGGCAACGATGCGGCTGGCCGGCGTCCGGATAGGGACCGAGGGCGAAGAGGCACAGGCCGAAGAAGCGCTCCGCGGCGCGATCGAACTGCACGCCGGCGACGAACCCGATAGCCAGCAGGAACGAGTCATGCTGCGCAGTATTCTGGATTTGGCCGACGTGGACGTCAGTGAGGTAATGCATCACCGTCAGGACATCGTAATGGTCGATGCAAATCTGCCGCCTGGCCAGATCATCGACCAGGTTGTGCAGAGCCCCTACACGCGCATACCGTTGTGGCGTGACCAGACCGACAACATTATCGGTATTATGCATGCCAAGGCGCTGCTGCGCCAGGTGCGGGCTCATACGGGAGACCTCGACCAGATCAATATAGAATCAGAAGCGGCGACTCCGTGGTTCATCCCAGAATCCACCTCGCTGCTGGATCAGCTCCAGGCCTTCCGGCAGCGGCGCGAGCATTTCGCCTTGGTAGTCGATGAATATGGTTCGTTGATGGGGGTGGTGACGCTCGAAGACATCCTCGAGGAAATCGTCGGTGACATCGCCGACGAACATGACGTGGTGCCGATAGGCGTTCGGGTCCAAAGCGACGGGTCATATCTGGTTGACGGGCGGGCTACCATACGGGACCTCAATCGGCGTTTCGAATGGCGGCTACCCGACGATGACGCCGCGACCATCGCGGGGCTGGTCATCCAGATCGGCCGTGTAATCCCTTACCAAGGGCAGATCTTCATGCTGGAGGGATTCCGTTTTGAAGTCGTTAGCCGCCGGCGCAACCGCCTCGCCCTCATCCGCATCACGCCGCCCGCTGCCCCGAAAAGAGCAGGACCCTCTTAACCTCATTTGATTTACGAATGGGCCCGTTTACGCGGCACAACCCTACAGGAGCCAGACCGCCATGCCACTTCCCGAACCCGTCCAGCGGGAACCAATTCAAACCCGAATAGTGGAAGTTTCAAGTTTTCGGCGTCAGGACGGCATGTGGGACGTTGAAGGCCGCCTGACGGACGTCGCGGCGCTATCGATCAAGAACTATACGGGGGGTATCATCGAAGCCGGCACACCTATTCACGACATGCGTGTTCGGTTGACGCTGAATGATTCCGTCAGGATCGTCGCCGTTGACGTCGCCATGGATGCGCATCCGTATCCGGTCTGTCCGGGCATCGTGCCAGCTTACCAGAAACTCAAAGGTGAAAAGATAGGCCACGGCTGGAACCGCCGCATACGGGAACTTTTCGGTGGTGTTGAGGGCTGCGTTCACATTGTCGATTTGTTGGGTCCGGTCGGGACCATCGGGTTCAAATCGGTCATCCGTGAATCAGGCCAGGATGATGCGGCGCCTGAAGACCGGGTGGATGACAAGCCGTACCAAATAAACACTTGCCATGCGCTGGCCAGCAACGGCGATATAGTGCGCAACCGCTGGCCCGAGCTTTTCACCGAATTATGATTTTGCCCCGCCCATTAGTAAAACCAGGTACCACTATGGCTTGTCAGCCGCTGCAACCCTAATCATACTGTCGTTGTGGAACGGAAACCGTACGTCATAGAAGTTTTGGGCGCGCCCAAGATGCGCGATGGGCTACGGGTTTGCGATGCGCCTAGCTGCGCGGCGGAGGGTGTGTACCGCGCGCCGCGCTCGCACGATGATCTCAATAATTACTATTGGTTCTGTATGGAACATGTCCGGGCCTATAACGCCCGGTGGAATTTCTATGCCGGGCTGAACCAAGCCGAGATCGAAAAGCAGATCCGCTCCGATACCACCTGGTGGCGGCCGACCTGGCCGCTGGGGACGCGAGGCAGACGACACCGCGCCAGCCAGCTTGACGATGCCATGGTTGATTTTGGTGTGTTCGCCCACAAAGAGTGGGACCATGAACGTACTCGGTCTGATTATGCTGGCGGCAACTGCTGGCGGCCGCGTCCCGGTTCGGATGAGGTCGAAGCACTTGCCATCCTGGATTTGCACGCACCGATCACTCGCGACAACATCAAGATCAGGTACAAAGAGCTGGTCAAAAAATACCACCCCGACGCCAACGGCGGCAACCGCGACGCCGAGGAACGGCTAAAAATCATCAACCGGGCTTATTCGGTGCTGCGCGCCAACTCCGATCTATAAATCAAGCTGTTAAGCGATTGAAGTCGCGTCAGATGCTTGTGCGGAGCGCCTATTCCGCCGCCGCGGCTGGGCTTGCCGCCTTTTTGATGCGGCGCTTCAGACGTTGTGCTTCATCGGTCAGCTTGGCATTGGGTGTCGACAGCAGATAGGCGTCGAGACCGCCATTTTTTTCGATAGTTCTGATGGCACGGGTCGAGAGCTTGAGGCTGATCGGCTGGCCCAGCGCATCGGACAGGAGCGAGGTTTGCTGAATGTTCGGGAGGAAACGCCGGCGTGTCTTGTTATGCGCATGGCTTACGTTATTGCCCGCCAATACACCCTTACCCGTTATACTGCAGCGTCTGGACATGATCCTGACTCGTCTTTTGCGCCCGGGGGCTGTAGCCCGCCCGGCGAATTACATCAAAACAAACCCGGCGCGCAGGGCGCTGGAGACCGCGTTTTTTAATCAGCGCAGCCGCCATCGTCAAGGTCAATATCAACGTCCCTTGGGATTTACTGGCGATTTAAGGCGGAGCGCGAAAAACAACATGATTGCCATGACGACGGCGCTGGATAGGAACGGCCAGTCGCGGCCGAAGGCGCCGAACGCAAAACCGCCCCAGGCCGGGCCGGTTATCCGCGCCAAAGCGGAGCAAGAGCTTGAAACCCCGAGCAAACTACCCCTTTCCGTAGGCGACGCGTAGCGTGAAATCAGGCTGTTGATGGACGGACCATTGATGCTGACGCCAAAAACGATCAGGCCAAAAGCGACGCAAAGACCTAGAGGGCCGGCCATGAAGGGCAGAGTAAACACACCCACACCGATAAATACGGCGCCCGCCCGGATGAGGCGACGTTCGCCAAAACGCTGCGTAAGACGTCCAACCAGGAACCATTGCGTTCCCGCCGCTACCAACCCCATGAAGGTGTATATCTGGCCGTTGCGCCACGGGCCCCAGCCAAGCGCGCGCTCGGACCACATGACAAAAGTGGTCTCGACAGCGGAAAACACGAAAGGCGTCATGGTCAACAGCAGGAACAGCAGCGCGAGCTGGGAAACACGAATTGCGTCGCAAAACACCCTGAACGGGCTGCGCTGATGACGTGCCGCCAGGTCACGGGTTTCCGGGGAGACCGTTTCCCGAACGCTAATAAGCGCAAGGGCGAAAGCCGTCGCCGACAGGCCGGCGGCGATGATAAAGGGCAGTTGAAGGTCAAGATTGGCCGGATCGAACCCGGCGAACAGTCCGCCAATTGCAGGCCCGACAATGAACCCAAGCCCGTGTGCCGCACCAATGCGCCCCATCCCCCTGGCGCGATCATCGATTGTGGTGATATCGGTGATGTAGGCGCTGACCACCCCCATGTTGGCAGCCATCGCGCCCGTAAAGGCACGGGCCAGAAACAGCAGCAGGAGCGAATTGGCCAGTGTCAGTGAGACATAACCGATCACCAGCCCACCGAGGGTCAGAAGAATGATGGGACGGCGGCCCCAGCGATCGCTGAGACGGCCCCAGATCGGCGCGAAGATAAACTGGGAGAATGAGTAGACCGTCGCCAGCAGCGTCACCATCAACGGCGTCGCACCAAACTGTTCGGCGAGATACGGCAGCAATGGCAGAATGATGCCAAAACCCACGGTGTCGATGAAGATTGTCAGCAGCAGGGCCGGCACGACTTAGAGCCCTATCCAACCATATGGTGGCGTGCCCATATGCGCTGACATAAATGATTTTAGCGGTTTCGAATTGGCTTGGGTGTCCTGTTTTATCTTGTTCCCACCTCGCGTCATCGTCGCACGCACCCCTCGTCATTCTCGGACTTAATCCACTGGCGTCCGGTTTAAATTAATTTGACGTCGGCAGGCTCGCATCGGCCTGCCCCATTAAACTAATTTGTCATCCCGGCCAAGCGAAGCGCGAGCCGGGATGACAGTAGTGATTGAATTGGTCAGGGAAAATGGCTTTGCCAAGGCCGATCGCGATTTTTCTGACCCAAAACTGCATATTCCTCCGAACCGTGCAGTTTGTTGGATGAAGATACCACCAATGCTGCCCGCCCGTTTGGCAACTTGGTCGACAACGGCGATCAGATTTTCGGAGAGCCGCGTGACTTCAGTGGAAACTTCCTGGCCGCGTTCGGTTGCACGGATGGAACCTCGTCAAAGTCACTCGATTGTTTAACCAGCCCCGCGCCGTGGTCTAAGCCGCCACTTTTTCCGATGCCGCCGCGAATTCGTCGGTCTGGCGTTGGATACCATCGTGATTTCTTCGGCCTTGCCAACGATCTGGGTCGCGCTTGCCGCCGCAGTCGCCGCCGGTTTCTACGCTCCCTCTGCCATGATCACGTCGATTATTTTTAACCTGGTCTGGAGGTCGGCGGTTACCCGCTTGAACATGGTGCTTAGCTTGTTGGTCTTGGTCCTGAGCGACAGGCTGACATCTTCCAGCCGGACCAAAATTTTCTCGGTGGCCCCCCGGCGAATATGCCACGCTGTCTTCGGAATCGGCCCGAAACCCCTGTTGTATTTTGCGGCTTTTTTTAATTCCATGGTCGGGGTGGTCTCGGCGGTATTGGCGAATATCCTGATTTGTTCGCCTATCATGGCGGCCATTTCTTCCGCCTTGCGCCGGTCGATATCGATCGCCGTGGCGGACGTGGCATTCAGTGTTTCGCAATCCTGTTGTAGCACCGCATAGACTTCCTGTATGCGCGCTTCGATATTTCCCAACCTTCCGTCCGCATCGGCCGCCATGCGTTCCGATTGGGTCCGAAACAAGAGGCCTATGTTTTCGACCTTTCCCAGCAACTGATGCCGCAACGCTTCGGCAACGGCATGAACGCGTGCTTCGGAATCGTCGGCGGGATAGGGAAGTTCGCCAACTTCTTTACCATATTCTTCATGGTTTCGCGGATCACCATGCCCCGGCCGACATAGGCCAAGATAAACCACAAAGAGACCATCGGTGCGAAAATTCCGGTAAACACGGACCCATGCTCATGGGGCAGCAGGGTTAATATATCCCGCCAGCCGATGGTGACCTGCACATAGCCAGTACAAAGCAATATCCACAGCAAGCTGGTCACCATCGGCTGGCGGGTTGGCCCAGGCGTATTAACATTTCGAACATTTGAGTGCCTGTAAAGCCGTGCCATGCGTGAACCAAGGCCGGACGAAAAGAACCGCGAGGAAGACTACAAGGACAACGCCTAACTGGCGACCCGGATGCCCCCCACGGTCTCTTTTACCTGCCCCAAAACCAGCCATACTCCATATCAGGCAAAGCCCGCATAAGTAAAAACTTTGAGCCCGGATATACGTCGTGCCGATAGGCCCATTCCGGGGCGCATAGAGCGCTGGCTACCAAGAAAATTGGTCGATCGCGGCGATCGGGAAATGGCCTTCCGCCGCACATGCCACGGCGATTTTTTCTTCCACCTCGAAGCTTACGCTGGGACTGCCGCTAGCAAACGCTTCCCCATGGATACCGCCTAGGACCAGGATAGAATCCATACCCATGCCGGCGGCGCCGGCAATATCCGTTATGAGAGAATCGCCGATCGCCAGGACGCGGGCGGGATCGGGATTGCCGATCAGGTGGAGACAGCTGTCATAGATCGGCTGATACGGCTTGCCGTAATACCGCACGTCACCGCCCAGCTCCTCATAGCGCTGGGCCAGCGCCCCAGCGCAAATTATGCGCCGGCCGCCGCGGATAACCTCGAGATCGGGATTTGCGCAGACCATCTTCAGCCCGTTCTCCGCGCCCGCCATCAGCTGGTGCTCGTAATCGGCAATGGTTTCGCCCTCTTCCCAGGGACCGGTATTGAGGATGAAATCTGCATCGGTCACAGAGCCGACCGGCACCAGGCTGGTCTCGTCGAAAAGGTTGGCATCGCGTTCCGGACCGATATGAAAGCAGCGGTCGCCTACACCGTCGAACCAGGCTTCCCGGCGATCCTTGAGCCCGCGCCATGTTGCTTCACCCGACGACATAATATGGGGATAGAGCGACGACGACAGCCCCATCCGATCCATGCTGCGGGCAATGGCCAGGGCCCGCCGCGGCGCGTTCGACAGCATCGCATAAGGTTTGCGCTGGTCGGCAAGGCGCCGCAGGCAATCGGCAACACCGGGATACAGGGCCACACCATCGTGGATGACTCCCCAGAGATCTATAACGACCGCATCATAATTATCGACAAAGGCTGAAATTCCGTCAGCCAGCGGGACTCTTTTTGCCATCGGCGGCCACAGCTCCTTGAAGAAGTCCGTTGATAGAATCTTAAGCCTCGATTTGTGCCATGACCTCGCGCGGATGGAAAGCTATGAAAATGCATGGGGTAATGGGGCGTGGCCGCAAGTGGCCGTCTACTCGATTCGGGTCAGGCTGGGAGCGCCAAACAGATAGCCCTGGCCAAAATCGACGCGCAAATCGAGTAATTCCAGAAGATCAGATTTTTTTCGATTTTTTGACGATCAAATCCATGCCATGCCGGTCGACGGCCTGCTTGGTGTATTCAATGGCGATCTGACCGTTCGGATGACGCACTTCGGCAAGTATTACGTCCTTATCGATTTTCACGTATTTGAAACGATGCCGTGTTAGATCGCCATAATAGATATCAAGGATGCTCACCTGGTCAACGGGAAAACGGAACCCGAGCGAGGCTAGCTGACGCAAATGCTGTTCGATATCTTTATCGCTATTGGCGATCGTCGCATAGGAAAATTTGAAGATCAGGTCCGCCGCATGATCTGAACACACCGGAATAGCATCATGTTATCGATCGCCGCCACCAGCCCCTCCCGCTCGGCAATGGCAATCAGGTTTTGGTTCAGGGCCGTCATGAGGTGCCTAAACGAATTAACCCGGCGGAGTCTGCCGTGAACCACTTGAAGTTAGGTTCATCAAAGAAAAACGAACGTATTAACGGTGGTCCGCCCCAACCGCGTCGGCGACGTTCCGGAAGCCATCAGCCCGCAACCGGCCGGCGAGGGATAGTTTGATTTCCTGGACCAGACCGGGCCCGCCATAAATCAGCGCCGTATAAAGCTGGACCAGCGATGCCCCGGCCCGGATCTTGGCATACGCATCCGCGCCGCTGGCGACGCCGCCGCATCCGATGAGCGGCACCTTTCCACCGGTCAATCTGAAGAGGGTGGAGAGAATCCGGGTCGCGGGTTCGAACAGGGCCGGCCCGCTGAGACCGCCCGCCTCAAGGGCGCTTGGGCTCCGTAGCGATGATGGCCGGGCCACCGTCGTATTGGCGGCAATTAGCCCGTCGATTTCGGCCGATAGGGCAACTTCGGCCACAGCCGCCAAATCGTCATCGTTAAGATCAGGTGCAATTTTGACCAAAAGAGCAGGTATTTTGCCGGCTATCGTTTCCAGCGTATCGCGTGCTGCGACAACGATCCGCGCCAGCCGATCCGCCGTCTGCCACTGAACTAGCCCTGGCGTGTTGGGGCAAGAAACGTTCACCACCAGATAATCTGCCATGGGCCCGAGCGCCGCCGTCAGTTTTACAATATCGTCCACCGGATCGATCGTGCCGGTATTGATGCCAAGGTTTGCGCCGATTATCCCGGTATTGCGGCATTTTTGACCGGCCAGGTTTTTAGCAAACAACGCTAGCCCATTGCTCGGAAAACCCAGCCGGTTGATAATCGCCTGATCGTCTTCGAGACGGAACAGATTGGGCCGTGGATTGCCCCCCTGGGGGTCGGGTGTCACGGTGCCGACCTCGACAAATCCGAATCCGAGCCCAAGCAGACCGTTCGCCGCTTCCGCATGCTTGTCAAAGCCCGCCGCCATGCCGATGGGATTGGCAAAATCGATCCCCCAAAGGCTGGTTTGCAGCACATCATCATCAAAGGCCGGCGGTGGCAACAGCAACCCGTAGCGCAGCGCCTTTACTGCGGTTTTATGGGCCAGATTGGGCGGCAAACAGCGCAAAAAGTCGGTACAAACGCGTAGAAGATCGGACCGAAAACAGTCTTTTTGAGTACTTTTTGGGGCTCGTCGCGCAGCACTGTTGAGACCGGCGGAAGACATGACCTGGCCTACGGTAAGAGAAAATATAATGAAGAAATTAGGGTATAGGCCGATTCGGTAACAGCCCCGATTGATTTTTTGTAAGACATTGTAATTGCTTGATGAATCTAATTATTGACACAATAGGTCAGAGGCGATTCAGAGCCCCTCTAGATGCCTTAACGCGATGTAATCCGGTATCCGATAGGATTGCTTCTGACAGACCGCGCCTGACTTAAAATTATACCAACACGGAGGTACAGCTGATTTGGGTCACAATTATCAGAATTTCCCTACTCCTGAGTGGCCTGTTGTTTGTCGCGTTTATGCTTCTGCAGGACAATTTGGGGCTGTTGACCGCGGCGGTGCAGCACGTTCAAAGCGGGCAGGCTTCATCGCCCGAGCGCGTCTACAGTTCGTCGTCAGAATACGGATTATGCCCCATCCGGCGACAGACAGATTGTCATTAAGGGAGTCTTTAAGGGTCATCACTTTACTTGGTCAACGCCGACATCGGTGGCAGGGAAATCGGATTTTTGGTCAATCCCGGCGCCTCCATAGTTGCCTTGTCCAAAGCAGATGCCGACACCATCGGCTTACCCATCCATCAACTTAATTATTACGGCCGGGTTAATCCCCCAAACGGCATCGCGCGTGTAGCCCCTGTCATGATTGAAGAAATCACGATCGGCGACAATATGATCAGCAACGTTCGCGGTGTTGTCATCCAAGGACACACCGGCAAATTACTGCTCGGGATGATATTTCTCCGTAAGTTGGCCTGATTTGAAATCAAGAATAACCGACTATTTCTTCGCTGGTAACTACTGCGCCGACATTGATTGGTCATGGCGGAATATGTATATCAGGATCAACGCGCCTTTGCGGAACAATTAAGCACCAAAAATGAACGACCATGCCACCTCCATCGAAGATGCCAAGCAGAGTATTGTAGACGACTTCAGTCTGTTCGATAGCTGGGTCGAACGCTACGAATATATCGTTGAACTGGGCAAACAACTGACCGATCTCCCCACTGATTACCGTACCGACCAATACAAGGTAAAGGGCTGTCAGTCCCAGGTCTGGTTCCGGGCACGCGAAGAATCGGGCCGGATCATCTTCGACGCGGACAGTGACGCGATGATCGTGCGCGGCCTGATTGCGTTGTTGCTGAGGGTATATTCAGGCCGCCTTGCCGCCGAAATATTGGCGACACCACCGGATTTTTTCGATGCGATTGAGCTGGGCTCCCACCTCAGCGGCAATCGGGCAAATGGCCTGGCCGCCATGGTCAACCACATACAGGCTTATGCGCGATCCTTTGGCGATGCGGATAATGCCGCGAATATTGAAACAGCCTGATAGGCCCATGACATTGTCCTACAAACGAGCGACAATGTCAGCATGTTACGTCATAAAGATATCTGGTCGGGGATAGATCGGCTGGCTGAGAGCGCTGGGTTTTCGGCATCGGGCCTCGCCCGGCGGGCCGGGCTCGACCCCACATCGTTCAATATCAGCAAACGAATTAATCCGCAGGGCAAGCCGCGCTGGCCAACCACCGAAAGCATCTCGAAAATCCTCGATACCACCCACACGACTCTAGCGGATTTTGTCGCCCTGATTGGGTTGAATGCCGGCGCGGCGCACGGCCAGTCCTATCCGGTTATTGATCTCGCCAGGGTCGGCAAGAGCGGCTTTTTAGATGATGCGGGATATCCGGTGGGCACCGGCTGGCGCGATATAGAAGGGCCGGACATCTTCGATGAGGCCGCCTATGCGCTTGAAATCAAGGGAAACAGCATGCGGCCCGCCTTTCGCCCCGGCGATGTGGTGATAGTCTCACCG
>Ga0315338_1003125_pt1 | contig 14984 bp, 13 predicted proteins | sample ASW8metaG_FD_204518 | JGI IMG/M metagenome (GOLD analysis project Ga0315338, IMG submission 204518) | Ammonia-oxidizing marine archaeal communities from Monterey Bay, California, United States - ASW #8 | ecosystem: Environmental > Aquatic > Marine > Coastal | place: USA: California | collected... | reverse complement strand
TTATCAGGCGGACCATATTTGCAACGGACCAAATGCATCAGCTTTTGGTTCAGAGTCTGCATGGGATCGGGTAGTACGAGCTGGTGCGAAAATACTGCTTCTGGGATCTAGTTTCCAAAGGCTTACAATTGTTCGATATATTGAACAATGTGCTGGCGTGCCATATCTGTATGTAAAGCTTTTTCCCACAAAAATTTTCCGTGACAGGGTTGAGCTTCCTTACAAGGTAACTGCCCTACTCCGATATTCAAATCTAGAAATAACATACGACCTTTCCGCTTTTGAAGACGAACTTAGTTCTAATAGCGTTCTAAATGCAGGACATGTTGGTGGGGGTGTCATTCTATCCGTTGGTGCCGCTGAATGCGTTCGCGCTGGGGTCAGAGGCTTAAATAAAGACATACATTTTTTTCTTGCGAAGCCTCCATCATATAATGATCGTGAACTGCCAATAAATTGAAGGTGATTTAATGATTTTTCTTGAGAGTTTCTTTGAGATAACCGTTGTACGATCCCCTGATGCTATTGCGGTTGAGACCGATAAATCTAAAATAAGCTATCAAACTCTAAATAAGTATTCGAACCAAATTGCCCAATATTTAGTTGCCTGTGGCGTTAGACCCAATGATCGCATTTGTATTTTTACAAAAAAGGACGTTAGTGCATACGCAGCAGTTCTTGGAATTTTAAAGTCGGGAGCTTGTTGGGTTCCATTAAGTTTAGGTCAACCCGAAGAACGTTTGCGCAACTTAGTACAAAAGATAGAGCCAAAATTAATTATTACGGATGGAAGCACCCTAACCGAGGCACGTGCAATACGAGATGCGGATACCGTTAGTTTACCAATCCTAGCTCTCAACAGTGACAATAGTGTTGCGGGTCAGAATATCGCTAGCGAAAGCGATATTTCAGTCTATTCGTCTAATAAGCCAGAGATAGAAGGCCGAAGCATGGATGATTTGGCTTATATCATTTTTACCTCTGGTTCCACTGGTACCCCAAAGGGCGTGATGGTGCTCCACCGTAACATCGTTCAGTTTATTGAAATTTGTCACGATATTTTTAATATAGAGGAAGGTTGCCGGTTTGCTCATCATTCCGACCTTTCATTCGACCCATCTTTGTTTGATCTATTCTACGGTTGGTCGCGAACTGGAACTATAATTCCATTTAACAAACCCAGTTATCGAATAAATCCAACACTATTTCTGCGCGAATTGAAGGTCAATGTTTGGTTTTCTGTTCCTAGCGCCATAACTACAATCGTTGAAAGTGGTGGCCTTAAAGATCCAGAGGTAGCATCTGTTAGACATCTGATCCTTGGAGGCGAACTCCTTACGGGAAAACTAGCTAGTGCTTGGTATGAAGCCTTTCCACAATCTGAAATCTATAATGTCTATGGCACTACCGAAACAGCTATAATTAGCCATTGTTATAATGTCCCGAAGGATATTGATCCGGAAAAACCAGTACCAGTCGGTACTCCTCTGAAAGGCTTCCGTGTTAGGCTTATGGATGGCAACACTTTAGTGCCCCCTGGTGGAGTTGGTGAATGTGTGTGCTATGGGTCACAGATATCTCCCGGTTATTGGGCAAACGAGGAGGAGACCAGAGCACAATTTGTGCCTGATCCCCTTGATTCTCGAATGCCTCAGACTTGGTATCGTACGGGTGATTTACTACGCCTTAGGCCGGACGGTTTATATGAGTTTGTAGATCGCGCCGACACGCAGATAAAACTTCGTGGACATCGCGTAGAACTTGGCGAAATCGAAATCGCGCTCGAAAGCCATCCATCGGTAGCTGAAGCTGCAGTAATTCCATTAAGTCACGAAGACCGGCCCGACGGTGCACGCTTGATTGCGTTTATTGCAGGCCACGTGGGTGCAACCGAAGATGACCTTCAAGAATATCTTGAAGACAAACTGCCCCGCTACATGGTGCCGATAGACTACGTGATTGAGGCTATCCCGTTACCACGTAACCGTAATGGAAAGGTAGATAGGCTAGCACTTACCAAACGGGCAAAAGAGAAGGTTAGATTATGATGGTGTTAGACACAAAAAATCCTAATCTTGAGGAAATTCGCGTACTCATGGCAAAGGTGTTTAATATGCCGGTTACTGAACTGCCAAAACGATCTACACCTGATAATACGAAGAAATGGGACTCTCTTTCACACCTTGCTTTGATAGCGGCACTAGAGGATCGTTACGGAATTTTAATTCCTCACCATGATGCTGTAACACTCTTGGGAGATATAGAAATAGTTGATTATCTTGTTAAAAAAAAATGGAATGTTTCAATGTTTAATGCTAAATCGTTTAGCCGAAGGGGGTAGACAAGATGGCCGGAACTAGAAACGGTGAGTTTAAGGAACTTATTTCGCCGTATTTGAAAGGTAAAATAGCGTCTGCCGCGCAGCAGTTTGGACCATATAGTCGCGAGGTAAGAGCGTTGACGCGGCAGTACGTAGAGGATCCAATCGAGCAAGTGATCCAAACTAATAATCGCCGGCGTCATTATGAGTCTGAAGTAACGTTGTCCTTTGAAGGTCGGCCGCTGGTGGGCGTCGAAAGGATGTATCGGCGTACAGCGTTAATCGAGCCTACCACCGTGTGCGCAGCGCATTGCCGTTGGTGTACAAGGGCGCAATATCCTATCCAGACAATGAAGGAAGATGAAATTACTCACGCGGCCCGCTATTTCGGCTCTTCAGGTCAACGAGATGATCTCGACGAGATATTAATTACCGGTGGGGATCCTCTTATGTCTCTACCACTACTCGGGCACACCGTACAAGGTATTAGCGAGTACGCACCCAACATTCGGACAATACGAATTGGTAGCCGTGTACCTTTTCAAGACCCCCGCCGGATTGATAGTGATCTTCTCGCCCTATTTGCAGCGCATCGCGGGCTTCGTTTTGAAATTGGTTGCAATGTCAATCACCCGGTTGAATTTTGGCCAGAATCGATAGAGGCGATGCGAAAACTTCAGGATGCCGGTGTCCGAATTTACAATCAGCATCCATTGCTTAAAGGGGTAAATGACGATCTCCAGACATTGATAGAGCTCTACGGACTTCTTCGTGAAAATAGGATAGAGGCGCATTATCTTTTTCATGCTCTACCGCTACGAGGTATGGCGCACCACCGCACGTCAATAGCTAAAGGTCTGGATCTCGTTAACAAAATTTCTAGCTGCGGTGAATTCTCTGGCCGCGCGAAACCCCGCTACACGGTGTTAAGCGACGTTGGAAAGGTGACACTTTACCAAGGCTCTATAGTTGATCGGCGTGACTCTGATAATTCGGTGCTTCTAAAGTCTGGATATGTCTTGCAGGATAGAATGCGCTGGAACCCAGCCTGGGAAAAACCGGGTAGCGTAATTGTCGAAGACGATGGAACCATGCTGGTATGGTACCTTGATGGTACGGATGAACCAGTTGGAGAGGAAGCCGTCGATTCACTTTATCATTTGGTTGCTGGTCGCCACTAGAAATTTAGCTTTCTTGGGTCATTCTCAATTTGAGTGAAATTAGTGAACTCGAAGGGGTGTTTGAACAGCTATGGCCGCTTAATCGCAGTTTAACTGGGGACGGCGTACGTCAAACTCATAAAATCCTTGGCGAGATGATTCCCATGAATAGTATTGAGGTGCCTTCCGGCACCCAGGTTTTTGATTGGACCGTACCCCCGGAATGGCACATAAAAGAGGCATATGTTATCAGGCCAGATGGACATCGTATACTTGACGTAAAGGATAACAACTTACACCTGGTAAATTATTCCATGCCATTCTGTGGAAGACTTTCCCTGGCTGAATTGGAGCCTCATTTACACAGTTTACCTGATAACCCTTACGCCATTCCTTACGTGACCAGTTACTATAATCCTGGGTGGGGTTTTTGTCTTACTCACGAAGAGAGAGAAAATCTCCCTGACGGCGAATACGAGGTGGTGGTTAATACAGATTTCAAAAGCGAGGGTGGAATGACACTCTCTGAGGCAATCTTACCCGGAAAAACCCAAAAAGAGGTGCTTATCTCTACCTATACTTGCCATCCGTCTATGGCAAACAATGAACTTTCTGGCCCCTTACTTGCTGCCTATCTATTTAAGAGGCTCGCTGCTCTTCCTGAACGGCGCTTGACATACCGGTTTGCTTTTTTAGTGGAGACGATTGGCGCAATCGCATATCTGTCGCTACGGGGTGAACACTTTAAAAAATGGTTAGTTGGTGGCCTAGTAGCTACTTGCGTTGGCCTAGACGAACCCTTTGTCTACAAGCGGTCGGCACAGGGAAACACCCTGATGGATCGTGCCACTGAGCAAACTTTGTTGGAGAATAATCTCAAACATCGGGTCATGAATTTTTATCCTTGGGGTAGCGACGAGCGCCAGTACTGCTCGCCCGGATTTGACCTCCCTGTAGGCTGCCTAATGCGTGGCAGTTTTTTCGAGCGACCCGAATATCATACTTCTTTAGATAATCGTGAGCTGATTTCGTTCAAAGCAATTTTGGGTTCAGTTTCAGCTTACGAATCAATTTGTTTGATGATGGAACGGAATCTAACATATAAAAATTTAGTCGCTGGAGGTGAACCCCAACTTTCAAAATATGGACTTTATCCCAAGATTGGTGCCAAACAAGAAGTTGAACAAGAGCGGAAAGACCTTTTATGGCTACTGTCACTAGCGAACGGCTGTCGAGATTTAATTGAAATTTCAAAACGTAGTGGTGTCCCGACAGCGCGCCTGCATGAAACAGCAGCAAAATGTTTAGCTGCAGGCATAATGGAGCAGACTATTTGAGCACCTATAAATTCGAAGAAATGATGGCGGCTGCTGGCGTAACGCCAGATTTACTTCAACCAAAAGATCGAAAAGCCTTGGACGAATCAGGTTACTTGATTTTGCCATCACAGACCGAGTTTTTCCGGTCACGCGGTATTGAGCTGTCCGTCTTGCGCGACTTAATAGATCGAATGATTGTTGAAGAGGGTTGGCGTGGCGGGATCGAAGGCAAGGAAAAAACCGTGACAGCTGAAAAACCACTCGATCCAGGCTCTAATCGCTTGGGCAACTTGGTAGAAAAAAAGCCTCATTTCCGGGCGTTTATTTCACATCCCAAAGTACTTGCTGCCGTTCATCACGTTATCAAGGCGCCATTCAAGTGCTCTGCGGTGGATATGCGAAACCCAAAGAAAGATGGCGGCGAGCAACAAATTCATATTGACTGGTTGCCTCGGACGTCTGTTGACGATCCGTTTGAGTGTGTTTTTGTAGGTTTCTTTATTGATGGTATGACGATTGAAAATGGAGCGCTGCGGATAATACCGGGTACACACGAATGCTGTGACTGGCCTAATGAGTATATCGACGTACTTACCCGTCATAAAGATGAAGTCAGAGTGGAGGTCGAGCCAGGATCAATAATTGTCGCTAATGCGCTAGTTTGGCATGCTGGTGCATGCAACAATACCGGAGCACCAAGGCGGAGCATTTATGTAGATTACCGCAATCGGCGTCTTGGCCAATTACTCAATCAAAAATGTTATTTGAGCACTAATACTATTGAAGACCTTACGGAATTGGAACGTTATTTACTGGCAGTGCGGCCTGAGGATCCAAATGACAAGACCCTTTCACTTGGTCCTGGTGAAACATATAGGGCCCGGTACGGGAATGTTTATATTCCACCAAAAGAATAAGCCTAAAAAAACTGTTACTCGTAATAATGAGCGAAAAAAAACTAGAAATTACAATAAATGGACGTAAAATTGGACGTGGCCATCCACCTTATATAATAGCAGAGCTCTCCGGAAATCATAATGGAGACATCAGCCGTGCTCTCGCCATAATAGAGGCGGCATATAATTCTGGTGCAGATGCGGTAAAATTACAAACCTACACCGCGGATACAATTACTATTGACCATAGTGGTCCAGGGTTCGTAATCAATGGTGGCCTTTGGGACGGACAAACTCTTTATGACTTATACCGTGAAGCACATACACCTTGGGATTGGCATCCAAAACTTTTCGAAAAAGCACACGCTCTCGGTCTTACCATCTTTTCCAGCCCTTTTGACCTCTCAGCCATTGAGTTTTTAGAAACTCTTGACGTCCCAGCTTACAAAATAGCGTCTTTTGAGATTGTTGATCTCGGGCTGATCGATCAGGCAGCAGCCACTGGAAAGCCATTAATTATCTCAACTGGTATGGCTAATTTGAGAGAAATTTCAGAAGCAGTAGGCGTTGCAGGTAACAGTCGAGGAGGTTTAATTTTACTCCACTGTACCAGCGGATATCCAACGCCTATAGGAGAAACTAATCTTCAAACAATTATTGATATGGAGAAGAGGTTTGGTGTACCAGTGGGCCTAAGTGATCATACGCGTGGTAATTCGGTAGCCATTGCGGCTGCGGCAATTGGAGCCTCAGTAATTGAGAAACATGTAACGCTTGCAAGATCAGATGGAGGTCCGGATGCAGAATTCTCTTTGGAACCAACCGAGTTTGCCCAGCTTTGTATAGATTGTCGGGATGCGTGGGAGGCTATAGGCCATGTTAATTATCAACTAGAGGAAAGCGAAGTAAATATGGTTCCACTTCGACGGTCGCTATATGTGGTAAAGGATGTCGAAGCAGGTGAAAAGCTGACCCAGAACAATATTAGATCTATTCGTCCTGGATATGGTCTTGCTCCTAGCGATTGGCATTTGGTTAAGGACAGTTTTGCAGCGCGAGATATTAAACGTGGCACGCCGCTTAGCTGGGATGACATAGAAGATACTTCTTGATTTTTAATCAAAAGATAGCGGTATTTCGCTGCTCCTCCAATTCACAAAGTGGCCTTGGGCATATACGTCGTTGTGAATCACTTATGTCGTCCTTTAGTCGGGCGGGTTGGGAATGTAAACTAGCGGTATCCTCGGAAGGACCTCGAACACTGCGACGGAAATGGCCTGAAGGCGCAGATTTATTAGTAGTTGATGACTATGACGTGGACTCTGTTTTCGAAAACGCCTGCCGGCCTTGGGCAAAGAAAATTATGGTGATCGAAGATTTAACTAATCGTTTTCATAACGTTGATATTCTCGTGAACCAAAATATCAGCAGTAGAATTTCTGATTACCGAAATTTGGTTCCAGCTGATTGCAAAGTGCTGGCAGGACCAGGATTTGCACTATTATCTGACGCGTTTATAAATAAAAGAAAAACGAAAGTTCCGAGGAGTATTCGGACAGGACACCCGGCGCGCATTTTAGTAAGCTTGGGGGGTGGAGATAACGACCAAATTTCTAAAATAATGAAAGCAATTTCAACACTAAAAGTAGATACCGAAGTTACTGTAGTCGTTACTTCAAAAACGAGTGTGAAGGAAGTAAAAGATTTTGGGTTCCAGGTGCGCTGTAATGTCTCAAAGGAAGAAATGGCTGATCTGGTTGCCGATGCCGATATCGGAGTAGGTGCCGGGGGGGTTTCTCTTCTCGAAAGGTGTTGTCTCGGACTACCAACTATTGTTTTGAGCATTGCCGAGAATCAACGGGCAGGTTCAAACGCCGCTTTCAAAGCTGGGGCTTGCCAATATCTCGGGCTTGCAAGTGAAGTCTCTTCTGCAAGAATTTCAGAAGCTATTCAAAATTTACTCAACGACCCTGTTCTCTCTAAAGAAATGTCAATAGCGGCAAGCCGTATTAGCGATGGACTTGGAGCAGCAAGAATTGCAGCGGCACATACATACAACTCTATACGTAATGACGTTGATCCCGTGATGTTACGGCGAGTAGTACCAGAAGATAGTCAACTTTTGTACAGTTGGCAAAAGGACCCAGAAACCCGCCGGTTTGCGCGCGATCCAAGGGCACCCTCCGTAACTGAACATATTGCATGGCTGAATGACCGATTAGGCCGCGGAACGTGTATTCTGAATATAATTTTAAGTGGCAAGGAGCCGGTGGGCGTCCTGCGTCTCGACAAGTTTTCAGGAAATTGTGAGGGTTTCGAAGTTTCTATTTTTGTCGATCCGAAAAAAAAACGTAGAGGAATTGCGCGGGCGGCTCTAGATCAAGCAAAATTTCTTGTAGGAGACGAACCCATCTGGGCTTGGATTTCTGAAAAAAATAGCGCCTCCCACGCCCTATTCTATGGCGCGGGCTTTGAGCCAGAACAAGATGGGTGGTATGTGTCAAATTTATCCAGAGGTTAAATAAAAAATGAAGAAAGTGACTGTAATTGGAGGTAGTGGTTTTTTGGGAAGTTATGTTGCCGACGAACTCACTAAACGTGGCTATGATGTCTTGATAGCTGACATAAAAAACTCAATCCATCTCCGGGAACCGCAAAGGTTTATGCTTTGCGATATCACAGACCCCTCCAGTTTAGAAGCGGTAGTAATTGATGCAAGTATTGTTTACAATTTTGCTGGGCTAGCTGATATAGATGAATCAAATAAGTTGCCTCGAGAAACTATTGAACAAAATGTGATAGGCAACCTTAATATTCTTGAGGCCTGCAAAGGGGGAGAGTTAGAGCGATTTGTTTATGCCAGCAGCGCATATGCACTAAGTACTAAAGGTGGTGTTTACGGTATCAGTAAGCTAGCTTCGGAAAAAATTGTTGAAGAATATTCAAGGCGCCACGATTTACCGTTTACCATTATTCGTTATGGTTCTCTGTATGGAGAACGTGCCGGTAAAAATAATGGCGTTTATAAAATGCTAAGAGATGCACTTACTACCCAGACCATCCATCATTACGGAGATGGAGAGCAAGTACGCGAATACATTCATGCAAGTGATGCTGCTGCACTCTCCGTTGACATCTTAGAAGACGATAAATATGTAAACCAACACTCTATTTTAACCGGTGTTGAGCGTATGCGTCAAAGAGACATAATACGGATGATTCAAGAAGTAATGAATTGTGAAATAAAGGTCATCTATTCTGACAAAAAACACGCTAGTCACTACGAGGTAACTCCCTATTCGTATCAACCTAATAATGCTCGAAAATTAGTTTCCAATTCCTTTATCGATTTGGGTCAGGGTCTGGTTTCATGTATCAGCCATATTGACAGTGAACTGAATAAGGGGACAAATGAAAAATGAGTTATCCATATAAATCTCGTTCGTGGGTTTGCGATCGCGTTTCCTGATTGAAAAATAATTATCCAGACCAAACCACAATTTAAACGTTCTGTTCTGTTTCCCGAATTTATCGCAGATTGTACGACAGGTTTGCTAAATATAGAATATTCATCAGATAGCCCTTATGATTTTTTTTAAAGTTTGACATGCTGTCTCGGACCCCTCTTCGATAGCGGTCGAGGCAATTCAATTTGGTGTAGTGATATTTGTGTTGGGTTTACCACGTTTATTAACTTCAAGTATATTCCGCGAATTTCCATGTCTGATGATTACCAGTTTTCACCAATTAAAAGATCGTATTTTTGAATTTGAGGAAGGCTCTTGGAAACACCCTTTGGAAGAACTTCAGGAAATTGTTTATATGTCTGGGACGATATTATCGGATAGCATTAGAAAGGACATGAGTCTTCCCATCAAAGCAGAAAATATTACACTAATAACAAATAAAAACGCCTAATTTTAATGATTTAATTTTGATGCACGGTAAATATTCTCATCGTCCAGAAAAACCGCGCACGAATTTTGGAATTTGAAAGTTAAAGTTATATGACATTAAAAGAAAAACTGCATCGTAACGAGCTAACGATAGGCTCTTGGATAACTGTAGGCCATTCCGGAATAGCAGAGTTAATGGCCAAAACGGGGGGATTTGACTGGCTTGTTATTGATATTGAACATAGCGCTATAGACCTTAGAGATGTCCAAGAAATGTTGCAGGCAATTGAACTAGGTGGGGTCCAACCCCTAGTCCGTCTTACATCCAATGACGCAAATCAAATTAAAAGAGTAATGGATGCAGGCTCACACGGTGTTGTCGTGCCTTTTGTTAACTCGAAAGAAGACGCAGAAAAAGCCGTCCAATCAGTGTATTACCCTCCGGTAGGCTTTAGAGGTGCGGGTCTTGCGCGTGCACAAGGCTATGGAGCCTCTTTTCAGGATTATAGACAATGGTTGGAAAAAAATGGTGTGATCATTGCTATGATTGAACACAGAAAAGCAGTCGATAATATTGATGAAATATTGGCAGTTCCAGAAATAGACGGTTACATTATTGGTCCCTATGATCTCTCGGCTTCATTGGGAGTACCAGGAAATTTTCACGATTCACAAGTTATTGAAGCTATTGAAAAGATCTTGGAACGAGGAAAAGTCGCCAAAAAGCCTGGTGGAATCCATGTCGTTGAACCTGACTTGAGCAAATTAAAAACATTCATTGAAGATGGGTTTACATTTATTGGCTATGGAATGGATATAAGGTTCTTGGATTTTGTTTGTCGTGATCACCTAGCTAAAATAAGTAATTTTAAATGACCATTGCCATTATCCCAGCTCGTATCGCGTCAACCCGTTTCCCTGGAAAACCAATGGCGCCAATTCATGGCATTCCAATGATTGGACATTGTTTCTATCGCAGTAAAATGAGTAGTTCCTTGGATGCTGTTTACATTGCAACCTGTGATGAAGAAATCAGAAGTTACGCCAATTCGATTGGTGCTGATTGTATAATGACTTCTAGTACTCATGAAAGAGCTTCTGACCGAATTGCAGAAGCTATGTTGACTATAGAAAATGAATTGGGTGTTCAACATGAAATTATTGTGTTGGTTCAAGGAGACGAACCGATGTTACGTCCGGAGATGATAGATTTAACGGTTAAAGCCTTGAAAGACGACCCGAGTTTATTTGTTGTCAACGGTATGGCAGAAATTGAAAACCTTAAAGAATTTAAGGATCCAAATGAAATTAAAGTCGTTTTCGATCGCAATATGGATGCGATTTATTTCTCACGCGAACCGATCCCATCTGATTCAAAGTGGAATGGCCAATTACCGATGTGGAAACAGGTATGCATTATACCGTTTCGGCGTAATTACCTTCTGGAATTTAATAATACGCCGCAGACTGCACTAGAAAAAGTTGAATCTATTGACATGTTGAGGATCATAGAAAACGGGGGAACAGTGCGTATGGTAAAAATGCCTAGTCATACCGTAAGTGTTGATACACCCGAAGATTTGGATCTGGTTAGCCGGTTGATGGAAAACGATCCTCTAATAGACCGCTATATTCTTTAGTCCCACAATAGTGAAATCCTAGAACAACCAGACTAAAAGTTGAGGGTGCTAGTGTGGGTCTCTTTTCATATTATAAGGAAAAAAGTAAGGAGCATTAATTGAAAGAAAACGAAATTCGTCCAACGGAATTATTTGAGGAATACCTGCGCCTTAGCACCAAAGATGCTGAAGACTATTTCGGTGAGGAAAACGAACGAATTAATCGAGTATGTCCAGCCTGTGACAGTGATGAATATCAAACGGCATTCGAGAAAAATAAATTTAGGCTTGTTTGGTGCGACCGGTGTGGTTCTTTATATGCTAATACTTGTCCAAATCAGAGCTGCCTAGCAGAGTTCTATGAACAAAGCCCATCACAAAAATTTTGGGCGAACACATTTTCCCCGGCTGTAGAAAAAACGCGCCAAAAAAAGATCTTTCAGCCAAGGGCAAGACAAATACAAAAGTTACTTATCAAATATCAAATGCCCAAACCATCTAGAGTAATTGATGTGGGCGCCGGAACAGGCGCCATGCTCAAAGAATTAAAGAGAATTGGATTTGGGGAAGAGTTGGTAGGAATAGAGCCTGGTCCGTGGCGTTGTGATGATCTATTTGTGTTTCACGGTTTTGCTAACGATGCGGCTAAGGATAAATCATTGATCGGTTCAGCTTCGTTTGTCATGTCTTTCGAAGTTATAGAACACGTGATTTCTCCAATGGAATTTTTGAACGATCTATCTGCTCTTGCCCAACCGGGCGGGATCCTCTTGATCACCGGACTTTGTGGTTCAGGGTTTGATATTCAAATACTTGGCGAAAATTCTAGGTCTGTAAGTCCACCTCAACATTTAAATTTTATTTCAATTCAAGGGGTAGAATCCTTGTTAAAAAGATGTGGGTTGGAAAAGATTTCTTTTACTACACCTGGTGTTCTCGATGTAGATATTGTAAGGAATAGTTTTGCTGATGATCCGACAACCGTATCAAATTCATTCTTCCATCAGCTTTTTCTGCAAGATGATGAGAAGGTTTTAAAAAACTTACAAAAATTTATAACCTCCAATAACCAATCTTCTCATATGTGGATATTGGCCCGGAAGCCAAAAAAATCTCTTGGTCGATAACAGACAAATAAGATATCATATAGACACATAACTTAGTAATAAGGATGAGAAACATGTATTCCACTCGATTTTTGGTGTACTTGGCAGATTTGGCACACGACTATCAAAGTATGCGCCAGTTTGTTCCATTGAGTGTGGGATATTTGGCTTCTTATGCTTACTCCATATTTGGCGACAAAATCGAAATTAAGCTTTTCAAGTCCGCTGATAAACTGTTGAACGCCATAGAGGACCGCAAACCTGATCTTTTAGGTCTTTCTAATTATACTTGGAACCTTGAACTCACCAGTTTTGTTGGGCGTGCAGCGAAGGAATTGTATCCCAATCTTCCCGTTATTATGGGTGGTCCGAATATGGGGGTAGACAAAAACGATGCTGCGCAGTTTTTAGAAGAACGGGAATATGTAGATGTGTACTGCATGTTTGCTGGAGAAAGAATTGTTGTTGATATTATAAAAACGCTTCTCAAACTTCCCCAAAGTGATCGTAATGGAGAGGCATTACGGATGTCTAAACCACATGGTTGTTATGTGTTGAATGATGGCCAGATTTCTGAAAAGCCTAATGCCAACGTAGATAAGGATCTAGATTTTATCCCATCCCCGTACACTACGCATTTGTTGGACGAGTTCTTGGACGAAGGTATGATACCCATGTTTGAGACCACCCGTGGATGTCCCTATTCCTGCTCATTTTGTTTTTGGGGGGTGGCTGCGCTCAACAAATTGACAAAATTTAGTTTGGAACGCACGTTCGCTGATTTGGAATACGTGGCACAGTATGGAGTAGATTATTCCGAACTTTATTTTGCGGATGCAAATTTCGGGATACTCAAAAGGGATGTGGATGTCGCGATGAAAATTAGGTCCTTGTACGAAGAGAACCGTTCATTTGGCGCCGTGATAGTCTATTGGTCCAAGGCTGCCCAACCTCATATGGTTGATATTGGAAAGGCCTTGGGTCATCTGACCTCAACCTACGTGGCATTTCAAAGCTTTGATGAAGAAGTGCTCGGGGCGATGAAAAGAAAAAATATCAATACCGACAAATTATCGCACCTCATAACTTCACTGGATCGTTTTACTGTTTCTACGCAAACCGATATTTTAGTAGGTTCTCCGCGAGAAACCGTTCAAAGTCATTTACATTCCCTTGATACTGCTATTGGACTAGGAGTAACAAAAATAAACGGGGGGGAAATTCGGATGCTCCCCGGTACTGACATGGCGACACAGGAATCAAGGGATCTTCACGGTATTAAGACAAAGTATCGCTTGTTTGAAGGTGGAATGGGAATATATAGAGGACATCTTGTTTATGAGTTAGAGGAAACAATCCGCCAAACAAATACGATGACGGAGGAAGAAATGATTAGTCTCCGTGTTTTGCGAGCTTTGTTTTTCGGCAGTGTCACTTTGGCGGAACATTGGCCTTTACTCAAATATCTCACTTTCCATGATGCTCATTTCACACCGATATTAACAAATGTTATCAAGAAGGCCGCAAAACACCCGGTTTTCAAACAAGCTATTGACTGGCTACAACAACAAGCGGAAGAAGAGTTTTTTAATACCCCGGCTAGTATTGAGAGCCATATTTCGAATTTGGTATCCCACGAGGAATTATTCGGTGAAAACGCGTTCTTGAAGCTCAATTTTGGCTATACAGCCCGTTTATTGTTGAACTCGGAAGAGCATGAAAGTTATAGCTTGGCCCTTCGTGATACATTGATTGAAAAAACTTCTAAATTCTCCACGCCAGAAATAATTTCTGAAATATTGTTATTATGCCGTAAACGCAATTATTTGGCGCAATGTTTAAGTGGTACATTTGACAATGAAATGAGTTTTGATGTGTCTCAGCCGACCATTGATGCGCTTCTTGAATGCGGGTACCTGTCTTCAGCTACTTCATCGACCGGAGATAATTCAATAACCCTGTTAATGGATCCGGTCGTTGCCAAACAAATGCAGGATCAGGTTTTGATGAGTTCGACGGATCACACATACTTTAGTATTTCACAAATCCTGCAAATGTTTTGGGGGCGTTGTCATATGGAGCCAATCAGGGATGCTGAGCCCCCTCGTTTGAATTCTCGCGTACGAACCACGGGATTCCAACTGGATCCAACTCCTGTCTGAAGGACTGCAAGATTGATTTTATCCAATCTTTTGCCAGACGCCCAAGAATGTCTTTTTTCCGATATGAGGCTAAGTAAAGCCGGATACAAATTTTGTTTTCAGTTCATTTACCGTAATATGTGTTTAGGATGCGGGTAATGACCAGAACATTCTTGTCGATGAAATTACTATCTCCCTAGACATTATCCACGTCACCGTTATTTTCAAAACGATGGCCTGAGAGTGCCCCTAAAAAGTTAGCAGCAGGCCTTATATTATAGATGCCCGCGCACCTAATTGAGCTCAATTCTTTATGTCTAAAAACTACATATTTAATATAAACGAATTATCGTTTCTTCGTTATATTTGGGCAATCTGGTTTAGAAAACGTGTCTTTATCCTTTCAATAGAGGCGCTGTTTCCACCTTTGAAATGTTATCTAAATAAAATTGTACAAACCCACATAAGAAAAAAAAAAGCGGTAGATTTAATCGAATTATGTCCAAAGCTTCAACATGCTCGGAAAT
>Ga0315338_1003124_pt1 | contig 14984 bp, 14 predicted proteins | sample ASW8metaG_FD_204518 | JGI IMG/M metagenome (GOLD analysis project Ga0315338, IMG submission 204518) | Ammonia-oxidizing marine archaeal communities from Monterey Bay, California, United States - ASW #8 | ecosystem: Environmental > Aquatic > Marine > Coastal | place: USA: California | collected... | reverse complement strand
AGGCCGCGTTCGAGCCGGTCGCAGAGAAACTCGGAACCGCCGATTTGGTCGCGCTCGCCGATGGCGCGCTTGCCGTCGCGGTGGCGAAAATGGCCGGTGCGGTGCGCGAGGTCTCGGTCCATCGCGGCTTCGACCCACGAGACTTCACGCTGGTCGGGTTCGGGGGTGCGGGTCCGATGCACGGGTTCCTCGTCGCCGAAGAACTCGGCATGACCGAAGTCCTGATCCCGCGCTTCCCGGGCCACCTGTCCGCGCTGGGCCAGATGATGGCCGATTTGCGGCGCGACCTCGTCAAGGCCTGGGGTGGCCGGCTGTCGCTATTACGCCCGGAAGATCTCCAGCGCGAAGCGGCCGCACTAAAAGACGATGGCGCCGCTCTCTTGCGGGAGGACGGTATCGCGCCGGATCGGCAGAGACACGAGTTCACCATGGATATGCGCTATGCCGGCCAGTCCTTCACCTTGCCCATCGGCTGGTCCGCCGAAGCCAAGGATTTCGTGCCCTTGCGGCACGCCTTCGATGCGCGGCACGAAGAGACCTTCGGCTACGCGGATCGCACCAACGATGCCGAGATCGTCAACATTCGATTGGTCTCGATTGGCGAAGTCGACAAACCCGCCATGGCATTTACATCGGAAAGCGGCGGCGACCCGCAACCGGGAGTAAGGCAAGTTTGGTTCGGCAATTGGACCGAAACGGCGATTTATGACCGCGCGGCCTTCCCGCCCGGTTTTACCTTCAGCGGTCCCGCTATCGTCGAAGAGGACGGCGGCACGTCGATCGTTCCGCCGGGATGGAGCGTCAGCGTCCTCGACAGCGGCGGCCTGCTTTGCCGCTTCGATGAAGCGGCATGAAAGTCCTGATCTGCGGCGGCGGTGTCATCGGCACCTCGATCGCCTACTTCCTGAGCCAACGGAACGTTGAGGCGGTCGTCGTCGAACGGACGGGGATCGCAAACGCGGCGTCTGGCAAGTCCGGCGGATTCCTAGCGCTCGATTGGTCCGACGGCTCACCCCTCGCGCCCTTGTCCCGCCGCAGCTTCCAGCTCCATGCCGAACTTGCAGCCGGTCTGGACCGCGATTGGGGTTACCGCCGGGTCGAAACCTTGAGCGTAATCAGCAGCACCCATCAGGACGTCAGCCGCTACAGGAAGCAGACCGCGCCAGAGTGGCTCGGTGAGGACAGTGTCGTACACAGTCAAATCGGCACACCGGACACGACCGCACAACTCAGCCCTGCCGCCTTTACCAATGCGATGATGGATGCAGCCAAGGAAAATGGCGCTAATCTGGTCGAAGGATGCGTCGACGGAATCCTGTTCAACGCGGACGGAAGCCGCGCTATTGGTGCGGTCGTCGATGGTACGGAAATCACCGCCGACGCCGTGGTGGTCGCCATGGGCCCCTGGTCGATCCTCGCCTGCCAATGGTTGCCTCTGCCCGCCACCTATGGCTTGAAAGGGCATAGCCTGGTTTTCGAGTACGAACCTTCGGCGGAATCCCTGTTCGTCGAACTCGAATGGAAATCGGGCATGATGACCCAGCCCGAGATTAACCCGCGGCCGGACGGCACGACCTATGTCTGCGGCCTGACCGGCGACGATCCTTTGCCTGTCGATCCCGCCAAGGTGTTGCCGGAACCGGGCGCGAGCGAGACGTTGCGCGAGATGACAGCGCGCATATCCCCGGCGCTGGGCGCGGCGAAAATCCTTGCCGAACAGGCCTGTTACCGTCCAGCCACACAGGACGGACTGCCGCTACTCGGCCGGGTGCCCGGCATCGCTGGTGCCTATGTCGCGACCGGACACAATGTTTGGGGCATGCTAAATGCGCCTGCCACCGGTGAAGCAATGGCGGAATTGATCGGCGGCGGCGAGACGACGGTCGATCTGCGCCCCTTCGATCCTGGTCGCATGGCGGCGCTCGATCCAAGCGCGGTCCGCGCCTGAATTCAAATTTAAGGAAGGATAGGAAAATGGGACGACTCGACGGAAAAGTGGCGCTCATCACCGGTGGCGCCTCGGGCATCGGTGCCGCGACGGCACGGCTCTACGCAAGCGAGGGCGCCGGAGTCGCGGTGGCCGACATCAACGATAATCTCGGCCACGATGTCGCCAAGGAAAGCGGCGACGGGCTCTACCTCCACCTCGACACGACGGACGAAACGCAATGGGTAGACGCCGTGCAGCAGACGCTCGACCGCTTCGGCAAACTCGACATCTTGGTCAACGCGGCCGGCGTCTCGGGCCGAATTCCCGGCACGGCGTCAGCGCCAGTCATCGAGGACCAGGATCTCGAGAACTGGAACATGGTGATGAATGTCAACTCGACCGGTATCTTCCTCGGCATGAAGCATGCCGTGCCGGCGATGAAGGCGGCCGGTGGTGGATCGATCGTCAACATCTCGTCGGTCTACGGGCTGGTCGGCTCCACGCACAACGTCGCCTATCACGCATCCAAGGGCTCGGTTCGCCTCGCGACCAAGTCGGTAGCACTGCAATACGCTGCCGACAATATCCGGGTTAACTCGGTGCATCCGGGCTTCGTCACCTCGCCGATGACACAGATCAGCCACGACGACCCGGAACTGGCCAAGCCGCGCCTCGACAAGACGCCGATGGGCCGCTTCGGCTTGCCGGAAGACATCGCCAATGGCTGCCTGTTCCTGGCGTCGGACGAGTCTGGCTGGATGACCGGCGCGGAACTCGTTATCGATGGCGGCATGACCGCGGGCTAATAGCGCGCCATTACCTGTTCCGCGAAGCTCTTAAAATTGTCGCGCGCCACGGCGACCGGCGGCAGCAGGAGGGTTTCGGTCAGGCCGCCCGCTTCCAGTACGCGGATCTGGTCGATGATCTCGTCCGGGTCGCCGACGAGCCCGCCCGACGCGCGGATCAGTTCCGGCGTGACGAAACGGTGCTCGCCCTCCGGGGTAAAAGCGCAATGGCCGCGGTGTAGATATTGGTGGCGACGCTCCAGCGGAAACTCGCTTTCGACATAGGCTTTATAGGCGTCCCAAGTGTCGCGGATCTCCGGCTGTATGAACGTATCCGTGCCGCGCTGCAGATAGATCTCATACCAGAAATGCAGGCTCGACAGCGCCGCCGAGCCGACTTCTTCGATCACCCGGTCCGACGTCAGCTTTTCACCCGGCTGCAGGATGCAGGCGTAAGTCAGAACCGCCGACGGGAAATCGTCGTCTAATTTTCGGCCGACTGCTTCCGCGCCCTTGCGCATACGGTCCATGTTGCGCTGAAACAGCGCGACCGGCTCGTTGCCCGCGCCAATCCGCGCATCGCCATAGGCACCGGCGGCGGCGAGCGCCTTCGGTCCGTTCGCGGCGACGTAAATATCGACTTTGTCATCCGTGTTGATGCAGTCGAGCTCACGGTCGAGGAAGCGGATCGGCTGCCCCTCATATTCGACTTCGTCGCCCTTCATCAACCCGCTGAGAACCCGCAGATAGTCGCGGAACTTGCTCGGCGGGACCGGATTCTGCCCCATAATGCGCATCGCCGTATGCCCCGTGCCGATGCCGAGGAAGGTGCGTCCCGGCGCCAGCTTGTTGATCGTCGCAATCGAGTGCGCGGTGACGGGGGCCGCCCGCGTGCCGGCAATCGACACGCCGGTGCCAAGCCGGATGCGGCTGGTATGATGCGCCGCCAGCGCCAGCGTGGCGTAGCAATCCGACCATATCATCTGCGAGTCCGGCGCCCAGCCGCTGTCGTAGCCGAGTTCCTCCAGGTACGAAAATATCTGCCAGTCGTCGATCCGCGTCGCGACGACGCCGCCGAATTTCATTCGATAACCCCTGTTATTTCACGAGATAGAACGGATGCGGCTGGCCCGGTGTCTTGACCCGCACCGTGTAGACCGAAGTGTGAGCGCAAACGAACAGGGTCCGGAGGTCCGGTCCGCCGAATGCCATATTGATCGCACCTTCCGGCAAATGGATCGTGCCGACATGCGTACCATCCGGCTCGACGACCCAGATACCGCCCGGTCCCGTGCAGAACACCCGCCCCGCTTGGTCAACCTTCATGCCGTCCGGAAAGCCCGGCTCGTCGCCGCTGAAATCGGCCAATATCCGCCGCCGCACATAGGTGCCGTCCGCCTCGATCTCAACGGCATGGACATACCGGTTCATCCGCGTATTGGCGATATAGAGGGTGCGTTCGTCCGGCGACAGGGCGAGCCCGTTCGGATACTCGACCGCGACCACCGCCGTAATGCTGTCGTCCGGCGCGACACGATAGACCTGCGCGCCCGCCCACACGTCGTCCACGCCCTCCGGACCGGGTATTTCGCGATCCGCAAAGGCCCGGCGCAGCGACGGATCGGTAAAATAAATGCTGCCGTCGCTGTGACAGATGACGTCGTTCGGGCGATTGAAGCGGCCGCCCTCGAACCGGTCGACCAGCACGTTGACCGTGCCGTCGAGCTCGGTGCGGGTGACGTTGCGCGCCTCGCCCTCGCAATGGATCAACCGGCCCTTCAGATCGAAGGTCATGCCGTTGCCGCCATTCGTCTTGCGGATCATCTCCGGCGTCTCGCCGAGCCGCATCTTATAGAGCGTGCCCGGCCGAATATCGTTGAAATACCAGTAGTCGTCGGGATGCCACAGCGGCCCCTCGGTGAAGACGAAGCCGGTGGCCTGGCGAGTCACGTCGGGGGATTCGAGGATATCGGGCAGATCGTTCATAGCCGCACCTTTCGCAAAGTCGGACGGAGTTATCGCCAGGATAGACGACAGCGCGTGAAACGCGAAAGCGGCTACCTAACCGGCAAGTTCACCCAACGCCTGATCCAGGATCGCAATAGCCTGGTCGATTTCGGCCTCGGTGATCGTCAGCGGCGGCGCGATCCGCCACACGCTGTGCGGCCCGCCGACCCGGTTGACGTTGAGCCCCAGCGCGAAGCAGCGCTCGGTCAGCGCAGCGATCAAGTCATGGCCCGGTTCGCGGGTTTCTCGGTCGGCCACGATCTCCACGCCGAGCAACAGCCCCCGCCCGCGAACGTCGCCGATCACGTCATACCGTTCCTGCAATTCCAGCAAACGATCCTTCAAAAGGGTTCCAAGTGCTTCGGCACGCCCCGCCAACCCCTCCCCGACAATCACATCGATCACGGCAAGACCAACCGTCGCGGTCAGCGGGTCGGAGGCGTGCGAGGTATAATGCCCGAAACCGCCCTCCCGTCCTTTTGCGGCGACCGTCTCGGACGCGACCAAGGCGGAGAGCGGCAAACCACCGCCCAAGGTCTTCGACAGCGTGAGGATGTCCGGCACGACGCCTTCGGTCTCGAAGGCGAACAGGGTGCCGACCCGGCCAAGCCCGGTCTGCGCCTCGTCGAAGATCAGCAACATGCCGCGGCGGTCGCAATGTTCGCGCAGGCGTTTGAAATAGCCCTCCGGCGGGACGACGATGCCGCCGGCGCTCTGCACCGGTTCGACGATCAGAGCAGCCTCGGATCCAACCGAGGTTGCGTCGACCATGTCGAAGCCGGCCTCGAGACAGGTCATGTCGCAACGGTCGCGGCAGTGCCGGATCGGGCAGCGATAGGCATTCGGTGCAGGGATGGCGAGCGCGCCCGGCATGGCGGGACCGTAATTCTTACGGCCATGTGCGTAGGTCGCCGCCGCGGCGCCGCTGGTCGTCCCGTGCCAGGACCCGGCCATGCCGATGACTTCGAACCAGCCGGTCGCGATCTTGGCGAGCCGGATCGCCGCCTCATTGGCCTCTCCGCCCGTGTTGAGGAACTGCGCCTTGCTCAGCGAAGCCGGCAGCAACCCGCACAGCCGTTCCGCCAACTCGACCACATCGGGCGACAGCATCGTGCTGTCGAGATGCAGCACGGTCCGCCCGGCCTGCGCCATCGCCTCGACAATGCGCGGGTGGTTGTGACCGATCGTCGCGCACATCTGCCCGGAGGAAAAATCCAGAATGGCGCGGCCATCCTCCGCAAAAATATAAGAGCCTTCGGCGCGAACGATCAGTAAGTCCAGGAAATCGCGGCCATAATGTAGCAAATGACGGTCGAATGCATTCGAGGCGGGAGCGGATTTTTCGTCGGCAGACATGGCTGAAAACTCCAATTTGGGGCGTTTTTCCGTTCTAAACCCTTCTTACATGGGGGGAAAGCCCGCGGTTCCGGCGGGTCGCCGATTTGCGTATAGGCCAATCCGTTATGCTAAAGTGCCGCCGATTGAAGTTAAGGAGACCGCAATGCCCCGGACGCTGACCCAGGCTGAATTGGATCGATACGAGCGCGAGGGCTACCTCGTCATCCCCGACGCGGTGCCTCAGGACCGGCTGCGGGAAGTCATCGCGGAGACCGAGCGGATGTGCGCGGAGGCCCTCAAGGTCACCGCCGGCACGGCCATGCTCGACCTCGATCCGTCGCACACGCCCGAGAAACCCCGAATCCGGCGCATCAAGTCGCATCACGAACATTCCGATTTCTTCGCCGGTTTCGTCGCCGAACCGCTGATCATGGATCTGCTCGCGCCGCTGATGCCGTCGGGCATCCGCGTGCACAACACGAAGATCAACATGAAGTCCGCCGAGTTTGGGGAATCGGTGGAATGGCATCAGGATTGGGCCTTCTACCCGCACACGAACGACGACGTGCTGGCGATCGGCATCTATCTCGATGATTGCACGGAAGAGAACGGTCCGATGTTCGTGGTGCCGGGCAGTCACAAGGGGCCGACTTACGATCATCATGAACAAGGCTATTTTTGCGGCGCCATCGATCCCAACGTACTGAAAGACGAGCTTCCCCAGGCGGTCCCACTGATGGGCCCGGCGGGAACGCTGACGATCCACCATGCGCGTATCCTGCACGGTTCCGCCTTCAACCGCTCGGGCCGCGCCCGGCGTTTCCTGTTGCAAGCCTATGCGGCGGTGGACGCCTGGCCGCTCGCCGATCTGAAAGGCGGGCTGGACGGCTTCAACGAAAAGATCGTGCGCGGCGAACCGACGCTGGCCCCGCGCGCCGAAACCGTCCCGGTCCGCATCCCCCTGCCCATTCGCCCGGACGCCGTCGTCGGCTCGATCTACAGCAACCAGAGCATCCTGGAGAACAAGTTCTTCGACGACGAGTCGGAACAGGAACGCAAGCAGGTCGCGGAAACTTAAACCGTTCTGGGTCAAGCCGCGGCGAAGCGCAGTTTGTCGCTATAGGTTTCCACCACCCCATCCAGTTCCTCAATCGGCGTCGTCACGTCGATGGCGCGCACGCCAAACGCCGCCGGGTGATGCGGCAATTCCGGTTCCTTACCGTCGGCCAGATCCCGGGCCATCTGGATTAACCTCCGCCGTGCGGCAATGACGGCGACATCCGATGTACCGAGATGCTCGTTCTCTCGGTCGACGATCGGCCCCATGCTCTCGACGATGGCGCGGTCCTGATTATTCACGCCGGGCATGCCCGTGGCGCTGCCGCGGCGTTGCGCGTCGCGGTCGAGGCCGAACTCGTTCGATTTGTTGGTCTCCGGGATGAAGGTTCCGGGGATCAGCTTCGGCGCCGCGCCCAGACCGGTTTCCAGATAGTCGCGGTCGGCCTGGGTCATCGGCGCTTCCGGGTTGAAGGAGGTGCCGAACACCATAGTGTTTTCGTCGTCGACCGGGATGTAGGCCCGCGACGAAATCGGGAATTTGGCGTGCGGGATGATCGAGTTGCTCGGCAGCACCCATTGCGTCAGCCGCCAGTTATACCCCTTGTCGCCGAGATCGCGCTGCGAGCCGTAGAAATAGCCGTATTCGGTGTCGCGCACGTCGAGCCTGGGCATTCCGTCCTGGGCCCAGTTCGCCGTCGATTCCGCCAGCCCCGGCGACAGCGTCGAAACATCGTCGGTGCGGTGCAGGAAGGAGGTGTGGCAAGTATCGAGTTCGCCCTCCAGCCCCTGCATGTAGTTAGCGTGGTACAGCCATTTTTGCTGCCAGCGATGCGCCGGCGGCAACGTCGCCCATTCGAATTCCGGCAAGGGCGGCTTGCGGTCGGCCGGCCCCATATAGACCCAGAGATAGCCGCCCCACGCCGCCGCAGGGTAGGATTTGATCCGTACCTTGTGTTTGAAATCGGTCTCCGGCCGCTCGTTCGGCATGTCGGTGCAATGGCCGCCCACATCGAACTTCCAACCGTGATAGACGCAGCGCAGCCCGCAGGCCTCGTTGCGTCCGTAGAACAGCGAGGCGCGCCGGTGCGGGCAACGCTCCTCCAGCACGCCGATGCGGCCCTCGCTGTCTCGGAAGGCGACCAGATCCTCGCCGAGCAGGCGCAGCCGCACCGGATCGCAATCCGGTCCCGGTATTTCCGACGGGATCATCGCTGGCAGCCAGAAGCGCCGAAACAGCTCCCCCATCGGCGTCCCCGGCCCGACCTTGCACAGCAATTCGTTGTCTTCCGGTCTCAGCATGGCGGCCTCGTGGTGCAAAACAATACCGGCAGCTTAAAACCCGTCCCGCCCGCAGGTACAGGGATAACGTTCATCTGTGCCGCAAACTCACCACGGCCTGTCCGACGATGGCTGTCATCAGAACGCCGCCGCCGATCAAGGTTGTCACATGCGGGACCTCGTCGAGCACGAGCCAGACCCAGACGGGCCCGAGCAGGACTTCGGTAAGGGACAGCAGGGCCAGAACCGCTGCGGCAACCGCTCGGCCACCGATGGTAAACATGGTGAGACCGATAGCGATCAGCCCGCCGTAGAGCGCGCAGAGCCCGATTTCGGCGAGCGGAATGCTGAAACCGTTCCCGGACACCATAACGACAATCGCGGCGACCGCAGCGCTGATCCCGCCTGCCATGCAGACCGTCGGCATCATGTCGGTCTGGCGGCCGAAACGCAGCGCCACGGTAAATCCGGCGAAACCCAGCGCGGTCAGCAGCGCCATGGCGTTGCCGTACAGACTGCCGCCGGTCATGCCATGCCAGACCATGATCGCGACACCGGCCAGCGCGACGGCCATAGCGATCCAGGTCGTCCGGCCGACCCGTTCGCGCAGCAGCAACCAGCCCAGTACCGCCGCAATGAACGGCGCGGCCGCCAGAACGAATAGGGTATTGGCGACGCTGGTCGCGTTGACCGACAGGATGAACGTGACCATCGCAACGGCGATAGACAGACTCGCGCAGAGGCCCGGCCAACCGCTGCGCTGGAAGGTCCGCAGGAAGCCGCCGCGGTCGCGCAGCGCGATCAGAATTAGCAGACCCAGCGCGCTGGTCGTGGAGCGGTAGAGGACGATCTGCCAGTCGTCGGCGACCGTAATGTTGCGCACGATCAGCCCGCCAAAGCTGAGCCCAACACCGGCCAGGAGGATGAGCGTTGCGCCGCGGGCGGGCGATGGGGCCGCGGTCATCTGTTGCGCCTGGTCCGTGTCACACCGCCGCCCCTTCTTTGTCATTCTTGGGCTTGACCCGAGAATCCAACTCTAAATCCCCATCACGGTAGAAAGGTGGACCCTCGGGTCAAGCCCAAGGGCGACAGTTGGGGTGAGTGCGCCCCTAACCCCGGAAACCCGGCCGCTCCATTGTGAACACCGTCTCACCGGTCACTTCGCTGTAGTCCTGATAGCCCATGCGCGCGATGGGGTGCAGTTTGGCGATATCGATCTGGCCACTCGGCAGGATGAACGCGTCGTCGATATGGATGCCGACGATCTCGCCAAACACTACCGTGTAGGCGTTTTTTATATCCGAGTAGGGCATGTCGACCGTCCGGACCAGCTTACACTCGAAATGGATCGGCGTCTCTTTGACCCGCGGCGGTTTCACCAGCTTGGACGGGATCGGGGTCAGTCCGACCATGGCCATCTCGTCGACATCCATGGAGGTCGTCGCGGAGCTCTCGTTCATTGCCTCGCGCGTGTCCCAATTCGTGAAATTGTGCACGAACTCGCCGGTTTCGATGATGTTGCGCAGCGAGTCCTTGCGGCCGTCATCCTCGACCTGTCCGCGTCCGGCGGAAAACATCACCGTCGGCGGGCTGTAGCTGGTCGCGTTGAAGAAGCTGTAGGGCGCCAGATTTACGACCCCCGCCTTGTCGACGCTGCTAATCCAGCCGATCGGCCGCGGCACGACGAGGCTGTTGAACGGGTTCTTCGACAGGCCGTGGCCGTCTTTCGGCTCATAGAACATGCGGTAAGTCCTTTTTCTTGCCCGGAGGGGCAATTTCGTTACGGTCGGCCCGTCGCCGCACAGGGAGCTATCAAGATGGAATGCAAAGTCACGCAGTGCACGATCGAGAACGGGGTGGGCACGGTATATCTGCACCGGCCGGGGCGTGGCAACTCATGGACCCAGCAGATGAACCGGGAATATCGCTGGCGCATGGCGCAGTTCGACGACGATCCCGCTGTCCGGGTCATCGTCGTGACGGGCACGGGCCGGCAATTCTGCGTCGGGGCCGACATGAAGGCGCTCGATACCTATTCCGACGGCGACAAGGATTATGCCGAGTCGGTCAACGATGCGACTCTGGCGCAGCCGGGGTTCGGTGTCCGGGCGGAATACGACCATGACATGGTTTGGCACTGGGGCCTGCGCAAGCCGGTCATCGGCGCGATAAATGGCGCCTGCGCGGGGATCGCAGTCACCCTGGCCGCCTTCTGCGACCTGCGCTACGGCGCCATCGGATCCAAATTCACGACTGCCGGGCCGCGCCTCGGGCTGCCATCCGAGTATGGGCTGTCCTGGGCGCTGCCGCGGATCGTGGGCATCACCCACGCCGCGGACATCATGCTGACGGGACGTATCTTCCTGGCCGAGGAGGCCAAGGAGATGGGCTTCCTCAACGCGGTTTATCCGTTCGAGGAATTCGCCGAGCGGGTCGCGGAAACGGCAAATCATATGGCCAGCCAGAATTCGCCGGCAGCCATGCTGACCAGTAAGCGCCAGCTCTACGCCGAGCTGATGCAGCACGATGTCGGCCAGTCGGTCGAAGCGTCCAAGGACCTGATCGGCGATCACATGCGCGGCGCCGACTACAGCGAGGGCGTGCAGGCCTATCAGGAAGGTCGGCCGCCAAACTTTACGGCGCTGGCGTCGGAGAAGAATTGATGGCCGGCAAGCGTTACGGCACCGTACCCAGCGCGGAACAGGGCAAGATGAGCGGCCTCGCCTTCGTCCAGGGCCTGGTCGATGGGTCGCAGCCTCTCAACACGATGGCCAAGACGCTGGATTACGACGTGGTTGAGGCCGATGTCGGCCGTGTCACAATCACCGCTGCGCCAACCGACGCGTTTCTGAATCCGCAGGGGACCGTACATGGCGGCTTTTCCGCCACCCTCCTCGACGCCTGCATGGGGCTCGCGGTGGCGACGACATTGAAACAGGGGCTCGGCTCGACGACCCTGGAGTTCAAGATCAGCTTCATGCGCCCGGTTCTGCCGGACAATGGTGTCATCACGGCGGTGGGCACCGTCCTGCGCAGCGGCCGGCGCGCCGGCTACGCGGAGGGCAAGGTCACCGACGCCGCCGGCAAGCTGCTGGCGCACGCGACGACGAGTTGTTTGATCTTCGAACGGCCGGAATAGTCCCCTACCCCAACAGCTCCGCCATCAGCCGGATAGTCTCCAGCGTCGGAAAGCGGACCTGGAAGGTACCGAGCGGCAAATCCGTGTAACGGGTCAACCGCTCCTCGATCCGGTCGCGCGGACCGCACAGCGCCACTTCATCGACGAAACTATCGTCGACGGCGGCCACCGCTTCGTCGCGCTTGCCGTCCAGAAACAAGTTTTGGATGCGGTCGGCCATGCCGTCGAAGCCAAGCCGACGGACATTGGCGTTGTGGAAATTGACCTCGCGCGCGCCCATGCCGCCGATATAGTGCGCGTAATACGGCTTCAGCTTGTCGCGGCAGTCCTGCGCGTCGTCGCCGAACGAAATCGGCACCGCCGGCGCCAGATCGAAACTATCGAAGCCCTTGCCGGCGCCGGCCTTGGCGAACCCTTCCAGCAGCGGTTTCTCCATTGCCGGCCATTTCTCCGGCGAGAACATCCCCGGCACGACGCCATCGGAGACTTCCGCGCTGAGCGACAACATCTTCGGGCCCATGGCGGCCAGATAGATCGGCATATCCTTTCGCGCGTGGCAGATAGACTTCAGCGGCTTGCCGAGCCCGGTCGCGTCCTCGCCGGCATAAGGGATGTCGTAATAGGTCCCGTGATGCTCGAGCGAGCCCTCGCGCAGGAAGATATTGCGGACGATGCCGACATACTCCCGCGTCACGCCAAGCGGCTTGCCAAAGGGTTGACCGTGCCAGCCTTCAATGACCTGCGGCCCCGAGAGGCCGAGACCGAGCCGGAAACGACCGCCGGACAGATGATCCAGGCTGATCGCGCTCATCGCCGTCATCGCCGGCGTGCGTGCGGCGAACTGCATAATGCCGGTGCCGACATGGATCTTGGTCGTGTTCGATAGGATCCAAGCCGCCGTGCTGACGGCGTCGCCGCCGTAGGATTCCGAGGTCCGGACGATGTCGTAGCCGAGACGCTCGGCCTCCCCGATCATCTCCATATCGACCGCGACGGTCCGACCGCCGCTGCCCGTGGTCATGCCGAGTTTCATGATTGCGTGCTCCGTTTAGCGGAAGGCAGGGATGACCGTGTTGGCGAGCATCTCCAGATTGGTGTCGATATAGTCGTCCGGGCAGGCCGAGGAGACGAAGACCGCGCTGGCCCCGGCATCGATATACTCCTGCAGCCGCGCCTTGCATTTGTCCGGGTCGCCGGCCAGCGCGTATTTGTGCACCAGTTCGCTGAAATCCTGCGCGTACTGCTTGCTGAGCCGTTCAGCGGCGTATTTGACCGCCGTGTCATTGTCTTCATGCACGGCCGAGAAGATGTAGATTGCGAAGGTGAAATCCGACATGTCGGTGCCGAGTTCCTCACCGAACGCCTTGATCTTCTCGATGCTCTTGGCCAAGTGCTCCGGCGTGTACATGTAGGGCAGCCAGCCATCGGCGTATTTCGCCGCCCGCTTCATCGCCGCGTCGGTGCGCCCCGACACCCAGATTGGCGGGTGCGGTTTCTGGATCGGCAGCGGCTTCAGGCTGAAATTCTTCAGGGTCGTATAGCGCCCTTCATAAGTCACGTCGGTCTGCGTCCAGGTTCGGGTGATCACCTCCAACGCATCGTCGGTCCGCGAGCCGCGCTGATTGACCGGCACGCCGCAGGCCTCGAATTCGTTAGGAAACTCCCCACCGACGCCGACACCCAGGGTAAAGCGGCCGCCGGAGGCGACATCCAGCGCCGCCCCCATCTTGGCCAGCAGCGCCGCCGGGTAGAGCGGTACCAGGGTGATCGCACTCATCAGCCGAATGCGTTCCGTCGCCCCCGCCGCGACCGACAACGAAACGAGGCCGTTCGCCGTTTCGCCATGGAAGCTGACATGCTCGCCACAGCCGATGAAATCGTAGCCGAGGTCCTCGATCTGCTTGGCGATGCGGCCTACGTCGTAGACCGACCGCAGGGTCGTGCCGAATTCGATTTTCTTGTCAGCCATGAGCGGGCTCCTTCGATGCGAGAGTTCCCGAGATAATTCCTCCCGGCACCCCTTCCCGCAACCCCGGCTCGGAAGAATCCGAATATCCCACTGGTTTCGGGTTACCGAACGCGTGTGACGAAGACAGCCAATTGACCCGACCGCCGCTGGAAGGTGTAGCGTACGCACAGCCAATTTAGTCGAAACGAGGAGCGACGCCCGCATGTCCCTGTCAGCCCGACAGGTCGCCCGATGGACCGTTCCTGTGATTGGGACGATTGCCGCGCTTGTCCTGCTGTTCTGGCTCTATCGGGATCTCGATCTCGCAGCGTTTATCGCCGCAGTCAGCGACAGCGAACGGAAATGGCTGATCGTTCTCGGCGGCACGGTGCTCTTTGAACAACTGATCCGCGCGTGGAAATGGCGCCAAATCCTATTCGATATCAAACCTGTACCGTCATTGCGGCTCTTCGGCGCAGTCCTCGCCGGTTATGGCGCTGCGATATTGGTCCCGCTGGGCATCAGCCCGCTGGTCCGCTCCTGGTTGATCGCGCGGCTGGAAGGTTTACGGATGGCGAGCGTATTGATGACGACGGCCATTGAGCGCTTTCTCGACGGCATCGTCTTCGCCTTCTTTGCCGCCTTCGTCGCTATGGCGAGCCAAATTCCAGAGATCGAAGGCGACGTACGCGGCGGGCTGATCGCCGCCGGCGCCATCAACCTCGTGCTGTTTTCAGGCTTGCTCTTTCTATTGTTCCGCGGACGCGCACCGCTACGGCGTGGCAACGCGCGGCTAAGCCGCAGTATCGATTGGCTGGCGGATAGAGGCGGGCGACGGCTGGACGGTTTGCGAGCGGCCATCGAGGGCGGCATCGTCTGGCCGCGCGCCCGCGTTCGCCAAGCGGGCGCGATATTCGCCAGCGTCGCCATGAAGATCGTGGCGGCAACGCATTTCCTGTGGGCCGGCCTCGCGGTCGGCATCGCTCTGCGCCCGATGGATTATCTGTTTCTCATGGTCTTTGCCGGGTTCGCCCTTGTGCTCGCCCGCTTTATCCGCGTGCCCGGCGGCTTCGTGATCGGGTCTGGGTTCGCGCTCAAACTGCTCGACGTCCCGGACGAGCAGGCGCTGGCGATGATCCTGTTCAACCACGTATTGAGCATCGTCTTGATGGTGACCCTGGGCCTGATGTTTTTCTGGCGTAGCGGTATCGACATCAGGACGATCGGCGAGCCGAGCTGAACCGCTATGTCCGACGAGAAACAAAACCGGACAGCAAACCGGCCCGCCTTCTGGAAGTTCGCCGCCGCCGGGGCGTCATTTCAAGCGGGTTCGTCGGCCGTCGACTCGGCGACCGTGGTCGCAAGCCTCGTCAATCACCTGACCGGCAGCGTCTACGCGGTGGGCGCCGCGAGCGCCGTCCTGCGCCTTGGCTGGCTGGCGACGCAGCTCGTCGTCGGGTTTCTCGCCCAGCGCTCGCCGCGCCGCATGCCCTACTACGT
>Ga0315338_1003123_pt1 | contig 14984 bp, 12 predicted proteins | sample ASW8metaG_FD_204518 | JGI IMG/M metagenome (GOLD analysis project Ga0315338, IMG submission 204518) | Ammonia-oxidizing marine archaeal communities from Monterey Bay, California, United States - ASW #8 | ecosystem: Environmental > Aquatic > Marine > Coastal | place: USA: California | collected... | reverse complement strand
ATAGCAGGGGGCAATGTGATGAGCCTTCATGAGTAGCGGATCATAAGGTTGGCGCCGCCACAGATTCCCGCCGGTAGCCAGGGCGCCTAGAGTGTTGCCGTGGTAGCTCTGACGACGGGCTATGTACAGTCGCTTCGATGGCTCATCACGTTCTAGAAAATACTGTCGTCCCATCTTCAGGGCGGCTTCCATGGCTTCAGAGCCTCCACTGACCACATACACTTTATCGAGCGAGTCGGGCGCTCGGATAGCGAGATGAGTCGCTAGTTGTTCCAGCGGTTCGTTGGTGAAAAATGCCGTGTGGGCAAAGGGAATGGCATCCAGTTGATCTTTTATAGCACGAATGACATCCGGGTGACTGTGGCCCAGGCAGGACACAGCGGCACCGCCAGAGGCATCGAGGTAGGTTTTGCCTGTCTGATCGACGATGTAGGCGCCGTCACCTGAGACCGCAAACGGCAGATTACTGTGCGGATGGCGGTGGAAAACGTGGGTCATCGTTTCGGTTGATCGCAGTAGGCATACGTCAAGTTATTATGCTTTGACAGTATAGCGATATCAGTCGGAAGATCACGGTTTCGTTATTCGAAGAGCGGAGAAGGTGTGTCATGCATGATCTCGACTTTGTTGTTGTGAAGAGTAATGGTATCCGGTTGAAACTTGCTATGGCCGGAGACGGACCTCTTGTGATTTTCTCTCACGGCTGGCCGGAGAGCTGGTACAGCTGGTACAGCTGGAGACATCAGATTCCTGTTATTGCCGGCGCTGGCTATCGGGTGGTGGCTTATGATGTTAGGGGCTACGGAGAATCAGAAAATCCCTACCCCATTGAAGCTTACACAATCAAACAACCGGCGGCAGATGTTACCGGAATTATTGACGCGCTGGGATATGATAAGGCCATTCTTTTCGGACACGACTGGGGCGGTCCGATCGCGTTAAGCACCGCCGCACTGTATCCCCATCGGATCAGCGCAGTGGGCAGCCTTTCAGTTCCGCACACCGGTCGTGGACCCAGACCAGTATTGGATCACTGGCGGTCAGTGTATCGCGAGCAGTTTTTCTATCAGCTCTACTTTCTCAAGCAGGGCATAGCGGAGCAGGAATTTGAGCAGAATTTACAGCGCTCACTCTATCTCACATACTGCAATTTTGATGGACGGGGTGTTACGGCAAATTCAAGCCACAGGAGCCTTGATCTAGAATCGGTCAAACGGTCGGATGCGCGCTTTCTCGCCGGTATGTACGAGCACGAGATTTTCCCAGACTGGCTGACCCCAGATGATCTGACCTATCTGGTCGGGCAGTTTGAAAACAGTGGTCTGCGTGGGCCACTTAACCGCTACCGTGCCCAGAACATAGATTGGTACCAGCTGCCACAGCTTAGCCAGCCACTCGAGCAGCCAGCCTGCTTTATTACTGGGGCGCTCGATCCCGTGAACGCGTTCATTTTTCATGGCACACCGACCCGTGCCCGGATTGAATAACATTATAACGACCTCGTGTTGTTTGAATTGCTGGAGGATGTTGGACACTGGACCCAGCAGGAAGCGCCGACCGCGGTTAACGCGTTGCTATTGAAAATTCTGGAGTCGGTCGGTGCTAAATAATGGTTATGGCTCTAGCGCCACGTTTTTTCGTTGTCCCAGACCTCCTTGGGCATAGGCAATCCCCTGAAGTCAGTTGTATCAAGGGGTTGATCCGGTTTTATGCCGATAGATTCCAGGGTCAGCATCAGCTGGCGGGTATGTTGACCTGAATGCCAGGCTGTTCGTTCGAGTACTTCATGCAGTGTGACCTCACCATAATAGACCTTGCCGGGTTGCGTGAAATCAGTTGCCTCTCCCGTTTGTGTCCACCACAAATTTATCCGTTCAGTCACAGCGTGTGCGAATTCCAGAAGGTCCTCACGCGTTGCCAATACGTCGGGCAAGTGACTGACCAGCGCCTCGTAAGTGTACGGCGTGTCATGCTCGACACGATCTAGAAACACTTCGGGGATTTGGAAAATGTGGTAAGCAAGTTGCCGATAAGAACGTGGCCGATCTGGTAGCATGGAATCCAGCTGGTTCTCTGGCATCTGGCCCAGAAAACGCTGGGCTGCAGTCAGGATTGTATCGAGGCGATCGATCAGGGTCGCCGGATCCAACAGAGTGTGTGGTTGCCAGTCAAATCCTGCGACACGGGCCACATCTCGGAAGACTGCGCCATTGGCCCAGTCTGAACCGCGTGAAACTATCGGTACGAGTCTCAGACCCAGAGTTTTCAGGTCTTTAAAACCATCGGGGTCTTCAAGTACGTTGATGGACTCAAACGTCACACCGTGGTCAAGCAGAAATTCCTTGGTCTTCAGACAGCTGGAACAGCCCGGCTGCCAGTAGACTTTAAGCGGTAATGCGTTTTGGGTGGGGGTCATGAAAGGGTCTCGATTGGGTTCAGTTGACGATGTCTGTACCGGATTATTATTGTTTTTGGGTCAAAGGGCCACTGACGGTGTTCAGAGTATGTTGATAATTTTCGGTGTTCGGGGGTCTCTTCGATACAATGTCGTTCAGCCGGATTGTGACGGCTTTCAATGAATAAGGATTATGTAACCGGAATCAATGGCAAGGAAAGGGAAAAATATTCGAAAGCGCCGCCCATCCGTGCGTGCCCTGATGAGCAGGAACGCAAAGAAAGAGCGGAATATCCCGTATCTGGAGGAGCTGCAACTGGCCTTAAGTCACCAGGCTGCGGGTCATCTTAGTCAAGCTGAAGAAATTCTGCAGCGTGTTTTAGCACATAAGTCTAATCATGCCACGGCCCTTAAATTACTGGGCCGCTTGTATTGTGACAGTGGGCGGGTGGAAGAAGGTGTCGATTGCCTCGAGCGTTCTATGGGAGCCGACCCCGGGGTACTTTCTAACTATGTTGAACTCGGTTATGTGCTCCGTTTGGTAGGGCGACGAGCAGACGCAGAACACTACTTGCTTAAGGGACTTGACATAAAGCCGAACGATCCTGATCTGCATTATCAGTTGGGTTGCCTCTACCACGACCAGACCAGACTCGATCGCGCGAGTGACGCATTGAATCTGGCGCTGAAGCTGAAACCGGACCATCTAAATGCCCAGCAACGATTGGGAGAGGTGTTACAAGCATTAGGCCAGACTGATGAAGCAGAAGCGTGCTTTCGTCGGGTGATCGAACAATCTTCTCATGACCCGGATGCTCACCGTAGCCTCGCGTATCTGAAGCGGTTCACCGAATATTCGACTGATGTCGAATTAATGGTTGCAAGCCACAAAGACTCATCAGACAAAGGGATGGACCGAATTGCCCTTGCTTTTGCCCTGGGGAAGGTATTCGAAGATTTAGAACAATACGATAAGTCATTCGCTTACATCGAAGAAGCCAATCGACTTCACCGGAGCCTTTATCACTTTTCGATAGACCAGGAAGCGGCCTTTTTTGAGACATATCGCAAGGCGTTCACGAAGGACTGGTTTGATAAAACTGCTTCAGGTGCTGCCATTTCGGATGAGATGCCAATTTTCGTGCTAGGTATGCCGCGTTCAGGCACCAGTCTGGTTGAACAGATTCTGGCGTCTCACGCGAGTGTTTTCGGTGCCGGTGAGGTGTTTTTTGCGACTGAATTTGACAACTCGGTGGCACAGATAACCGGCAAACCTTTTCCACAGTCGATTACTGATGTCGATTCTGAAATACTCAAGCAGTCCGCACAGAGCTATGTCCAAAATCTAAGGATGGCTGCCGGAGGGAGTGCACGGGTCACCGACAAGCTGCCACACAACTTTATGCGGGTGGGTCTATTGTCCGCAGTGATGCCGAATGCAAAAATTATCCACTGTGTTCGTGATCCGATGGATACGTGTTTGTCGATCTTTACCCACTTCTTCTCCTCTGCCCACGGCTACGCGTCAGACCTTAAGGAGTTGGGTCAGTACTATCGGCTTTACGAACAGTTGATGAACCACTGGGAAGTGACGTTTCCTGGCTGTATGTATAAGGTTTCGTATGAGGATCTTGTTATGAATCATGAGCACGAGATCAGGAAACTGTTGGACTATTGTGGATTGTCGTTTGAGCCGGGTTGCTTGCAGTTCCACCAAACTGTACGACCGGTTACTACACCCAGCGCGACCCAAGTGAGACAGCCGCTGTACCAGAGAGCGGTATCACGCTGGAAACGATTCGAAAAACATCTCCAACCCTTAAGTATGGGTCTTAGTAACTGATTAGTCAGTCGTCCCGAGCCACTTTGATTTCAATGCATCGCTAAACAGATTTGATAGTAAAGAAAAAGGGCGCCGACTGGCGCCCTTTTTCAACCGGATAGACCGGCAGAAATTTACAAAATCTGACTTACATTACAAGCTGTAGTTAAATTGAGCCTTAACTACGGTATCTGCTGGCTCATTATCATGGATGCGGAGCGAGAGTGTCGAACCACCCAAATCGATGTCGTAGCTGGCAGATACGTCTTGGTTATCATCGCCGCCGTTGTCAATACCAACTTTTAGACCACCAGGCAACTTAAGGCCCACACCCCAACTGTCAGTTCCATCGCTGGAGTCGCCCATTTCTACGCCGACATAGACACCTGCAAGCGTGGTACTGGCACCCACGTTGGTGAATTGATCTGTGCCATCGTCGCGATAGGCTGCGCCAACAGACATGGCACCAAAACCGACGCTGGTAGCAAGTGCCCACGAAGCGACGCCGTCAGTCCCATCGAACAGAGTTTGTGCGTCGACACTTAATCCACCCAGATCACCGCTGAGCGTGAGCGAACTGGCGACTCGGCCCTGGTAACCAACCTGGTTACAGGTCTGGCCTCCGGCTACACAAGCCTTAATCGCGGCGGCCATAACACTCCCCGTACCGCCGATCGTGGCTGAACCCCAGTCACCACTATATGAGATATTACCCTTCCGTGATGTACCGCCGATGTCACCAGCGGTTGCGGTGTTAAAACCGACTTCGATTAAGCCGGAGACCGTGTTGCCATTGCCCATGTCCGTGCTGGACTTAAAACCAAACCGTGAACCGGCATCTTCTAAGGTTACATCACCATCAGAGACGGCTAGTCTTGGGTACAGTGCACCGTAGACCGACACATCAGCACTGGCAGCGCTCATGAGAGTCGGACCGGCTACCGCAGCTGCTACCGCAGCCGCAATCAGTTTCTTGTTCATATTTATTCCTATATATAGTTAGTTAAGATTGACTTGCGTCAACCAAGATTGCTCGTACAAGCAACCTAAATTGTGCGCCGAATTTGCGAGAGATGCAACACAATTGTCGATAATTTACAACGGATTGTTGCACAAATACAACATAAGTAGTGTGATGAGCAGAAGGTCTGTTATTGTAGTGATTTGGACGATACCTGTACCGGTGTCCTCTATAACCTTGTCTTAGCCGCTACAGTGATCCGTATCCGGTGCTGTGAATCGCCTAAATACCAATGGTAGTGATCTAGGCTTTACAAATCTTTCTTGGGTTCGCGTCACGACGTGTTCCTGTCAGATGATCCAAATTGTGTACTAACAGACTTTTTGTAGCCAATGTGTCAGGCAATCTGATCCAGACCCAGTAGAGATTTGTATCTCAGAAAGTCAATATGAGCGTTTTATCGGGCCTGCCTTCCAAGCGCTAGCGGTTACACTACAACTAAAGACCAATCCGCGCGTGTATCTCGATTTAGGACACATCCAGATTCACCGAGTGTTTGGACATAATGGTGTAGAAATGACGAAACTATCGATATGATTGATCAGCCACCAACTTATTCTAAGCTTGCAATCAGTCTTTTGGCCGTACTCATATTTCTCTCGGGTTGTGGGATGATACCGTCTAAAGACAGCCAAGTACCGCAACAAGCTTCAAAAAATCGTGTCAAACCCGGATACGTCGATATTGGACCACGGCACGAGCCTGTCAAGCTTTATCCACTGAAAATTTTTGGTGGAGGCAAATCAAAATCGGTGTCAGGGCCTGGACCCATGATCAATGATCCAGACTACGCAGAATATCTGGAATGGAGACACTGGCAGGAGTTCAAGGCCTACCAGCGGTGGAAAGCGGAAAAAGAATCACAAGCAGGTTCCTGACTGTGTGGACTAAGGTGTAGATCTTCTTTAATTTGTTAGAAGGTCCAACAGCACTTTTAGAATAGTGTCACCCGTGGCAGTTCGTTGTTCATTTTCGTCCCTCACGTCTACAAAGGTGGTTTGGCCGTTGCCGGTTAGTTGAATTTCATATATTTGGTCATTTTGAGTTGCACTGGGCTTTTTCCAGAAAGTAAGTTTCTGGACGAGCCATGGTTTTTTATTTGGTTCGTCTGAGTTATATCGGATCTTAAAAAGATGAGCCTGAATATCTCGGGTGAGAATGGTAAATCCGGCATCATGAATGATAGGTGCTAGCTGGCGCCAGGCAGAATCTTCTGCCCCAGGTAGTGACAGCTGGAGTCGTCCATCTGTCAGCGCGGTTAGGGCGGGAGCATCTAGGGAGGACTCTGCAACCTCAGTTTGTTGAGCTGCAGTAAAGGTTAACAACTGGACGCTGAGTCGTTGCATCAATGACGCCGCGGCGGGAGTCGTCAAAGGTGTCATGTTTCCGTCGTACAGTGTTGTACTGACCCCGTGATCTTCAGATCTCAGGAGCAGTGTATAGATAGGAGATTTTTTCATCCAGAATGCCCACTGTAACCAGCCTTTCGGCTCTTGATCATCATCGGCATCGTAGTAAAACCAGAAGTAGCCCTCCCTGCGATTGGTTCCACCGATCTGGATACCCAGGTTTTTGAGTGCCGTTTGAACACGCTTCCAGCTGTGATCGAAGGTGCCGGCAATCAGCACAATTCGCTCCCCGGCATCACCGTTAACCATCAGGACACCCTTATCCGCAAGGCGAGCTTTCAGAAGAACTGATTGCTCGGCGCGAAAGTCAGTGATACTGAGTTCTTCACCGCCTCCGTGTTCTTTTCGCCATTGCAGAAATTCCTCATACTTCGCCATCCGTTGGAACTGATGGTACTGTTGATATTGGGCTTTTTCTTCCCCACTCAACTTTTTGAGTGTGTCTGCAAATATCGAAACGCTAGTCGTCTGTTGGGGTGTCGTCAAGTCCGGGGGCACCTCCAGTGACTGTATAGAACTTGACGGAGTTGATCGAGAAACTATGTTCTCAGTGACGCCGCAACCCGTGACGACAACGACACAGGACAAACAGATCAGGGTGTTCTTAAGAATTCCGCAGGTCTGGGTCAACGGGTTGGGCTCTCGTGGGCTGATAGCTCTGTTCATCACAACGGGTTTGGTCGAAATTATTTTCGACGATAATAGGGATTGTACCCCACAGAACATCCGTAGCATCTAGGATTGACAATGAAACTGCACATCGATGAGGTCACTGGATTGGTGCTTGCTGGTGGGCGGGCCCGCCGGATGGGGGGCCGAGATAAGGGCCTGATCGAGCTTGCCGGACACCCCATGGCGCACTGGGTGGTTCAGCGGCTGGTAGCGCAGACCGCTTCAGTACTGATCAGTGCTAATCGGAGTATCGAGCGCTACGCCGATTTTGGATTTGAGGTAATCCGGGATGTCGATGACGGTTTTCTCGGGCCTTTGGCGGGCATCTCCGCGGGTTTGACTCAGGCCGCAACGCCTTGGCTGGTTACGGTGCCGTGTGACTCACCTTTGCTTGCAGACAATCTGGTTGTCCGGTTGTCTGCTGCAGTATCAGAGAAGGGCGCTGGTATCGCAGTCGCTCATGACGGCAATCGTCTACAGCCGGTGTTCAGCCTGATTCACCGGGATCTGGCCCCAGACCTGGTAGATTTTCTGTACTCTGGCGGTCGGAAGATTGACCTTTGGCTGGATCGGCATGTCTGGGCACGGGTAGATTTCTCAGATCACCCGGATATGTTCTTGAACATCAATACACCTGAAGAACTGGCAGAACTTGAAAAACGACTACAGCTTTAGCGTGTTATTGCTGAAGTAGGCTGTCTAATTTTGCCTCGCTGGGGGATTTGCGGTTTAATGGCCTCACGGTTCTCATGCCAAATCTAGCGTTGAACCCTGTGATTCGGCAACGCACCACAGCACCAGTTTCCCTGGTTGTGTGGGCGCTGGTTCCCGTCGCTTAACCCTACTGTCGAAATGACCTGAGGTCATTTGTGTTTAAGAAAGTTTTAATCGCTAATCGTGGAGAGATTGCCTGCCGCATTGCCAGGTCACTGCGCCAACTGGGTGTCGCTAGCGTAGCGGTGTTCTCTGATGCCGACCGGGATTCGATGCATACGGTTTATGCCGATGAGGCAGTTGCGATCGGCCCAGCGCCTTCTGGGCAGAGTTACCTTTCAATCGATCGACTCGTCGACGCCTGCCTTCAAACCAGGGCCGATGCCGTGCACCCGGGATACGGATTTCTATCCGAGAACAGCAGCTTCTTGAAAGCCCTATCCGCTGCGGGAATTGCATTTATTGGCCCAGGCCAGCGGGCGATCGAGGTAATGGGCGATAAGATAGCTGCTAAGGCGCTCGCTCGAAAGGCAGGCATCAGTGTCATACCCGGTTATGACGAAGCATTGGAAGGTGTTGACAATGCACTTGAAAAGGCGAGCGCAATCGGCTATCCCGTTATGCTGAAAGCGAGTGCCGGTGGCGGTGGTAAAGGGATGCGCGTTGCATTCAATTCGACTGAGTGCCGCGAGGGTTTCGACCGAGCACAGAACGAGGCACAGACCAGCTTCGGCGACAATCGTGTTTTTATAGAAAAGTATATCGACAGGCCCCGTCACATCGAAATACAGGTTCTGGGAGATCATCACGGCAACTGTGTGTACCTCCACGAACGGGAGTGTTCTATCCAGCGTCGGCACCAGAAGGTTATAGAAGAAGCGCCCTCAACTTTCATTGATTCCGCTACGCGAGTAGCAATGGGCCAACAGGCAGTCGATCTGGCAAAGGCAGTTGATTATTATTCTGCGGGTACGGTTGAATTTATTGTTGACCAGGCCCGAAACTTCTATTTTCTGGAGATGAATACGCGCCTGCAGGTCGAACATCCGGTTACTGAAATGATCACTGGCCTGGATCTGGTGGAATTGATGTTGCGCATAGCTGCAGGTGAAGAATTGCCGTTCACCCAGTCAGATGTTCCAATGAACGGCTGGGCCATTGAGTCAAGGATCTATGCCGAGAATCCCGCGCGAGGCTTTGTACCCGCTACCGGGCGATTGATCCACTATAGTCAGCCACCACAAAGTGGCAGCGTTCGAGTCGATAGTGGCGTCAACGAAGGCAGTGAGATCAGTATTCACTATGACCCGATGGTGGCAAAACTGATTTGTCATGGATCAGATCGGAATGCCGCCATAGCACTGATGCGTGAGAGTCTGGATCAATTTCACATCCAGGGCGTGGTGACCAATGTGCCATTCCTGGCATCGCTTCTGGCACACAAGCGATTTTTGACAGGGGAGACCACCACTGCATTTATTGATGAAGAGTATCCCGAGGGATTTGTATCCCAGACGCCGTCGGAGCCCCTACTGTCGAACATCATTGCACTTATAGCGGTTGTCCATCAGCGTAGCCTAGTATTCCAGTGGTGTGATAACCCGCCGTCATCGAACCCCAGAAAAACTCATGTGGTGCGTACTGCGGGCGCTTCGTATCGGTGCAGCGTTGAATCCGAAGATGGAAGCTATTCGGTTAGAGTTAACGGTGATGTGCTGAAGTTGACCACGGCGTGGACAGGCGCGGAAAAGGTGACTGCGTTTTCTGTTGATGGTGAGCGTTACTATGCCCAAGTTGAGCGTACTGATATTAGCTATAGCGTAGTACACGCTGGTTTCTTAGTTTCAGCACTGATTCTGGAGGCGCATACGAGTGAACTCTATGACTTTATGCCCCTCAGGACCCCAAAGGACCAGAGTCACCTGCTGCTGTCACCGATGCCCGGATTACTGATTTCGATTGACGTCGAGGCAGGCGACGCCGTGCAGGCGGGTCAGGCGCTGGCTGTCATCGAAGCGATGAAAATGGAAAATGTCCTGAAGGCGGAACGCGATTGTGTTATCGAAACGATCCATGCTGCCGTCGGTGATACGCTCGAACCTGATCAGCCGATTATTGAGTTTCAGGTACAGACGCAATGACAGACGCCGAGTTAAACAAATTAAAAGACGGTATACGCGCGGGTGAACGCCGTGCACTGGCTCGTTCGATCACGCTCCTGGAATCAACCCGTTCGTCCCACCGCGACCAGGCTGAATCGCTGTTGACTGCCTTGTTACCTGATGTCGGTAAGTCGTTTCGAATCGGTATCACTGGGGTACCGGGCGTCGGAAAGTCGACTTTTATCGAAACGCTTGGGCTTAAGGCAATTGAAACAGGGCATCGGGTTGCCGTACTGACCGTGGACCCCACATCAGTGGTGAGCGGCGGGTCCATATTGGGCGATAAAACTCGAATGGAGAAACTATCAAGCCATGCCAATGCTTTTGTCCGACCATCTCCCTCCGGCGGTACTCCAGGCGGCGTTGCCCGTCGTACTCGAGAGGGTATCTATTTGTGTGAGGCCGCAGGATATGACTATGTTATTGTTGAAACTGTGGGTGTTGGTCAGTCCGAACTTCGTGTTGCTCAGATGACAGATTTCTTTCTGTTGCTCATCCTGCCGGCATCTGGTGATGAACTACAAGGTATCAAGCGTGGCGTGATGGAACTGGCGGACCTCATACTGGTCAATAAGGCAGATGATGATCTGCAGAATGCGGCCCGGCGTACCGTCAGTAGTTACACTCAGGCCATCCGACTGATGCAGCCACGTGTTGGTGGTTGGCAAGTGCCAGTGCTGGCCGTGTCTGCATTGAGGGATCAGGGGATTTCCGAGACACTGGACATTCTGGACAAATTTCAGATCCAATACATGGAACCCGGTTTGACTGAAGAATATCGTGCCGAGCAGTCACGGCACTGGTTACGCCAGGAGGTTCGCGACGGGCTGATCGATCTATGTCAGCAGGATCCGGTGATCGCGGCCCGATTGAAGACTCTGGAAAACGACGTGGAAGCCGGCAGAGTGGTGGCTACAGTCGCCGCCAGACAGCTCGTAGATGAAATCGCCCAGCGTAGGGCCGGTACTCAGTCATGATTGGCAAGCTCAATCATGTTGCCATTGTCGTGCCGGATCTTCAAAAAGGAGCCGATCTCTACCGGGATGTGCTCGGCGCCCAAGTATCTGAGCCGATGCCATTGCCCGAGCACGGAGTCACTACGGTATTTGTAGAGCTCGAAAACACCAAGATTGAACTCCTGCATCCGTTGGGGGGAGCGTCGCCCGTAAGCCGATATCTAGAGCGCCATCCCCAAGGGGGCGTACATCATATCTGTTACGAGGTTGCAGATATCACAGTTGCCCGAGATCAGCTGTGCCAGACCGGTGCACGGGTACTGGGCGAAGGTGAACCGAGCATCGGGGCACACGGAAAGCCGGTACTGTTTTTACACCCGGCCGACTTCTGTGGAACGTTGATCGAACTCGAACAAGCCTGAACAGTTGCAGTCGCTTGCGCTGTTATCTGATGCAGGCGCCGGTTCAATTGTTCCGAGGTAGATAGAGATCGGTGATGGTGCCGTCAAATGCTTCTGCCGCAAGAGCCAGCGTCTCGGATAGAGTGGGATGCGGGTGGATCGTCAGACCGATATCCTGTGCTTCACACTGCATCTCGATGGCAAGACAAGCTTCGGCGATCAGGTCACCGGCATTAACCCCAACAATACCGGCGCCTAGAAGTCTTCGAGTACCTGGCTCAAAAATAAGTTTGGTCAGCCCTTCGGTTCGAGCCAATCCGAGTGCTCGTCCGCTGGCCGCCCAGGGGAAGATGCTTTTTTCGTATTTGATTCCCTGAGAATTAGCATCCGTTTCGCTCAATCCGACCCACGCGATTTCGGGATCAGTATAGGCAACAGAAGGAATTGATCGAGCATCGAATGCGCTGGGCAGGCCGGCAGCGACTTCTGCTGCTACCTTGCCTTCATGAGTTGCCTTGTGGGCCAGCATCGGCAGGCCGACGATGTCACCACAGGCAAAGATATGATCGATATTTGTTTTTTGTTTTCGGTCAACCGGAATGAAACCCGAGTCATCGACTGTGATGCCGGCATTTTCTGCACCAATCAGGCGGCCGTTGGGCTGACGGCCAACCGCGACAAGCACCTGGTCGAACTGTTCTGTAAGGGTGGTGCCTTCGCGTTCGAAGGTGACTGTGAGCCCAGCGTCAGCTGCGTTGATATGGCTAACCCGGGTATTTAGTAAGAGATTCTGGCAGCGTCGTTTGAGTCGCAGATTCAGTGGCCGCAAAAGATCAGCATCGACTCCGGGCATCAACCGATCCGCCATCTCCGCAATCGTGACAAGACTACCCAGTGCCTGATAAACGGTCGCCATCTCCAGCCCAATGATGCCACCACCGATGATTAGCAGGCGACCCGGTATTTGCTCCAGTGCCAATGCACCCGTTGAGTCGATGATTCGGGGGTCGTCCGGTAGGTCCGGCAGTTGTATAGGTTCGGAGCCGGCGGCGATGATAGCATGTTCGAATGCGATGTCAGTTTTGCCGTTTTCGCCGGTAACACAGACACGGTTGGCTGCAGTGAATCCGCCGGACCCGTTTATTACGGTCACTTTTCGTTTCTGAGAAAGTGTGTTGAGGCCATCAGTCAGTTTTTCTACAACGCTGTCTTTCCAGGCAACCAGTTTTTCGCGGTCAATGGTGGGTGAACCGAATTCGAGGCCAGCAGTCTGCATCTCAGCCGTTTCTTCGATCACTCGAGCGGCGTGCAGCAGCGCTTTGGATGGTATACAACCCACGTTGAGGCAAACGCCTCCAAGTGTAGGTGAGGAGTCGACTAGAACAGTGTCGATTCCAAGATCAGCTGCACGAAATGCGGCGGTATAACCCCCTGGACCGGCGCCCAGAACCACCAGTTGTGTACGAATTTCAGCTTCGCTGAAAGAGACGCGCACGGTATCGGGTTCAAGGTCCTGTGTGACTGAACGATCCTTGTCAACAGTCTTGGTTGGTACGCTGTCGGTCGGCTCTGTGGATATTTCCGGGCCATGAATTCGCACGATCGGCGTATCGGTAGAGACGCTGTCTCCCACGGCAACCAGTACTTCGGTTACGGTGCCTGCAATCGGAGAGGGGACATCCATCGTCGCTTTGTCACTCTCCAGCGTCAGCAGCGGTGCTTCTATATCCAGTTGATCGCCAGGGGCGACCAGAATTTCGATCACCTGGATATCGATGACATCTCCGATATCGGGTACCTTCACAACTTGATCTTGTTGCATGCTATTTACACTTGGGTTTTGCTTAAAGGAGCAGTCGCCGAGTGTCCTCGAGCAGTTCGCGGATAAACACTGTGAAGCGTGCGGCTTCGGCACCGTCGATAACCCGGTGGTCGTATGACAACGACAAGGGCAGCATCAGACGGGGTCTGAAGTCCTGTCCATCCCAGACGGGAGTCATCCGGGCCCGAGCAACCCCCAGTATGGCTACTTCTGGTGAATTGATAATAGGGGTAAAAGCGACACCACCGATACCTCCAAGATTTGACACAGTGATACATCCAGCCTGCAAGTCTTCAGGTGCCAATGCGCCCGACCGTGCCTTCTTGCTCAGTTCGTTCATCTCAGTCGCCAACTGAATCAATCCTTTGACGGGGACGTCCCGAATCACAGGAACGATCAGACCGTCGGCTGTGTCTACGGCAATACCGATATTGCAGTACTTTCGGAAGACCAGGTGTTCACCATCGTCAGCCAGTGATGAATTGAACTTTGGAAACCGTCTGACCGCCCCGGCCAGAGCTTTTAGTGTAAACGCCAGCTGTGTGATAGATGCCGTTGATTCTCGTGTGTCCGCATTGAGTGATTGACGAAACGCCTCAAGCTGTGTGATATCGGCATCATCAAAGTGTGTGACATGTGGAATATTCAGCCAGGCCCGATGCAGGTGCGGGCCAGAGCGTTTCTGGATTCGGGACAACGGTTGTACGTCAATCTCACCCCAACGGCTGTAGTCAATCTGCCGGGCGGCTGGGATACCAGATGTTGGCGCGCTATTTTCGGTTTGAGTGGGGGTGCCCGACAAGGCGTTTTTGACATGGTTCTGAATGTCTTGTTTGAGAATTCGACCCTTTGGTCCTGAGCCGCGCACCGTGCGCAGGTCCGCACCCAGTTCGCGTGCAAATCGGCGAGCAGCAGGACTCGCATGAGGTAAGGCGCCGCCACTGCGTTCTACCGGCGGCGGCAGGGTCGGCGGGGATCGATGGACAGCTTGTGCCGTCTGGGGATCCGTCGAATCAGTGGCGATCCAATCTGGGTCTGGTGTTTTTGCGGAGATCGGTTGTTCCGGTGTGGCTGCCGCGCTACCGGATTTGGCATCTACCAGTGCGATAACAGCGCCTTGGGCCACTTTGTCGCCAACCTTAACTGTAACTTCTCTGACGATCCCTCCGTAGGGGGCGGGTACATCCATGGTAGCTTTGTCGCTTTCGAGCGTGATCAGCGGATCTTCCACTTTGATCTCATCACCAGGGGTGACCAGAATCTCTATGACATCGACAGACTCGAAATCACCGATATCAGGGAGGCTAATTTCTTTTGGATCAGTCATGTGTTGCTGTAAGGATTTTGGAGCGGCGTCATAAATGGAAGGGATCAGGTTTGTTGCTGTTTATGCCATATCGTGACAGGGCGTCGGATACTGTAGATGAGGGTACTGCGTTTTCATCAGCGAGCGCCTTGAGCGCTGCAACAGCGATGTAGTAACGATCGATTTCAAAAAATTCACGCAACTGGACTCGTGTGCCGCTTCGACCGAAACCATCTGTACCTAGGGCCACATAGTGTTGAGGGACAAATGCCCGGATCTGCTCAGCATAGTTGGCGACATAGTC